>Ga0206124_10002860_pt1 | contig 12641 bp, 10 predicted proteins | sample Helgoland_Spring_3_FD_148671 | JGI IMG/M metagenome (GOLD analysis project Ga0206124, IMG submission 148671) | Pelagic subsurface seawater microbial communities from Kabeltonne, Helgoland, North Sea - Helgoland_Spring_Bloom_20160321_2 | ecosystem: Environmental > Aquatic > Marine > Epipelagic ... | reverse complement strand
TTATCTCCGACACCTCTTCCATACATCCACCCATTATCGATACGTGGTTCGTATGGTGGCGTATCCCACATTTCCAGTGGGCCCTCAGGGACAACATCAATGTGACCGTTTAAAATCAAAGATCGACCATGGTTAGTTTTGCTGCGATGCGACCCCACAACGTTAATTGCATCTTCATAATCCCCTATTACTGGAGAAAACCCAGGCAGATGTGCTATATCCTCAACATTAACTTTCCAGCTATCAACTTCATACCCTCGCCCAGCAAGCTCAGACGCCATAAACTTTTGTGCTGACTGTTCATTTCCTCTAGTGGAGGGGTGTGATGCAAGTTTTTGTAAAAACTCTGTTTCTGCGTTAAACAAGTTATCTACTTCATGAAGAATTTTAGTTTTTATCTTATTAGTCATGGTAACCCTTATTTAACTTTTTTTCCCAAGTTATTCGTTATTTTTGAAATTTTATTAATGATTTTTACTTGACCGCAAGGGGGCATTCGCTGCGGCTGGTCCTATTCTCCAATCTTTAGGGTCAGTTGATGAAAGCATTCTTTGCCTAACCTCTAACCACCACCCCATATTTGGAGGCCAGTCATCAAATGTTTGGCCTTCATTCAATAACCGTGCGGCGTGTAAACCCCAGTGAGGATTGAACAGTGCCTCTCTACCAAGAGCTATTAGATCAGCTTGCCCATCACAGATTATTTGCTCCGCGTGAGGTGGATCCATGATCATACCTACTGCCATAGTAGCCATTTCTGCACCATGCCTTACAGCTTCTGATAATGGGACCTGAAAACCTGGTGTGGGTGGCGATTTTGTTGCAAGACTAAAAAGAGAGTTTGGTCCTTTTATACCACCGGATGAGCAGTCAATTGCGTCTATGCCTTTATTCTTTAGTTCTTTAGCCAGTTTAATTGTATCTTCAATTTCAAGTCCGCCTTCAAACCGGTCTATACAAGATAATCTGAACAAAATAGGTTTATTAGCAGGCCAATTTTCTCTTAGGGCCTCAGCGATCTCTAACGCGAACCGCATTCTATTTTTTCGATTGCCTCCATATATATCAGTTCTGCTATTACTTATTGGAGATAAGAAAGAATGAATTAGGTAACCATGAGCCGCGTGAACGTCTAAGACTTGAAAACCAGCCTCATTACAACGTCTTGCTGCTTCTCCAAATGCTAGTACCAGTTCTTTAACTTCACTCTCAGTCAGGGAATGGGGAGTTGCGTAACCTGGTGCGGCAGGTTCTGCACTGCATGAAACAATCTCCCAAGGTGGTTCACCATTCTCTGCATCTTTGCTGCTTAATGGTTGAAGTCCATCATACGGTCTCTGACGACAGGATTTCGGTCCACAATGCCCAATTTGTGCTGCTGGGATTGATCCCTGAGAGTGTATGAATGATGCAATTTTTTTTAACATTGGGATATGTGAGTCACTCCAAATCCCTGCATCAGAGTATGTGCTTCTTCCCCTTGATTCCACACATAATACTTCGGTAAAAACTGTCCCAAAGTTGCCTGTTGCAAACTTTCCTAAGTGAACTAAATGCCAGTCCGTGCATTCTCCGTTATCTTTTGCCATATACATTTGCATGGGCGATACAACTATTCTGTTCGGTAACTCTACATCTCTTAATTTCAAAGGTGAAAGTAGTTTATTTGTCATAATTTTTTCCTCAAATTACAATGTGGAATTCATACCTCATTGTTTATTAAATATTATCAAAATAAAGTTTTTGAATTCAAGCAAAAACAGTCTAATTCAGAAAATTAACAGATTAATTCACACTCATGAATTAATTAAATTTGTTTTGATTTTAAAACAGTTTTTTTCTGCTATGGCTTAGTTTCTGAAATCAGGCAGAGGGATTCTTGACAAATTTGAGCGGCCGCTAAACTAGTAATTTGTGCATGATCATAATCAGGTGCAACCTCGACAAGATCCAAACCTACAATGTTTAATTTGGTTCCACTTAAGGCACGCAGGATTTCAAGCAACTGTAAGGTTGTTAACCCTCCTGGTATAGGAGTTCCAGTGCCAGGGGCATATGATGGGTCCAAACAATCAATATCGATACTAATGTAGCATGCTGATTTTCCTATAACAGTCTCAATCCTTTGACTTAGAATTTTTGAAGATTGATACATCGCTTCGACGGCAGTGATAGTATTAAAACCTAAAGTAGAATTAAACGGGGTTCTTAAGCCTATTTGAAACGACGTAGCAGGATTAATCGTTCTTGAATCTGCTGCTATCTTAAACATCGTTCCATGTTGGATCTTTGGACCACTCCCGGTATCTGCATGGGCATCAAACTGTAAGAGAGAAACTGGACCATGGACCTTGCTGACTTCCGCCAAGGGGGCTGAAGAAATACTATGGTCACCGCCGAGTGTGAATGGGATTGCCCCTGCGGAAACAATTTTTTTTGTTTGCTTTGCCGCATTTCTAAAAAACTCTGCCGCATTTCCATATGAATATTCGATGTCTCCAGCATCCATTACAGCTATTTTATCGAATGGATCAAAACCCCATGGCCATACTTCACCCCAAGCGAGCTGACAGCTTGCTTCTCTTATTGAGCGAGGACCAAATCGGGCTCCTGGACGGTTTGAGACACCTAAGTCGTAAGGTAAACCTTGTATAACCACATCTGCATTACTAAAGTTAGTTCCAAAATCCCGTCGAAAAAAAGTGGTATTACCTGAAAATGAATTTGAAGTTCTAATCCCTTTTAACTTATTATTTTTCTTAACGGTCATTTTTTTCCTTTGTTAAGGTTTAAACCTACTCTGAACTAAATTAACAAAATAATTAACCCCGTGCTCTAAAGCGTCATCATTAAAATCATAGCTGGAGTTGTGTAATGGAGCTGAATTTTCTCCATTACCGAAGAATACGTAACACCCTGGAACATGATCAAGAAAGCGTGCGAAGTCTTCAGATCCCGTAACAGGTTGGTTTGCAAGTTTAGCTCTTTCAGGACCAAATACTTTTTGTCCAACTTTAATTGCGTGCTCAGCCAACTTATCGTTATTTATTAATGGGATAAATTCCCGTGTATAGTTTATAGAGTAATCAAGTCCATGAGTTGAAGCTATTCCTGCAGTTATAACGGTCATTTCGTTCTCGATAGCTAAACTAACTTCATTACGAAAACTGCGGGCATCTCCTAATATTCTAGATAAGCCTGGAAGTATATTTCGAGATCCATCTGTGATAAGTTCAGTTACAGACACAACTGCTATGTCTGTTGGGTCAATTCGGCGAGATACAATTGTTTGTAGTGCCATAATTAGTGAGCAGGCGGGAAGCATTGTTTCTTTACCAACTTGTGGTTTAGAGGCATGTCCTCCAATACCTATAAGTTGAATTTCAAAGTTATCTTCTGCCGACATAATCGGCCCTGGGCGAGTTTCAAAATTTCCAATAGGCATTCCAGGCATATTATGGAATCCCCAGATCTCTTCAAATGGAAACTTTTGCATAAGACCATCGTCAATCATTGCTTGAGCGCCTTTTCCCCACTCTTCAGCTGGTTGAAAAATAAAATGTATTACTCCATCAAAATGATCATTTTTTGTTAGTGTTTCTGCGATGCCCAGAAGAGTAGCTGTATGTCCGTCATGCCCACAAGCGTGCATAACACCAGGGATAGTTGATCGGTACTCAAGATTAGTTTTTTCTTCAATCATTAACGCATCCATATCGGCTCGAATTGCAATCGCTTTCCTTGAAGTTCCGCGTTTCAGAGTTGCGACTACGCCGTTGCCACCGACGTCACCTGTTATATTGTCAAGTCCAAAGGATCTTAGTTTTTCTATAACAAACGCTGCCGTTTTTTTTGTATCAAAACCAAATTCTGGAACCTGATGGAGGGCTCGTCTCCAATCCCGCATTCTGTGATATTGAGAATTTATTTCCATATATTACCTGTTCTATAAGTTTTCATTTTGCACTTTAATTATTGTGCCATCGGACACCCAAAGGTCAAAGATTTCGAGTGCTTTGTCGGTAAACGCCTTGTCGTTTATGTGAGCGTCTATTTCCGTTACTATTATTGGATCAGTAGCTGCCGCCTTTAATGTGTCTGTAAAAGCTTTTAAGCCATCGGGATCATAAGCGTCTCCTCCAGGACGATCCCATTCTTCTATCCCCTCTTTCGGGATTATTAAATGGACTGGAGATTTACTTTTACTTAACCTTCGAGTGAAATCATGGGCAATTGTAATCCTCTCATCTTTAGAAAAAATTGTACTTTTAATGAGCTTATTATGAATATGAATATGACGACCTTTAAAAGTTTCTGGAACATCTTGCCATCCGGCAAAGTCAATTAAGTCCATACATCCTGGAGCTACAATTTGAGGAATCCCTGCTTGCCCAGCATTTAACATTCTAGTTTCGCCAGCATGAATTATTGATCCATAGAGAAGATTGCCAATCTCACATCCTGCAAAATCCATGACACATACAAAACCTTTCTTTTGAACAATTCCCTCAAAAGCCATACCGCCCATACCCATTGCATGGAAAATGGCTACTTCGTAACCACGAGCCTCTAATTCTGGTTTCAAGATGGTGATATATTTTAGGCAGGACGTGCCCAGTGATGTGATTCCTACAATAGGCTTATTATTTTTTGGTGTCTCAACCGCTTTAGCCGCACCTAATACAGCTCCGGCAGCCTGTGAAAGTGATGATCGGCATATAGAATTTAATCCGTATAAGCCACCAGCCCAAAGAATCATCTGAATGTCTGCGGAAAGTCTTTCTGACGGGATTATAGGAGAAAATGATACAGTTGAAACTACGTACTTGGGTAAGCCTAGTGGTAAAACTTTACACACATCTAAGGCTAGATCCGTACCCATTGTACCGCCCAAAAGTATTATACCATCAAACTTACCCTCAGCGTGAAGCAACTTCGCTAGGTTGGAAGCACCTTCTGACATAATATTCATTGCGATATGCTCACTACCACTTTCAATTGCAGTTTTGATAGATTTCCCTGCAGCCTCTGCAACTGAGTGCTTTGAAAAATCAGTTTTTCCTTTGGCTTCCCCCAAAACACTTACATCCATTTTTAACACGTTCCCGCCCATCGAAACTATGCAGTCTGAGATATACTCTAATTCTTCGTCCTTTGTGTCGTAAGTGCCTACAATTAAGATTGTTTTTCTGGGCATAATATTCTGACTTTCTTAAAATCTATGAGATTAAATATTTATACTTTTCTAATTACCAAACTTCGTCAAGAAACTTTAACCAATTGCCTCCAATAACCCCCCTGATGCGTTTTTCTGACCAACCGGCGCGTTCCATTGCTGGAATAAAGTTTTGATACGATCCAAGTTTTTCTAACCCTTTTGGCATCGATGGTACTTCAGAAAACTGGAAACTTCCGGTCGTTGGCCTACCCAAACCCTTGTCAGCTGTAAGATAATTGAAGAAGTTGATATCATGATCTTGAACCCAGTCAGTCCCAAGCCCTACAGAATCCTCTCCAACTAGGTTAATTAAATATTCTACACCTTCGATACAATCGTCTATTGTGGTGTCAGGGCCTTTTGGTAAAAATGGAGTATAACTAGCAAAGCCGACAAACCCCCCATGTTCGGCAATTGTTCGGATCTGTTCGTCTGTTTTATTGCGAGGGTGGTTTAATAACATCGGACAACAATGAGTATAAGCTACAGGAGCTGCAGAATACTTTATTGCTTGATCACTTGTGTTTGCTCCTACATGAGAAAGATCGATTAAAATACCTAAGCGATTCATTTCATCTATCGCGTGTCTTCCAAAATCTGAAAGGCCACCATCATGGGTTTCCCAACAGCCAGACCCGACAAGGTTCTGTGTGTTGTAAGTAAGTTGCATAACTCGAACCCCTAGATTGTAAAAGAGTTCAATGTTTCTAACGTCTTTATCTATGGCGCTTGTGTTTTGCCATCCAAGTATAATACCTACTTTACTTTCATTCTTTGCTTTGAGAATATCCTTAGTGCATGTGACTTTAAGTATAATGTCACTATTTTCTCTAAACCATTGATTCCACTGAGATATATTTGCCATTGTTTCAGAGAAGTTTTCCCAAATACAGCATGTGCAATTAGCTGCAGTGATACCTCCTCGATGCATATCCTCAAAAAGTGCACGGGAAAATTTACTAACTACTAATCCATCAATAATCGTGATGTCTTTCATTTTGGTCATTTTGCTAATCCTTTGTCTAACTTTGTTTAAAATTGGGTTAAGGGTAATGCTTTTTAATAAATTCAATAATTCCTGATGCGAGTTCGACTGTACATGTTTCAGGTAACATGTGTCCTCCATTATTAAATATTTGGAGTTCAGAACCAAGTATATCATCGGAAATTGACTTTCCAAACCAGGGAGGCATTAATTGATCATCAATTGAAAAAGAAACTAAAGTTGGACATTTAATTTTTTGAGTTATTTTCCGACTATCAAACTTTAGGATAGGAATAAGTCCATCAGAAATAAATTTTGGATCTACCTTAAGGTTTTGATTAACTAATTCCATTTCTGAAAACCCTTGTTCGTGGTCGCGTCGATAATGCGTGGGGTACAACAAACTTATGTTGAAACGAAAGTAATCTAATGGTTCTAAAGCCTTTGCAGCAGAAACTCTGAGGTTTTGCATTTTTAACAGATGATTATCAGCATGTGTCCAGGGAGAAATTAAAGTTATACTTGAAATTTTTTCTGGGTGCATATCAGCCAGTGATAAACCTATGCCGCACCCAGTGGAGTGACAAACAAGATGTATTTTTTTAATTGATAGACTATCTAGAAGTTCAAGAATTTCGGTTGCTCGTTCGTTCATGGGTACTGGTCCAGGAGGTAAAGTAGATTGGCTCTGACCTAAGCCTCGCTGATCATAATTAATTACCGTAAAATTTGTTGTTAGTAAGTTAATGAAAGGCTGTACTCCTACAGGACCTCGGCTCAATGGCTTTAAAATAACTATAGGGGTGCTTTGGGTGTTAATTGGCTGACCGTTTACTTCGTAATAGATATCGCCGCCAAAAAGTTTTGCAAATGGCATCGGCAGGCACTCCTCAAGAAAGTTTTAAAAATATATATATTTTTAAAAGAGATTTTTACTAAGTGTAAAGGTTAAAACTATAAAAATTTATTCTTGAAATTAATTGCGGTTCCAGCAACGCCTAGACGGCCTTCAAGTTTTTCATTAGGTAACAGGTCCGAGAGGTAACTGCGTAACTCTAACAGTTTGTCAAAATCTACGGAGGTATCAAATCCTAGGCTTTCCAATAAGTAAGCACAATCTTCCGTAGCGATATTCCCGGAGGCACCTGGTGCAAATGGGCAACCGCCTAATCCTGCCATTGTGGCGTCAAACCTTCTGACCCCTTTTTGAAGAGCTGCCACTACATTTGCCAAGCCCATTCCGCGGGTATCATGAAAATGCGCTGCCATTGGCGTGTTACCTATTTGGTCCTTAAGTTTACCAAAGAGAGATTTTACCTGCTTAGGATTTGCATAACCCACTGTGTCTGCCAAATTGATTTCAGAAGCCCCTTTTTTTGCCATCTCTTTAGCTAGCTCTAGCACCCGCACCCCTGAGACTGACCCTTGAATGGAGCACCCAAATGAGGTTGCTATTGCTGCCGCCACTTCTATTTTAAAGTCTTTAGAGGTCTCGATTATTTCATTAAACATCGACAAAGATTGATCAGTTGAACAGTTGACATTAGATTGATTATGTTTTTCGGATGCTGATAATACGAAAGTGATCTTTTTGGCTCCCGCTTCAATTGCCCGGATGGCTCCTTTGGTATTAAGAACCAACGCAGTTGGTTTGAGCTCTTTAATTTTATTAGAGTGTATAATTATATCAGTGGCGTCGGAAAACTGTGGCAAAAGTTTTGGGGGAACAAAAGATGTTACCTCCATTTCAGTAAAGCCGGCGCTTACTTGCTTTTTGATCCAGGAAAGCTTTAATTCGGTTGACAGGTTTGTTTTTATAAGTTGCAGTCCATCCCGCAAACCTACCTCTCTAATTTTGACAACACTAGACATATTAATGTCCTTTAAAGTTTGGGGGCCTTTTTTCATTGAAAGCTGCAACGCCTTCACTACGATCATTTGTTGGTACCGTTCGATTATAAGCTTCTATTTCAAAAGACATTCCGTCTGATAAACTCATTTGTAAGCCCTTGTGAATCGCCTGTTTAGCTTGTCTGACAGCAATGGGGGCATTTTTAGCAATAAGTTCTGCTGTTTTTATGGCGGCAGGAATTAGTTCAGAAATAGGAAACACAGCATTTGCTAATCCCCATTCGTAAGCCTGCGTTGCATTAAATGTTTTCCCAGTAAGAATTAGCTCTTTTGCGCGACGTTCACCGATTGCGCGAGTTAAAGTTTGTGTTCCTCCAGCCCCTGGAATAATTCCTAATTTAACTTCTGTTTGAGCAAATTTGGCATTTTCAGATACATATACAAAATCTAACATTGCCACCAACTCACAACCACCGCCGTACGCTGCTCCATTGATAGCCCCAATAATTGGAATAGGGCACTCAATAACTGTTCGAGCCATTTTTTCGTAAACTAAATGTTGCTTCACCCATTGTGCATCTGTCATTCCATTCCGTTCTTTAAGATCCCCGCCAGCACAAAAGGCTCGATTTCCAGAACCAGTCAAGATTAAGACACGCTGATCGTTGGTGTTAAGCGTTAAGTTTTCAAATAAATCTGTCAATTCTTTAGCCATTAGGGTGTTGAAGGCATTTGATGCCTCGGGACGATTAAGAGTAATTAATATTATGTGATTAGTTAACTTTTCAATTTTTACGGTTTTGTAATTTTGGTCCATAATCTTCTCTTTTATAATTGTTTGACGTTTTTATTTTCTTTCATACTTAAATTATTACTCGACCTTTGCTTAAGGTACTTGCTTCCATTTGAAAAGCTTAGCATTATCGTTATATTATTTTGGTTTAAATTTTTATTGAGCGAGGCGGTCTAAACTTTTTCTAGATAGTTTTATCTTAAAAAGACAATAACTGTAGACTATATGGTTTTAAATAGCGAATTAGATGGAATTCTTGTTGTCTCCTTAGAACAAGCAGTTGCAGCACCCTATTGCGGCCTACTTTTAGCAGATGCGGGGGCGCGTGTTATAAAAGTAGAACGACCAGACGGAGATTTCGCCAGAGGGTATGATTCTGGCGTTAATGGCAAGAGTGCAATTTTTGCTTGGCTTAATCGTGGTAAGGAATCGATATGCTTAAATCTTAAGGATGCAGAAGATTTGTCTTTAATGCGCGGATTACTTTCGAAAGCAGATGTTTTTGTCAGTAATTTAGCACCGGGTGCTGTAAACAGGATGGGCCTGGACGGTGAAACATTAAGGCACTTTAACCCTAAATTAATCTCCTGCCGTGTTTCAGGTTATGGTGAAACTGGAGAAGCGGCAGAAATGAAGGCTTATGATTTCTTAGTCCAAGCTGAAAGTGGTGTTTGCTCAGTTACTGGAACCGAAGAAACGCCAAGTAGGGTAGGAGTTTCGATGACAGATTTGTCATCTGGTTTAACCGCTTTTTCTGCAATATTAAGGGCTTTAATTCAAGTAGGTAAAACTGGGCATGGTGTCGATATTGCCATTTCTATGTTTGATGTAATGGCGGACTGGATGAATATGGCATTGCTGTCGCACAGGTATATGGGTGGTGCGCCTAATAGAACAGGCCTTCAACACAGTTTTATTGCACCATACGGAGCTTTCACGTGTGGTGATGGAACACAAATCTTGCTTTCTATTCAAAGTAATAGAGAGTGGGCTGCTTTTTGTGAACACGTTTTGCAAGACTTAAAGCTAATTGACGATTACCGTTTTGTTAATAATACTGAAAGGTTTAAAAACAGAGTAGAGTTAGATTCTCGAGTTAATAGTTGTTTTTTGAAGTATAACAAAGCTGAAATTATAAGTCTTTTAAAGATAGCAAGGATTGCATATTCCTCGTTAAACTCTGTTTCCGATCTATCTACGCATCCATTTTTAAAAACATCATATGCTGAGATTGGTGGGGAACAAGTTGAGCTTGCATCTCTACCAGTTGTTACAGCCTCCGGATCACTTGAAAAAGTACCCGATTTAGGAGAGCACAGTGATTTAATTAGAAATGAATTTACTTCTTTATTTGGAGTAAAATGAAGATAAAATAACGTAAGAATTAGTACTAAGTTTTGTTAGAAAGTAAATATTGAGAGGACTTTTATGACTTATCAACTTGACCATCAGGATATACGTGAGGGAGTAAGTAAGCTTTGTCTAGATTTTCCAGGGGAGTATTGGCAGAAATGTGATCGAGATCATGCATACCCAACTGAGTTCGTTCAAGCGCTGACCCAGGGAGGATACCTGTCAGCTTTAATTCCTGAGGAGTATGGAGGATTGGGTCTGCCTCTGTCTGCAGGGGCCGCAATACTTGAGGAGATACATCGTGCGGGAGGTAACGCTGGAGCATGTCACGCCCAAATGTATACAATGGGCACTATTTTAAGACACGGTTCAGATGAACAAAAAAAACAGTACCTACCTGGAATTGCAGAAGGCTCACTTAGGTTGCAAGCTTTTGGAGTGACCGAACCAACAAGTGGTACAGACACTACAGCATTAAGGACGACAGCAAAAAAAAGTGGTGATCACTATATTGTAAATGGTCAAAAAATATGGACTAGTCGAGCAGAACATTCAGATTTACTATTACTTTTAGCTAGAACGACACCTCGTGAAGAGGTTGTAAAAAAAACTGATGGATTGTCTGTTTTTTTAGTTGATATGCGAGAGTTTGTTGGAAAAAGTCTAACAATTCGTCCAATTCGTACGATGATGAACCACTCTACAACTGAACTTTTTTTTGATGATATGAAGATCCCAAAATCAAGCCTAATAGGTGAGGAAGGTAAAGGTTTTCGAAATATATTATCAGGAATGAATGCAGAGCGAGTTTTGATTTCCGCAGAATGCATCGGGGACGCTAAATGGTTTATTGAAAAAGCATCCTCCTACGCCTGTGAAAGAAAAATCTTTAAAAGACCAATAGGCCAAAATCAAGGAGTTCAATTCCCTATAGCCAGAGCTTACAGTCAGATGCGAGCCGCTGAGTTAATGTTAGCTAAAGCAGTGGCACTGTATGATGCTGGAGGAAACCCTGGAGAAGAAGCGAATTTAGCAAAGCTGTTATCCTCTGAGGCTAGTTGGGCCGCCGCTGAGATCTGTATACAAACTTTTGGTGGTTTTGGTTTTGCAGAAGAGTATGATATTGAAAGAAAATTTCGAGAGGCAAGATTGTACCAAGTTGCACCTATATCTACGAACTTGGTCTTAAGTTATGTTGCAGAACATGTATTAGGGCTGCCGAGGTCTTATTAATGAATATTGCGAACAAGTTAATTGAATTTGCATTGGGGGAAAAAGCTTTACCTGTTAATGCTGCTCATATTTTAAACTTGTCAATACTGGACTGGGTAAGTGTGTCTCTGTCAGGGGTTAGTGAACCAGTTTCAGTTATAGTAAGAGAGTGTTTCTTAGAGGAAGGTGGGCATCCTGAGGCTTTTGTATTGGGTTCCAATAAAAAAGCGCCTAGCCGTTTAGCCGCTTTGGTAAATGGGACTATATCTCATGCGCTTGATTATGATGATACCCATTTTGCTTCACTAGGACACCCTTCAGTTGCTGTTATGCCCGCAGCACTAGCTATCTCTGACCGGGTTGATAGTGATTTAATGGCATTTAAGCGTGCTAGCCTTATTGGCATGGAGGTGGCAACCAGGATTGGCATTTGGTTGGGAAGAGGTCACTACAGAAAGGGCTTTCATGTTACTGCAACTGCTGGGACATTTGGAGCGACAGTAGCAGCGAGTCTTTTACTTGGCTTAAATGAGAGACAATTTAAAATGGCTCTTGGGCTTGCCGCTTCTCGCGCTGCTGGTATTAAGGCGCAGTTTGGCACTATGGGAAAACCATTTCATGCTGGAACCGCCGCTAGTAACGGAGTTGAGGTGTCACTTTTAGCCTATAGGGGTTTTATCTCTACAGAGGATGGCTTTGGAGGACCACAAGGATTTGGGCATACACACGACACCGAGGATAATACCACAGTTTTTGATACTCTGGGTTCTGAATATATATTTGAAGGAGTTAGTCATAAATTTCATGCCTGTTGTCATGGGCTACATGCAGGTATGGAAGCATTGATAGAGCTACGAAATAAAAACTCTGTTAAACCCAAGGATATCGAAGAAATAGAAATAATGGTTCATCCTCAATACCTTAATGTTTGTAATATTCTATCTCCAGAGACTGGGCTTGAGACAAAATTTAGTTACCGGTTTACAGCGGCTATGGTTATGCATGGCATTGATACCGCTCGCTTAGAGAGTTTTTCTGATATTTCCTGTAGAGATTTCGCTCTAACAGAAACCTGTAATAAAGTATTAGTAAGAACAGATTCCAGTCTCTCAGAAACTTCAGCAAAGGTTAGTTTGGTGACCAAATCTGGAGAAAGTTTAACAAACGATTATGACTTAGCTGATTTAACAAACCCTGAAATGCGAGAGGCTAAAGTACTTGCTAAAAAA
>Ga0206124_10002849_pt1 | contig 12663 bp, 10 predicted proteins | sample Helgoland_Spring_3_FD_148671 | JGI IMG/M metagenome (GOLD analysis project Ga0206124, IMG submission 148671) | Pelagic subsurface seawater microbial communities from Kabeltonne, Helgoland, North Sea - Helgoland_Spring_Bloom_20160321_2 | ecosystem: Environmental > Aquatic > Marine > Epipelagic ... | reverse complement strand
TGAAAATGAGCCATCGAGATAATTCCCTGAATTTCAGCCATTAAAAAACCCCGCTGCCGAAGCAACAGGGTTTTTATAAATCCTGCGTGTGAACACACAATCACGCTCAGGTTCATTGGTGTATCAAATGTATACAATTCAATATATTAAAGTTCAACAACGCTGAAAATAGTCTTAAACGAGACACCATAAATGCATTGAAGAATCTACAAGTCGGTAAAAAAAGTCACCACATCCTGGCCAATTTTCAACTGCCACTCTTTATTTCTAAGAAAGAAAGCATCTTCTTTAAAAGCTTGTTGAGAGGCATAGGCCTTATTCAGCATAAAGAGCCCGTCATTAAGAAAGGGCTAACCGTTGTTTTCTAAAATTTACATTCAAAAATGATCGTTAGAATCCCTATGATAAGTAAACGGCCTGTACGATAAGTCAAATCTTCATTCTCAAACAACGCTCTTATCTTTAAGTAAATTATAGACTTAGGCTGTCAATCATGGTTTCACGGCAGTAGTTAGCTTATAAATTATAGGTTATTAAGCAGGAAGAGCGAGTGTGTGTCACTCGCTTTTTTTGTTAATCGTAAACAAGAACGGGGTTAATACTTTCTAATCTATTTTCAAGATTGTTTGGGATTCGGTGAAAAAAGTCTAATCCGGAAACAAGCTCAAGTTTATCAATACTGCATTGAAATATACTTAGCGGTTGTTTAGATCCTTGATTAGGAAGTATAAAGGCACACATTTTACCAGAATTTTTAAAGTATAAAGCCTTGAAGTAGCTATGAGGAACCGCGACGTCATTTGCACCAATCTTTTTGTATGGAGAACGGATAATAGGCCCTGTAACTACGTAAATGGTATCCTGATCTAGACTCCACTTACGAATCTGGCTTTCTAATTTGCGCCATATTCCTCTATTGAATGAAGGATCTTGAGGAGACATATTGGACATAAAAAAAGATTCAGACATAGCTATAGTATTCCGCGTCATATCTCCAGCCGGGACAAGATGACCACGGTCATATCCTGATCCCTTATAGTCACTGAGTTGCGCAGAACCTGTTAGGATGGATTTATCAGGACGGAAGTTGTTTTTTCTTTTTTCTTCACCGAAACAAAGCTTGCATACTAAGTGGAATGTCCATTCAGGCTGCTCATATTGCTCAGTGTAAGAAAAACTATAGTATTCATGCGAGTAAACTTTACCTTTTTTCGTTGTAGGAGAGAGGTCTTGCGCAAACGAACTGAAAGTAATACCGATCGAAAAAAATAATATTAAGCACTTCATTTCCGACTTCATTAATTCGAGATTGAGTAAACCATTCCGATCACGGTGGAGAAATCGAGCGGGAGAAGATTTAGATGTGGATCAGAGTCATAGCGAAGCGCGGACTCTACCTCAAACTCAAGTTGTTCGCTAATGGGGAATTGTAATGCTAACTCTCCCAACATTCTGTAGTCCACGAAGGAATTCAGATCAGGCTGAAAGTATAATGTCAAATGGACATCAACATCACTGAATTCTGTCGTAATACTTACTGCAATATTTCCTCGAAACAAATTCATTTCAGATTTATCTGAGTAGATTTCCAATTCTCTAAATGACCCTGCCGTGAACTTGTAGATGTATTCTTTGGTAAAGAGACTTTTACCAAAATTAACACCGAACAGACTCCTCTGATCCAACTCTAAGGCAGAATTGAACTGTCCTTGATAAAACAGTTGAAGTTGTAAATTTTGAGGTAGCGAATAGTGAAGTCGAGTATTTAAAAATCCTGTTGAGTAGATAGCGTTACCAGATTCAGAGGCGTAATTATAGCCTCCTAAGAACCAGGCTTCCGTTTTACTATTAATAGTTCTACCAAGTCCCAGACCACTATTGAGTGCTGTAAAGACCCCGTTTCCCGCGGCAAAGGTTCCTTGTAATTCAGTGGTTGCTGACCAGATACTGTCGATAGGAGTAATCAAGTCATAAGTGTTCACAATAGTTTGTGTTCTTCCGGTATATGAAGATAGGAGAAACAAGAAAATAATGAGACGTTTCATTTCAACAATGGTTTATACGTTGGATTTAATTTAATACATTAAATGCTTCAGCGAGACATTTCTCCATCCCGCTTGACTTTGGTAATCAGTAAAAAACACTTTCAAATCGGCTTGCGATGCGTAGTCGACGAAGAATATAGTTTTATCTGCTCTCGAAGAATATTCCTCAAAGTACCATAAGCCCTTGTTACCCTGAGCTTGAGAAGAGTATTCGGTTTTATATACTATTAAGTCAGCGCTAGACATGTGGTCTACGACATAGATTTTTATATCAGCTCTTGAGCTGTACTTCTCGCTGAAAACGGATTGAGCCCTCAGTTGAAAGCTACACCCAAAAAATAAAATAAGGAGGAGATTTTTCATACGAATCAAAGTGTAATAACGATTTCAACTCTTCTTTTCTGTGCCTTAGATATTTCTGCTTCGCGTTCCATTGCATCGCCCATACCGGATGCGATACAATTTTTGTCCAAGACAATATTATTTTCAATTAAGTATTGAGCGACTGTTGAGGCCCGCATTACAGAAAGGTCTAAGTTATTCCGTAAATCACCGTTGGCACTAGAGTTATAGACATCAGGATCTGCGTAGCCTATACATTCGATTTGTATTTTATTTGTGTTAAGCGTTTTCAATTCTTTAATAACAGAAGTAATTGCCTCCTTACCTTTTGCGTTCAACATGTGCTTGCCCGAGTCAAACAATAAAGATGCTCCAAGGCTTATTTTGATACTGTTTGACGAGTTTTCTAAAGAAAATGAAGTGTTGGCCTCAAGTTTAAGTGCTACATCGTTCAATTGCATAAATTCGTTCGGCATGCCATTGTCATACTGCCCTTCTATTCCGCTATCAAGAGTAGTTAAATACAACTTAGCTGTGTCATTTTCCATAACGAAAGGGAGCATTAATCTGCCGCGGGTGTTGTTAATGTCTGTTTGGTACACTAACACACCAAAATCACCTTGTATATTCACTATGTTGATTGCATCTATGGAATACCCAAAACTTAGTGTATTGAACCAAGTCTGTATTCGACTTTTACCAAACTTCCTCTTGGCGCTATTATTTATAAAAGCGTAGAAAGTTTCGAAGTCACCGACAATGTAATGGGCATTAAGATAATTCCCTAAACTTGCCCCGTAGCAGTTCATAAAGGGGTTAGAAAAACAATCATTTGGTGCCGAGTAAGAGGACTCTTCTTCAGGCCTCGATTCTTCGCTGTAGTTAGTCTCAGATGAAGGCTTAGATTGGCCTTCTGGAACCAAAAGTTCTTGATTATCTGGGAGAGGGCCTGAGCAATTATAGAGCAGACCAAGAAAAATTAAAAAAACAATTCTTTTAAGACGCATATATAGATAAATATTTCATTGTAAATTACTAAAACCAAATCATTCTTGTTAAATCAAATTATGTCCTTGAAAGTTATTGATGAAATCATCAAGGAGGAAATGCTTAATCCTGAGTTAATTGAGCCAATAGTGTTAAAACTTAAGGATCTAGGTTCGTATGATTTATCGTTTTACGATTTACCTGAATTAGACCATTCGGGTATACCTGAATTAGAGTGGTTACCCGAGAAGTTGAGCCGATTCAGTGAGTCTCTGGAAGTCACCAGTGACGCCCTGTTAAAATTAACAGACAAGGTTCATAAAATGGAAAAGGATGCCTCCCAAGACAAGTACGTCTTAAAATCTAAGCTCATGGACATCATGAAATCTGGAGAACGCATCATGAAATATGCAGAAGCGTCTTTAAAGGAAGGCAAAGCCGATCTCCGTCAGATTACAGATAAAATCCCAAGTTCTTACAATGTTCGTCCTAACTATTACTACTCTGTTACAGGAGAAAAGATTGAAAGGATAGAAGAAGAGATTAGTGTTCGAGGCTATTTAACAAAGAACAAGTATCATATTAGCTTCGCTAGAAATTCGACATCAGAAAGAGTAGTATATTTTACAAATATTAAAGTTGCACCTTTAGTTGGCCGAGGTTATAAAGTTGAGGCAAAACTTGAAAAAGGTAACTTAGAGAGTTACAAAGCCGTCCCTACCTGGCTCAGTTAAAAAAACAAACACAATGAACAAAATCAGCACGTACCTTTTCGTTTTGATGGCTCTATTTGGCACAGCACAAGCACAGGAAATAAATCATTCTGAAGTCTGGGAAACAGCATACAAAAAAGCAAAGGTAGCTACATTTTATAGTGCCACTTATGCCAATGGGTGGGAGGAGTTACATATTGCAAAAGCATACACAGATTCGGCATCTAAGGTACTTGAAGATATCATTAAAGAAGATTCTTCATTTATTGATAAAAGAAGCCTAATTAGAAGTCTACGCGGAGAGCTAGAAATTAGCCAATCAATAGCTCAGGACAATGTGAATTATCGTTACCCTGCACTTTCAGTTATGCTTGGTACGCATGATGATTTTGTTATTAAAGACGACGCTGAAGAGTTACTCATAGAATCATTACTTGAAGAGGTTATCACACAAAATGACCCAATTAACAAGGGTAAAATTGTGGATAATATGGATTTCATCGTACTCCAAATCCAGCCTTACGATGAAACGCATTTTACAGTAGCCAATGACTTCTTTGGTCATACCGGGCACTATGTCGTTCGTTTTCATGAATTCGTAGAAATTTTAGGAGAAGAAGGCTTTGAACGGTTTAAAACAGACGAATTAACTCTTGAAGATTGGGATAAGATTTATGACACGTATGGTATCGATAAACTTCTACACTTTAAGATCGTCGACCAAGATCCGGAGTTGCCAGGACTTTTCTACAAAGGCATCTTCCTCAATATAGCGGTTAAGGGCGAATTCCCGCGCTATGTAAGCTATTATGAGGGGTACAAGTTTGATAAAATCACTTCTTTCAGTAATGGCGTGCTAGTTTCAATAATGAACTTCTTGGTTACGCTATTGGCGCTGTTTTTCATGCTAGGGTTAAAGTTCAGTTCAAAAAGAGGGCGAGGTATCAGGATTGGCAAATACAGTATATACCTTTTTGTAAACTGGGATGTTGCGAAAGAGACTATTGTTATAGGAACAGTGTCGTTTATAAGTGTCTATTTAGCGCAGTACTTAGGAAATCAGTTTGCTCCTGATGTAAATGCATTTTATCAAGAGACAGCAGTCAAAACTTGGGTACTGTATGAATCAGTAGTTCCATTCCTAGCTTCCGTTCTTCTTACATATTTAGTGATGTTTAAGCTGCCTAACTTTATCGTAAATAATACCGTGGGCTATTCTAGAATTCTATTTGCTTCATGGATGGCTCAGCTTAATCTATTGAGCTTTTATAAGTATCATGCTGATATACTCCCCGGTCATATTTTAGGTTATGTTGAGTTCATTCCTGTCCTTGGATTGGTATTTATCAGTTTCTATATAGGAACAGTTCTCAATAGAATTTTTAAAGGAGAAAAGGTCACCTATAAAGGGTACGTACTCCTAGCGATTTCAGTTATTGTAGCGTTCTTGTGCTTTTGGCTGGAGCTCAAGGAATCCTTGGGCTTAGCTAACTACATCTATTTAGGCCTCGCTGTTCCTTGTCTACTTTTCTTGTACAGTCCAAAAATCATTGGATCTTCATTTAAATCAATGGGTGAGCTAGAATCCGAGGAGGCAGGACAGGGTCTATCTAATCCTTTAAAATGGTATACGAAAGGAGTAAATGTTTTATCGATACAAGAACAGCTCTTAGCATTTATAGATTCAGAAGACCTTTCAAAACGCGCCTTTCTTATAAACGGCAAATCTGGTGCCGGAAAGACACGATTACTGAACGAGACAATCAAACAAATCATAAGTGACGGTAGAAATTACAGATGGTTTCAAGGAGATTGTAATCAGGTACTGGAAGGTTCAGCGCCGATGTATGAACCTTTTTACGAGGCCTTTTCGCTCAATGGAGAGCAGATTGAGATTAACAAACCCCTAGAAGACAGAAAACTTCCTCAAGGATTCTTTACAGATCGCTCCCAGCTTTCTAAAGCATTTGGTAAAGTTCTCAACCAGGCAGGTGCAGTTGCGCCAGTTGATTTAGCCGGTTTATTAAGCGTTGAAGACGAAACTAGTCGATCGGTCTCAGAGATTGTATCAGAGTTATTGGATTCATTGATTTCTAGATACGTTGATGAAGACCAGTCAAAAGTTGTTCTTGTGATCGACGACTTTCATTGGATTGACGATTCTTCATTCGATCTTATTAAAGCTTTAGTACAGGCAACTCGAGACCGCTCGAAGTATTCTCAATACTTTAAATTCATTTTCACCATTTCCACTGATCAAGACAACGGAGCTATACCAGCATTAGAGAGGTTAAATGAAGTAATGGTCTCTGACTCTTCAAATATGGTGGGGAACGCACTGATCGCATGTGAGCTGGTGGTTGAGAAAGGGGTGGACTTTGTTGATCAGGTGCTTTCTGATAACAAATTTAAATTAAACAGTAGTGTTGATATTGATTTTCGCTTTGGCCCATTAATTAAAGGCCATATGCAATACATGGTCAATAGACCTAATATTACTTTCATGCCGGGCGATTTTCTGGGATACCTAGAGGCCTTAGAACAGCGGCAGTACATAAAATTTGACGGAGACGTTATTCGATTGGCACAAGAGCCTAAAGAGGACGAAATAGGTCTTCAGGATTCTCGAAAGTCTGTATTGAAGTCAGATTATGAATCACTTAATCCAGATCAAAAATCACTACTCGAATCTGCGGCAATTATTGGGTATAAATTTGACGCAGAACTTCTAGCAAAAATCTGGAATAGAGACTTGCTTGTAGTGCTGAATGAACTCGAGCAATTGGAGGGGTCGTTTGTATTTGACCTAAGTCAAGAGGATAATATTTATTCCTTTGTGAGTAAAACGATGTATCGCGTCATTCTTGAATCGGCAAACAAGAAAAAAGACGAGCTACAATCTCGGCAGCTTATTATTGAGTATCAAAAGCGAATTATTAAATCTATAATCGAGTTTTCGGACACTAGTTATGTTGAAAGTCTAGATTTAGATTTATTAATAAGCGCATCAGAGCGGTGTTTTAAGTACTCTCATGTAAAGTATATCAAGGAAAATGCCGCGGTCATAGTATTATATGCCTGTAAGCAACTTGCAGTAAAAGGTAAGAACCAACAAAGCATTCAATACCTGAAAAGACTCTACAGGGATTATTCTGATTTCAATCAGAAAGAAATTACGCTTATTGGGGAAATTCTAATTGAACTTACGAAAGCTGATCGTAGTATTTCGCGGTTTGAATTCTTGAAAGAGAAAGATGATCAAAGCTCACGTTTTATTGACTACATTTTTGTCAGAGCTCGTCAGTTATCAGACCCTGGGGTTGATTACGAACAAAACGCATTTGCCATGATTTCAGTGGTAATTATGGGTGGTGTAATGCACGAGATAAGAGAAGCTTCGAAAGAGCATTCAGGTTTAAACATATCTAATTTTCTAGATACGTTAGATGCCTCAATGAATGACAATGAATTTGCCCAAAGAATGGTAAACAGGTACAATCGAATACAAGCATTAATTTCTAATTCTCAGCTTCAAAATGAAAGGGCAATTAGTAGAATAAGTTTTTATTCGCACATCGCTAAGAATAGCGATTATCGAGGTTTACCTAACCTATTTAAAAATGCGATGACCAGTGGTTACTCTAATCTAGCGGGAGAAATCGGTAGAGAGATTTATTTGAATTCTGAATTTGAATATGGCACTAAGCTCAAATTCCTTTACGGTTCGTTGGAAATCTTGGCTGGAGGAAATGTTACGCTTGAAAAAATTGAAGAATCTATTGTTGACAAATTTAACGTTGATAAAACTATCGAAAAGCTAATCAAGGCCAAGAACTTATCCTCCAAGGAGGCTGTGGATTTCAATTTCTTGTTAAGTAGATTCAGAGAACATTTCTGGGAGTTTAAGGACTTCGATTATGTCTTGTTCCTCTGTGAAATTTCGATGGAACTCTCACGTAAACTGAATAATGGACAAGGAATAACACAAGCATACAGTTATGAAGGAGCTGCTCTTCATCAAATGGGACGATTTGAGGATTCTCAAAGTATTTATCAGAAGCATTTTGAACATGTTATCCGAACGAGTAGAAAAATAACGGACTTCTTGTATCCTTTGGAAGGGCTTCTCCGTAATTGTAAGAAAATCGGTGATCTCGAGCCATATAATAATGCTAAAGAAGAGTTGTACGAGCATATGATAATAATGGAACGTGCTGCAATTGAAAAGCAACTTGAATATTCGCTTTTTGATAGATCCAGCGCTTTTAGCAGATTGTTAGAAGACGTCCCTGAGCCAGAATATTTAGAGGACGAACATCAGGAAGAAGATGATCCGGATCAGGTTAGCTTCGATATTATTGGCATTTTACTAACAATGGCCGCTGCTGACGGGGTTATTGATGAATACGAGATTTATGATTTGAAGGAAGCAGGGATAGCCATTTCTCATTCCTTGAATTTATCGCGTAAAGTGGTTACCGAACGTATTGAGGAAGAACTAGAAAAAGCCATGAAGAGAACCCAACAAGAAGGGGAACTGCACTACAAGCAATCTTGTCAAAACGTAATAGACAAGAAGTCATTAGGTTTCTTTGAGTCGGTCGTTCAGCTTTGTACTGACATGGCAATGGCCAATAAAGTTCTGCACCCTGCTGAAGCTAGGTTACTCGAAATCTCTAGAACATTTTTAGCCGAAGATTAAATGAAGCCAATTATTTATGTAGACATGGATGGTGTTATTGCAGATTTTGAGGCTGCTAGAAAAGAACATCCATTGTCTACTGTTACACCTTACAAGGGACGACCGGACAAATTGCCAGGCTTATATGAAAATATGCCTTGTATACAAGAAGGCGTCGATGCCGTTAAAGAGTTATTGACCTGGGAAAAGTGCGAGGTGTACATACTTTCTACTGCTCCTTGGGATAATCCCGAAGCTTGGATGCACAAGCGCTTATGGCTTGAAAAGTATTTTGGAAAGGCGATAAGAAAACGTTTGATTTTAAGTCATCACAAGAATTTATTGATCGGAGATTTTTTGGTCGATGACAATCCTTGGAATGGAGCCAGAGAATTTGGTGGTAAGTGGCTACACTTTGGTTCTGAACAGTTTCCCGATTGGACTTCGGTTCTCAAAGCGCTACATATACAGATTCACTGGGACGAAGACCATGCTTTGGACATGGTTTACAATGATCTTCTAGAAGGTTTGACAAATGAAGATTTAGGAATTAATTCCGAAGACGAGAAGGAGTAAACCTAGGCACGTAAAGACCCGACTTCAAATTAAACGCATTACTTCACCTCTTTCCAAAGCTTTTTAAGAAAGTCTATTTCTTCGCTACCGTGTTTCCATGCAAACCCTCTTGTTTTGAATAAATCACTTTCTTCTGGAATAGGGTAGACCCTTGAAAATTTATTTTTCATGTTTTCGGAGGAGGTCGCTAGTATAGTGGCATCACCATCGATATAATGCGCCCAAAAAGATTCTTTGTCGTAGTACTTCCTTTCAAAGGCCTCGTTATCAAAAAGCATTTCTTTATACTGTTCAGCTCTAGAGATCTTATGAGACCTATTGATCCCCATACCAGATACTTTTTTATACTTATACTTTTTAAAAACCAGGAGGGCCTCATGCGTTATTCCAATGACATTCCAGGCATTAGGATTCATGTTGAACAGGCCCTCTAAAAGTTTTTTTCTTATCCCTGTGGGAACATCTACCATTGCCCTAACCACCAAGTAATTATTATAGGTGATTTCTTTTAGATGTTCGAGGTCATTTATTCGGTAAACCAGCTTTGCCATTTAGAACTAGATTTAATTCAAAACAGGTCTGAATTAATACCAAATATCTTTTTGACAACCTCTTGCTTCTTTTTCTCTGTTTAATTCAGTAAGGGTTTTCTTGTTATCGCTTTCTGCAGTGTAGTACCCCTTTCCATCCTTGGTCGTATAGCAAATTTGAACCGTTAATCCGAAGTTATTATGGAACTCTTTTTCAATAGTTTCGACCTTTTTTCTTCCTGAAAAAGAGACTTCACCAGAGCCTTTCTTCAATCTTATTTCTGAAAGAGTCTTGGTGCGATCACAAGAGTGAAACTTACTGTCTTCACCCATGGAGCCAATGGTTAGATTTAGGTACGGAAAATTAGCATTAAACTCCTTCATAAGGGTTTCTACTTTCTTGCGCCCGTTGGTTGATACTTCTCTTGCCATACAGTTTTCTTTTTTAGATTTTCGAAAATTTAGGAAAAATATCCGAGACTATAAATTTGATTTATCAAAAAGGCTGTATTCTTATCCTAGGTGAACGAATTAAGCAATAGTGCCGTAGTTTTATCGAAGGCATCTTCTTTGAAGGCTATCTTAGAAGGATAGATGAGTTCTGGACGAAACAGCCCACGCATTGGCGAACACGAAACATAGATGAGCTTCCCTTTCTTCCCAGGCACTAGGACCAATTCCTTTTCAGCACACAGCTTCTCGCCTCGGTTAGAAATATCCACAAGATTGATTTGCTTCGAAGACCAAGTAGCCTCCCCTTTATTTTTAATCGTCAGGACCAATTCCGTATTGCTAGAACTCAACATACCCGAAAAAGAGGTCGTCTCAAACTTCAAAGTAGAAGAGGACTTCGTTGAGGCATAGTCGGTCTTAAAACGAACGGACTGTGCAGCAAGAGCATTGCAACATCCGGCAAGGACAAGGACAAAAAGAAGACGCTTCATGAATACATTCGGTATCATTCAGCTTAGATTTTTCGGTTTGGGATTTTAATACTAGCAAAGATGGTGCCGAAACCGATTATTTTGAAATACTTTGTGTTAAATCGAGATTAAATGACATAAAAAACCCCGCGCGATGGCGGGGTTTTCATAAAGATGTTTTTAATAGCTATTTTACTGCAATTGCGTCGCCAAAACTACCACCGTTAGAAAGGATGTGATTTGTGCCATGAAGTTACCAGAGAACTCCTGCCAATCGAAATCTGATTGTTGTTTCTCCTGCTTATCCTTCTCCTCCTTCACAGGTTTCGCTCCTACAACGACCATAGCCCCTGGTTTTACCTTTGGATAGCGGTACGTAGGACGGTACCATTTAAAGTCTTTCACGGTACCATTGGCATAAACCACATTCACGTCTGTACGTTTGGCATCATCACCAAAGCCACCCACCATGTTTTTCACATACCAGCGCGCGGATTTTCCAGCCACGTAAGCTACGTTGACGCTTTCACGTGCATATGTATCAGCAAAAGCACCATATTCCCTCGCTTCCGTATTCGCCAAACGAATTTCTACGGTCATGTCTTTGGTTGGAATAAAGAGTTCATCACCAGGCAGTAATTCAATGTTGTTGTAGGTATTTCCAATGCGCAGAATCCTATCAACTGAAATAAACACTTTCCCTTTTCCTTGACGTGTGAAACTCGCAGCTTGAGGGAAGGCTTCCTTAGTCAACCCGCCTGCTTTACGGATCAGTGAACCTACTTTCTCACCATCACGAATGGCATAGCGACCAGGGTAAGCAACCTCACCACCTATAGTTACGTATTCTTGGAACTCGAATCCAGGCTTCTTGCGCACAACGATCGCATCAAAAGGCTCAAAAGTAAAGTCACCACTCATTCTAGAGTCTAAAGTGAATTCTTTCACCTTACCAATGTCTTTTCCATTAAAGGCGATGCGGTAAACAACCACCTTAGAAGAATCACCAGCAAAGGTTAACCCGCCAGCTAATGTCAATACTTCGTCTAAAGTGATAGTAGAGTCGTATGGCATTTCTAGTCCATTACGTACTTCTCCAGAGATGCTCAGCACAGCACCGTCGTAATAAGTGCGCTCAGAAAGGATGCGAACCTGATCCTTATCCATCAGTGGCATAGGATCTTCAACAGCGATTTCTGCAGCCAAGTCTAATGTTAAAATCTCTTGCGAACCGTCCGGGTAGGTACGGAAGATATAGGCTTGATCCGTGCGGGCGTCTTTCTTCAACCCGTTTGCTAAATCGATCAAAGCTTTTACCGTTACGGCACTATCTACAGTGAGTTCAATTGGATTACGTACGGCACCTACAATACTTACTGTCGAGGCATCTACGAATGCTTTTTCACTTAAAACACGCAGGACGTCGTTGTCGCGCAATTCAAAGAATGCAGCACCGCTTAAAATATCCTCTAGGTTCAATGTTTCAATCTCTGTGGTACCGTCAGGGTTCTCACGGAATAGATACGCGAGGTCGAGTTTCGCATCTTCTTTCAAGCCTTTCGCGAGATCGATCAAATAAGCCACATTTGCATTCTCGTCAAGGGCAAAAGCACCTGGCTGACGTACAGCACCTTCAATAGCCACGGTTGCCTTATCTGTAAAGTCGCGCACATTGAAGAGTAAAATTTGATCTTCCGGCTGCAACGGCAACGGTGCATCTGCGCCTTCTAATTCTGCCACAGGGTTAAAACGAATCAGACTACGCGTACCGTCGAGATTCGTGCGCGTTAAATACGCCACATCCATTCTCGTTTCTTCACGCACGCCTACTTTCATCAACACTTCTTTGACCGTCGGGTAATCACG
>Ga0206124_10002845_pt1 | contig 12672 bp, 1 predicted proteins | sample Helgoland_Spring_3_FD_148671 | JGI IMG/M metagenome (GOLD analysis project Ga0206124, IMG submission 148671) | Pelagic subsurface seawater microbial communities from Kabeltonne, Helgoland, North Sea - Helgoland_Spring_Bloom_20160321_2 | ecosystem: Environmental > Aquatic > Marine > Epipelagic ... | reverse complement strand
CTTGTCGGCAGCAACGCTGACGGGTATCGAGCGCATATTAGTGTCGTCTAATTCCTTGTCGCTCTCTGAGTCGCAATGGCAGACCTACGGTGAACTCGTGGAGCGCGCCACTGGCGCCACCACGAAATTTACCCTTTCGCTGGAACAGGCGGGTATTCGAACTTTAGCGGCGGATTCTGCCTATCAGGGATTGAGTGGTTCTCAAGGCGATGATGAGCTTCGTGGAAACAACCTTGATAATGTGTTGTCGGGTCGAGGCGGCGATGATTTGCTAATTGGCCTTGATGGCGATGACCGTCTGGTTGCAGGCACTGGTGTTGATAACTTGCAAGGGGGCACAGGTAACGATGTTTTAGACGTTCGGGGTCAGGCGGTTGTTCTGGACCGGATCTCGGGTGGCGAAGGCGCTGATACCTTACTGGTTGAAGATGGCCAAGACCTAACCGGCGCTGCAATTTCTGGTATTGAAGTGTTACGAGGCGAAGGGGTCGTTCGATTGACCGCCGAGCAGGTGGTGCAGTTCCGAGAAATCGTTGGCGTGTCTGTTCAGATTGAGATCGTTGGGGACTTTAAGGCGCCAGCGAGTTTGATACTTGTTAATGGGGCAACGCTCTTATTGGGGAACTATGATTCGGAGTTGATCGGCAGTTCAGGCATTCTGGGTAGTATTGGTAACGATCGAGTGGAGGGCAGCGCCGCGGATGATGCGATCTATGGCGGCCGAGGCTCGGACGCATTGTACGGTCGCGGGGGCAACGATTTACTCGATGGTGGTAAGGGAACAGATTTTGTTTCAGGCGGCGACGGCAATGATGTGATCGTGGTCGGCGGAGCGTCCTTCTCCCAAGATTATCAGTACCAACAGGGGAATTCTTTGGGTGGCGAAACCATCTCCGGTGGTGCGGGTTTCGACACGGTGGTCGTTGATTTTAATAATCACGGCGGCAATTGGTTCGATTTTACAACTGGACAGACCGAGACAATCGAAGCATTAACCGCGAAAGATTGGAATCTGAATCACTGGAATGCTCATGGCATTCGCCTTGAGGGCTCGCTCTGGAGTGCGTTGCAGTCGATTGACCTGCAAGGCAGCAATGAGCCTTGGAATTATGGCCAAAATCTACAAGTTGAGGTCCTTGGCCAAGGCGGCGATCTAAATTTTGATGCGGTAACGGCCAACAGTAACTTTACTGTTCGGTTGACGGGAGCCTTCGATAATATCGTTGTTGCAGACAACCCCGCTGCGATCACCCAGTCGGTCGAGTGGTGGCAGCCCAATAAGTGGGAGGGTTATTTTGCCGTTGATGCGCAATTTGCGTCACTGAGTTTGAGTGAAGAGGCCGATTGGGTGCGAATTTCGTCTGATCGTGAGTATTCTTTGGTGGCGGGCGCTGGCGATGATTACATTTACCAACAGGGTAATGGTGGGCAGCTCCGAGTTACCGTTGACGGTGGTGATGGGTACGATACCTTTGATATCAGTGATTTTGGATTTGTCGATCTGACACAATCCTCGTTCGAGAATGTGGAAAACATTTATTTTGGTGGCACCACGCTGTTATTAACCCCCGCACAACAAGCTAGTTTAAGTTTGGATGGCAATGGCGCCATCTTTACCTTGATCGATGGTGTTGTTACCGGCACCTCGGAGGCTGACAATTTTAACGGCGCCGGATTTGACGTTTTTGCGGGCGGCGAAGGCGATGATGTCATTTCGAACGTGGGAACGGTTTTACTGTCGGGAAATCTGGATGAGTATGATTTCGTGCTGGGTCAGAACTTTCAAATCCAGCACGCACGTGGGTCCTTGCTTGACGGCACCGATACATTATCCAATGTTTTGGCCTTGCAGTTCGCGGATGGCAGCCAGATTGTGGTGGATGATGCGCCGAACGAAGCTTGGAATTGGGTCTATCGGTTCGATTCGGCGGAATCGAGGTTGGCGGGGCTTTCCGAGATCAGTTATGGGAAGAATGTTAGCGGCAGCTACAACTTTGATGGTGATACTGATCTGTATGCCGCGACGCTTGTGCCGAACTCACCCCTTACGGTTGATTTTTCGGTCACTGAAGGATCAGGCTGGTATCTTGGTCTTTTCGATGCTGAAACCGGTCAGCAACTCTCTTTTAGATCGCTTGTTACCGGCCAGGAAGAGTCTTGGTTTAGCCCGGGCCTTGATAACGATTTTAATTGGCTGCCGATCTTAAACGGCGAGCCTTATGAAGGCGGCGCGGTCATCGTTAATGTTGGGCGATATGAAGGCGGCGGCAGCGCCGATTACAGCTTTACCCTTGGCTACAAGGACGATTATGCGGGCAGCATCGAAACCTTGGGGCAGATTAATCCGCAGGATAGGCAGGTCCAAGGGTTTATCGGTGAAGCCAAGGATAGTGATTGGATTAGAACAGAACTGATCGAGGGTACGCGATACGAGTTCAGCCTTCAGGGCCTCTCTTCAGGCGGTGGGACTTTGCTTGATCCTAAGTTGCAACTGCTGGATGCCAATGGTCAAGCGGTTGAACAAGGGATTGATTCTGCGGATGGCGTTGCGGGCACTGACGACGTGATCATCTTCAGGCCGCAGGAAAGTGGCGTCTTCTATCTAGCGGTTTCTGACGTGGCGGGTATTAGTTCTGGGTCTTGGACCTTGACTCAGAAGAGTCTGGATTCAGTAGCGGGAAATGTGTCGTCCACGGAGCGCGTTGAATGGGATGCAGACGGCCGGTTCCAAATTGAGGGCGAGGTTAATGAGCTTACTGACCGAGACTGGTACCGGGTTTGGCTGGACAAGGGCGTAACCTACAACTTTAATTTAACGGGTGAGACAAGTGGGGCAACATTAGCCAATCCGCAGTTATCAATTCGCTCGGTAACCGGTGTGCTCTTAGGGTTTGATGACGATTCGGGCGAGGGTAATAGTGCCAGCCTAATCTTTACCGCCAATGATTCCGGATGGTATTTCCTCGATGCAGGGGCCTCCGGTAACGCCTCCAGAGGAACCTTCCAGCTTGACGGCGCGAGCCTTGAAGATGACTATGCGGCCAATACTGGCACGCTGGGTCAAGTCAATCTAGGCGCGCCGCAGTCTGGGCTCATTTCCTATATTGGTGATAGTGATTGGTTCGCAACCGGCATGAGCGCAGCGGTCACGTATGTGATCGATGTCAAAGCTGAGGTCAATAGCGCAGGAGGATTGGACCCTTTAACCGATCCGATGCTGATCATTCGAGACCAAGCCGGCAATCTAATTGCAAAGATTGATGATTTTTCTGGCACCTTTGATGCCAGAGCTTACTTTACGCCGGATCAGGATGGTCTTTATTTCTTAGAGGTTCGAAGTTCTGATCGTTTCGACACCGGGGCGTACCAGGTTTCGGTGAGCCTTGCGCCGCCCGATGACTACCCGTCAGAGCTTTTGGTCGCAACCGCCGCGGTCGATCTCGATGCCGCTCTAACGGGCGAAATTGGCTCCCCAGGCGATAAAGATGTGGTGACGCTGGAAGTCGAAGCCGGTCGTGTTTATTTGATCGATTTGTTGGGGTTCGCCAGCAATGCTGGCACCTTGTTGGATCCGTATCTGAGGGTATTTGATGCAGATGGCAAGCTGATTGCCTTTGATAATAATAGTAACCTTGGTAACGACGCGCGGTTGTATTTCTCGCCAGAAAGCAGTGGGACCATCTACCTCGAAGTCTCATCGAGCGCATCTTCAGGGCTAGGATCTTACACGCTGGTGGCAAGCCAGCGGGATCTTCCACCGGATGACGCGGCAAACAATACCGGAACCACGGTACAAATAGATCCTGGTCAGGCCTTTGCGGGCAGCCTTTTAACACCCGGTGATCAAGATTGGGTTCGGGTTCGTTTAGAAGAAGGGCAGACCTATGTTTTCCGGGTAAGCGCCAGCGCGAGTGGTGCTGGGAGTTTGACGGATCCCACGTTGCAGGTCCGTGATGCGGCCGGGGTGTTGCTTGAAACGGTTGATGACTTGCTCACGTCTAACGAGCCGGCGCTAGCCTTTACCGCTTTGGCCACAGGTGATTACTACCTCGTGGTCGGGGCCAGTGAAAATAATGATACCGGAAGTTATGTGTTGAGCACGCGCGCACCGGATGATCATGGTAACACGATCGCCAATGCTACCGAGTTGACGCTCGATGAAGTGGTTTTAGGCGGGATTCAATGGAACGACGGCGCCTTCGGTGTGAGAGCAACGGACTCGAATGGCTTAGCGACCGACGCCGACCAGGATTGGTTTGAATTCTCAGCGGATGCTGGCCAAGTGTTGTCAGTTTCTGTTGTTGCCGGCGATGGATCGGCCTTAAGTCGCCCCATGGTTGAAGTGCTGGATGCGCAGGGCAATCCGCTGGCGCTTGGGGATGGCCTTGAAACAGATGATGGGCGCGCTACCGCAAGCTTCATTGCGCCTCAGAACGGTATTTACTATGCGAGAGTGATTGATGGTGCGGGCGCGATTGGCAACTACCAAATCAGCGTGTCGGTTGGGGATCTTTCGGATGAGGATTCTGACGGTGCTCTGACGCTGGTCTTCCTAGACGGCAGTGCCGCAAGGGAAGCGGTTTACACAGCAGTGATTCATTTAGCCGGCGATGACGATACCTTTGAGGTCCCCCTTCAAGCCGGTCACACCTATCGAATTGAGACGACCCCCATCCGGGATGGTTTCCAAGCGCCGCTCCCTGGGTCGAATTTACAATTGACTTGGAATGATGATGACGGAGCGAAGGATATGGTTGTCTCCGGCAGAGAAGGCAATCCTTCGGTTTATGCAAGCGCCGTTCTGGCGCCAGTCACGGACGGAACCTTGGCGCTGACTGTCAGTGCGGGAGATGCAAATAGTACTGGTCAGTACCAGGTTAAAGTCATCGATTTGGGCTTAAATGCGGGCGATGATCGGGTTGACGTCATCGCTGAATATGACGATGCCGGTTTAGGAATATTGGCGATCAACGAGAGCGCCCCTGGAAAAATTGATGATTTAAGCGATCGCGACTTATTTGCGGTGAACTTAAGTGCCGGCAATGTTTATCAATTTATCATTAAATCTTACTTTGACGGGTTAGGGACCTTGGGCCAGGCAAAATTGCGCTTGCTTAACGAAGCTGGGCAATTGGTGAGCGTCGGCACCTATGATTCAGAGACAGGCCGAACAGATTTTTCAATCGCTGTGTTTGAAAGCGGTCGCTATTTCATTGAAGTCAGTTCTGAAAACCTGCCAGGCAATATTGGCACCTACACTTTGGAATCGTCCCAAGGAACGCAGGTTGAAAACCCGGAGGATGATATTGCTGCAGATTCGCAATCTGGCGTGATCGTGACACCAGGCGCACCGATTGCTGGTGAGATAGAAGTTGCCGGAGACAGAGACTGGATTAAGGTCTCGATGGAAGCTGGGAAAGTCTATTTGATTGACGTTTTAGCCAGTGGTGATGGTGAAGGTGGGAGTCTGACGGATGCCGGTCTGCGAGTTTTAGATGCCGAAGGGAATGTGTTGCTAGTCGATCGCAACTCGGGTGCTGGGCAAGACGCTCGAATCCAGTTTACCCCTGAGGTTACCGGCGATTTCTATTTAGAGGTCATTGGCGAACAATCCGCAACCGGCACCTATACCGCGAGGGTAAGAGAGTTGTTTGGTGGTGTTGCGGACCCACTGGTCTCAGCGCAATGGTACTTATCGGCATCGAACGTCACCCAGTTGGAGGACGAGTACTCAGGTGCTGGCGTTACAATTGGTATTGTTGACGACGGCGTCGACAGTACCCACCCCGATCTACAAGATAATTTGAATCTAGCGAGTGCCTTTGACACTCAGTTCAACACTCAAAATGGGGATCCTAAATATCCTCCTCTGGTTGGAACGCCTGAAGATAATCATGGAACCCAAGTGGCGGGAATTATTGGGTCAGTCGCGAATAATGAAACGGGTATTCGCGGTATCGCACCGGATGCGCTGATGACGTCAGTTCGAGTCAGGTGGACCTGGCCTCAGATGATCGAGGCGCTAGAGCTTCAATGGCAATTCGACATCAGTAACAACAGTTGGGGCGCCTCTCTACCGTTTGAAGATAATTTCAATAGCGCATCAATGACGGCAGCCTGGCTCGCGATTAGAGATGGTGTGGTAGACGGCCGGTCTGGGTTGGGGACGATCTGGGTATTCTCTGCTGGCAATGGTGCTGCAGCCGGGGACAATACGAATTATCATAATTTTCAGAACGCCAGAGAGGTTATTACGGTCGGCGCTGTTGAAAATGATGGCAGTAGTGCGGGATTCAGCACGCCGGGCGCGAATGTCCATATTGCGAGTTATGGGGTTGGCCTGCTCACCACAGATCGCGTAGGCGCCGAAGGTAATGACCCGGGCAATTATACTCAGCTGTCGGGCACGTCGGCTGCGGCGTCGGTTGTGACGGGCGTGATCGCTCTCATGCTCGAAGCAAATCCGAACTTAGGGTACCGGGATGTCCAGAAAATTTTAGCCTATTCGGCAAGTCATCCGGACGCACAAGATTGGAAAGAAAATGCTGCACAGGACCATAACTTAGGTGGGTTGCGCTTTAATGATCAGTCTGGTTTTGGTGTGGTTGATGCTTACGCTGCGGTGCAGCTGGCCAGAACCTGGCTAGCATCGAGCACGACGCTGAACGAGGTTTCAGCCTCCGCTCGGGCTTTTGGGCTGTCGACGGCAATTCCAGATGGCGATGGGGATAGCTATACGATTAATTTCGAGATCGATAGTTCGATGACCGTTGAGCGTCTCGAGCTTGGCGTCGATTTGAGTCATGAGCGCTTGGGCGATCTTGTGATTACGCTGACATCACCCAACGGAACCGTTTCGGTGCTGATGGATCGACCCACAGTGAATGCCGAACAGCCGTTTGGGCTCTCTGGTCCCGATAGCGGCTTGCCGAATCATTTGTTATGGGATTTTAGCAGCACTCAATTTTGGGGTGAGGCAGCCTCCGGTACTTGGACGATCTCCATTACGGACGTCAGAGCTGAAGGGACGGGCGATGTGGCAAGTCTCTCACTTAGACTGTTTGGTGAGCGTCAAACAGGAGACGATACCTATATTTTCACGAATGAAGGATTTGAATCCGCGAGCCCTCAAAGCTTGGAGGATGAGCAGGGTTACGACGTGATCAATGCGTCACCCGTGACCTACGACATTGTGATTAATTTGACCCAAGGCGTGATTGCCGCGAACACCGTGTCCCACGGCATCGCATCGTGGACCGTGATTGAAAGGGCCTACGCAGGTTCTGGTAACGATTCCCTGGTGGGTAACGACGCAGATAATTACTTAGACGGTGGGGCTGGCAGCGACGTGTTAGTCGGCGGCGCCGGGAGCGACACGTTAATCGGTGGAGAAGGCGCTGACTCGGCGGTCTATGCAGGCTTAATCAGTGAATACTCGGTTTCTTGGAATCCTGATTTAGGAACGGTCACGGTCGTTGATAACAAAACCAGCAATGGTGATGAGGGAACGGATGTCCTGACCGGTATTGAACGGTTGATCTTTGCCGATGGCGAACGCAACTTATCGGAAACGGTTGGTAATCAAGCGCCGGAGATCAACTCAACCTATTTCGACGAAGTTGTTTATCTGACCGAAGGGATGGGCATTGACTTTACGTTGCCTCAGGGGCTGTTTTCTGACCCAGAAACGGGGACCGATAAAGGCCTTGCGATTTCGGTACGAGGCTCTCAAAACGGCGATTTACCAGACTGGCTTAGTTACGACGAATCGACTGGAAAGTTCACTGGGGTTCCGCCTGGAAACTTTCAGGGACAAATTCAGGTGGTGGTCGAAGCAACGGACGAGTTTGGCGAAACCGCTGCTGATGAGCTCACCTTACAGTTTGGCGATAACCAGGCGCCGATCATCGATCGGCCTTATGAAATGGTTCTTGATGAAGATGCTGGCGTGGTTTGGATTGGCTTATCGGTGCCCTCAGATCCTGAAGGAGAGGCTGTTCAGGTCACTATAACGGATATACCAATTCTTGGTTCTATCTTAGATAAAAACGGAAACGTTGTTGCCGCAGGCAGTCAAATGTCGGCAGATGAGTTTAGTGAGCTTTACTATCGCTCTGCGCCAGATGCCAACGGTGAAGCGGGATATTTAAGGTATGAAGCAGTCGACGAAACGGGCGTAACCAGTAACTCGTCAGTTCATTTTTTCATTGAGGCCGTTAATGATGCGCCGCGATTTGCGACGCAAGATAGTAAATTGGTGATTAATTATCCAGCTGAATCCGAGGTGGCCCTTGATCTTCTCTTACCGAATGACCCAGAGTCGGCTATTGATTCTGTCGAGGTCATCGAGCTGCCGGGTCTTGGTGTCGTGCGGCTCGATGGGGTCGAGGTTAGAGTTGGACAGGATCTAGCGTTAGAAGATTTAAATCGATTGATTTTCATCTTGTCTGAGAATGTCAATGGTCCGATAGGCTCTGTGGTGATTCGTGCGACAGATTCGGCTGGTGCTGCGACGGACTGGGCGCTTTTATTAGAAGTGAGCGGAGATGCAGGATCATCACAAGGATCGGCTGATCGAGATGAGTTGTACGGAAGTATTGGTGATGACGCGCTTTATGGCCGAGGTGGAAATGATGTGCTTTTCGGGAATGCTGGGCAAGATAATTTGCTTGGCGGCTTAGGCAACGATCAGTTGTTTGGCGGTAGTGGGAATGATGCCCTTGATGGCTCTGCTGGCAACGACTATTTAGATGGGGGCCTTGGCGCTGACTTCATGCTGGGCGGGCCAGGCGATGATATCTATGCCGTCGATAATCCTGATGATATTGTTTTCGAGGTGGTCTCAGGTGGTGCGGGCGGCAATGACTTAATTTTGACTGACGTTAGCCTAACGGCACCGGACAATGTCGAAAACCTCCAAGCTTCTTCTTCGTTGCTGATCGATTTATTTGGAAACGAATTGGATAATGTGCTGACCGGTAACGATCAAGCCAATACATTGGCCGGAATGTCTGGGAGAGACTATTTGTATGGCGGCGGCGGTGATGATTCTCTGGATGGTGGCACCGGCGTTGATCAGTTGGTCGGCGGTCTAGGCAATGATACTTATTACATCGACTCAAGGGCTGACCGCATCCAAGAGCTTGTTGGGCAGGGAATTGACCTTGTGATTACAACCGCCAGTTTTACGTTGCCGTCGAATGTGGAGAATCTGACCTTGCTGGGTGATGGCGATTTCTCGCTTGGCGGAAATTCCTTGGATAATCATCTTATCGGAAATTCAGGCGCTAACATTCTTGCCGGCGGCTTAGGCGTCGATTTGTTAGAAGGCGGGCTGGGCGATGATATTTATGTCTTAAATGATGATTTAGACACAATTATCGACGCTGGCGGTATTGATACGATTCGTTCGAGTTTGTCTATCGAGCTCCTTGAGAATATAGAAAACGGCGAGTTGGTCGGTATTGCGAATAATACGATCACGGGTAACGGTCAAGATAACGAGCTTCAAGGCAACATGGGTGACAACACGATCGACGGGCGGGGTGGCCAAGATACCCTTACGGGCGGCTTAGGCTCAGATCAGTTTATTCTTTCCTATAATGGTGATTCTCTGCTTTCGGATCTTATTACCGATTTTAACTCCGGTGAGGATCTGTTGGTGGTCGACTTGGGTTCCTTTGGAATCGATGCAGAAGCTCAGGGCTTGCTGGGTTCGGGTTTGGTTTCGGCGGACTCGTTTGTCAAAGGCGCGGGGGCACGTGCGCTCGATGCGGATGATTTTTGGATTTTGGATACCGCCACGGGAATACTGTACTTTGATGAAGATGGTGATGGCGAAAAAGAAGCGGTTGAAGTCGCTCGGTTTTCGGAGGGAACAGACTTCACCGATTTTAGCGCTGGGGATGTATTTGTTGCCATCTAGGCGTTTAAAAAGAGTGGTGAGCGCGTTGGAAATGCAGTTAGAGGACCGCTGGCACTGTGTGCTTTCAAAATTAGCAAAAGTGCTTAGGTTGTCCCTCTTCATAGCAGCGATGCTCTTTCCCCCTCAATCAATTGGTGCGGAGCAAGGCGCCGTGTCGCTTGACATTGATCAGGACGGCGCTGTTAATCCTCTAAGCGATGGCTTGTTGCTGCTTCGGGCCCTCTTTGGTTTTGAAGGCGCCTCCTTAGTCGCCGGAGCGCTAGGTCCAAATGCTGAAAACCAAGATCCGGAAAGTGTTCTTCAAGAAATAAATGCCCTAAAGCCCTACATCGATGTTGATCAGGACGGTTCTGTGGCGGCTTTGAGTGATGGGTTATTAATTCTGCGGTCATTGTTTGGTTTTGAAGGCACCGCGCTTGTGAGTGGTGCGATAAATCTTTCTCAGGCCAACCGAGTCGATCCTGCGCTTATTCGAAATTATATTACCCAAGTCAAAAACGGATTTCGGGTCGCGCTGCAATTCTCAGGAGATGTGCGCGGCGATACAAGCGAGGAGTTTTCTGTTTCAGGCACGCTTGATGTTGAGCACGATTTGGGGCCGGTTTTGGAGCCAATTTATAGCATTCTAATTGCGCCAGAATACGGATCAGTTGAGATTGACCGGGCGTCGGGTGCATGGGGCTATATCCCGGATGAAAATGTCAATGGTAATGATGTGTTTGGTGTTTCTGTAATTGATGATTTTGGTCAGCCATCTTTTATTGAAATCTCGATCACGATTACCCAGGTAGATGATGCAGCGAGCTTTGGGGGCGACGTAACCGGTAGCACAGCCGAAGGTGTTGCGGTGACGGGAACGATCACGGCGGCTGATGCAATCGATGGATTGACGGCGCCTAACTTCAAGATTGCAACCGATGCTGTGCAGGGCGCAGCCACAATTGATGCGGCAACGGGTGTCTGGACATACACCCCGGCCGATAACTACAACGGTGTAGACAGTTTCACGGTGTCGGTGACGGATGATGACGGCAACACGGCTGTGCAGGTTGTTAGTTTGGTCATTACCCAGGTTGAAAAACCGCTCTTCAAAATCCAATCACCAATGCTTGGATCCCTAACTTATGGCGTTGCAACACTGTTTTTAATGGAGAGTGGTGGTTTTAGCACAGACGGGCGGTTAATGCTGGTTAAAGCAACTTACACGGATAATGGTGAAGCGGGTAACAAATTAAGATACGCCTATTTCTTATATGACGTTGATGATCAACAGTATCTCTATTCATTGAATGAAAGGTTGTTCGGACAGCAAGCGCGAGAATATGATGTAAAAGAGGCTGTTATATCTGGGGTTGAAGAAAATTTTCGGATATTGGCTCAGACCCGTGAAAAGTCTAGTGCTCAAGAGCAGCTGGTTCTCTTAGATAATTCCGGGATTCTATCCTCGGATCTCTTTCAGCCCATTTTAGGAGCTCCGATAGAGCCTAATATCGAAAAATTTCTCATGAGCAGTTCCGGACGATTTATTGCGATACAAACGACGAATGCTCAACTTGCCCCAGACACTGATCTTGATACGAATGACGTCAGTGACATCTATTTGATTGATTTGCTTGCGAACGATATTCATCGGATTAGTTTTATTGGAGGCGCCGAAACCAATGATCCAGCCAATTTAGCGTCCATTCTTGAAATTGGATCGACTATCCGAATAGGGATGATTTCGGCTGCGCCGTATGTCTCGCCGTCGAAAATCGATACCAACTCTGTTAATCCCTCTAATTCAGAGTTGCAGAGATCAGATCTTTATTTATCTGAAACGACGTTTTCGACTGACGGACCCAGTGGGGTGTCCACCTTCACGCTAATTTCGAAGACACCAGATGGCATTGCATCTGGTTGGATTGACACGGATTATCTTGTTTTTGATACAAGTAACAGCATCTTTTTCAATTCGCGTTCTGTCGAATTGAGTGATGATGATGAAAACTCGGAAAATGATGGGTTCAGGCTTATTGGAAATGAAATTGAGCTCATTTCTGCTGCATCTGTGACCAGTTTAGCGTTAGGTGCGCAGATTGTTTCTGTTAGCGCTGATGGGCAAAATTTATTGGCACTCACCACTAGCCCTGAATTGGTGACTAATTCGGTTCAGCAACTGGTTTTGTTTGACTTTAGTAAGGCACAAGAGCGCGTTATTTCAGTCTCTGAAGGTATGGCATTGTCGGATGGCTGGGTAATATCGGGGGTCATTTCGCCAGACGGCGGACGCATTGCTTTTACGTCAGATGCAACAAATTTAGTGTCTGGGGATAGCATAACTACCTCCGGGGATCTGTACTTAAAGGTGCGCTTTTGAAGTTAGATTCTTAGCCCAATCTGAACAGCATACTTGCGCATCATAAGCATGGCCAGAAACTCAATGGGTTAGTCGATCAAGATATTTGAGCTTAATTGCAATTGGGTTATGTAAAAATTAAGCATCCCTAAATAAGGATATTTAAGTATTCGTTCCCCGACGTTGAGTATTTCGTTATACACAAGAGCTGACTGATAGCTTTGTGAACAGCAGTTTGTAATTAGTTGGCGGAATCAATCGTATCGCAAAAAGGGTTATTGCCACCACAGACCATAGCCTGCCGCCAGACCGCCAACCGTAAAGCAGTAATAAGAAAAGTACCGCAGCTGAGCTCGGCGCACGAGAGAGATCATCCACTGACAGGCAACCAGACCGGTCACAAATGGGG
>Ga0206124_10002841_pt1 | contig 12691 bp, 9 predicted proteins | sample Helgoland_Spring_3_FD_148671 | JGI IMG/M metagenome (GOLD analysis project Ga0206124, IMG submission 148671) | Pelagic subsurface seawater microbial communities from Kabeltonne, Helgoland, North Sea - Helgoland_Spring_Bloom_20160321_2 | ecosystem: Environmental > Aquatic > Marine > Epipelagic ... | reverse complement strand
TATCCTCGTCGTCGTCCTCCTCCTCCTCTCGTCCTTTTCGTTTCAAGATGAAAGAAGAGCAAAAGCTCTCTTTTTTAACCTTTCGGCGGAACGAGACACTCACCTCTCTTTCTCTCTCTCTCTCTAAACTTTACAGTTGCGCAACAACCGAAACAAAAATCGGCTCCAGGCGTTGCTTTTGCGTTCAAAGGCGCGTTCCAAACAGAAATCAACGTCGGCGAAGGTGAAAACGGAGAGGCTGCGTTGAGACGTTTTCGCAAACAAGTCATGAACTCTGGTCACATCAACGAGGTCAGAAGACGACGATACTTTGAGAACAAACAAGACATTTTGAAGCGAAAACAATCCACGCCGAGAAAGTTGAAAGGGCCAAAGCCGAGAACCGCGGCGCAGGCGATAGCGGATAAAGAGGCGGGGCGAGAGGAAGGACAAAGACCGCAGAGACGATTCAACCGCCCGGGCGACGATAAACAACAACAGTAAGTTTGAGTTTTATGCGTCGAGTACTCTGTTGATTTGAAGAGACAGTTTCGTCTTCTTCTTCTGAATCATTCATCTGTTTAAAATTGAGTTGTAATAAACATACCTTTTAGTTCTTATATATATTTTTACACACACGCGTTCACGCGAGACCTCCAACCTCCCCCAACAAGGAGCAATTTACACGCACTGCTTCTTCATTTTTTCAACTTTCATTATTATTATTGATAGTATTATGAATACTATGCTCTCGTTCGTCCCAACAAGAGGAGAGAGTATCATGCGAACAGGTGAAGGTGGGGGTGGTCGTGGTAGTCGTCGTCGCCACTTTTGCTTCTCTTCCTCCTCCTCTTCTTCTTCGAGGAAGTCAACAACGAGAACATTATTTAAAATCAAAGAGAAAAGGACGACGACGACGACGGCTATGAAAGGAGGCGGCATATTTCTAGACGATAGTGGGAGAGGAAAATGCATCGCGAATAATAAAAGTGGTAATAGCAGCAACAGCAGCGGCAGAGACGCGCTTCTCGGCGAGTTTGATGGAGGAGGAGGAAATGTTTTTGGTGGAAGCTCAGGCGGAAGCGGTTGGAACAACAACAACAACAACAACGAGAACGAGAACGAGAACGAAGACGAACGGCATAGCTCGTCGATGGCGACGCGGTTTCTGCTTTATGCGATGGCCACGTCTGCACTCACCGTCGTGCCTCTCGCGAACGCGAAGGGCTCGACGAACGCCGCCGCGAATAGAATGAAAGCACAAACTGAAAAGGCGTTTCAGTCGTTACCGTCGAAAGCGAAAGACTTCTTCGTGTCCATGTTGTACGGTTTCGTCATTTTCTTTGGCGTTAAAATGGCGTTAAAAAGTTTCTTCGCTCCAGTCGCGTTGTTTTCTTTCACCATGTTCGTTTTGCACAAGATGAAAGTCCTGTCGTTTGGACCGATGGACATGTATGAGAGTTGGGTGCGACCGTACTTACCGAGAGAGTTTCAAAAAGACAGTTTCGCTTTCCTCCGCGGCGCGGATACGATGTCCGAAAAATACACCAAGGCGTTCTGGTCTGCCGCGCACAGAATCTTGCCGGCGTGTAATTCTTCTCACGGCGAGAAGGCTTTGATTCTGGGCATGCTTGTGGCCGGTTTAGTTTAAGCAGTAGTAGATGTAGTAGTAAAAACAGGATTTCTTTCTTTCAACAAGTGTCTGTTTCTGTTGTTCACTTTTTACCTCAAATTTTTCTCCTCCATTCCTCAGTGTCAGTGCAGAGGCCTGCACACGCATCAACTAGATGTCAAAGAAGAAGTCAAAGAAGAATAAAAGTTCCCAAACACGACAACAAACAGATAACACAAACAACCAGCGACAAAATCAGCCTCTCTCAGCATCGTTATTGGGTAAACCTGCGAGTGGGAACGTGGAGAAGAACAAGAAGAATAAAGGGAAAATGAATTACAACAACAACAATAATAATTACTACGGAGGAGGTGGTGGCGGTGGTGGAAACTACGGAGGAGGATACGGAGGAGGATACGGAGGAGGATACGGAGGAGGATACGGAGGAGGGTACGGAGGAGGGTACGGGGGAGGATACGGAGGAGGATACGGAGGAAGAGGAGGATACGGGAGAGGTGGATATGGCGGCAGAGGATTTGGAGGTGGTGGCGGCCGTGGTGGAGGAGGTGGCTTTTTCGGCCAAAAGCAGAAAAAAGTAAAAGTGATACCGGAGAAGAAAATAGCGTACGGGAAGCAAATACGACGAGAGATGGACACGGGGCAGATTTCCCAAGCGTTCGTGTGGTTTGCAAAGTACACCACGGAGAAAATTAAACCGAAAATGGGGAACATTTTGCAAACCGCCAAATCTGGAACGGTGGACGAGGAGACGCACACAAAGTTGATTTTGAGATTGTTACAGGCGAATCACGCGAAACACGCGGCGTTTGTCGCCGAGAGCATGTCAAACGATAACTTCAAAATGTCGTTGAAGAAATTCTGCGAGATTTTAATGTCTGTGCCGTGTAGGTGCGATGTGGAAGACGCGAAGAAGCTCGTCAACGCCTTGTGTCCTTTGACGAAAGTCGTCGAGCACTCGGACGCCGCGACGGCGGGGTATTTCACGAAAAACGCGCGCTTGTTGTTGACAGAATTTTGTGAGGAGTCTACGCAAATTTTAGAGAGGATAGCGAAAAGGCCGCCGGCTGCGACTGATCTCGTCGCCACGGCGTCGACGTGGAAAGGTGGAAGGTTGTGTCTGTCGACGAAGCCGCAGGTTGGGCCGGACGGTGTCACGAAGATTCCAACGCCAATGTCGTGTTTACAAGGCCAAATAAATTTGGACGGGAAGCGCATTTTATCCGGCGGGGATTCCGTGCTGGTTCGCAAATACGTGTCACCGCCGAAAGCTATACCCCAAGTGCGGTCGTTCGAATCCTTGCCGGATTTATCCCCGGAAGCGGCGGATATGTATAAAGAGACGAAAACGATGGGTGATGGTATTACTTTAGCTGAGAAGCAGCCACCACCACCGCCGCCTGCGCCGGACTCGTCACTCAAAGCGTCTGCGACGGCGTTTGTTCCGAAGGCACCACCATTACCAGTCGCGCCGAGACCGCTCGATGCGCCTGAGGTTGAATTCGAAGAGTTTGAAGGCATCATTGAATTTGTAAATTACGAACAAACGGAAATTCACATCAACTTGGACCACGGCGAGGTGAAAGATATCATCGGTGAAGGATGGAGCGTCGACAAGTTAGCGAACAGAGTTTCGTTTTCAAGACAGGTTGGAGCGATGCGAGATTTGCTCGAAATCGTCGATCCGACGAAGAAAGCAAAGTGCACGACGAACCCGGCGTTTCGAAAAATTTTAACCGCTGGATTCCAATACTCTGAACACGCGGAACCGGACGAAATCGATGCAAACAAAGGAGGCGTGACGCATTTAAACGAAATGAAACGCAGTTCATCTTTTGCGGAAGGTTTAGAGTCCATCGAAGAAGAGGAAGTGGCAAACCTTTGCGCGGAGGTAAACGGCGGAAGATACGAACACGTCGTACGAAACGTCACCAGACAATTCAACTTGAACGAGTCGCAACAACGGGCGGTATCGGCGACTTTAGAGCGCCGATTAAGTTTAATACAAGGACCTCCGGGTACTGGGAAAACGCACACGTCTGTTGCCATCGTTCGCGGACTGATAGATATAGGCAGAGGACCAGTACTGTGTACTTCTGATAGTAACACCGCGGTGGACAACTTAGTGGAAGGCTTGGCGCGCGCGGGCGTACGCGTCGTTCGAATCGGTCGTACCGAAGCCGTTCGTCAAGATCTTGCGATGTATCAAATTGAGAATATGGTTCCACCTGGATGTACAAAGCACGAAGCGTACGAAGCACAAATCAGAGCCGTAAGATACGCGCAAGCCGTGTGTTGCACGTGCGCTGGTTCCGGTAGCGACTTCTTGGATCGGATTAGTTTCTCCGCGGTGATGTTAGACGAAGCCTCTCAAGTCACGGAGCCGATGAGTTTAGTGCCAATCTCGAGAGGATGTCAACAGCTTGTTTTAGTTGGAGACCATAAGCAGTTACCGCCGACTATTTTATCTCGAGAAGCCGAGCTTGGTGGATTAACGCTTTCCATGTTCGATCGACTCGTGTCCTTAGGGGTTGTGCCGTACATGCTCGACACGCAGTTTCGCATGCACCCGGCTTTGGGTAAATTTCCATCGGACGCGTTCTACGATAAACAATTGAAAAACGGAACGCCTCGAGCGATGCGACCAACACCAATTGGTTTCAATTGGCCACAGCCAAATGTTCCTATTTGTTACATCCCAACGCACCCGACAAACGCGATGGAAAACAACGACTCGAATTCGTATTCCAACAGAGCGGAAGCAGAGTTAGTATTGGCGTATTTGCGTGGTTTCTTATCCGCGCAAGAATTACGACCGAAAGATATTGGGATTGTTACCCCGTACGCTGCACAAGTTCGTTTGCTTCGGCAAATGATTCGCCGCGCCGGGATTCAAACCGGTGTCGATAGGAATACCGGCGAGTGCGGTATCGAAGTCTCCTCCGTCGATGGGTTTCAAGGACGCGAGAAAGAACTCATGATAGTTTCCACGGTTCGAGCAAATACGAACAGAAGTTTAGGTTTCGTTTCCGACCCGAGACGATGTAACGTGACGCTCACGCGAGCGAGAAGAGGGTTGGTTGTCATCGGGCATGAGAACACGTTGCGTTGCGACCGAAAGGTTTGGGGACCGTACGTCCAATGGATGATTGAAAGCGGTCTAGCTTTGGGCATACGAGGACGACAAGAAAAAATTGCGGAAGTGAACGCCATCGAATGTGATTTAGACGCCGTTTCGCGACCTTTCGCGTTGTGATATAGAATCCATTATTAATTACTATACGTTTGTGAAACAGAAACGTTTCTTCTTTTACTAATGTACATGTACACTTCTTTCTATCGTTGCATCTCTCTAATCTAAACACTGCTAAAGCTAAAAGTAAGCTCTCTTTTCACTATCTCGAGCATCTACTTCTGGTCGTCGTTTTGAGCTTCTTCTTCTTCTTCTTATTCGTCGTCGTCTCCTTCGTCTTCCTGTTGTGTTTGTTCTTTTTTCTTGGCTTTCTTTTGTTCCTCCCATTTCTTTCTCGCCCTTACCTCGTCTTCCTTCAACGCGGCGAACCAGTCGGCTTCGGCATCCCCGGACCAGTTATCGATCAAGTCGTTCTTATACTCTCTCTGCGTGTTCATGTGCGTCTTCAACTCTTGCAACAGTAACCCCTCGTAGAATTTCTTCCTCACGTCCACCGTGGTCTCCGTCGAAGGAAGATCCTTCGCCGGATTCATCTTCTTCAAAACTCTTCTTTTTGTTTGTTTGTTTGTTTGTTTGTGGGGAGAAACAAAAAAAAAAACACCAATTTGATAAAAACAAAAAACTTTTGCTGTGTATTCATCAGAGTCATCTAAAATCTGTTCACGACATATACACAGTGAGTAAAAAGAAAGTGGTTTGCGAGATGATGACTGCTTTTGGGAGCATCGTCATCGCGACGACGACGACGACGACGACATCAAAACCATTTTACCCACTCCAACACCACGGGAGAAGAGGAGGAGGAGGAGGATCATCATCGACGAATTCATCAAGAAAATTTATCCACTTGGTGTCTGTTAGAAAAGAACAACAACAACAACAACAACGACGACGACGACATCGAGAACGTGCGCTAGAAACGAGATCGTCATCAGACAACCAGAATACAGTCACAAATACGAAAGGGAAAATGTTGAAATGGTCGGACATAGACGAGAAAACGAAGGAGTTACCGGACGCGTCCGTGGCGAAGAAGATGCAAATAACTGGTGTGCACCACGTGGCGATTATCGTCAAAGATATGCAACGAACGATGGATTTCTACCAAGGCATATTAGGATTAGCGATTAATCCTGCGAGGCCGAAAGATAAGTTACCGTACGATGGGGCCTGGTTATGGATTGGAGACGAGATGATTCACATAATGGAACTACCAAACCCAGATCCGGACGACATCGAGTCTCGACCGACGCACGGCGGCAGAGATCGACACTTTTGCATCGGATGCATGGACATACAGCCGCTGATGGATGCTTTAGATGCGAATAAGATTGAATACACGAAAAGTAAATCGGGCAGACCGGCGATATTCTTCCGAGATCCCGATTCAAACACGTTAGAAGTTGTCGAGGGGTTGGAATGGCGCGTTTAATAAAATCAATCGCACGACGATAATACGTAAATGATAAAGCAAGTCATATTTTTCACAATCTATACAAACGCGTTTGTACTTTACCGCACGCTTTCCCGCTCCGATCGATAGTACATGATTCTAAACTTATATCGTAACCTCTCACGTGTTCAGTACTCTTTGCCATGCTAATGCGCCCTTTAATGCCCAACGCAGTGATGTTATCTAAGACGACCGGCTCGGGAAAATGTAACGCCGTTTGAACCCAGTGCGTTTTCGGTTCTTTCGGAGACGTGGAAAGGACGACGGGATTTTCTCGACAGAACCGGCTCGAAAATTCTGTATCGAACCACAAGGCGATGCCATAAATCGTTTGAGGTTCGTCTTTCGTCGCGTTCTCGAGCGCGTCGAGTTTGAATTCCGCGCTAAACTCGGTATCTTTTGCCGAACACTTACACAAATCCAGTCGTAAAATTTCCGTCTCGGTCGTTCCGATGTGTTTGCCTTCGATGTGTTTTACGACCGCCGTTGCCAACGCGTGATCTAATTGCTGAACGGCAACTTCTTTCATAGAAAATCCATACACGTCGTTCCAGAAATCGAAATCCACTGTCGCCTGTTTCGTAAATCCGGCGATTTTAATGCAACACACGTCCGGTAACAACGCGCCGTCCGGTTTTAAATACTTATCTCTGGCGTATAACACGGTATCCAACATGGACTCGAAGAATAAACCGTAACCCATCCATTCCGAGACAATAACGTCGAACGGTGCACCGCGTATAGAATCCATATCCTCGAGTTTCCCTTCGATGATTTCGACTTTTTCTCGTAAGTCGTTCGCCCCTACGTTCATTCGTGCAACGTCCGCAATCCTGTACGAACCGTCTACGCCGACGACATTTCTCGCGCCACCGTCTCGTGCGGCAAACATTGATAAGATACCCGTGCCGCATCCGACGTCGAGAACGTTTGCGTCGTTCATCAGAGTTGGATTCTTGGTGAGCGCATCTCTGTACGCATCCGTCCGCGTTTTATCGCTCAACATGTCTTTATGGATTTCAAAGTACGAGTACGAGTTGAAGTAAGAATCGTCTGAATCCCTCACTCTAGCGTCTGCCTCGTCTTCGTCTTTCTCTTGTTGAGTTCTTTTATCGAATCGATCGCTATCATCATTTGCATACCTTCTACTCGCGCAGTCGTCGTTCATGTTACGTGTCGGCGCCGACGATACGACGATTTTTTCGCCGACGTTCGCCACCGGCGCGAGCTTTTGCTTCTCTTCTTCTTCGCTAATCATCCCTAATTTTTCCATCATCTCGAATACTTTCAACTTGAGCGCCTCGTTCTCGCTTCGCAACGAAGATATCATCAACGACGATGCCGAATGTTCGTTTTGAGACGTAGAATCTCGTTCATCTTTGTTTGCTTTTTCCTCCTTCGTCGCCGCCGGCGCTCTTTCTTCGTCGTCGTCGATGCCGTAGACGTAGGATTCCCACTCGTACGTCAACGGGTCCGACCCACTCGCATCGACGGGCATCAGATACACGTCGTCTTTCCACGCTCCATCGTTGACTCTTGCAATCACTCGTTTTGCCAATTCCTTCTCGTCGTATTCTTTTTCATCTGATTCTTTGTTCTTGTTGTTGTTGTTCTTGCTGTTGTTTTTCGTTTCTTCCAAAACCATTTTACGCACAAAGTTAATCACTTTAATGACGTCGTAAAACTCCAATTCATTTTCATCGTCTTCTTCTTCTTCTTCGCGGCCACTCCTCGATGGTTTCTCTCCTTCTTCTTCCTCTTCTTTACTTTTTATGAAAGTATTCTTCTTATTCAACGAAACGACTCGTCGTAAATCAAATCCAAAGTCAGTGGCGGCTCTCGTTAACGCCTCGTGTGCGTTCGAATACACTCTCTGAGAGAATAAACATTTTGTTTTCCGTTGCTCGGAGATTTCCACGAGAGACTCTTCGTCTTCTATCCACTCTCCAAAGTCTCCCTCTTCTCCTTCTTCTTCGTCTAAATCGTCGTCGTCGTTTTGCATGGTGGTGGTGGTGGTGGTGGTGGTTTGGTGGTTCTTCGCTTTTGTTGTTAAAAAAAGTGTCGATTTTTGACTCTAGAGTCCTTTCTCTTCAGTTGTGACGGCGCCTCTCAAAAGTTCTATCAACACGCAGGAAAACACAACACACACACACACACAGAAAGAGAGAGAAAGAGAGCACGCAATAATATAGCAAAATAATAGTAGTAATTTCCAATACACATCATGTCTTCTTCCGGGGGGCGTTCTTCGGTTTTACCGACGACGACGACGTCGACCAAGCGCGCGAAAACAGCCAACAACGAAAACGAAAACGAAAACGAAAATCGTCACCTCCCTCGACAAAGAATAAATGTCATCGCGCAACTCGTGGATACGGATGGGAACACCGCCGGTCCTCAGCTGGATTTGCCGCACGATTGTACCTCGAAACAGTTGGAAGAGTTGCTGAACACGTTATTGAATAACACGGAAGAGAAAGGGGAGAAACTCCCGTACGAGTTTTACATTAAAGACGAAACGTTGACGACGGATTTAGGGGACCACTTGGAGAAAGTGAACGCGAGCATGGAACAGGTGTTGAAAATCGTGTACGCCCCACAGGCGTTGTTTCGAGTGAGACCGGTGACTCGATGTTCGTCCGCGATACCAGGTCACGCGGAAGCTATATTATCGGTATCGTTTTCTCCGGACGGGAAACATTTAGCGAGCGGGTCCGGCGATACCACGGTGCGTTTATGGAACCACGAAAGCGAGGCGCCAAAGACGACGTGTAAAGGTCACACAAATTGGGTCTTATGCGTGGCGTGGTCGCCAGATGCGCAGTTAGTAGCGAGTGGAGGGATGGATAACATGGTTCGGTTGTGGGACCCAGTCACGGGTGAATCGAAAGGGATTCTGAAAGGACATAAGAAACACATCGTAGGATTGAGCTGGGAGCCGACGCACGCGTTGAAATCACCAAACGACGTTCGATTCGTTTCCGCCTCTGCAGATGGGACGGCAAAAGTATGGAACGTGAATAAGAAAATACCTCTATTTTCGCTTTCTGCGCATTCTAGGGCGCTCTCTTCCGTGAAATGGGGCGGAGAAGGCTTGATTTATACCGCGTCGAGAGACACCACGGTGTACGCCTGGGACGCTAAAGACGGGAAAATTGTTCGACAGTTAAAAGGGCACGCGCATTGGGTAAATACGCTCGCGTTATCATCCGAATTCGCGTTAAGAACGGGTGCATTTGATGAAACCGGGAAACGAGAAGAGTCATTCGAGAAATCAAAAGAACGCGCGCTCGAACGATACAAAAAATTAACGAGAAACAAACCGGAACGTTTAATCAGCGGTTCTGACGATTTTACCATGTTTCTTTGGGAACCGTCGCAATCAAAAACGGCTTTGAAGCGATTGACTGGACACGTGCAACTGATTAATCACGTCATGTTCTCGCCGGATGGTAAGTACTTTGCCTCGGCGTCATTTGATAAAGCGGTAAAATTATGGAACGGCGATACCGGTGATTTCGTGTGTACGTTTAGAGGACACGTCGGCGCGGTGTACCAAATAGCTTGGAGCGCGGATTCGCGATTCGTGTTATCCGCATCCAAAGACTCGACGTTAAAAGTATGGAGCGTGCGTTTAAAGAAACTCGAACTCGACTTACCCGGTCACTCCGATGAGATTTACGCGTGCGATTGGTCGCCGCTAGGAACGAAAGGCGCGAGCGGCGGGAAAGATAAAATGTTGCGACTTTGGAAACATTAATATTTTGTTGCGCGTTTCACGTCGTCAGCGGCTAATAATTATATTAAAAAGAATTATAGAACTAGTAGTTAGTAGTAGGGAGGGAGCTAATTTATCAAATGATCTTTCAATACGTCTTGCAAATGTGCTCTGGCACGCTCCGCGGCTTCTTCTTGCAAGACTTTATCTAAATCAGACGAGTCCTTTGCGCTGGTTATGAACGCTTCCGCTCGAGCGTGCTGAGCAATAGTCGCTTCCGCGCGCAGTTCTTCGATGTGCTTTTGCTTCGCTTTTCTCCAAATATTTTGATGCACTTCGTCCCATCGATTAAAGCCTTTCGGTAAGTCCACGTCGTATACTTGCTTCTCCTCTTCTCCTGGAGCCAACGGCGGTGGCGGAGACGTTTTCAATGCCAACAAATTGTTCTTATTCAGCTCGAGCAAAGGACGTTGTTTCAAAACGTGTCCTTCGGTATCTACTCCTAACCCCGCTAACTCTGTGGGGTGCATGTACGATTTCAACTCGTCAAAGTGCCTGAAATCGGACGATGGCATGATTCTGATCGGTGTGCCTCGCGTTTTTGGGACTCCGTTCTCTCCGAACCGAAATCTTCTCGGGAGCAAGTCCGACGGTCTCATTCTCAGCGCTCCTCCGTTCGAGATGTTCCCGTCTTCTCCAGCAGCAGCTGCGAAGAAGAAAGAGTTCAACCCCGAGGCGAGTAACCAAAAAAGGGCGGTCAAAATGGCTAAAGTTGTCAACGGGTACTCCGATGCGCCCGACTGTCTATAAATGTATTGCACTCGCGTGTATACGGCGTTGGCGGAACAGTTCCCACCTTCGGAAAACGCCGCGAAGGTTGACGATGATGATGATGATGATGAAGCTTCTTCTCCTCCGCTCTTTTCTTTTGCATTCGTTTCTTTTTGCGTCGTTGTATCGTTTTTGTCCTTATCGTCGTCGTCGTCGTCGTCGTCTATGCCTAATTCCATCATCCGGAACTTTTGTTCCTCTCGATGACTCGGCATTGTTCTCCGATGATGATGATAATGATGATTAAACGACGAGCGCTGTTCTCTTCGAAGTTGTGTGAAATGGTGTAATTTGTGGATTACTTTTGTTGATTTATTTTGTTTGTGAGAGGAGAGAGAAGTCAGAAGTGAGAAGAAAACAACAAGAAATAGTAAGCACTCTGAAGAATGAAGAAGATATCAACATTGGCGGCGTCTCTCTTTCTTTCTCTCTCTTTCGCGTGTGTGTATGTGTGTGGTATTACAATTACATGCTTGATTCTAATTTATCTTTGGCATGTATCCCGGAGGTGCGTCGCTGTCGACAGATTGACTCACCGCCGCCGACGACGGCGCCTTTCCTGGCATTGGAATAAATCCTTCGCCTTCGTCGGTGGTGCCATTAATCTCGTTCGTTCGTAATGCCATCGGTATGAAAACGGAGCGTGCCGTCGCGAGATCCATTCCAGCAAACTTTTCGTACCCCAACGAAGATTGCACGGCGATGTTCACGCCGTTTCTGCACTTTCCTCCGATGCACCTTCCAGCGGATGTTTCGCAGGGCCAATTTGAAGGCAGGTCATTCTTCAGGCTCTCGGCGATGGCGTATGCGCCGTTCCTACGGCAGTATTTCCCCGTGCACACTTCCAAAGTAGCGACCGGGATGATGCCTTCACCTAGGACAAGCGGTGAAAGTAAAGGACAGGCCCCTAACGACGCCAATCCAGCTGGTTCTTCAACTTCGTTGTCCGGAATGTTCGCACCCTCGGCGATTGCAGCTTGCGAAATCGTCGTTTTACCTCTCTTGTTCTTTTTCTTCTTTCCCATTCCGAGAGAAAGCATGGTGTTTTTCAATTTCTTCATGCCCTTTTTCTTCTTTCCGCCGCCGCCGCCGCCGCCTTTTCGGCGTCCTGCTCGCTCGCACTCTGAATCCGAGGAGTCGCTACTACTGCTACTGCTACTGCTACTGCTACTACTGCTGCTGCTGCTGCTGCTACTACTACTACTACTACTACTACTCGAAGATGAAGACGATGAACTCCCTCCTTTTTTCTTCTTTTTCATCTTATACTTCTTCCTCGCCTTCATTCCATCGCTCCCCGAGGCGTTCAAGATTAAATTTTCCAGACCTCGCATAGCTTTCTCTCTCGCTTTATCCTGCTTCTTTGCCTTCTTCCCGCTACTTTTACTTTCAACTTTTCGAGCAAGCGAGGCTAGTGGATCTCGTCGTTTCCTTCTCGATGTTCCTTTTCCTTCATCGTCGTCGTCGTCGTCTGAGTCGCACACTTCTCCGTAGTGCACCACGTGGGAGTTGTCTTTGAAAATATTTTCACCTCCGACGAGAATGCCAGCTTCGTAAGAAGATCTCGTTTTCGTCGCCTGCGTCTTGTGTTCTCTTCTCGTCGTTCGCTTAGCGGTGAATGCTGCGTTTCTTTCATCCTCTCCTCTCGGTTCTCTTTGTTCGAGCGTCCCATCTCGAGCACGTATAAATCTTCTTCTCGTACTCGTCAATTTTATGCCAGCTGGATCGGTCTTCGTTCTTCTTCCTCTTCTTGGAATGGTCGCGGTGGTGGTGGTTGCACTGGCAGTGCGTGAGACCATCGCCGTCGTCGTCGTCATCACTATTTCCCCTGCGCTTCTTTATTGTGTGTGTGTGTGTGTGTGTGTGTGTGTGTTTGCGTCTTTCGCA
>Ga0206124_10002840_pt1 | contig 12699 bp, 18 predicted proteins | sample Helgoland_Spring_3_FD_148671 | JGI IMG/M metagenome (GOLD analysis project Ga0206124, IMG submission 148671) | Pelagic subsurface seawater microbial communities from Kabeltonne, Helgoland, North Sea - Helgoland_Spring_Bloom_20160321_2 | ecosystem: Environmental > Aquatic > Marine > Epipelagic ... | reverse complement strand
AATATGAAGACGAAACTGGGCCGGTAGATTATGAGGTTGCTAAATCACACGTTGAAAAATTATTAGCCGAATATTCAGCGTAATAAAATCAACAGAATATGTGGAGGCCCGAAAGGGCCTTCGTATATTTACGGATTAAATTAATGGTTATGAATATACTTTTTACTCCTAGTATTAATTTATCTCAATATACTAAATATACTTTTACTTTAAAAAAAGGAGAAAATATTAAACAAAACCTAGATTTTTTAAAAATTCCAAATTATCCAGGGGTTTATCTTCGTTATAATAATAATGAAAATATTCCTCATTATATTGGTAAAGCTGGAATGAAAGAAGATGGAACACTTAAAGGGCAAGGTCTTTCAGGACGTCTTACTAATACTCGTGGTATTTCAAAAAATATGATTATAGAGGGTTTTAAGGTACCTAGGGGTATAAATTTATATAGTGGTGGTAAAGAAGTAAGTGGGAATGGGTTATATCAAATTCTTATGGAAACTAATAATTGGGAATCTATGACTTGGGAGGTATTTGTAACTCATAATAGAATTAGTGGTGATAATTGTGTAGAAATTGAAACTCAGTTACTTAAAGATTATGTAAGTCAATTTGGTAAAAGACCTAAATGTAATAATAAAGGATAAAATAAAAGATTATGATTAGAAATGAGGATTTATCTTTTGAGAGGGACCAACAAGTAGTTTATATTACAAACTCATTACTTAATAAAAAAACTGATATATATGATATGTCTTTAATTTTAACTTTAGATGAATTACCTTATTTATTAAAAGTATCTAAAAAGTTAATTAAAGAAACCCCTCATATTGTTAAAAGAGAATTTGTTGGAAATAATGTAGCAGGAATTGGAGATGTTAAAGCCTACCTTTCAGATGAAACTTTTGAATGGGAGGAATTTAAATTTTCATATTCTAAGAAAAACTTGTCTCATGGTGGTGGTGGGGTAAAATTAACTCAATCCTTCTCTAAAAATATTATACCTTTTAATCAATTCGACCAACAATATTATCTCCAATATAATAGAGAATTAAAAGTAACTACTAAAAAGGAATATCATAAAGAATGGAGAAAACGAAGAAATCTTATTACTGAAAAGTATAATTTAAACCCAAGGGTTGATGGGTCTAAAATTAGTAAAATGATGTATAAAGAATATCCTGAAACTAATAATATAAAAGAATTATTCTCTAAAGTAAAAAAGGAATATAGTATATATCTTGCTAAAGAATTATCAAAACTTCCTATAGAACAAGTTTATAGAGTGTCTATGGGAATTATGAAAGGATTAAGAAAAGTTAAAGATTTAAATAATTTTACTTTAGAAAATTCTAAATATATATTAAGGGAAGTGAATATAGGATATATGAATTCACCACAACTTAAAGTAAAAATTAATGAATTTAAACCTAAAAAATCTATTACTAAAATTATTCCCAATTCCCAACAACTTGAAATCCATTTTTGTGATAAGTCAAAATTATCTTTTCCTTTATCCCATGGAAATGGTGGCCAGGGAAGTTTAGAAACTTATACTTTAAAAGTTTTTTTTGAAGCATAATTTTTGTATATTTAAAAATATGAAAATACTTACAAGTTGTGTAGCACAAAAATATGGTGAAATTAAAGCTGATATTTCACAAATTAATGAATCTTCATTTGATGCTACCTTTAATAAATGGAAAGAACTAACTAAAGGAGAAAATTCAGCTTTATATATTTATAGAGGTTATAGTTGGGAATTTATAAAATCAATAGCTAATAAAGTTCCAATTCAAGTTATATCTGCGGGTTATGGGGTAATTGATATAAATGAATTTATTGTTCCTTATAAAATTACCTTTAGTAATAAATTTTTTGATAAAGGAGATTATACTATTCCTACATTTGGGATGTCACAAGATGAAACAAATTTAAAATGGTTTAATAAACTTACTCCTAATATTGAATGGAGTAAAAATGAAGTAACTATTGTTACTTGTAATCCTGATTATTTAGGATTACTTAATATTCCCAAAAGAGATAATATTATTATATTAAATGATTATAAATTAACTCAATTAAGTAAGTGGTTAGGAGCAGGAGCTCATGCTATTGCTAATCGTTTTACCCAATTTATAGTTGAAGAATATCCTAATATAAGTGGGAATCAAGAATTAAAAGAATTATTTAGTAATCTAAATAAAAAATATGGAAAACCTCTTAGAACCCAACGTAATAAAGTAACAGATGAGTTTATTATAAACTGGGCTAATCAAGGAAAAACGTTAGAACAATTAAGAAATAAGGGGTATAGTTGTTCTTATCAAAGATTTAATAGATTACAAGATAAAGAATGGTTACAAAATAACCCCGATAGAAAATTTACTAAAAACTTTAATTTAAACAAATAAACATATGTCAGTACTAAGCGATGAAAAATTAGAAGAATTTTTAACAAAAACAAATTTTGAAGATAAATTAAAAAAACTTGTCTTAGAGACAAGAGATGCGTATATTGAAGAAAATATAGAAGATAGCACGCATGTAGCATATGATGGAATTTGGAATTCTATCATGTATAGAGCAGAAAATATTTGCGCAGGAGAACAATAGATTGTATATTTATGGGTTATAAAATTGTAAAGTAAAAAAATGTCAAAAGTAAACAAAGAAACTGGTAACCCACATACTAATGAAACTCGTGATAGTTTTAACGGTAACGTAAAAAAGATGAGTATGTTAGGAAAATCCAAAAAGGTGCAATGGAGTGATATGAGAAGATATCGCACTATTTAAAAATTGCGGGGTGGAGCAGCAGGTAGCTCGCTGGGCTCATAACCCAGAGGTCGGAGGTTCAAGTCCTCCCCCCGCCACTACTATTTATTAGTAATTATGAATAAATTTATTTATGTAATATCGTTTATGCTCATTGGAATGAGTGTAAGCTGTGAGAAACAAGATTGGTTCTCACCTGAAGATGTTGACGCTTTAAAATCAAACTTTCAAACTCAATTAAATGATTTGACTTTTGCTAATAACACATTAACAACTTCAGCTGCGGATCTTACTACTCAAGTAACGACTTTAACTACTACAGTTGAAACATTACAAGCAGAAGTAACATCTTTGACAACATCAAACACTACATTATCCACTGAGAATACGGCGTTAACAGCTACTAATACAGCTAATACAACAACTATTGCAGGATTAAATGATGATGTAACTGATTTGACTGCACAAGTAGCTACCTTAACAGGTAATATTGCTACATTGGATGCACAGATTGTAACTTTAAACACTACAATAACAAACTCTGGAGCTACTAATACTGACTTAACTAGTCAGATTACAACTTTAACAGCTAATGTTACTACATTAACTGCACAAGTTGCTACATTAGAAGCTGCTGCAGACGTTTTAGAAGCGGATGTATTAGCTATGAAGAATTTTAAATCAATTAGAGATAAATTAGACGTTATGGTTGCTGCAACTATTGCAGATGTTAACCTAAACAAAGCTATTGATTCTCTTTCTATTGGTTTAACTTCTACAAGCATTACTCCATCAGTATTAAAAGGATTAGTAACAGCTGAGGCTGATTGGTTATTTAATAACGCAATTACAACTGGTACTGTATCTATGACAACTTCAGCAACTACTTTTTATAATACATCTACAGATACAAATGTAGTTAATTATAGAACATTAGTTACTGAATTGACAGCTGCATGGAATGCTGCTAAAGAACCTACTTTACTTTTATGGTTTATCGAATTCGTTAAAGAATACGAGAATCTATAGTAAATTAGTTAAGATATTAGAAAGCCGCTTAAGTGCGGCTTTTTTTTAATATTTATAGGTATAAATTTATATTAAATGGCTACATTAACTGGAAGAACCATAAAGTCGACTTACGATCAACTTTTACAATTAGAAAATCAATCATTTCAAGATGGTTTTGGAACTGCATCATTAAGTGGTTCTTTTGAATTAACAGGTTCTCAATTTATTAGTGGAGCTTTAAACATAACAGGTGGATTAATAGTTGATGGAACAGCATCTATTAGTTATTTACAAACTATATACGAAACTTCTTCAGTTATATTTAGTTCAGGTTCAACAAAATTTGGTGATAGTTTAGATGATACTCATCAATTTACCGGTAGTGTAGAAATAACAGGTTCAATATCAAGTAGTTATTTTAGTGGATCATTTAGTGGTTCATTTGAAGGCTTAACAGATTCCGCATCTAATGCTACTAGGGCAGTTACTGCTTCACAAGCTGATAATGCTGGTAGTTCTTCTATTTCTACAAAAACTAATAATGTTATTGTTCAAAATGATGAAGGTAGTGCAGCAGGCCATTACGTATTGCTTGCTCAATCTACTACAGGTGAAGTAGGTGTAAAAACTGATAGTGGTATAGGATATGTTCCTCAAACTAATACTTTAACAGTTACAAAAGTAATAGGTCAATTAGAAGGTAGTGCCTCATTTGCAGAAACAGCATCAGTACTTTTAGGCACTGTAGAATCAGCTTCATTAGCTGTAACTGCTTCATTAGCAATTTCAACATCAGTAATTAATGTAACATCTCAATCATTTGCCGCTAGTGGTGATGGTCCATTTACAGGTTCATTTTCTTCTAGTTTATATTCATTCTTTTCGGGATCGTTAACAGGTTCAGTTTTAGGAGATTTAATAGGTACAGCTTCCCATGCTAATAACTCAGATACATCATCTCATGCTTTAACCCTAAGTCAATTAACAACGGCATCACAAGCTGATAGAGCTACAAGTTCTTCAATAGCAGACGAATTATCACAATTAGCGACTGCTAGTTTTGCTAATACATCTACTTTATCACGTGGTGGTTCAGGTTCATTTAGTGGTTCATTCCAAGGTGATGGCTCAGAATTAAGTAACGTAGATAGTTATGTAGTCTCAAATAATGCACAAGAAAGAATAGTATTATCAACATCCGAATCAGTATCTGGTAGTGCTGCTACAAACTTAACATTTGATGGAACTACTTTAACAGTAGTAGGAAATATTAATACAGGACAAGGTGCTACAGAGGTTTATTTAATGAACCAAAATGTTCAAGTATCTTCAAGTGTACAATTTAATGGATTAGGAGTTGGAACAGCACCATCAGGAGTAGCAGGAGCTATTCTAGCAACTAATGATGTAGTAGCATTTGCTTCATCAGATGAAAGATTAAAAGAAAACTTAGAACCAATTGGAAGTGCTACTGAAAAAGTAGGACAATTAACAGGTTATACTTTTGATTGGATTCCAATGCCTGGAATTCATGTTCATAAAGGACATGATGTTGGAGTTATTGCCCAAGAAATAGAAAAAGTACTTCCTGAAATTGTAGAAGAAAGAGGAAATGGTTATAAAGCTGTTAAATATGAAAAACTAACAGCATTACTTATACAAGCTGTTAATGAACAATCAAAAGAAATTGAAGACCTTAAAATTAAGGTTGGATGGTTAGAAAATCATTTGTAGATTCCCCTTAATGAGTTATAATATTTTAGGGATTAACACAAGCCATAATGGCTCAGTCTGTGTTTTGTCTGATGGAAAGGTAGTTTATTATTTAGAAGAGGAAAGATTATCTAAAATAAAATTTGATCATCTTCCTATTGATGCTTTTGAAATTATATCCCAAAAGTACAATATAGACCATGTCGTTATAGGAGGAATTGATGTACAACTTTATAAAAAATATTTTAAACTATATTATTATTTATTAAAAAAATATTTTCCAAATTCCACCATAGAAAATACGTTAAAATTTCATCATTTAACCCATGCGTATCATACTTTTTACAACTCAGGATTTAAAAAAGCCCTAGGAATAGTAATAGATGGTAGTGGATCCTATTTAAGTAAACATATAATTGAAACAGAAAGTATATCAGTTTTAAAATACCCTAGTAAACATAAACCTTTATATAAATCATATAAAACAAATAAATCTTCTTTTAATAAATCAAATAATTTTGAAATTATCGATCAAAAATTAACATTATCTAAAACTTATGAAGCTGTTACTAGAGGTTTAGGTTTTAAAATGTTTGAAGAAGGTAAAACTATGGGTTTATCTTCTTATGGAAATAAAAATAAAAATATCCCAAAGTTATTAACTAAAGGAAGAGGAAAAACTAGTAATTTTAGTAATTTTTCTAATATGGCAGGTAGTGATGGAAATTTAACTAAAAAATTTAATTTAATTTTAAAAGATAATAAATTAAGACAAGATTTAGCATATACTATCCAAACTGAAACTCAAGAATTTGTTGGTGATTTAATAAAAAAATATATCAAAAAATCAAAGTTAAAAAAAGTAGTTTGTTCTGGAGGTTATTTTTTAAATTGTGTAACAAACTATTATTTAATTAAGAGATTTCCTAATATAGAATTTTATTTTGAACCTATAGCTCATGATGGAGGAGTTGCTATTGGTAGTGCCAAATGGGTTTGGTATAAAAACACAAAAGATACAAAAATAAGACCACAAAAAACGTTATATTATGGACCAAAATATTCTAAAAAAGAACTTTTAAGAAAAATTGATAAATATTTGGAATAGTCATATAGTTATATTATATTGGGACTAATATTAGTCCAAGTGACAGTAAAACCACTATAAAAAATTAACATATGCTTAAAAGAATAGACGATTACACTAAACGTCTTCCCGTATTAGAATTATATACCGCAGTACAATCAGAGGGATCCAGACAAGGATATCCTACTATTGTAGTTAGAACAACAGGTTGTACACATAGATGCTACTTTGGAGAAGGTGGATGGTGTGACAGCTGGTATACATCAATACATCCTGAAAAAGGAAAATATAATTTTCAAGATATTATTGACATGTATGACAAACATCCTCATATAAAAGAGATGATGTTAACAGGAGGATCACCAACAATGCATCCTGCTTTAGTAAATGAATTAACACATTTAGCAAATGAACGAGATATCTTTATTACTATCGAAACTGAAGGGTCACATTTCCTTCCTACTGATTTTCCTATTGACCTCCTTAGTATTAGTCCTAAATTCAGTAATTCAATTCCTGTTTTGGGTGCCACAACTCCTCAAGGAAATATTGTGGAGCAAAAAATGATTGATAGACATAATAAACATAGATTAAATAAAGAAGCTATAAAAAAGTCTATTGAATACCATAATGATTATCATATTAAACCTGTATTAGATAAAGATTTAACTATGGTAGGTGAAGTAGAAGAATTTGTTAAAGAATTAGGGATCCCAGACGATAAAATTTGGGCAATGCCTGCAGGTGATGATAGAGAATCATTATTTGAAAGTTACGGTCCTGTAATGAATTTTGTAAGAGATAGAGGTTGGAGATATACTGGTAGATCCCATATAATGGCCTTTGATACAGAAAGAGAAGTATAATGAGTTATATAAAATACGAAAATTTTTTGTCTAAAGACGAAATATCTTTAATAGTAAAAGAAAGTCAAGATATTTTAGAAGATAAATCTTCACGATTTAGAACTAATTATACTAGTTGGGATTTTAATATAGTACAAGATAGTAATTTTATATTAGTATCTGATATTACTAGTGAAAATAAAACATTATCTATAATTCAAAATAGTTTTAAAAAACAATTTTCAATAATACCAGAAATGGTTATGTTTTATTATTGGTTTCCTGGCAGTTATATACCATGGCATGAAGATAGCCATGTAACAAAAGCATATACTTTATATTTAAATAATGAGTGGGACAAACATTGGGGTGGTTCATATACTTGTATTAATAAGAATAAAATAGAAGCTTTTTACCCACAATATAATCTTTTAGTAGAACAATTTAATGGCATGGAGCATTGTACATCACCAACAACTAAATTCGCACCTGTTAGAAGTACAGTACAAATTTTTATAGATTAGATAAATTTTAAAAAAGAAGTATAATATGGAGTATATAAAAAATATTGGTCCTAAAATAGATATAGAATTATATTCTTTAGAATTTGATACTAAACAAATAGCAAAAGAAATTTTATCTCAACCTTTAAATAAATTAGTTGAAGATCCATATAATACCTCTTTTGAAGACTATATATTTAATCCTTTACCAAATAGTGAATCATTAAAACTCGTAGAACATTTAAAAAGTTTTGCTTTTAGTAAAAATCATGTAATTGAAGATATTTGGAGCCATGTTCATCAACCATTAGAAAGTACTAATACACATGATCATGGTAGATTAGGGTTTTCTTTTGTGTATTATGTACAAGTTCCCAAAAACAGTGGTAAGTTTGCTGTAGATTTTCGCCTAGGGGGAAGATATATTCTTCCCACCTTTAAAGAAGGAGATTTATTATTATTTCCATCATGGGTGCCCCATTTAGTGACAAAAAATTTATCTAATGATATAAGAATTAGTATCTCAGGTAATTTTAAAGAAATAGAGTAATGGATAAGGAAGAAGCATTCCAAATTTTAGAAGAAATTAAAGAAAATATAAACGTCTGTTGCGCCGTTACTATGGAGCCAGAAGACGTATTAGAATTAATAGATAAATTAGAAAGTTATATAAATGAGCAATAGAAAACAACAACACACAGATTTAGAATCTGTACCAGTAGGTTACGCAAATGGTGTAGCACCTGGATTTCCTTTAACAGATAAGGAAAAACAAAAAATGATAGAACGTGCTTCAAAAGCATATGGTAAATTCTTAACTGAATTAAAATGTGATTGGGAAAATGATCCTAATTCTGCTGATACACCTAGACGTGTAGCTAAGGCTTATGTAAATGATTTATGGGAAGGTAGATATACTGCTATGAGTGAAATAACATCTTTTCCAAGTGATGGTTATGATGGTATAGTAATAGAAAGAAATATACCAATTACATCAATGTGTTCACATCATCACCAAACTATTAAAGGTTTAGTACATATAGGCTATATAGTAGATGAAGATGGTAGAGTAGTTGGGTTATCTAAATTAAATAGAATAGTAGAATTATTTGCTAGAAGAGGAGCAATACAAGAGCAATTAACATCAGCAATTCACAATGCTGTAAACACTATTTGTATAAATAATAAAGGTGTTATTGTTACAGTAGTAGCTACACATAACTGTGTTAGTTGTAGAGGGGTAAAACACCATGGAGCTTCAATGGTTACAACAAAAGCATCTGGTGTGTTTATGGAAAACGAAAATTTGGCTAGAAAAGAGTTTTTTGATTCTATCAAAATTAATAATGGAAATCATCCTGTATAATGTTTGATATTACTAAACTAGCATTAAAAATTCCAAATTTTCTTACTAATAAAGAATGTAGTTCTTTGATTGATGAATTTGAACAAAGAAATAATGAATCTTTTAAAGAATCAAGTAAAAACTATCATACAGATAATGTAGAACAATCTAGTTTCGATGTAGTATCTTTAAAACCTTATACTAAAAATTTTAATTTAATTAAAGAAAAAACAAAAAAAGCTATTGAGATATATATAAATTATCTTAGTCAACCAAATTTTTTCTTTACAGATAGTTTAAAAGAATCTTTAAGATTTTCTCATTCTTATAGAATAATGAAGTATACTACTGGGAGCAATATTCATGCTCATAGTGATCATGATTTAGGTATATATGGAAGTATAAGTTTTAATTTAAACGATAATTATGAGGGTGGAAATTTTAAATTTTTTAATCAAAACCATACCATTTCTTTAAATAAGGGAGATGTTTTAATTTTTCCCGCTGATTATTTTTGGGTTCATGAAGTAACTTCTATAACTTCTGGAAGTAGGTATAGTGTAAGTAGTTTTATTGGTTCTTATCCATTAGATGTCCTTCAAAATATTAGAGGTTTGTCTAGAGCATTAAGTAATGATTATTACCAATATATAGATTCTGATGAATTATTAGGACCTTATAATTAAAATATATGAAAGATAAAATATTTCTTAGTTGGAAGGATATAGAAGCATTAGTTGATAATCTAGCAGAACAAATAAATAAAATGGATAAAAAACCATTTTATATTTATGGAGTACCTCGTGGAGGAGCTATTCCAGCAGTTTGGTTATCCCATAAAACAGGGATTGATTATTATCAACTTAATTCAGCCCAAATATCAAAAATGGCAGATTTATCCCACATATTAATAGTAGATGATATTTGTGATTCAGGAGAAACAATTAAAAAATTAAAGGAAAGTTTTAATAAATGCCAAACAGCAACTTTATACCATAAAGAAACAGCTATTGATAAACCTGATATTTATGGAGAAGTCACTGGGGAAGAATGGTTAGTATTCCCTTGGGAAAATAACGAAGAAATAGGTAATAGAGATAGAACATATGAGTTATAATATTTTAGGAATTAATCCTTTTCATAATGGTTCAGTTTGTCTCCTTTCTGATGGAAAAGTAGTTTATTATTTAGAAGAGGAAAGATTAACAAGAGATAAAAATGATGCTAATCCTTTTAGAGTAATATTAGATGTTATTAATAAATTTAAAATAGATGAAGTTGTTATAGGAGGAATAGATTCAAATAGTAAAACTTTAGGATTTAGCGATGAAGATCCTTTTTACTCTTTAATTAGAAAATATTTGCCTGAAATTAAAGATTATAAAAAATACGATACCCATCACCACCATTTACATTGCCTCCATGCTTTCTATAATTCAGGATTTGATGAAGCTTTAGGTATAGTAATAGATGCTGGGGGTAGTTTAAAAAAAATAGGTGATATAAAAGGTCATGAACTTGATTCTATATTTAGTTTTTCTTCTAAAAATCACCAAACTACTATAAACCCAGAATTTCTTTCATTTCATCCAATTTCACCAAAATCTTATATATTACGCCCTTCTAATATAGCAAGAGCTTACTCATTTTTTACTTATAGTTTAGGATTTAAACATTCTGAAGAAGGTAAAACTATGGGGTTATCTTCTTATGGTAAATTTAATCCTAAAATTCCAAAATATTATGATTTTAAAATTAATAAATCTGATATTAATTATATTAGTGAATATGTAGATGATCAACATATAAGACATCAATCATGTGATTTAGAAACACTAAAAAAATTAGGTTTTCCAAATAAGTATAGAATTAAAAGAAAAGAATTTACAGAAATTGAAAAAGATTTAGCCTGGTCTATACAAGATACTACTCAACAAGTTATAAAAAAATATGTTAAAGAATATACTAAAAAAACAGGATTAAAAAAAGTTGTTTGTTCTGGTGGTGTATTTTTAAATTGTGTAGCAAATTATTATTTAACTAAAGAATTTCCTGATATAGAATTTTATTTTGAACCTATAGCTCATGATGGAGGAACCGCTATTGGAGCTGCTTATTTAAGATGGAAAGAATTAAATCCTAGTTTTAAATTAAAAAAACAAAATAAAATTTATTATGGACCTAGATACTCAGAAAAAGAAATGTTAGATAAGATTAAAAAATATTTATAAATATGAATGATTTTAATCCAAAAGAAAAATCAAAAGGTTTTGGAGATACAATTGCTAAAGTTACCCATGCTACAGGTTTAGATAAAGCAGCTGATGCTATAGCTAAGGCAATGGGGAAAGATGATTGTGGATGTAATAAAAGAAGAAAAACACTTAATGAAATCCTTCCTTATAAACAAGAATCAAATCCTAACATTAAAGAATTAAAAGAAATAAATGGAAATTATGAGGTTCTCCAAGAAATTCATTGTACATTACCCGAAATAGGGAAAACTGTTCTTAATAAAGGAACTATATTAACAGTAAGTAAAAATCATCCTTTATATAATGATATTCCTTTTTATTATAAAATTAAATCAATTAAAAAGTTATGAGTAAAAAATCAAACGTACCTTTTGTAGATGAAGTAGAAGACTTTAATGAGTTAATGTCTAAACCAAATAATTACACACCAGTTATACCTGAAAAAAAAGAATGGCAATTTGTATATGATTTTGTTTTAGAAGAATTAGAAGAATATAAAGAGGCTTGCGAAAAAGGAGATATTGTAGAAGTTTTAGATGCTTTATGTGATATAGCTTATGTTTCTTTAGGAAATGGTACAATGCTTCATGGTTTAAAAGATAAAATTTGGCCTGCTTATCAAGAAGTTCAAGCATCAAATATGTCAAAAGCATGTACAACCCAAGAAGAAGCTGTAAGAACAGTTGAAGTTAGATCTAGAGAACAAGGTGAACCTTGTCATTGGGAACAAGTAGGTGATATGTATATCGTGTATAGAACACGTGATCGCAAAGTAATGAAATCACTTACATATTTTAGACCTTTTCTAAAACAATTCTTTACCGATGAAGAAATTAATAACAGTACTAAGTAAAGGAACCCTTCCCTTTATTATCGCATTCTCTGCCTTGTCAGTCAGTGCTTCTGCCGCTTTCTATTCAGTTAGTGGTTTAAGTAAACTATTTGCTGGGGCTTCATTTGAGGTAATAATAATGGCTGGTTCTTTAGAAATAGCTAAATTAGTTACTGCCTCATTATTATACCAATATTGGGATAAAATAAATAAAGTTCTTAGAACTTATTTAACTATAGCAACTATCATACTTGTATTAGTAACTAGTATGGGTATTTATGGTTTTTTAAGTGCTGCTTATCAGGAGACATACCAAAAATTATCTATTAA
>Ga0206124_10002838_pt1 | contig 12703 bp, 10 predicted proteins | sample Helgoland_Spring_3_FD_148671 | JGI IMG/M metagenome (GOLD analysis project Ga0206124, IMG submission 148671) | Pelagic subsurface seawater microbial communities from Kabeltonne, Helgoland, North Sea - Helgoland_Spring_Bloom_20160321_2 | ecosystem: Environmental > Aquatic > Marine > Epipelagic ... | reverse complement strand
GCTGAATGCATTTTTTTCTGTTACCACTCATTCGCCTTTATCGGCGACATGAAAATTGAACAAGAAGAACTCGACGCAAACTCTTATTTCCTTAGCGAATGGATTGGAGACAATGAAGAAGAAGTTCAGCAGGTGATAACCAAAACGTTACAATGGGCGGACGAAAATGTTTCGAATACAAGCAATGAAGAGTTTACCGGTACACTTCTTTCAATTGTAGATCACTTAAAGGAAAACTTTAACGAATACCAAAAAGAGAAGTTTCTAATGCACATAAGACTTATTGCAAAAGCGGATAAAGAATTTCATGAGCAAGAGCAGCGTCTCCACGATGTATTTGCGTCAGTAATGGGCCTAAAAGTTAGAGTAAGTAATTCTAATGTTCAACAACTCAAAGCGGTTGAGGAGTCTTCCGAAAGACGACCAGTTGGATTCAGAGCTAGCTGGCATCCGTAAGTGGCATGAAATCTGGCTAATATCATCTAAACCTCTAAAGAATAAAGCTCGATGTTTACACTTTCGTTGGTTCGTAGGCGACAATCTAGAAATTCGCGAAATTCTAACAGATTTTAGATGATCATTACAACTTTTCTTTAGTGGAGACTTCACATAGCTATGTGAAGTCTTGAGAATCGTGTTAATCAAACTGTGAAGAGCCCTTTCAATTGAATTATACGAATGACACGACAATAAAATAACTACAAGAAAAAGAGTAAACCCAGGGCTTTTTCATAGCTAAGATTCTGAAATTTCTTGTTGATTACCTAGATCAAAATTGGTTATCACAGACCAATTACCATAGCGCATATTTACAATATCCATTGGGATTTTAATATTTAACATTAATGAATTAATAAATTCGATCTCGGCTTGTTGCATAGTCCCGTCAGACCTAACAATTCCAATAGCAAAATCTAAAACAACTATCTTCTGATCTTCGGTAAGCCTTAACTTATATGTTTTATTCAATATTTTCTCACAAAGACTCAGACCATATAATTCCCAATCATGATCGAGCGTATCAAGCCTCTTTGATAAATCAAATTCTTTGAGATAAAAGTCTGACTTTTCTATATCTCTTAGAAAAGCCTGCTCCTCAGCAGCTATATCACCATCACATATCATAGATGCAAAAGCTATTTCTAATAGGATTTCAATAAATTCTTTACGTTCCATGGTGATTTACTCTTTTAGCTTTTCAAGTTCAGCCTTTATTGTGGCCGCACGATTATAATCCTGTTCATTAACGGCCTCATCCAACTCAATCTGTAATGATTGTATTTTTCTTTTCGTTGGGTCCAACCCAATAATTGGCTCGGGTTTCTTTTTATTATTATCCGGCTCATCGTTGTAATCTTCTAGTTGCTCCTTGCTGACCGATGGGCTGGTCTCTGAAATTACTTGCAGCACTAGTTTATTATCAATATTAATTTGATTACGACTTGCCAATCTTGCTGCATCATTGACAATTAAAGTTAAATCACTACAAACAAACCCCTCTGTCCTTTGGGCAAATAATTCATAATTCAAATCCTCACTTAAAACCTTTGGTCGTTTACCCAATTGAAGCTTAAACAGGGCTGTTCTGCATTCGTGATCTGGAATAGGAATATGAATTTTACGATCAAACCTTCCGGAGCGCAGCACAGCGGTATCAATCTTATTTAACCTATTGGTTGCCCCAATAATAAAAACATCGCTCTTGGAGCAGTTATTTATTTGAACCAGCCATTCATTGACTTCAGATTCATAATGATGTCCCATTGAGCCATCACGCTTTGGTATCATTGCATCCATTTCATCTAAAAACAATATACTAGGCGCGTTTTCTTTGGCATCTTTGAATAACTCGCTTATTTTTTCTTGACCACCATGCACATATTTTGAACCTACGTCAGATGGTTTAATCTTCAAAAAATTAAATCCGACCTCGTCAGCTAAACATTCCGCAAAGAACGTTTTACCACAACCCGGGGGTCCATAAAACAGAACACCATTTGGAGGCTCAATACCATAATCAATGTTCTTGTCAGGATAAAGAAGAGGTTCTATGACTTCTTGTTGTATCATGTTCTTAATGTCATCCATGCCTGCAATCTTATTAAAACCGATACCTGGCGTTCGCTTCACCACTTGAGTGCGCTCTTGCGATTCTACCTCGGGTACAGACACAACTATCTCTTTGCTAATGGCGTCCTTAAATTCACTCACACTCTGAAATCGTGTGGTAGATTGTGGTAACATACTCTTCACAATTGTAACTCTCAATTGCTCATCAATGCCTTCCAAAGCATTGAATCTAAGTTTTTTACTTCTTGAATTAAGTAACTCGGTAATAAATGTATCCGAAATCAAATCAATATTAGCTGACTCACCATACCAAGGAAAAGTTCCACATAGGATGCAATAAAGCAAAGCACCTAATGAATAAATATCACTTTGCACAGTAGCCGTCGAATTCAGCAATTCCGGAGCACAAAAATAAACTGACGGCTGGCTCTTGTTATAGTGAACCACACTGGTTTCTATGAAACGTGCTAAACCAAAATCAAAAAGTACAGGCTTCATAACGTTGTCTGACAGATCCATCATGATGTTCTGTGGCGTAATATCACAATGTAGAATCGGTACTTCTCTTGTATGAAGGTAATTAACTGCATCGAGTACTCCAGAAAAAAAATTAACCGCAAATGCTTGATTGAGTGGTCCTTCACGATTTATTCTTTCTTGTAGTGTTTCACCACTAATGAATCCTACAACATAGTAAATGATTTCTATACCATTATGCGAAATAGTCTTGTGTTCTATATATCGTGATAGGTTTGGATGATTTAAACCAGCATGAATGTTAGCTTCTAGAAGATCTCCATTATTCGTAAAATGCAACGGAAGCAACTTATCCTTTTGATACACTTTAAGCATGTAAATCTTTCCATCGTTCTTTGATTTAACTCGAAAGCTACATCCATAGGTTGTTTCATGTATGAAGAACAATACTTCATACTTACTGTCAATTATATCTTTTTTGCTGAAATAACTCATTGCACAATAACTATACGCCAATACCCCCACTAGGACCAGGACCGCGGTCCCTGTCACTCATAAACCCGATAATAATTTGAACTTGTTGATTAAGCTGCTCTAAGCTAGCCCCAGAATCGACCAACTCCATTCCACGATCAACGGCCCGTCTTGCTTCTGATGGATTATTCCAATCAAAACCGCCGAAGCCATCGTGTAATTGACGAATTAAGGCAATGCGCTTTACTTCACCCGCATGCCTATCTGTGATGCGCCATTCCAGGCCTCTAACCTTATCAAGAAATTCCTTACCACGTTCAATATTTTTAGAAGCAAGCACCCCATCTTTCGATGTTTTCAAGTACTCTAAATCACTTTTATCTTTTTCATGACCTTCAAGATTTTTGCTTATACATTCATAAACCAGATCTTCTAAGTTTTTAAACGCTTCATTAATATCATTAACTAGCTCAGGCCAAGCCAAGGCTTCTTCAGCAATATCTATGTCAAGTAATAATTCTCTAGAATTTGAAAAAGCCTGATCCATATCTCCGCCTTGGTCAAGTGTTTTCTCAATACGGTCCCTTTTCTCTTTAATTTCTGATAGATTATTAGGTGGACGTTCACTATCTTCTAATCTATTGATTAATTTATTGGACTCTTCAAGAACTTCATCAACTTGTTCACGACTTATTGCGGCAGTTGTATCAAAAAACAGCTCTTTTTCAATCTCAAAATCAAGTGTTGGAAAATCCACTTCTAACGTCATATTTTGAGATATATCTATGTTCAGAGTGAATTTAACTTCAGTTTTTTCAGGCACTAAACGCGGTACTTCTTCACCAGTAATTTGAATTTGACCAATTCGGCTATTAACAAGAGACCTCGACCCCTCAGCCCTTGTTTCTGCTTGGAAGATAGAAATAACCAACTGATCCTCTGCTTTACCTGGGCGAAGTTCACGCTGGGTAAATAGACTTTTTGTCGACTTACCTAAGGCAGGCATAGGCTTATCTTTTTCTAAACCTTGAAATGAATGAAATAATAACTTTCCATTTTTAGCCACATAATCCATTCCTATAAATTTCGGCAATGGCGAACTCCCAGTTACGGCAACTCCCGGTAGTATGGTGAATTTATTTGGTGAACAGGTTACACGGTCATTCTTTTCATTAAATACGTTTATGGTGAAATTATTTGCCTTTGATTGATCAACATCTACCATAAATACTGCGTCCAAAGCAGCCTTCTCTGTTCTATTACCATCTTCTCTTAAAATCTCCCCAAAAAGCTTTTCGTTTGAATTCTTTAAAACTACCGATACAGGTTCACTACCCAAATTGGAGGGCGAACTAAAATCTACTTCTATTTCTACTGCAGGTACATCTGAATCATCATTCGACTCATCTCCCGATCCGTGAGCCTTTACGTTATTCTGCATAGTGCTCGCGTATAACGCTGCACCCTCAGCAATACCAGTCATCGGGTTAGCACTAGTATCTGGCTTCATTAATTGTTCCTCAAGCATATCACGTAAAAGAGGAATTTGTGTAGGGCCGCCTACCAATACCAATGCCGTCAGGTCTGACGCAGACAATTTATTGTTTTCAAGTAAAAACATCGTTTTATCTATTGCACGTTGGAACAAAGGTCTAGCCACATCATTCATTTGATTCCGTGTCACGGTAAAATCAAGTTCCATTTCTTCACCTTTGTCATCTTCCGGCAAATCACCAATATCCGTTAAAAGTTCAAACTCATCACTTTTCCCTAATTCTTTTTTAAGATCATCTGCAATTCCTTTCAGCCTCTGAAGATAGTATCCATGGCCAGCCTCATCTTTAGACTCAAGCTCAGAAATAGAATAATTTTCTCTTAAATAAGGCAAAAGAATCTCACTAACTATAGCGCGATCAATATCTCCACCTCCCAAGAAATTATCACCCTCAGAAGACTTTACTTCCATCACACCGCCACTGGCTGTTACAAGGGCTGCATCAAAAGTCCCACCCCCAAAATCGAAAACAACAAATTTGCCATCCGTAACCTTATGTTTTAATGCATAATTAAACGCCGCAGCTACTGGCTCTTGCAGAATCTCTACCTGCTCAAAACCGGCTTTTTCTGCAGCTCTTTTAGTAGCGGATACTTGTGGTAACTCAAATGCCGCAGGAACGGTAATAACCACTGATTTAAATGCTTCATCTGTAATTTCTGAAGCGAACTTTTTGAGAAGTTCAGCAGAGAGGTCTTCAGGATTCGTTTGGGTTCCATTTTGGGCAGAATATTCCACGTCTTGCCCCATTTTTCTTTTGAATTCAACAAAATGAGGAAACTTATTTTTCGCTTGAATCCCAACCCGAACTCTACTTCTTCTATCTATATAAACGCATGAGGGTACAATTCTGCTTCCGTCTATTTCACGGGTGACAACTTCACCATTTTCCATTCGCGATAGCGCTGAGTTAGTGGTGCCTAAGTCTATTCCGTAATCAATTTTTATCCTTCCCATATATCTCTATTCTTCTGTATTTTGCTTTATATCCACTGTTGGCGTTTGTACCGGTTCTCTATTAAATAGTAGTAATGGTTTCACTATTTTCGTGATAATGCGGGTTCCAGTAGGGATGGTCGAATCTTCACTAATATTTTTTATTACAATATTTTGATTATCCGACACCTCTGTGCCCAAAAGATTTGGCATCTCATAGCCCAAACTCATAAAGGTATCCCGCATTTTCTTGGTGGCCCTTTCAATTCTCTTCCTTACCTTATCATCCTCTGGTAGGTGCCAAATATTGTTTTCCATACTCGCGATCTGTTGAGCAAAGTCTAATATGAGCCCTTGGTTATCTTGGGGATTAGATACTCCGTCCTCTCCTGCATGTGATAGTTCCTTTAAGGTTCTTTCAAGTTTCTCCGCAAAATCCGCATTTGCATTATTTATTTGTGCCTCTAATCCTGCTTTTGCGTCACCCAGCTCACTCCGCACATTGTTATTTCTCTTGCCGTTAATCCAATACACAGCAATGAGCAATAAAATAATGAGAGTAATCGCTACAAAAAGATATGTTAAGCGTTCCTGCATAGATTTATTGCTCTTTGCAGATTTCATTTGTACGTCTTCAATTTCATCGCTTGTTTCACTGAGATTGTTCTGTAACGTACTTATATTATCAAAAACACTATCGCGAATTTGTTTAGTGCTGTCCTTTATAGCAGACAATTGAATGTTATATGAATTTAAAGCTGATTCAATGCTTTTACTCTTTGAGTATTGCCAGCCTAATTTTTCATTCAATTGCTTAAGTTCCTTAGTCATATTTGACATTTCAATACGGAGTTCTTTTAGTTCGTTGTCCCCGCCCGAAATTAACTGACTCAAGTAATTTTGAATAGAATCTAAATTTTGATCTCTTAAAGAAAGTTCTTCATTTAATTTAACCTGGAATACTTTCTGCAATGAATCTATTTCGCTTTGACCATTGACATTACTGACAATAAATATTATCATCAAAAGAGTTACTATTTTTTTCATTGTCTATTGGATTATGTTGAGCTTTTAATGATAAATAAAATTATACACAGAATCTATTTCTTAACAACTCTTGCTAAGAATACTAGTGGAAGAATAATGAATAAATAACTCATTCTTTTTAACACTGTTTTATCTTCTATGACCTTTGCTGCGATTCCTCCATAATAATAATACCAGCTAACAAAGTCTTTTCCCCACCTTTTGGTTAAAATCCATTCATCTCTAAATTGTCTTAACTCTAAAACTAGTGAATGATCATAGCTGCCTAGTGTTGCTGTAGCTATAAAGCATCCACTATTATTATTAGCTGCCGCTTGTCGCCTTCTCTGAATCTTTTCATTTAAATCAAAACTATTTGCAGACTTAATTTCATCTAGTTGATTTTTTACTTTTTTAATACCAGTCAAATTTTGAGCAATTGTAGTTTTGATTGGCACCTCTAAATGCCTTAACTCTTTCAAAGCATCTGAATAAAGATCAACTATCCCATTCAAGTTACATTGATTTAGATCGGATATTTGAAATTCATTATTGTTTAGGGATTCAATAAATTTGTTAAAGACTAAAATACCGCAATAATTGACCTCAGAATAGGCTTTGTCAACATTGTCTAGGTAAAACGAATCGTTTATACCTACAAATACTTTCATTTCTTTCAGTAGGTTTTTTGCAGATTTTAAGGTTTTAGACCCTAGTGTACTCCCTTGAGTAAGCTTTCTTGGGGAAAAATGACCTCTCAAGAACTCATTTCTCTTCAACTCTGAATTATTCAGTACTTTGTTCATTTTTGCTTCTAAGGAACTAAGAACTTCAGTTTTAATCTTTGGATATATAACAGGGTTAGACTGAAAAACTTCTAACATAAGATGATCTATGTTCTCAGCGGGTACAAGTTCACTAAGGAAGTCTTTTAGTTCTGGTAATATTAATGCAATAAAACTTTCTATATCCGTGTCCTTTCCATCAGAAGCAACCAACTTCTTTAAAGATGCAAAAGAGTCTTTATTTGATATTAAGCTAAACTTGCGTGTAATGGCTTTTTTTAATCTATTCAAATCCTTGTGTTCATTGAACGCAATAATTTCAAGACTAGAGTGATTTAGAATTGAAGAATAGCTGCTTGGAGTTACAACAAAACCCCGACATCCTTTTTCAACATCATTCAAGGCTTTGTCTATATCCTTTGACTTTGTTAAATGCTTGAGTGCAATCTTATCTACTCCATTGGCTTGAACAAACCAAAAAAGAGAATGTAAGATTTTGTCCTCTGTCGAATGTATTCTGCTACTTTGGAGTTCAATTAATTCTTTAGTTCTTTCGATTGGGCTTAATGGAGGTGTTATATCAAAATCTAACTTTGCGTTTTGACCAATTTTGAGATATTGAGCAATTAAGTTTGCTTGCTGTATCCTATCGCTCAGTGACGCATTGCCGGTCACTCCGAGTATCCGAAATGGATTGTTATGTATTAGATTCATTGTGGTCCGGTAAGTAATAGTAAATTACAAAATTCATTTGGACTTTCAAAGATGATATTAATCAGGGCTCACCGTATTTATACCCCTCCAAAATGAATTTTCGTATCACTGGATGTTTTTCTACTTCACTGAAGTATATTTTCTTTTTTACCCATGAAGACCACCAAGTATAGAGCATAAAGCGAGTAAAAAAGAAATCAATCAAAACGGTAATCCCGGTGGTTATCACTGCTAAACCTGCATATACTGCGAATGCTAAGACGAATGAAACAACTTTTCTAGACCAAATTTTATTGTGACAGGAATCACAACAAGAAACAGCAAAGCCCCCGTCTTTAAAATAAGTGTATTGAGACCTCAGGACATCAGTGAATTTGTACATCGGTACCTTAACTTGTCTAGTTTCACTCACGTCGTTAATATTACAAAACTGGCAATTTTCTACCAATTCAAACTCACCTATTCCCTTCAAGTTTTTAATCAATGTATCCTTTATTGGAAGAGTAAAACTATCTAAACTTTGAATTGCAAGTTTGTATAATGTGATAATATGAGATAATTCTGCATCCTTTTTAAGCTTGATTACTGAAGATCTAATAGACTGCGCATCATTGATTTTTTCAATTAGCTTATTAAATGGCAATACCCCGCAAAAATTCACTTCTTCAAAGAGTTTTTGAAGGACGTCAGTGTATTTAGAATCCGATTTACCAAGTAGATTTTCAATATTTTCTAAATGTATGGTTGAGTCTTCAATTAACTTTTTACCTAATAAGGGTATATCCTTTAATATTGACAAAGAAAAATTATGTTTTAGTAATTTTTCTCTATCAGATTCAGTCTTGCTTAATAATAGAGTTACTTTTTCGACTAATAAGTTGATGATCTCGTTTTCTAGACCAGCATAGATAATCTTATTAGATTTAAATATATCTAAAACCAATTTATCAGTATTCTCCTCCGGAACAAGATCATATAGTAATTCTTTCAGCTTAGGAAGGGCTAATTCTAGAATTCTATCTACCGTTGTATTCATTCCATCCGCAGCAACTAGACCTTTCAACAGGTTTAAGGTTTTCAAGTCTGAGACTATATTAAACTTGTTGGAGATAGCTTCTTTTAATTTATTTAGATTTTTATGTCTGCGATAAGCAATTATCTGAAGAGTAGAATGATTCAGGATAGAGGAATAGCTACTCTGATTTACAACAAAACCACGACATCCTTTTTCAAAATCATTCAAGGCTTTGTCTATATCCTTTGACTTTGTTAAATGTTGGAGTGCAATCTTATCTACTCCATTGGCCTGAACAAACCAAAAAAGAGAATGTATGATTTTGTCCTCTGTAGAATGTATCCTGCTACTTTGAAGTTCAATTAATTCCTTAGTTCTTTCAATTGGGCTTAACGGAGGTGTAATATCAAAATCTAATTTTGCGTTTTGACCAATTTTCAGATATTGGGCAATTAAATTTGCCTGTTGTTTCCTATCGCTCAGTGATGCATTCGCCGTCACTCCTAATATCCGAAATGGATTGTGATGTATTAGATTCATCGAGTACTTTAATTGTTGGTTTCTTCAAACAAAGTCATTTATATCGTCCGTTTGGTCGACTCCAAGTTAGTCTTTTTTGATAGAGACTTCAAAACATCCCTGTGAACTATTACGAAATACTTTAGTCAAAATAAATTGATGTCCAACTTACGCTAATTAGTTACGTTCTTACTTATGAACGTGCTTTTTTGCTCTGTTGAACAAGATGTATTTTGTTTTGGTTATGCATGCGGTTGAACCGTTTGTTCGTGCAAATTTATCCCGGTAATAAATATTTTCCCTGTCTTGAGAAGGTTGTCATATACTAACCTGAACTAGTTCTAGAGTCCTCTCACACTTTTCACCGTTAAAAAAAGTATTAAGTACTTTTTCAAAACATTCTTCATTAGAAACTTCATTGAAAAGCGTCATCGAAGACTTTAACTTCATCGAATCACCCCATCCCAGCATTTCATGAGCTGTCCTGTCTGCATGCGTCAACAAAGCCTCGACACAAATCTGTAGATTAGGGCCTAAAACCTCATGTGACAAATATATACTCGCCTCAATTTTCGAATCAATCCCATAATAATTTGAATTGTAGGATTTACCCAATCCTTTGATTTGAGGAAATATATACCACATCCAATGCGTTACTTTCTTTCCGATTTTGATTTCAGATAATACGCGGTCAAAGGAATTTTCTTGGACTTTTATAAATCGATCTAATTCTCTCATCTGCTAATCAAAAACTTATTAAAAGAAGATCGACTGCAATAATTCATATCTACAAAACCGTCAATTCCTTGAAATATGCCCTTTTCCGAGAACTGATGAATATCCCAATCAACACTTGATGGACACCGGCTATATGCTGCAATCCACTTTAGGTAATCATTAACATAGCCAAAGAGGTATTGTTCGAAATACCCTAAGTTCGTGTATAAAGCAGGTTAAACACCGCGTCACTGCACTTATGAACGAAAAGGAATCCTTACTGCGGGATAATGAGGAGCCATATTGGGTAGATCCAATAAAGGATCGACACGAGATAAAATGGCTGTATGAAAGTATGGTTGAAAGACATAACATCTTCCACATTGAAGCCGATATCTGGCCGAATGGCAGAGCATATATGTCTGGAGGAGAGTGCTTTATAATGTATCCTAGTGAAATCCCTATAAGGCCATTAGTCAGCCAAGTTTTAGATTATAGCGGATACTTAGCTGCGAATAAAATATTAGACTTTCTAGACAAACGATACCCGAAGTCCTACCTCATCGAAATAGCCAAAGGTAATTCCTGAGGACCTTACAGATGAATTCGCAATGATGGTAGAATGGAATCACAGTATTGAGAAGGAAGATGAAAAATTGGCTAAAGTTGAACTCCCTGAAGTCGAATTAAAAGGTTTAGACATAAACAAGCCATCTACACCACCGGAAGACTTTGAAGAAGGTCAGCCATTTCCTTTTTAATGCTTCCTTAAAATCTCGAAGTGATTGAATGAATATTCGGGAATAGTGTCTGAATACATTACCTGCCCAGACATTCTATTACTGTATGTGAACACTGTAGTATTTACCTTATGACCTATTTCTACTTCAGAAAAATCTGAAGAAATATCATAGGTTAAATCAACTTCAGACTCCACGTGCAGCTCGTTTCCATCCCATTGAGTTGGGTCGATATCTAAAAGCCTAAATGCCCACATTGAACGGGCCGTATCTTTCGGCAACCAACGAATATCAGAGTAAAAGGTGAGATAGATATTGTTAAACAGAATTTCCCCGAACGGCTCCATTTTATAAAGGACGACACCTTCTCGACCCTGCCCCACTCCTCCAGCATCCGTTCTTACTTCCAAATACGGCGTAGAGTTCTTGTTGCGCACTACAATAGATGTTGGTGACTTGCCATATTTAAAACTGTATTTAAACTGCCCTGTGCTCCCTGCATAAGTATACCCATACTCCGTATGATCCATTTTTATAATCCACCCTAGTCCTGGGCATATACCACCAATCCATGGCTCTCCGCTCTTAGGACTCATTTTTAGTAGGAGTAAGGTATAATTATCTTCGATGATTATACTTTCAATTTTTGAAGTAAAAATCCCCTCATCAAAAAACTCAGCTTCGAAAGGCTGCGCGTCTATTTCACTTAATCGCTCAATAAAACCCCATTTTTCGTACGCAAACCCATCAAAATACATCTCAAGGCTATCCTTTGTATTCGGCGAGAGATACTCTTCGAGCGCACTGTTTGCCAACGGAGTCGATATTTCAGAATAAATAGCGGAATCAATGTATTTGTATGGATTGGATGAAAGTTCCTCTCCCCTAGTTTCTTGATCAGTCCATGTACTAGGTGAAACTGAAACAGCCGCTGGATCTTCCATAATAGACATCGATTCTTCAGGGTTATCTACATTCTGGCAACCCAGTAAAATGAGAAATAAAGAAATTTTTGAGACGATTTTCATTTACCAAAAGTTGAGATGATTCTAAATAAGGACTTCGTTACGAAGTTACTTCTCCCCTGCTAATTATTCAACGCCGTCGCTCCCTGAATTACTGCGGTAAACAAGCCCGTAAACACATAGGCCCAATCCCACGCTGGGTGTACAGTCCACAGCTGAACATAGAGTTGACTTAAGACCGTTACCAAAACCGCTAACGCAAATGCAAACCAAACAGTACCCCGTATTCCTAGACGGTACATGAATGCCCGTGCAATAGGATTAGATTCCATTTGAATTCCTTCGATTTTCTTTAAAGTACTGGTACAGTCAAACCACTTAGTAAGGATGACTGCTGCAGATATGAAGTAGGTAAAATAAACAATCATGACAGGGCTGCGATTTTTCGCACACCTCCTCTAGGCCCAGTAATCTGATGTGGCTTAGCAAGCGTATCTGTAACGGCTTGCTTAATCTTTCTGTTAATCTTACTCACAGTTTGAGTCAAATCATCGTCTTGCATGCACCAGCGGTCTAGGACCGCATTTATAGCCTCCTTACGTTTCTCCTGGTCAATAGCAGCATCATCACTATGCACCTGCTGATAATGCTCCTCGTACAGCATAAAGAGCTCTGCGCGATGCTCGCAAATGTGGCTGTACTTCACAAAA
>Ga0206124_10002807_pt1 | contig 12776 bp, 15 predicted proteins | sample Helgoland_Spring_3_FD_148671 | JGI IMG/M metagenome (GOLD analysis project Ga0206124, IMG submission 148671) | Pelagic subsurface seawater microbial communities from Kabeltonne, Helgoland, North Sea - Helgoland_Spring_Bloom_20160321_2 | ecosystem: Environmental > Aquatic > Marine > Epipelagic ... | reverse complement strand
GGTTGAAAAACTCTTTCACAAGAAGCATAAAAATTATTACAATCAATTAGGGCAAACATGATACAAAAATCTAAAAATTATTAAGAAACATAGAAAACAAGTTGTAATTTTATTAACTATATAACATTGAATGGACAAATTCTCATTTCTTAATTCGGCTCATACAAGTTTTTTTGCAGAAATGTATGATCAGTACCTAGAATCACCTGATAGTCTAGAGCCTAGTTGGAAAGCTTTTTTTCAAGGATTTGACTTTGGGTTAGAGAATGCAAACATTACTGTTGAAGAGAAAAAATTTGAAGTACCTGAAAATATAAAAAAGGAATTTCAGGTTGTTAATTTAATTGATGCTTATAGAAAAAGAGGGCATTTGTTTACAGTTACAAATCCAGTAAGAGAAAGAAGAAAATATTTACCTACGCTAGATATAGAAAACTTTGGATTAGAAAACAGTGACCTTGAATTGGTTTTTAGTGCAGGGGAGATAGTTGGTATTGGAGCAGATAAATTAAAGAATATAATAGATCATTTAAAGAGAATATACTGTCATTCAATAGGTATTGAGTATATGTATATAAGAGATCCAGAAAGAGTTAAGTGGATTCAGAATCAAATTAATGTAAATGGAAATCATCCTAATTTTTCAAAGGATGAAAAGTTGCAGATTCTGGAAAGCTTAAATAAAGCATATACTTTTGAAAACTTCTTACAAAAAAAATATGTAGGACAAAAAAGGTTTTCACTAGAAGGTGGAGAGTCACTGATTCCTGCTATTGATTTTTTGATAAATCTAGCGGCTGAGAAAGGAGTAGAAGATGTTGTGATGGGAATGTCACACAGGGGAAGGCTAAACACTCTTGCAAATATATTTGGAAAGTCCAGTAGAGATATTTTTGGTGAGTTTGAAGGTAAAGACTACGAAGAAGATATTTTTGATGGGGATGTAAAGTACCATCTTGGATGGACTTCTGAAAGGACTACATCATCAGGTAAAAAAATCAACATGAATCTTGCACCAAATCCTTCTCATCTTGAGTCTGTTGACCCCATAGTTCAAGGTATAGCAAGAGCTAAACTAGAAAATGATTTTGATAATAACACTAATAAAGTTTTACCTATTATTATCCATGGGGATGCTGCTGTTGCTGGACAAGGGGTTGTATACGAAGTAATTCAAATGTCAAGATTAAAAGGATATACTACAGGTGGGACTATCCATTTAGTAGTTAATAATCAAGTTGGATTTACCACAAATTATCTTGATGCTAGATCCAGTACTTATTGTACAGATGTCGGAAAAGTAACTCTTTCTCCTGTTCTTCACGTTAATTCTGACGATGTTGAAGCAGTTATTCATGCAGTAACTTTTGCTTTAGAATATAGAAATCAATTTAATAGAGATGTTTTTATTGACCTTCTTGGTTATAGAAAGTATGGACACAATGAAGGAGATGAGCCAAGATTTACCCAACCTAAATTATATAAATTCATTTCGTCACACCCCAACCCAAGAGATATCTATGCTGCTAAATTAATTGAACAAGGGTTGATTGAAAAACAACATATTTCTAAAATTGAATCTGAATATTTTTCTGAGTTAGAAGGAGAATTATCTGACTCAAAGAAAAAAGATAAAACTAAAATCACTCCTTTTATGGAAGAAGTATGGGATGGTTTTAAGAGAGTAGATGAAAAAATAATGTTAGAGAATTTTAGTACTGGGGCTAAAAAGAGTGATATAATGGATGTTGCTAAATCTATAACTCAACTTCCTGAAAAAGCATTTTTACGTAAAGTTGTTAAACTATTTAATTCAAGAGAAAAATTAGTTTTTGAAAATGGAAAGGTAGATTGGGCTATGGCTGAATTACTTGCTTATGGTACATTGATGACGGAAGGTTTTAATATAAGAATTTCAGGTCAAGATGTTGAGAGAGGTACATTTTCTCATAGGCATGCAGTTTTGAAATCTGAAGATTCAGAGGAGGAATATTTACCTCTTAATAATATAGAATCAAAAAACAAAGGAGTATTTAAAATATATAATTCACTTCTATCAGAATATGGAGTTCTAGGATTTGATTACGGTTACGCTTTAGCTAGTCCAAAGTTCTAGGAATTGATTACGGTTACGCTTTAGCTAGTCCAAAATGTTTAACAATTTGGGAAGCTCAGTTTGGAGACTTTTCTAATGGTGCTCAAATTATAATTGATCAATATATTTCATCAGCAGAAGATAAATGGAAATTACAAAATGGAATAGTTCTTTATCTTCCTCATGGTTATGAAGGTCAAGGTGCTGAGCATTCTTCCGCTAGAATTGAACGTTATTTACAGCTTTGTGCTAAAGATAACATGTATGCTGCTAATTGTACAACTCCATCAAATCTTTTCCATCTTTTAAGAAGACAGATGCTCACTACTTTCAGGAAGCCTCTAATTTTATTCACTCCTAAAAGTCTTCTAAGACATCCAAAAGTCATATCTGAAATTGATGAGTTAAATACATCAAAATTTTTACCAATAATAACTGATCAAGAGATTGATCCCAAAAAAGCAGACTCTTTGGTTTTTTGTTCTGGAAAATTTTACTTCGATCTTCTAGATTTTAGAGAAAAGAATAATATAAAAAATGTAGCTATTGTTAGAATAGAACAATTATTTCCTCTACCTGTCAAATTAATAATTTCTGAAATTAAAAAATTCTCAAATGCTGAGGATATAGTTTGGGCTCAAGAAGAACCAAGAAATATGGGTGCCTGGAATCATATTCAAACTTATCACCCTGTTGCAAAAAACATGAGACCAGCAACAAGAAGATTTTATGGATCTACAGCATCAGGAAGTCATGTAAGATTCGAAAGAAGACACAAGCAGATAATTGAATATGTATTTGATAAGAGTAAAAATAATTTTAGAAAATAAAATTAGATTCTAATAAACCCCTGCATTTACAAAGCTATTCTTGATTGAATCATATGTTATTTTTGCAGCCTCCTCATTATTCATTTTGTTTAAGTCTTTATTAAATGGCTCAGCACTTACTGTTCTATCATATCCAACTTCTTGTAAAAAATTTAAAAAAGGAGCAGTATCTATCAAGCCTGTTTTACCAGGAAGATTTCTTTCAAGATCAATTTGTTCATCACGAGTTCTACCTTTAACTGCATCATTTATAGTTGACACATAATTATATCATCTTTATTTAAAAATCTTAAATCTTCAATAGAATGATTTGCACAATATAAATGAAAAGTATCTAGTTGATAACCGACATTTCTTTCGTCAATTTCAGAGATTAATTCTCTAAGTTCATTAATTGTTCGTATAAATGAAAATTGATCTCTAGCCATAAGAGTTTTTGGTCCAACAAATTCTAATCCAAGTTTCATGTCATTATCACCAATTATTTTAGCACACTCTTTAAGTCTTTCTTTATGTATTTTAAAATTTTTTAAATATGTTAAATTATTACTCGTAGGCATTATCCATCTACAAAATCCAACTGAGTCAATTTTTCTCATCACTTTACAATAGTCTTTTAAAACCTTGATACCATTATTAAAAACAGAATCAGTTTGTGAAAAATCAACTGGTAAAATTGAGACATCAAATGATATAGAATTACTTACCATTTTATCTAAATAATCACTTAACTCCATGGTACTCATCTTTTTTAAATCATTAATTAAAGGGTATATTGATTCAAACTTATTCTTTATTGCAAGATCTAGTAACTCATAGGTATTGACATTAATCCCAACAGTTCCTGGCATTAAACTTATTTTCATCTTTCTAGATGAAAGTCTATCCATGGAATATAAATTTTGACTTAATGAAATTAAACCAAGTGAAGCAATAGATGATGACTTAATAAAACCTCTTCTGTTTTGCATTTATTTTTATTTATTAAGATAATGATTATTTAAATAGTTTCAATTTTATGATTAATTTTGATAACTTAAAACAAGCTAAAAAGTACTAATGGTTCTTGAAATGAAAATTCCTTCCCCGGGAGAGTCTATAACAGAAGTTGAAATTTCTCAATGGCTAGTTAAAGATGGTGATATAGTTTAGTTAAAGATGGTGATATAGTTACAAAAGATCAAACAATTGCAGAGATAGATTCTGATAAAGCTACTTTAGATTTACCTGCTGAAGAATCCGGAAAAATTACTTTAAAAGCAGAAGAAGGGGATTTAATGGCTGTTGGAGATATTGTCTGTTTAATTGATACATCTGTTGCTTCTGATTCCAAACCTTTAATTAAAGAACCTGTGGTTAAGGAAGTTAAAGAAGAGAAAAAGGTTGATTTAGTTGAGGATGATGGAATAAGTATTACTCCTCTTGCAAGAAATATTGCTTCAGATAAAGGAATTGATATAAATGAAATTAAAGCTAAAGGGGATAAGATAACTAAAGATGATGTTTTAAAAGTTGTACCTGCAATGGGATCATCAAATGATGAGGGAAGAAGTGAAAACAGAGAAAAACTTTCAATGTTAAGAAGAAGAGGGAAGAAGTGAAAACAGAGAAAAACTTTCAATGTTAAGAAGAAAAGTTGCTGAGAGATTAGTGTCTGTCAAAAACGAAACAGCAATGTTAACCACTTTTAATGAAGCAGACTTATCAAATATATTTGAACTTAGAAAAAAATATAAAGAAGCATTTTCTCAAAAACATGGAGTAGGCCTTGGTTTCATGAGTTTTTTTACAAAAGCAGTTACGAGAGCTCTTAAGTTATACCCAGATGTTAATTCAATGATTGATGGTAACGAAAAAATTTCTTTTAATTATTGTGATATAAGTATAGCAGTTTCGGGTCCTAAAGGGTTAATGACACCAATATTAAGAAACTCGGAAAATTTATCTTTTGCAGCAGTTGAGCAAGAAATAAAAAGACTAGCAGACCATGTAAGAAATAAGACTATCACAGTTGATGATCTGACTGGAGGAACATTTACTATTTCTAATGGTGGTGTTTTTGGTTCAATGTTATCAACACCTATTATTAACCCTCCACAATCTGGAATATTAGGTATGCATAATATAATTCAAAGACCTGTAGCTGTTGATGGAAAAGTTGAGATAAGACCAATGATGTATCTTGCTTTATCTTATGATCATAGAATTATAGATGGTAACCAATCTGTTGGATTTTTAATAGCTGTTAAAGAAGGTGTTGAAGATCCTGAGAATATTCTCATGGACGGTAAAGTTGAAAAACATTTAGGACTTAGTTAATTGATTGATACTCATACCCACTTATACCTTGAACAATTTAAAGATGATATTGATGATGTCATCTCAAGAGCTAAAGCTATTGGGGTTCAAAGATTTTACCTTCCATCAATAAATTCAAAATACAACCAAAGCATGCATGATCTGGAAAAAAAATTCCCTAATGATGTTTTTTGTATGATTGGTTTACATCCTTGTTATGTTGATGATAATTTTGATTTGGAAATAGACTTTATAAAGAAACAAATTGAAAAACATGACTATAAAGCAATTGGAGAAATTGGAATAGATCTTTTTCATGAAAAAAAATATTTTGAACAACAAGTAATTGCTTTTGAAGAACAAATTAAATTAGCCATTGATTATGATTTACCAATAGTTATTCATTCAAGAGATTCATTTGATGAAATTTTTAAAGTTTTAGAAAAATTTAAATGTGAAAAATTAAGAGGGATTTTTCATTGTTTTACTGGAAATATAGATCAAGCACATCGGATTATAGACTTGAATTTTTATTTAGGCATTGGTGGTGTATTAACTTTTAAGAATGGTAAAATATCTGAATTTCTTAAGGAGATTCCAATAAATAAAATTGTTTTAGAAACAGACTCACCTTATCTAGCTCCTTCACCTCACCGTGGTAGTAGAAATGAGAGTTCATATTTAAAAATAATTGCTGATAAGCTAGCAGAAGTTTATAACTTAGAAATAGATGAAATCTGTAAAATAACTCAACAAAATTCAATTGAAGTTTTTGGAAATTAATTCATTAAAATTAGAGAGGTGGCCGAGTGGTTTAAGGCGCACGCTTGGAAAGCGTGTATTCTAGAAATGGAATCGAGGGTTCGAATCCCTTCCTCTCTGCAATTTTTTTTTATCTTTAAAACTCTAAAAATTTCAATATGAAAATGATCAGGTTACTTAAAATCAAGTTCAAATCATTTATAACTTTTTTTGCGCTCTTTACATTTGCAATTTTCATTTTAAGTTGTAATTCTTCTCAAGCTAATAATATATGGTCTACTTTAGACCCTTTACCGCTAGATCCAGAAATTGAGGCTCAAATTGATGACATACTTCCTAAGCTAACTTTAGAGCAGAAAGTTGGTCAAGTTATTCAGGGAGATACTGGATCTTTAACTCACTCCAGAAGATGTAAAAAAATATAGACTGGGCTCTGTATTAAGTGGAGGAAATTCTGCTCCTGGTCCTTTACCTTATGCTGAAACAAAGGCATGGCTTGAAATGGCAGATAAATATTACAATGCATCTATTGATGATGAAGATGTTGAGATTGCTATACCGATTATCTGGGGAATTGATGCTGTTCATGGACATGCTAACTTAAAAGGTTCAATTATTTTTCCTCATAATATTGGTTTAGGTGCTATGAATAATCCTGATTTAATTGAAAAAATTGCAAGTATTACTGCGCATGAGTTAACCGTATCTGGACATGACTGGACATTTGCTCCTACACTTGCTGTTCCTCAAGATTTAAGATGGGGAAGAAGCTATGAAGGGTTTTCTGAGAATCCTGATTTAGTTAAATCCTATGGAGATCGAATTGTTATTGGTCTACAAGGGGAATTTGGTTCAGAAAATTTTATGGGGGACGGAAGAGTGATTTCTAGTGCAAAACATTTTTTAGCTGATGGTGCAACTGAAAATGGAGTAGATCAAGGGGATGCCTTAATTAATGAAAAAGAATTAAGTAAAGTTCATGCTGCTGGATATTATAGTTCAATCCCAGCAGGTGTTCAAACTGTTATGGCATCTTTTTCTAGCTGGCAAGGGAGAAAGCTACATGGAGATAAAGAATTACTAACTGATGTATTGAAAGGAAAAATGGGTTTTAATGGATTTGTAGTAGGTGATTGGAATGGACATGGTCAGGTTCCAGGATGTATTAACACAGATTGTCCACAATCTTTAAATGCAGGTTTGGATATGTATATGGCTCCGGATAGTTGGAAAGGATTATATGAGAGTACTCTACAACATGTTAAAGATGGTACTATAGCTATTGAACGGTTAGATGATGCTGTTAGACGTATTTTAAGAGTTAAACTTTTATCAGGAATTTTTCAAAAGGGTGCTCCAAGTACTCGAGCAAATGCTGGTAATGAAAATCTTTTAGCATTACCAGAGCATAGAGATGTTGCAAGACAAGCAGTTCGAGAATCTTTGGTTTTACTTAAAAATAATAATCAATTATTGCCAATTGATCCTTCAAAAACAATATTGGTTGTTGGAGATGGAGCATCTAGTATTTCTAAAGCAAGCGGAGGTTGGACACTTTCTTGGCAAGGAACAGGTCACAGTAATGATAAATTTCCAAATGGAGAATCTATTTTGCAAGGGATTGAAAAAATAGTTGATGGTGCAGGTGGTAAATTAATTTTCTCAAAAGATGGTGATACATCTATTAACCCCCAAATGGAGAATCTATTTTGCAAGGGATTGAAAAAATAGTTGATGGTGCAGGTGGTAAATTAATTTTCTCAAAAGATGGTGATACATCTATTAAAGCTGATGTTGTTATTGCAGTTTACGGAGAAGATCCATATGCTGAATTTCAGGGAGATCGAGAAAATTTAGCCTTTGTTCCAAACGGATTTGATACCAAAAAATTATCTACTTATAAAGAAAATGGAATTCCAATAGTATCTGTGTTTTTGTCTGGACGTCCAATGTGGGCAAATACTGAAATTAATAATTCAGATTCATTTGTAGCTGCTTGGTTACCTGGAAGCGAAGGAGGTGGTATTTCCGATATGCTTTTTAAAACAGATCCTTCATTTGATTTCACAGGTAGATTATCTTTTACATGGCCTGCAAGCGCTGTTGTCTCAAAAAACAACAATCAAGCATTGTTTGAAATTGGATACGGACTCAGTTACACTAGTACAGACCAAATTGATTTTTTATCAGAAAATTCTGGATTAGAAAACAGTGAGATTGCTTCAACTGGTGAGTATTTCAATAAAGGAGATGTAGTTGCTCCATGGGATATATGGCTGATTTCTGGTAAATTAGAAAAACAAATTGCAAGCTTCCCATCATCTGTAGGAGGACTTATTATAAGTAAAACTGATCATATGGCTCAAGAAGATGCATTACGAATTAATTGGACTAAATCTGATGGAGATTATTTCCGAATATCTTCCGTTAAACCAAATGATTTAACTCGTCAATCTAATGGAGCTATGAAGTTAGCTTTCAATGCTAAATCATTTACTGGTTCAGATTCTACATTGCAAATAGGTCAATGTGACGATAGTTTTAATTGTAATAAAACATTAGAAATTAAAATAAGCGTCGAATGGAAGGAGTATTTGATTCCCCTTAGTAATTTTGAAGAATTAGGCATAGACATGTCAAAAATTATCTCATCAATATTAATTAAAGCTGAAGCAGGAGTTGATATTGGTCTTAGTAATGTGCGTCTAGAATAAAATTTTAACCGTTAGTTATATTAAAAGACATTCAACAAATTAAAAATCATTAACTTTTAAAAAAACCAAAACATGTACAACTCAAAGATATCCGGATTAGGAATGTATGTTCCTGAAAATGTTGTTACTAATGATGATCTTTCAAAAATCATGGAAACATCAAGTGAATGGATAATTGAAAGAACAGGAATTAAAGAAAGAAGGCATATAAAGAAAGGAGACGGCAATTCAACTGCAATTATGGGTGTAAAGGCTGCTGAAATTGCTATGAAAAGAGCAGACATAGAAAAAAATGAAATTGATTTAATTCTTTTTGCAACTCTAAGTCCAGATTATTATTTTCCAGGAAGTGGAGTCTTGGTTCAGGAGATGTTAGATATTCCAACATGTCCTGCAATGGACATAAGAAATCAATGTTCAGGTTTTATTTATGCAATTTCAACTGCAGACCAATATATAAAGTCTGGCATGTATAAAAATATTTTAGTTATTGGTTCTGAAAACCATTCTGGTGGACTGGATATGACAACAAGAGGAAGAGGTGTATCAGTTATATTTGGTGACGGTGCAGGTGCTGTTGTAGTTTCAAGAGAAGAGGATTTAACTAAGGGAATACTTTCTTCACATCTTCACTCAGAAGGAAAGTATGCAGAAGAACTTGCATTAATTGGTCCAAGTACAAATAGATGGGTTCCTGAAATCTTGGATGCAAATGATCCTGAAGATATATCTTACTACCCTAATATGAATGGTCAATTAGTTTTTAAAAACGCTGTAGTTCGTTTTTCAGAAGTAATTATGGAAGGACTAAAACATAATAACATTAGTCCAGATATGATAGATATGCTTATACCTCATCAAGCTAATCTTAGAATTTCTCAGTTTGTTCAAAAGAAGTTTGGTCTTTCTGAAAATCAGGTTTATAATAATATTCAAAGGTATGGAAATACAACAGCTGGTTCAATACCTATTGCTTTGACGGAGGCATGGCAGGAAGGCAAAATTAAGGAAGGTAATATAGTTGTGCTTGCAGCCTTTGGTAGTGGATTTACTTGGGGAAGTACAATAATAAGGTGGTAATTATTAATTAATATTATGTCTTTAAAAAAAATTCTTTTAGTCTTAATACTTGTTATTGTATACTTTGGACTTAACTATGCTTTCTTATCTACCGAGAGTTATTCTTCAATGGAAGATTATATTAGTTCTACAAAGAATGAATTTAGTTATGAGATTGAAGATATAATTTATGAAGAAGAATGGACAGGATTTCACATTAAGATGATTTCAGGTGAATGGTTAGATTCAAAGAAAGTAGAAAATACTGAATGGTGGCATTATGTAGATATAGTTATTCCTAAAGAAACTAAAATTGACACTGGAATAATGTTTATTGATTCAGGAGTTGAAGATGAAACTTATTTTAGACTTGATTCAACATCTATAGGCTATGCTTTGAAAGCAAAATCAATAATTGTTAATATTCATAATATTCCATTTCAACCAATTAATTTTTTAGACTCTGAACAAGAATCATTTTATGAGGATGATTTGATTGCATTTGCATGGAATCAATTTTTAGAAAAAGGAGCTAAACAAAAAGATATTGAATGGTTACCTAGATTGCCAATGACTAGAGCAGTTGTCAGAGCAATGGATTTAGCTCAGGAAATTGCTTTTCAAAACAGTGTAAGTTTGAATGATTTTGTAGTTTCTGGAGCTTCAAAAAGAGGATGGGCAGCTTGGACTACTGCTGCAGTCGATTCTCGAGTAATTGGCGTTGTTCCAATGGTAATTGATATGCTAAATTTAGTCCCATCATTTGAAAATCATTTCAGAAGCTATGGAGAGTTTTCTCCTGCAGTTCAATCTTATATTAATTATGATATTCAAGATTGGATGGATACAGAGGAATTTAAAACTCTATTAAGCTATGTTGAGCCTTTTTCTTTCAAAGAAAACTTTACTATGCCTAAGTATATTATTAATGCTGGTTCAGATGAGTTTTTTTCTACGGATTCATGGAGGTTTTACTATGATAAACTCCCGGGAGACAAACTTTTAAGATACGTTCCTAATACAAATCATTCATTAAATGGAAGGTACCTTAATAATGACTTATTAAGTTATTTCTACAGAATAATTAATGATATTGATATGCCTACTTTAAAATGGGATTTAAGTGATAATAACTTAAATGTAGCTATAGATTATGAAGGAAATTATAACGTATCAATATGGAGTGCAAAGAACCAAAATGGAAGAGATTTTAGGCTATGGCAAGAAGGTGAGCTTTGGCAAAAGATAAATATTCAAAAATCTAGTAACAACAACTATCAAGTTGAAATAAATAACAAATCAACTGGCTATGAGGCTATTATGATGGAGTTTGAAATAGACCCAGAATCAGATTATCCATTTATAATTTCTACTGGTCCATTTGTTATTCCAGAATCTTATCCTTTCAATAAATATGAGCCTTTAAAATAAGACTTATTAACTTCCAGATATATTAAATTATCAATTAGTAAAAAAATTTGAATCGTATAATAATTTTTATATCTTTCGATTCTCAATTATTGAAAAATATTATGAAAATGAAAAAAATATTATTTGCCTTAGTCCTCTCTGTTTTCGTTGGCTCTACATTTACAAACAATGTTTATGCAACGACTTCAATTAATAGTATAGTTACTATTCAGGATTCACAAGATGAGTCAATGATGGAAGCAAGCTCTGAAGAATCTGCTGCTGGCTTTACTCAAGAATTAAAGAAACGTTTTATAGAAGGTGGCCCTGGTTTTATGGGGATCGTTCTGATTTGTCTTATTCTTGGTCTAGCAATCTCAATTGAAAGAATCATCTACTTAAACCTATCAACAACTAATTCAGAAAAACTTACGGGTGATGTTGAAGAAGCTCTTAAATCGGGTGGTGTTGAAGCTGCTAAAGAAGTATGTAGAAATACCAAAGGCCCTGTTGCCTCAATCTTTTATCAAGGATTGGATAGAGCTAAAGATGGTGTAGAAAGTGCTGAAAAAGCTGTAATATCATACGGTGGTGTTCAAATGGGACAGTTAGAGAAAAATGTTTCATGGATATCTCTATTTATAGCACTTGCTCCAATGCTTGGATTTATGGGTACTGTTATTGGTATGATTAATGCATTTGATAGAATTGAAGCAGCTGGTGATATGCAACCTTCTTTAGTAGCAGGTGGTATTAAAATAGCACTTTTAACAACTGTTTTCGGTCTTATTGTTGCAATTATATTACAGGTTTTCTATAACTATATAGTAGCAAAAATTGATTCAATAGTAAATGATATGGAAGATGCATCAATTACTTTAATTGATATACTTTCTGCTCAAAAAAAATAAAATATTATGAATCTTGAAAAAATAACAAGGATCGGGTGTATAGCCCTTGGAGTACTAGGTGTAATATTTCTAGGAATTGTATTTGCAAGTGGAGATGATAGCATAAAAATGGATGCCGCTTCTGGTAACTTTGCTGCAATAACACCAATAATTCTTCTTAGTCAGTTAATTTTAATAATAGCTGTAATAGTTACATTAATCTTTTCATTAAGAGGTATTGCAAAAGATAAAGTGAAGATGAAAAATGCTGCTAAGTCTGCAGGTTTATTCCTCGCAGTTACACTAATTGCTTTTCTTCTTTCAAATGGTGTAGAAACACCAATGAGAGATGGTAAAGTTCTTTCAGCTATGGGATCAAAATTAGTAGGTACAGGTCTACGTGTGTTCTATATCTTGTCAATTATAGCAGTTGGACTAATGATTTTACCAGGAATTAAAAATTCTATAAAAAAATAAGATATGGCTAAAAGAAAAGCTCCAGAAGTTAATGCGGGATCAATGGCTGACATTGCCTTTTTACTTTTGATTTTCTTTTTGGTAACTACCACCATTGAAACTGATAGTGGGATTAATAGAAAACTCCCTCCTATGGAAGATCAAATTGATCCACCAATTATCAGAGAAAAAAATATTTTTACTGTTGTAGTTAACAAGAATAATCAACTACTTGTTGAAGAATCATTAACAGATATTAAAG
>Ga0206124_10002800_pt1 | contig 12803 bp, 9 predicted proteins | sample Helgoland_Spring_3_FD_148671 | JGI IMG/M metagenome (GOLD analysis project Ga0206124, IMG submission 148671) | Pelagic subsurface seawater microbial communities from Kabeltonne, Helgoland, North Sea - Helgoland_Spring_Bloom_20160321_2 | ecosystem: Environmental > Aquatic > Marine > Epipelagic ... | reverse complement strand
AAAAAATGGCTGTTAAAGCTCTTGAGTCATCTATGCTTGAAAAGCAAGAGGCATTATCGGAAGTAAGTAGTGCATTAAACTTATTTGTACCTGAACCACAAAAGCTCAATGATATTGAACAACGCTTATTTGCGTTAAGAGCGGCTGCTCGTAAGTATAAATGTCATGTTAATCAACTAATTCAAGTTCGTGAAAGTCTTTATACACAAATCTCAGAAATTGAGTCAGTAGAAGTTGATTTTAAAAACGCTTTAAAGAAATCTGAAGAGTCTAGACTGCTTTTTAATAAAGCATCTAGCTTACTAAGTAAGTCTCGACATAAATTTGCTAAATTACTAGATATTGCAGTCCAAGCAGAATTAGAGCCTTTAAGAATGAATGGTGCTAAATTTTTTACTAAAGTTGATTTTACAGATTTTTCTTCTACCGGAAAAGATAAAGTACAATTTTTAGTTTCAACAAATCCTGGTGCACCTGAGGCGCCACTTAATAAAATAGCATCAGGTGGTGAAATGTCCCGCTTCGCCTTAGCGATAAAAGTGGCTCTTGCCAGTGAAAATGACGCGGTAATGGTATTTGATGAAGTTGATCAAGGTATAGGGGGAGCTGTTGCTAATGCAGTTGGAGAGCGACTGTCAAAACTTTCTAAAACTAATCAGATCTTCGTAGTGACACATAGTCCGCAAGTAGCAGCAAAGGCTGATAGTCAATACAAAATAGAAAAATCAACTTTTGATACATTAACTAAAACTAGTCTAAGGTTAATTTCAAATGAAGACCGAGAAGAAGAAATTGCTCGTATGCTTTCAGGTAAGGCTGTTACTAATGAAGCACGTGCCGCAGCTAAAAAACTTTTAAATTCATGAGTAATGATAGTATCAAAAATCGTATAAGTACTCTTATAAGTCAAATAAGAGAAGCTGATATTGATTATTATCAAGATGATAGACCAAAATTAACCGACTCTGATTATGACAAACTAAGACTAGAGCTTATTAATCTAGAAAAAATGTACCCTGAATTAGTATTGGCAAATAGTCCAACAAATTCTGTTGGTGCGAAACCCTCAAATAAATTTGGAAAAATAAAACATTCAATACCTATGTTATCTTTGGATAATGCCTTTGATAATGATGATGTTATTGATTTTTGTTTAAGGGTAAAAAAATTTCTATCAATCAATAATGACTACAATCTTGCATTCACATCTGAACCAAAGATAGATGGTCTTTCTGCTTCCTTAAGATACGAAAATGGAAAATTAGTTAGTGGTGCAACTCGCGGTGACGGAACAATCGGTGAAGATGTAACAGCTAATTTATCAACTTTAAGAAATATTCCACTCATTCTTAAGGGTAATGATTGGCCTGATGTAATAGAGGTAAGAGGGGAGGTATATATTTCTCATAAGGATTTTAAAATAATGAATACTAAACAATTAAGTTTAGGAAAAGATATATATAAAAACCCTCGAAATGCTGCAGCAGGATCCTTAAGGCAAATTGACCCAAAAATAACAGCTCAAAGGCCGTTGAAGTTTTTTGCTTATGCTTGGGGAGAAGTAAGTCATTTGACTGCTAATACTCAAATTGAATTTATTAAATTATTATCAAAATGGGGGTTTCAAGTAAATCCTGAAGTTAAACTACATTCTAACCCGCAAAAAATGATAGCTCATTATAACGAAATTTCTAACATCCGTTCCAATTTAGGATATGATATTGATGGTGTAGTATATAAGGTAAATGATTTGTTGCTTCAAAAGCGTTTAGGTTTTGTTACTAGAGCTCCAAGATGGGCAATTGCTCATAAATTCCCAGCAGAAAAAGCAAATACATCACTTAAGCAAATAGATATTCAAGTGGGCCGAACTGGAGCGCTAACACCAGTAGCACGCTTGGAGCCAATAACAATAGGTGGGGTTGTTGTGTCAAATGCAACTTTGCATAATGAAGATGAAATAGAACGACTAAATGTGAAACCAGGCGATGTTGTGGAAGTTCAGAGGGCAGGAGATGTGATACCTCAAGTTGTACGAGTAATTAAATCAAGTAATGGCCCAAGGTTTAATATTCCAAAAGAATGCCCAGTTTGCGGCTCTATTGCTAATAGAGATACTGACTTAGTTACTGGTAAAATGGATGCAGTCCGCAGGTGTACAAATGGGTTCAACTGTTCGGCACAGGCTATAGAAAGAATTAAGCATTTTGTATCAAGAAGAGCATTTGATATTGATGGTTTAGGAGCCAAACAAATTGAATTTTTTTATAAAAACAATTTAATAAATGAACCAGCAGATATTTTTTCTATCGAAGCGCGAAATAAATTTATTGATTTAGAGAAATTCGAAGGATGGGGCTTAATCAGCGTGGATAATCTTTTTAATGCCATTAATGAAAAAAGAACTATTGAGTTTTCTAGATTACTTTATGCCCTAGGTATTCGTCATATCGGACATGGTAATGCTGTTATCATAGGTAGGCATTATTTATCCTGGTCAAAAATGCTTATAGCTTTGAAAAGTGCCATAGATTACAAGGGCGAACAATGGGATGATTTACTTTCTATTGACGGGATGGGAAATGCTGCTGCCACATCTTTAGTTAATTTTTTTAATGATTCAGTAAATATTTCCATCGTAAATAATTTATTAAATTTTATAGTTGTCCAAGATACATTAGAACCATCTGTAAACTCTAAAATATCAGGAAAAATAATAGTATTTACTGGAAAATTTGATAAATTTTCTAGAGATGAAGCTAAATCCAGAGCCCAACTATTAGGTGCTAAAGTGTCAGGAAGTGTGTCTACAAAAACTAATATTTTAATTTATGGTCCTGGTGCTGGATCCAAATATAAGAAAGCTAAAGAATTAGGTATCACTATAATGACAGAAGACGAGTGGATTGAGTTTCTAAATCTATAAAATCAAATCTTTTATAGAATATGAATTTAATAATATTTTTAAGTTTAACTTAAATATTGTTTATTTAAATAATCTAGAACTACAAAGTATATTGTGAAATTATGTATAAATATTTTTTATTATCATCCTCATTCTTACTTAATTCATGTACGATTTACCCCAATCAAAATCAGTATTTTAATACCAAAGCTAACATATCAAATAATATTTATATGCCATATAATGAATTGGGTAAGGCAGAATCTAAGATTAATTCTTTAATAGAAATTATTAAAGCCCAGCAAAAATATGGCTTGATAGTTTTTGGAGCTAATTGGTGTCATGACAGTCGTTCATTCGCAACTACTTTAAATAGTTCTCGATTTAAAAAACTCTTAAAAAATAACTATGAGATCGTATATATTGATGTAGGTGATAAGGATAAAAATATAAATTTAATCAGAAAATATGGAGTCAAAGGTGAATTTGGAACACCTACAGTATTTGTTATTGATTCAAATGGTAATGTTTTAAATTTAGATACTGCGGTCTATTGGCGGAATGCACATAGTATTGATGATGACTATAAATATGATTACCTTAAGTCATTTATAGAATAAATATTATAATTAAAGTTTAAATTGACGTCCTTTTATTATAGAATTTTTACCATACTTATTGCGAATACTGTCAGTAACTCGTTCAGCTTTTCTACGTTTTACAGCCATAGGGTCGAGCAGACTTCCATGATCTCCTAATGGTTCACTTAGATTTGAGATTGAGACCCCAATGAGCCGGAATTTCTGACCCTTTGCTTCGTTTACTAGCATAGGTAAGCAGTTATCAAATATTTCATCTGTTAATTGTATAGCTTGAGGTAATGTTTTTCTTCTAGTTATAGTTTTGAAGTTTCTAGTCTTTAACTTTAGGGTGATAGTATACCCTGCCAAGTTTAGTCTCTTAATTCTATCGGCTGTAGATAAAGACACGTTCCACAGTAAATTACTCAGTGTATCTAAACAACTTATGTCACTATTAAAAGTTGTCTCTGAGGATATAGATTTACGTTTTTTGTGGCTTTTAACTGCACGTTTGTCTTCAGCTCTTGCAAGTTGCGCAATGCGTAAGCCAGCATCACCAAATTGTAAAAACATTTCTTTATCAGTCCAGGCCCTAATATCTGATATTTTATTAATACCTACTTTCATAAGTTTATTTCTAAAAGATGGCCCAACTCCATAAATAAAACTAACTGGTTTATCGGAAAGGAAGTTTACTGCCTCATCCTTTCCGATTATTGCAAAACCATTTGGTTTGTTAAGATCTGAAGCTGTTTTTGCTAAGAATTTATTATAAGATAATCCAACCGAAACAGTAATTCCTACTCTATTCATAATTTTATTCTGAAGATTTACTAAAATTTGACAGGGGTCCATTTTATGGATCTTTCTTGTCCCTTTTAAATCTAAAAATGCCTCGTCAATTGAAAGCGGTTCAACTAAAGGTGTGAGATCTTGCATCATATTTTTAATCTCTAAACCCACTTTCTTATATTTGTTCATATTTCCTGATAGAACAACTGCATCAGGACATAATTTTAATGCCTGGTACATTGGCATTGCAGACCGAACCCCAAAAACACGAGCATTGTAGCAAGCAGCAGAGACTACTCCACGTCTTGCTCCTCCAACTATTACGGGTTTATCACGTATTTCAGGATTATCCCTTTTTTCAATTGAGCAAAAAAATGAGTCGCAATCAATGTGTGCAATATTTAAGGTTTTTATTTCTTTATGGCTTAAAATATTAAATGAATTGCACGAAAAACATTTCTTGAATTTTGAATACAAGCCACAATCACGACAAAGACTATAGGTGACATCCATATTTTCTAAACTTTTTATTATTAAGAGTTTTCTCTTTATTTAACTGAACTGGTTTAGCTATTAATGTGATCGTAATTGAGTATTTATAAAAATAAAGATTTAATTTTAATAATAATTGATTAATTAAAACTATGATAAAAGAAAATATGAAAAAAATACTCATAGTTGAAGATAATGAATTAAATATGAAGCTCTTTAATGATCTTTTAGAGACAAGTGGGTATGAAACGCAACAAACACGTGAAGGACTTAAAGCAATTGATATTGCTAGAAAATTTTTACCCGACTTAATATTAATGGATATACAATTACCTGAAGTTTCAGGCCTTGAAGTTGCAAAATGGATCAAAGATGATGAAGAGTTAGCAGCTATTCCAATAGTAGCTATAACTGCTTTTGCGATGAAGGGCGATAAAGAAAGAATACTTGAAGGAGGGTGTGAAGCTTATCTATCTAAGCCCATATCGATAACAATATTTTTAGATACTATAAAAAGTTTGGTGAAATAAGTTAAAAAACATAAAAATTATTTATTTAATCTTACCTTCTTTGAAGTCTACATGTTTTCTAACAACTGGGTCATATTTCTTTTTGACCATTTTTTCTGTCATTGTTCTAGAGTTCTTTTTTGTAACGTAAAAGTAGCCAGTACCAGCTGTACTATTTAAACGAATTTTGATTGTGGTTGGCTTCGCCATTGAACTAGTACCTCTTATTATTGTGAATGCGCAATTAGTTTAGTTAATGCGTTATGTCAACACGCCAATTTACGCTTTTGGATAGGTATCAGTGATGAATTTACCACTTTCGTTACGTGAGAAAAATATATAAGGTGGAGGTGATTTATAATTTAAATACTCCTCTAAAACTTTTAACATCATTTTGGTAGCACGTTGGAGGTTTAGTTCCCAAATTTGCTCAAGGGTAAACCAGGCTACGTCTTGTAATTCAGCCGTATCAGAAATGTCAGGAATTTTCTGTGTTTTGATATTTTTTATAAAAAACCATGCATCAAACCTTTTATGTCTATGAGGAGGGGTTATGGCTCTTCCAAATACTTCAATACCGTCTAAGCTTGGCGTAATACCAGCTTTTTGAAAGTCATTCCAAGTGGATTTAGAAGTTGTATTTTTAGATTCATTTTTACCAATCATTAAAGAAGTTTCTTCATATGTCTCTCGAATTGAAGCTAACACTAAAGCTCTAGCTTTGCGAGCAGTGAATGCTGTTTCCAATATCATTTCTGTACGCTTTGAAAGCTCCCCTGTATATTTTACATAACTATCACATCTATCAACCCTTCCTCCAGGAAATACATAAACACTAGGCATAAAGTCATGTTTTATGGATCTTTTTCCCATAAGTATTTTTGGATTACTTCTTGGTCCATGAATTAATACTATGGTAGATGCTAATCGAGGGCGAGGTGCGCGATCTAAAATTTTACGCTTACTTAGTTCTGATTTTGTTAATTTTGAAGACCCAAGAGATGTACTTAAATGTTTTATCACCTTTTGTTTCTCCGGCGGTTTCGTTTTGGGTAATTATCTCGACGAAAATTATGAACTTTAGGTATTGATCCCTTATCAGGTTTGGAATGCATTTCAAAAACCAAACCTCCAGTTACTGGTGTTGCTTCTATTAGTTTTGCTTTTATTTGTCTTCCAAACTTATAAGTGTCACCGCTGTCACTTCCTATTAGAGACTTTCTTTTTTCATCAAGTATAAAGTATTCACGTCCAAGACTCCTGCAAGGTATTAATCCATCTGCTCCCGTTTCATCTAATGTAATGAAAAGTCCAAATTTTGTGACACCAGTTATACGAGCATTAAATATTACGCCAACCTGCTTCTCTAAGTATGTTGCAATATACCTATCCTTTGAGTCACGTTCAGCAGCCATTGCTCGCCTTTCAGTGTTTGATATGTGTTCTGCAGTTTCTTTTAAACGAGATATTTCACTTTTTGTTGACCCATCTTCACCTAAATCAAAAGCATTTATAAGTGCACGGTGAACCAATAAATCTGAGTATCTTCGAATAGGAGAGGTAAAATGAGTATAGTGAGTTAAATTTAGTCCAAAGTGCCCTTTTAGCTCTGCATCATAGACTGCTTGGCTCTGGCTGCGGAGAACTGCCATACTTACACTTTCTGATAGACCTTTTATTTCTGCTTTTTTCAATAATTTATTTAGTTTTTGTGTAGTTGTACGTTCCCCTAATGATAGTTTTAAATCTAATACTGACAAATAATCTGCTAAGCCTTTTAGTTTTTCATTTTTTGGCGCTTCGTGAAGGCGTGATAAAGTAGCAATATTTTTTTCTGCTAAAGACTCTGCTGCTGCAACATTAGCCTGTATCATAAACTCTTCTACTAATTTATGGGCATCAAATCTTTCTTTAATAGTGATGTTTGAGACGTTACCTTTTTCATCGATATGAACCTTTCGTTCGGGTAATTCAATATTAAGTGGGGCTCTGTTTTCTCGTGCTTTTTTAATGGACGTATATGCCCCAAAGATATTTTGTATGGCTTCATTAACCATTGGTGACTGATCTATATAATTATTTTTATGAAGTTCTTGGGCTTGTGCATATGTTAAGCGAGCATTAGATCGCATGATCCCTCTGTGAAAGCAGTGGGAAACTTTTACTCCATTTTTATTGAATATAATATTAACTGCTATGCAGGCCCTGTCTTCATTGGGTTTTAAAGAACATAAGTCAGAGGAAAGTATATGTGGTAGCATAGGCTCAACTGTGTCAGGTAAGTAAACTGAATTTCCTTTTAAACGTGCTGTTATGTCCAAGGGACTATCTGGTGTTACGTAAGCTGCTACGTCAGCAATGGCGACCCAAACATCCCAGCCTCCATTTTCTGTTGGCTTTGCTGTTATTGCATCATCAAAATCTTTAGCATCATCTGGATCTATTGTGATTAGATTTAAATGCCTTAAGTCAATATGATTCTTTGAAACTCCAGGCAACCTAAGAGCTTTAGCTTGACTTATAACATCCTCTGAGAAGCCCATTGGAACATTATGTTCATATAATGAAATTAAAGATGCAGTATTCCCTTTTTGCGCAGAACCAATAAATTCGATAATTTCTGCAAGTCGTGTGTCTTTAATATTTCTACGTGACGATTGAAACCATACAAGGTCATTTAAATTTGCTTTACTAGGAACCTTGATTGGTTTGTAAACGTGACGAGATTTTTTACTCACGGGCTGTATTATCCAACCTCTACCATTTTGCATTAAAACGCCGAGTTGCTTAGATGGTCCATTGCCTAAACGTTTTATAACTTGTCCAATTATGATGCCATCTATTTCTTTTATTCGGCAAAGTGCGCGTGAACCAACACCGACTGTAGCTTTGTTATATGATTTCGCCCTGATGCCAGAAGAGCTTTCCCTAATAATAATTTGTGGTGGAGGTAGTTTTTTTTCCCATATTTCAGGTTTACCAAGCATATCTCCATGCTCATCTATCTCTATAATTTGGATTACCATTACTCCTGATAAATCAGCTGTTTTCTTAAATGTTTTGTTTTTAGATTTATCTAAAATACCATTTTCTACCATATCATTTAATAATTGCCTCAAGAGTCGCCTGTCAGGACCTTTAATTTTTAGTAATCTTGCTAATGCTTTATTGTCATACCTGTCAGGGTGTTCGCTGACGGCTTTTAAGATGCTGTCGCGGCTTAACTCCATAATAAATTTTATCCCATTAACATTTTCTTGATATGCTTATTTTTTTTGGTTGCTTTTTTTCTTTTTTGTAGCTGGTTTTTTTTTTGGACTTTTCGAAATTTTAGCATTTATATATTCCAAAGCTGTTTCTAAAGTTATGTCTTCTGGATTTTTGTTTTTTGGTAAGGTTGCATTTATTTTTTCATATTTGATATATGGTCCATAGCGTCCAGACATAATTGTAATTGCTTTATTACTTTCGGGGTGCTTACCTAGGTCTTTTAATACAGTTGCACTGTTAGCTCTTCGACCTGGATTGGCAATTTTGTCAGCAATTAATTCAACTGCTCTGTTCATTCCTAAATTAAACATATCTTCTGGATCTTTTAAACTAACGTAGGTTTTATTGTGCTTAATATAGGGTCCAAATCTCCCTAAAGCTGAAATAATCTGGTTTCCATCTTCTGGGTGTTCTCCGATTTTTCTTGGTAAGTTAATTAAGCGCAAACCTTTATCTAAATCCATCAAATCGTAGGGCCAACTTTTAGGTAAACTTGTACGTTTAGGTTTTTTATCAGTTTCCATTTCAACATAAGGTCCATAACGACCAGATTTTAAAACAATATCAGCACCATTATCTGGATGTTGCCCCAAAAGTTTGTCTTCGGTTGGAATACTTATATCCTCGCCGCCGAAAGGTCTTGTGAATTTACATTCAGGGTAGTTCGAGCACCCGACAAATGCTCCAAATTTTCCTAGTTTGAGACTGAGTTTGCCATCTTCACATGAATTACATTTTCGTGGGTCTACTCCATCTTCCCTATTAGGAAATACTGATGAACGAAGTGCATCATTTAAAGCATCTAATACATTGGTTACCCTAAGGTCTTTAGTTTCATCAACTGAACTAGAGAATTCATTCCAAAATTCTCTTAGTAAAATCTTCCAGTTTAAATTTCCCGCAGATACTTTATCAAGATTTTCTTCTAATTTAGCAGTATAGTCATATTGAACATATTTTCCAAAAAAGTTTTCAAGAAAAGCTGAAAGTAATCGTCCTTTATCTACTGGAGTAAAACGCCTATTATCTAGGCTGACATATCCCCGATCTTGAAGTACTTTTAGAATGGAGGCATAGGTTGATGGCCTACCAATTCCTAATTCTTCCATTTTCTTCACAATACTCGCTTCTGAGTATCGAGGAGGCGGCTGGGTAAAATGCTGATCAGCTTTTACATCAATAGCCTTTACTTCATCATTTATTGCTAATGGAGGTAAAAGAGTATTTGACTGACTATCTGTTTCTTCTGCGGTCATCGGCTTTGTTTCTTCATAAAGTCTCAAAAAGCCATCAAATTTAACTATTTGACCTGTTGACCTTAATGCCACAGAATTTTTTTTGTCTTCCATTTGGATAGTAGTGCGCTCAAGTTTTGCTGCCGACATTTGTGATGCCATGGTGCGCTTCCAAATTAACTCATATAGTTTTTTCATATCCCCTGAAAGCGATAAGCTTTCGGGGGTCCTTGAAAAACTTGTTGGGCGTATAGCTTCGTGAGCTTCTTGAGCATTTTTTGCTTTTGTTTTATAAACTCTATGTTGACCAGGTAGATATTTTTCTCCAAAATTTTCTTCTATACTAGCTCTACAATCGCTTATTGCTTCACCAATCATCGATATTCCATCTGTACGCATATAAGTTATTAGGCCAGTCGTTTCTCCGCCTATATCGACACCTTCATACAACATTTGAGCGGTTCGCATTGTTTGAGTTGCAGAAAATCCTAATTTACGTGATGCTTCTTGTTGAAGCGTTGATGTCATGAATGGAGCTTGAGGATTACGTGCTATAGGTTTACTTTCAATTGAAGTAACACTTAGTTTCGAAGAAGCCAAGGCATCTTTGGCTTTTAAGGCTTGTTCTTTGTTTACTAAAGAAAATTTTTCTAATTTTTTTTCATCTAGAGCTACAAGTCTAGCTGGAAAATTGTTTCCTTTTGAGTTTTCTATTATTGCATTAATAGACCAATACTCTTTTGGATCAAATTTTTCGATTTCGGTTTCCCGTTCACAAATTAAACGAAGAGCAACGGATTGAACTCTTCCTGCAGATCTGGCGCCTGGTAGCTTCCGCCATAGTATTGGTGATAATGTGAACCCAACAAGATAATCAAGAGCTCTTCTTGCTAGATAAGCTTCAACAAGTTCCATATCGAGTTGCCGTGGTTTAGCAATAGCTTCAATAACTGATTTTTTTGTTATTGCATTAAAAACAACACGCTCAATCGTTTTGCCTTTGAGCAGATTTTTTTTACCGGATAAAACATCTAGTAAATGCCATGAAATTGCCTCTCCCTCTCTGTCTGGGTCAGTAGCTAGTATAAGTTTGTTCGCCTTTTTGAGGGAAATTTCTATATCTTTTACCCGTTTTTTTGACTGGGTATCAATTGACCAAGACATTTTAAATTCATTGTTAGGGTCTACCGATCCATTCTTACTAGGCAGATCACGTATATGCCCAAAACTTGCTAGAACTTCATAATTTTTACCTAAGTATTTTTCTATAGTTTTAGCTTTTGCGGGCGACTCAACAATGACAAGATTCATGAGTGTGACCTCTTATTTGTGTAGTGTATTATTTTTAGGACGTACTTTAATATACATTTATTTGTGCGTTTGGGCGATGACTTTAAAATTGTCAACCATTTCAATTAATTGTTTTAATTTAGTGTTTGTTGAATTTATGCGAATTCGTTGCAATCAAATTTTGTGATTTCTTACTTTCCAAACCTACTTTCTGTTCCATTAGCGATACGAATAATGTTCTCTATGTGTCGGATAATAATAACAATAGTTAAAATTCCAGATACTATTGCGAGATTAGAGTTATTAAAAAACAATGCGGTCAGTGGTGTTAAAATTGCTGCTATAATAGCAGAAAGAGAAGATATTCTTGATATTAAGGCAATTATTAACCAAACTAATGCCATTAATATCCCAATTATCCAGCATGATGCTAGAAGGAAACCAAAAAAAGTAGCTACACCTTTTCCGCCTTTAAATTTTAGCCATACTGGGTAGCAATGTCCAATTAATGCTGATCCACCAGCTATTAATCCAAAACTTCCACCATAGAAATAATCAAAAATTAAAAAAGCTATTGCAGCTTTAGATCCATCTAAAAATAAAGTCAGTATTGCAATACTTTTATAGCCAGTCCTTAGAACGTTAGTTGCACCTATATTTCCAGACCCAATTTTACGTATATCACCTTTTCCATTGAGGTGAACTATAATGAAGCCAAATGGGATTGATCCTAATAAGTAGCCTACTAAAATAGTAATAAGAATTTGCATTTTATGCTCGTATATTTCTTAATTACTTGAGTCAAATACAAGCTTTCCTTTGCATATGGTTTTTATATTTCTTCCAGTCATTAACCTTCCATCGAAAGGTGTGTTTTTTGATTTCGATAGTAAACTCTTACCTTTACATACCCAAGGGGCATTAGGATCAAATATTATAAGATCTGCAGGTGCTGACTTTTTTATTCTTCCACTTTTTAGGCCTAAGAGGGAAGCAGGATTGCAAGTTAAAGTTGCAAGAAAATTCATCAAGTTTAGTTGTTTGTCTGCAACTAATGACAGACCTGCTGCTAGAAGTGTTTCAAGCCCTATGGCACCTGAAGCTGCTTGGGAGTAAGGTAAACGTTTTTCTCCTGCTGGACGAGGATCGTGAGATGAAACTATTACGTCTATGGTTCCATCATTAATACCATTTAGTAAATCTAGTCGGTCGGACTCCTCTCTTAATGGTGGGTCTAATTTAGCGAATGTTCGATAGTCACCAATATCTTTTTCATTTAAACTTAAATGATTAATACTAACTGAACATGAAATATTAGAATATTTGAGTTTAGCTTGTTTAATTGCAATTAATGACTCTGAAGCTGAAATTAAATCTATCAATAATTTCCCACCTGTGAGCTCTGCAAGGGCTATATCGCGCTCTACTATAATGCGCTCAGAAACTGAAGGAGATGATGGAAGTCCTAAGCGTAGTGAGAAATCACTTTCATGAGCAGCTGTGTTAATACTTAATGAACTCTCGATAGGTCGATTAGATATTAAACAATCAAAATTACTAGAGTAAGACAATAGTCTTCTCGGGGTTTGAGCGCTTTTAATAGGTAATGCTCCATTTGAAAACATTACTGCGCCAGCTTCTGACATTAACCCAATCTCTGTTAAAGTGCTCCCATCTAAACTTTTGGTAAGGGCTCCAGCCGCATAGATGTTAATAGGTGCATTTTCTG
>Ga0206124_10002795_pt1 | contig 12808 bp, 10 predicted proteins | sample Helgoland_Spring_3_FD_148671 | JGI IMG/M metagenome (GOLD analysis project Ga0206124, IMG submission 148671) | Pelagic subsurface seawater microbial communities from Kabeltonne, Helgoland, North Sea - Helgoland_Spring_Bloom_20160321_2 | ecosystem: Environmental > Aquatic > Marine > Epipelagic ... | reverse complement strand
CTGTCGAAACCTGGCGAAAGCCGTTCGGGCGAGAAACGCCCAGATTCCAAGCGCACATCAGGAAAGGGAAGTGCCCCTCGAAAATCCGATCAAAAGACGAATTTCAAACCGGATGGGGCTGGCAAAAAAAGCCGCAGCGGAGCGACCTTTCGCAAGGGCGGCAGACCTGTGACGCGGCAAAAACCATTGGCTGCATTGGGAGGACCCATGCGATTGAATCGGTACATCTCAAATGCTGGGGTTTGCTCACGCCGAGAGGCCGACTCCTTGATTGAGTCGGGCGTAGTGACAGTGAATGGCGAAATCATTGTGCAGATGGGGCACAAGGTCAATATCACCGACAGCGTGCAAGTCGGAGGGGCCACCATTCGACCTGAAACCCGGCGCTATGTCTTGTTGAATAAACCCAAAGGATTCGGGACCTCCATGGCAGACGCCAAAGCACGTCGAGGCGTGCATGAATTGGTTCAAAAAGCGTGCAAAGAAGAAATCCGGTCCATTGATAAATTGGATCGGGAGAGCACCGGATTGATGCTGTTCACGAACGATGAAGAGTTAATGGTGCGGCTCAACCACCCCCAATCTGGTGCGGCCAAGCTCTACCACGTCATCCTCGCAGAACGCGTTCAACCCAACCACCTTGAAGAACTCAAACAGGGGTTTATTGTGGACAAGGGATTTGTGAAAGCGACAGAGGCCGAATTTGCAAACGACGAAAGAACGCACATTGGGCTGAAGCTCACTTCCAGCAGGAGCCGTATCGCTCGGCGCATGCTCGAGGAACTCAGCTACCACGTTGTCAAGGTAGACCGGGTCACCATTGGACCGCTGACCAAAAAAGATGTGCCTCGAGGGAGCTTCCGACATTTGTCCGAAGCCGAAGTGAACCTTTTACGCATGAGCAGTTAGAATAATATGAAGAGCTTAGTCATCATTCCAACCTTCAATGAAATTGAAAACATCCAGCGCATGCTGGATACCGTGATGTCATTGGCACCTGCATTCAATGTCCTGATCGTGGACGACGGCTCGCCAGACGGAACGGCCAAAGTGGTCAAGGAAAATCAAAAAAACCATGAGCGCATTCACCTCTTGGAGCGGTCAGGCAAACTGGGATTAGGCACGGCGTACATCGCTGGATTTCATTGGGCATTGGAACGCGGATACGACCTCATTTACGAAATGGATTGTGACTTTTCGCACAACCCCAACGACCTGGTCCGTCTTCGAGAGGCCTGCATGAACGGCGCGGGTGTAGCCGTAGGATCGCGATACACCCGAGGAGGAAAAGTAAGCAACTGGCCCGTCGGCCGCATTCTAATGAGCTATTTCGCTTCCGTCTATGTCAATGCCATTCTTTGGCTGGGCGTTCGAGACAGCACGGCCGGTTTCAAATGTTACCGCCGTGAAGTGCTAGAGCGCATCGACCTCAGCAGGATTCAATTCATCGGCTATGCCTTTCAAATCGAAATGAAATACAATGCGCGACAACTTGGATTCAGCATCGAAGAAGTTCCCATTACTTTCATTGATCGGGAATTGGGGACGAGCAAAATGAGCATGAATATCTTTCGAGAGGCTTTCCTTGGCGTCCTTCAGATGCGCTTCCGAAAGGTTCAGCCCAATCCGAATTCCAAACCCTGAATTCACTCATGTCTTCACAGCCTACCCGATTCATCGGCGCTTCAGTCGTTAATGAAGGCCAAGTCATCACTTCTGATGTCTTAATCGCCAGCGATGGAACCGTCGCCGCTCTTGGTGACGATTGCAACAAACATGCAGAAGCTTCCAAAGCAACGCAAATTGACGCCACCGGACTTTGGTTAATGCCCGGATGCATCGACGACCAAGTGCATTTTCGAGAACCGGGGCTGACCCACAAAGGTGAAATCGCCACCGAATCTGCCGCAGCAGCCGCAGGAGGCATTACTTCGTTCATGGAGATGCCCAATACGGTTCCGCAAGCGCTGACGCAGGAGCTTTTGCAGGACAAATACGAACGCGCCGACGAGGTCAGTGCGGTGAACTATTCGTTTTTCATGGGCGCTTCAAACACCAACTTGGATGAGGTTTTGAAGACCGACCCCCGACGTATTTGTGGCGTTAAAGTCTTCATGGGGTCTTCGACGGGAAATATGTTGGTAGATGATCGCGCCGTATTGGAGGCGGTTTTCAAAGAGAGCCCAACATTGGTGGCCACCCACTGCGAAGACGAGGCCACAATCCGCCAGAACATCGCTGCTGCACGGGAACGATACGGAGAGGCGGTTCCAATTGGCCAGCACCCGCACATCCGGAGCCACGAGGCTTGTTATCGGTCCTCTTCGATGGCGGTCGAACTGGCTACGAAATGGAATACACGGCTGCACATTCTGCACATTTCTACGGCCCGCGAAGTTGCCCTTTTTCGCAATGATATTCCGTCCATTGAAAAGAAAATCACGGCAGAGGCTTGCATCCATCACTTGTGGTTTACCGATGCAGATTACGACACCAAAGGGACCCACATCAAATGGAATCCTGCGGTAAAAACCGCCGATGATCGCGCAGCAGTTCGCGCCGGCATTCTCGATGGCCGCATCGATGTCGTCGCTACCGATCATGCGCCGCATACCCTCGATGAAAAGAGCAATTCCTATTTCAAAGCACCTTCTGGGGGGCCTTTGGTTCAGCATGCATTGCCCGCCATGCTTGAAATGGTGCACCAGGGCTTGTTGCCGGTTGAAGATGCCGTTAACCTCATGGCGCACCGTGTAGCAGACATGTTTCAAATCGAAGGTCGCGGCTACATTCGGCCAGGCTATCAAGCGGACCTCGTCTTGGTCGACCCCAATGACCCGTGGACCGTTTCTCGAAGCAACATCCGATACAAATGCGGCTGGTCTCCGTTTGAAGGCACAACATTCCAGTCTCAGGTGCGGGGCACTTGGGTCAACGGTGTTCACGTCTACAATGGGACAGATGTACTGACCAGCCACGGTAACCACGCCGGACAGCGGCTTACGTTTGATCGATGATCGCCTTCCGTTGTCCTTCCATGCTGATTGTGGTCCTGGCACTCTGGGGCTTAAACGGCTGCTCTAATCCCTCCCCAGAAGACTCCAAAACAGTGGGTCTTGTGCCACGCGACACCTTTGTCCAAGTGTTAACAGAAGTGCATTTGATCGAGGGAGTCAAAAAACAACGGCTGATGCGAAATGACGATGAAGGGGCAATCGTTCTGCAACATTACGCCGAACTGTTTGACCGATTCGACATCGATGAAGAACGCTTCAAAACCACTTACCAATGGTGGTACCAGCACCCCGAAGAAATGGATGGGTTACTGGAAGAAGTTGGAGAGCGATTGGCCGATATGGAGCGGGAAGCGAACCGCAAGGATTGATCTGAAAATCTATTTGGGTTGGCCCAGCGCATCCAAGACATAAGGTGCCGTTTCGTCAATCGCGGAGTCGATCGACTGATACTGCCAATGCACACCCTTGGCCTCCAAAGTGCGTTCTAAAAAATCGGAAGCATACGCATGCACCTTGTTGGTGTTTTGCACGGATTCACGAGTAATGGGCGATTTTTGACCGGACACCAGTTCGAGTACCCGACCCAACCGCCAGGCCAGGCCCATCATCCAATTGCGCAAACGATGAGCCGGCGGTCGCGTTTCGAGCGCACGGGCCATTTGTGTCAACACTTCCCGGTAAGCGAGGTTTTCCGCGCAAAGCATATAACGGTCATTCCAACAGTCGTACTTAGCCAATAAGAGGCATGCCCGGGCCACATCAGCAGCCGAAACAAATCCATTGCTGCCGGAGGGGTACCATTGAAACCCTTTGTGGGCCAACGCGAACATTGTGGACGAACTTCGATCAAAATCGCCGGGGCCAAGGACAATGACCGGGTTGACCACCAGCACGTTCAATCCTTCTTCTCTTCCCCGCCATACTTCCAATTCCGCCAAGTATTTGCTGCGTGCATAGTGCGTCACATCCGATCCTTCTTCAAACGGCACACCTTCATGCACAGGTTCTCCTTCCTTCCGCCCCAAGGCCGAAACAGAACTGATGTGAACCAATTCTTTGATTCCGATGTCAAGCATGGTATTCACCAAGGTTGCTGTCGCATCCCGGTTGACCTTCATCATCCACGCCGCATCCCGGTGGTGAAATGACACCACTGCGGCACAGTGGTAAACGCGTGAACACTCACTCAATGCCTCTTCCAATCGTTCATCGTCCCACAATTCAGCCTCAAACCACTCCAGTCCGGCCAGGTTGACGCCTCTTTTTTCTAGAAAATTTTGAACCGCGACGCGATCGGATGCTGGGCGATGCAAGGCCCGAACGGACTCACCTGAAGACAACAATCCCTCCAGCAAATGCCGCCCAACCAATCCCGTTCCACCTGTGATCAAAACCATGCTGCGAAGTTAGTTGGAGATTCCGCCCGAAATTTGCACCACCCATGGCGAAATCTGAACACATCAGTCAAATCCTAGCTCGTCTGCCGCAGCAACCTGGCGTTTACCAGTATTTTGATGATGCCGAGCGGTTGCTTTACGTGGGGAAGGCCAAGAACTTGAAAAAAAGGGTCTCCAGCTATTTCACGAAACAAAATCACAACGGCAAGACGCGTCTGCTCGTTTCGAAAATCACCGACATCAAATGGCTCATTGCTCCCTCTGAATCGGACGCGCTTTTGCTGGAAAATAGCCTGATCAAAGAGCATCGGCCGATCTACAACATCCAACTCAAAGACGATAAGACGTATCCCTTCATCGTGGTGAAAAAGGAGCGGTTCCCGCGCATATTCTCCACGCGCAAACTGATCAAAGATGGGAGTGAATACTTCGGGCCGTTCCCCAGTGTCAAGACCATGCATACCGTCTTGGAGCTCTGTCGCAAGCTGTATCCCATCCGAACGTGTTCCCTCGCCCTAACGGAAGAGAACGTTGAAAAAGGCAAATTCCGAGTTTGCCTGGAATACCACATCGGCAATTGCCTCGGTCCCTGCGTCGGCAAACAAGATGAGGACGATTACAAAAAAAGCATTGCCGCGATCCGCCACCTGCTGCGTGGCAACCTCGGAGAAGTAGTTCGAGAGCTCGAGAAAAACATGCAAGAAGCCTCCGAGGCATTTCGTTTTGAAGAGGCTGAGCAGTACAAATTAAAATTGACCTCTGTCCGAAAATACCAGGCCAAGAATACCATTGTTCATCCCGGAATTGAAGACGTCGAGGTATACACTGTTGTCCAGGATTCGCGGTGTGCTTATGTCAATTTTCTGCGGATTCTAAAGGGAACGATCACCAAAGGGCACACCTCTGAAGTGCGGCGGAAACTGGGAGAAGACCCTAAGGAAATCCTCGAAGCCGCAATCGTGCAGATGCGCGACAAATTCGGAAGCGATTCCCCGCAGGTTTACACCCCATTTGCCATCGATTTGCCGCTCGAAGGGGTTTCGTGCCATGTCCCCCAGCGGGGCGATAAGTTGCGGTTGATCGAAATGTCTGAGCGGAATGCCCGGTTTTTCATGCGGGATCGGCAAAAACAACTGGAGCAAACCCAACCCGAAGCAGCGACCCAACGGCTCCTCGAAACAGCAAAAGAAGACTTACGGCTCAGCGAATTGCCCGTGCACATTGAATGCTTCGACAACTCGAATATTCAAGGAACCAATCCCGCCTCTGCATGTGTCGTGTTTAAAAACGGAAAACCCGCCAAGTCCGATTACCGAAAGTTCAACATCCGCACCGTGGATGGGCCGGATGATTTTGCGTCGATGACAGAGGTCGTGCATCGGCGATATAGCCGTCTTTTAAAAGAAAATGAACCGTTGCCACAGCTCATCGTCATCGATGGCGGAAAAGGACAACTGAGTCACGCTTTGGAGGCGTTAGAATCCATCGGCTTGCGGGGCAAGATTGCCATCATTGGCATTGCAAAGCGGCTGGAAGAAATCTACTATCCCGGTGACCAGCTTCCGCTCTACTTGGACAAGCGGTCTTCCACGCTCAAGTTGATCCAACACCTCAGGAATGAGGCCCACCGGTTTTCCCTTGAGCACCATCGCAAGCGTCGCAGCAAAGCAGCGTTGCGGTCAGAATTGGATGACATCAAGGGCGTTGGCCCCAAAACACGCCACGAATTGTTGGCGCATTTCAAAACTGTAAAGGCCATCGGTGAAGCCTCGATTGACGAATTGACGAAAGCAGTCAATCTCAAAGTAGCGCACGCAATCCACACGCACTTCGAAGCCAAAAAGTGACTCCGCGCTTAAGCGAGAAAACGCTTCTTGACCGCATCGTCCAAATGCGAAGCACATGAAAAGGGTGATGCGCGGTGGCGATTGCGTGCAACTGCATCGTATGCTGCATTCCCCCAACGGACAGGAACAGTAGTCAGCACGAAACGAGCAACCCGTCGAAATGGACCGCGCAATTCGTTGCTCAAAATTGCAAGTCCCGAGAATTTGTCATGTGCTTTTTCTCCGTCCCAAACCAACAAAGAAGGATAGGGCTTTTCCAATTGTGCCGGAGATAATCGGTCACGTGCAGCCATCCCTTGCAACGGCGCAAAATGAACTTGGCAGCTCGTTGATTCCCATTTCAAAAACTGAAGAATGGCCCGATTGCAGAACCCACATTCTCCGTCAAAAAACAAAATTACCATTGGAATCTCTGTTCCTTCATGCCGTGGGTTAACGCCTGGTACCCTTGCACCAATTCTTCCACCACTTGTGCCGCCGGGACAATCGCATCAATCTGGCCGCTGACCTGGCCAATCTCCAATTCACCATCCTCTAAATCCCCTTCGAACATGCCCCGTTTGGCGCGACCACGGCCGAGCAATTCGGACAACGCTTCCAAATCCGCTCCGTTGGCTTCAGCGGCAGCGACACGCTGTGCAAATGGATTGTCCAACAAACGGACAGGAGTGAGCGGTTTCAACCGCAAAGCGGTATCGCCCTCTTTGGCCGCAATCACCCGTTCCTTGAACGTTTGGTGCGCCGAAGATTCGGGAGTTGCAACGAACCGACTGCCAATTTGAACCCCTTCGGCTCCCAAGGCAAATGCGGCCACGATCGAGCGCGCATCCCCAATTCCTCCGGCGGCAATGACCGGTACGTCCAAAGCATCCGACACTGCCGGCACCAAGCACATGGTTGTGGTCTCTTCCCGGCCGTTGTGACCTCCTGCTTCAAAGCCTTCTGCAACAACCGCGTCCACTCCAGCCGCTTGTGCCTTCCGTCCAAACTTCACACTGCTCACCACATGAACGACCTTAACCCCGTGTGATTTTAGGTCCCTGGTCCATGCCTTCGGATTGCCCGCACTGGTGAATACAATGGGCACTTTGAGCTCAACGATCGTCGCCATGTGCTCTTCAATCGATGGGTACAAAAGCGGCACATTTACCGCAAATGGTCGGTCCGTAGCCGCCTTGCACTTCTTGATCTGATCCCGCAAGACTTCCGGATACATGGAGCCCGCTCCAATGATGCCCAATCCGCCTGCATTCGACACCGCACTTGCCAATTCCCATCCACTGCACCAAATCATTCCCGCCTGGATAATGGGATGCTGAATGCCGAATAATTGTTGAATGCGGTTCATGGTTGAAACAACTCCAAGTTAGCCTTTTCTGCCGCGTCATTGCGGACATGGGTTTTGAAAAACTCCCTCGCTCGTTCCGACATGGAGGCCCAACTTTCCGCATCCAATGCCATCGCCTCGGACAGGCCCGATTGCCAGACGTCCTCATCCAATGGCCAATCCCACCCAATTCCTTTTTCCTGCAGTTGCCTCCAGGGTGTCCGATCACTGATCAACACGGGGCAACCGTGGGCCCAGGATTCGACAATGGAATGACCAAAATTTTCTTGCGTCGTCGAAGACAGCAAGAAATGAGCCGCTTCGAAATGAGGCGCCAATTCCGACGGGGGCATTCCTCCGAGAAATCGAACCTTAACCGCTTGTTGTGCATCTGCCATGGCTTGCAATTCACCTTGGTACACTTCGTCTTCTACCGGACCAATGAAGTCCAATTCCACCGGCCGAGAAGCTTCTGCCTGGAGCAGCGCACGCAAACCAAAATCAAGGTTTTTCACACGATGAATGCGTCCAATCACGACAATTCTCCAACCATCCGAAGGGCGCGCAGGGTTTGTGGGCGGCAGTGATGTCGAAAGGTTTTGCGCTACTCGAACACGTGCCGGGTGAAAATGCATTTGGACCTCCTTCGATTCATTTGAGGTCGATGCGTGCCAAATGACTCCCTTGAAAAGGTCGAGCATCCGCGCGACACTCAAAAACACCCGTTTCTTCAATGGTTTGATGCTCAAGGCAGCGCTCCCCAGCATGCCCCGAGGCGCCAGCACCACCCGTATGTCGGAACGCTTCCGTGTCAATCGAAGCGGAATGAGGGCGTGCTCTTTGGAAAACATGCTGTTGAGATGTAGCACTTCTGGTTTGATTTCGTCCAATATCCTTGCCCAAGTGCGGCGATCCAATGTCCCTTTGCTGCAGTAACGAACCTGGACCGAAGCATCACCGACTTTCATCCCATTCCAAGCGTCTTGCGTGACATCCAACGCTTCTTCTTCTCCCAAGTCGTGGACACTGGTTACGACCCAAACATCATGGTGCTTCGCGAGCAGTGCACACAGGTTGAAGGCGCTGCGGATGGGACCTCCTGCGCGGTATGCGGGAGGAAACCAGTCGGCCGATATGACAATTCGAAGGCGCCTCACTGGATTGCGTTTTCTTTCATCCAATGGCCCAAAACGACCAAGGTCCAAAGCCTCGAAAAAGTCCAACGCGCATCCCCCTTAAGAAATGCCCCCCAAATGCGGGCAATTTCTCGTTTGGAGATGCCATCAATGCCCGACAAATACGCCAAACCTCCTTCGCAAGTCGCCTTTAAATCGCGCTTCATCCATTGCTCCCAAGGCAAAACAAAGCCCATTTTAGGTCGGTGAATGACTTCGTCAGGCAGCAAATCAGGAATTGCATCTGTAAGCAGTTGCTTTGGGGTGTGCGGCCACTTCTGATTATCCGGCGTGGCCATTGCTTCCAACACCAGGTGATGATCCAGAAACGGGACCCGCACCTCCAAGGCATGCGCCATCGACATTTGGTCTGTGTCTCTGAGCAGCGTATGGTTCATGTACGTGCCCATTTCCGCTAAACTCACTTTGGATAAAAAAGGCAACGCAAACCCATTGCTTTCCGGTGCAATCTTTTGGCTCAACCACTGGTAAACTTCGTTGGGCATTTGGGCTGCTTGCGGTGCCAACTTTCTGAGGTCCGATTCCAAGAAAATTTGACGTGACAGTGGATAAGTGTGCTCCAAATCAAAATAATCTCCCCCGAGGAGAGCGGCCATCTTTCGCGATGTCGCGTCCTTTTTGCCCGCGGAATAAACCGCTCCCACCGCCTTTCGCAACCCCTTCGGCCACGATGCTAACCAGCGCTTTTCCAGAAGCTGCTGCGACCGTTTGAAAACCGGATAGCCCGCGAAACTTTCGTCCCCTCCCAATCCACTCAACGCAACCGTGATTCCTTCTTTTTTCGTGGCAGCGCTCACAACATAGGTGTTTGGACCATCTCCTGAGGGGTGGTCCATCGCTGACAAAGCATCTGGAACTTGATGCAAAAAGTCTTTGCTTTCTAACCGGATTTCATGGTGATCGGTATCAAAGCGTTTGGCCACCATACGAGACCAAGTGCTCTCGTCAAATTCTCCTTCGTCGAACGTAACACTGAAGGTCGAAACCTGTTGGTCCGTTGCAGACTTCATGAGCCCGACAATGGCGCTCGAGTCAATCCCTCCGGATAAAAAAGCGCCGAGTGGAACGTCGGAACGCATCCTCAGATCCACAGCGTTCTCCATGGCGCTGCGAATGCGTTTCAATCGCTCCGGGCGCGGCAATTCACGTTCAATATTCGCCGCTTCTGCAGCCAAATCCCACCACGAAGACACGGTGGTTTCTTCCCCTTGCAAGCGCATCCAATGGCCTGCAGGCAGCATGGAAACCCCCTGAATAATGGTTCGCGGCGCATGCACCGTTTGATACCGAAGGTAATCGGCCAATGCAATTGGGTCGTGCCGCTTATCGATCCAACCCGAAGCAAGCAGGCTGCGCACTTCGCTCGAAAAAATCAATCCTGACGGCGTCTCAGCAAAATAAAGTGGTTTAATGCCCATCCGGTCGCGCGCTAACAGGAGTTCCCGCTTTTCGCTGGACCAGAAGGCAAACGCAAACATGCCATTGAAGCGATGCAATGCTGCTGTTCCCCAAGCTTGCAGTGCGGCAAGCACAACCTCGGTATCGGACTCCGTTTGGAATTTGAACCCTCCCTTCAACTCCTCCCGCAATTCACGGTAATTGTATACTTCGCCGTTGAATACGATCACGTCTCCGGTTGGAGCGTGAATAAAAGGCTGGTTGGAGTGCTCCTGGGTATCGATGATGCTCAAGCGCCTGTGGCCCAACATCACTTCCTCATCCGATGTCCACAACCCACTTGCATCTGGGCCCCGGTGAGCAATGCTCTTGGTCATGCGTGCAAGCGCCTCTGCGGATGCCGCACAAGCATCCGTCTCAGGAATGCCGTATATGCCCGTTATTCCGCACATTTTCTTCTCAATTCACGCTTTCATCACTCGATTTCTTGATGCCGTCCCAGCCTTGGGCCTTCAACGGAGCCTCCACTCCGTTTTTCGTTACCAATGTTTTCTCTGTTGCGTCTTCGACCATGTGCCCGATCACCGAAAGCTTTGGCAGGTTGCGGACCTTTTCAAATTCCGATTGGTCAATGGTGAACAGCAATTCGTAGTCTTCTCCTCCACTGAGCATGCAAAGTGTTGGGTCCAAATTGAAGGCCCTCGCCGTTTCGTAAGCGTGGGAATTGATGGGCAATTTATCCTCATAGATTCGCACCCCACAGCCCGAAGCAGCGCACAAATGAAACGTCTCGGATGCCAATCCGTCCGAAACATCAATCATGGAAGTTGGCTTCAGCCCCAAATCCTTCAACTCACGAATGATATCGGTACGTGCTTCGGGTTTCAGCTGCCTTTCCAATAATTCTTGGTGATCTGAAAGGTCCGGTTGCGCCATCGGAGCAGATTTGAATACTTCTTTTTCACGCTCCAAAACCTGCAGCCCCATGTACGCGCTTCCCAAATCACCGGATACCACCAACAAATCCCCCGGCTTCGCCCCTGATCGCGTCACTGCCTGATCGGACGAAACGAGGCCAACCGCTGTGACGCTGATCATCAGTCCGGACAACGAAGACGACGTATCGCCACCCACTAAATCCACTCCGTATACTTCGCATGCTTTGTGGACGCCTGCGTACAATTCGTCCAGTGCCTCCACCGAAAACCGACTGCTCACAGCAATGGAGACCGTAATCTGTGTCGGAATGGCGTTCATCGCGCAAATGTCACTGAGGTTGACCGAGACCGCTTTGTAGCCCAAATGCTTCAATGGCACGTAGGACATATCAAAATGCACGCCCTCCACCAGCATGTCCGTGCTCAAGACCACCCTCTTATCTCCGGAATCAATGACTGCAGCGTCGTCTCCAACACCCAAAAGCGTGCTGGACTGCTGGTGTTTGATTTCTTGGGTAAGCCGGCGAATCAATCCAAATTCTCCTAACTGTTCGATTTCGGTGCGTTCCATGATTCAAAGGTACCGAATCAGCGGCATACACCACCTTTGATTAGGCCCCGTTCAGGACTGCTTCGGCGGTGCGTCCGCAACGTTCAAGATCTCACCCGTGAAGTGCAAGTTCATCGCCGCAAAAGGATGGTTGAAATCGACAATTACCGAATTCAATCGAACCTCGGCCACCACACCAATGACTTCGTCGCCATCCTCGGTTTCCATCGGAACAACCTCTCCCTCCTCGAAAACAGATTCGTCGAGCTCTCCGTCTACGATGAATGCCGATTTAGGCACCTCAACAAATGCCTCTTCGTCCTCCTCTCCGTACGCTTCATCCACCGACAAACGAAACGCAAATGAGTCGCCCTTCTTCATGCCGAGGAGCGCGTTCTCCAATGCCAACAGGACCTGACTTTCGCCAACCATAAAGCCAAATGCTTCATCAGCCGGGCAAATTTCAAGTTCTTCCCCTTCTGGGCTGTCTTCTCTCAAGATGTAACTGATCTCGACGTATTTGCCACTGGCAATCTGCAATTCATTCATGCGGCGAAAGTAGTCCGTTGGCGTAAATTGCCAACATGCAACTGCCATTTCATTTTCGCCATTTTTTTCTCTTTTCCCTCGCCATTGTGCTCACTGGATTGATCTCACAAGCGCAAGAGGGCGAACGAACTTTTCGAAAACCACGTGTCTTTCAGCCGGTCCAGTGCCACCATTACCGGCAACTTTCACCCGAGCGTGAAGCCTTGAAGCCCTCGCCACAGCCGCGATGGATGATGAATTACGACATGGCGCCTTCCATCGCCCGAAGCGATTCCTTCAACATCAGCACCTACGAACTCGACCTGGACGTCACCGCCTACACCTACCAGCAACTCGTCGCCCATGCCACGATTGGATTGGAGGTGCTCGATGCGACAGCACAAGACCTTTGGTTCGATTTGGTGGAGCTAACCGTGGACAGCATTCACATCAACGGTGTGAATGCTGATCATGCGCAAACCGAATCGCAACTGCACGTTGAGCTGCCCGAAGCGGGCTGGCAAACAGGAACAGCCTATGAAATTGAGGTTTGGTACCAAGGTTCGCCTTACCAAGACCCGTATTGGGGTGGGTTTTATTTCGTTAGCGA
>Ga0206124_10002791_pt1 | contig 12829 bp, 14 predicted proteins | sample Helgoland_Spring_3_FD_148671 | JGI IMG/M metagenome (GOLD analysis project Ga0206124, IMG submission 148671) | Pelagic subsurface seawater microbial communities from Kabeltonne, Helgoland, North Sea - Helgoland_Spring_Bloom_20160321_2 | ecosystem: Environmental > Aquatic > Marine > Epipelagic ... | reverse complement strand
ATAAAATTCAAATAGTTGGTGATGATGTATTTGTAACCAATAAAGCAATTTTATCTCAGTGCATCGACAAAAATATTGCGAATGCTGTTTTGATAAAGCCTAACCAAGTAGGGACTATTAGTTCAACTTTTGATACAATAAACTTAGCGCATTCAAAACAATATGAATGTGTGATGTCTCATCGTTCTGGCGAAACAGAAGATGTTACAATAGCGCATCTAGCTGTTGCTATGGGTTGTCCCCAGATTAAAATAGGTTCTGTTTGTAGAGTAGATAGAACTGCGAAATATAATGAGCTTTTGAGAATTAGCGAAGAGCTGGGTGAAAATGCTCAGTATAGCCAATTGAAGAGATTTTCTGAAAGAGCTCTATAGCCATTAATTTATTGAGGTATAGAAATTATGCCTAATCTGAAAAAGCCTACATTTAGAATACGCAAAATCATTGCTATCCTGCTGTTTTTTATTCTGATATCTTATTTAATATATAATATAATTAGCGGAGATCGTGGTATTCTTTCGTTGTTCAAACTTACTGAGCAACATAAAATCCTACAAGATGAGGTCAGCATTCTAGAAGAAGAGAAGAGAATATTGCAGAGCAAAGTCAACCGTATGAAGCCTGAATCTCTGGACTTAGATCTTTTAGAAGAGCAAGCTAGAAAGAATCTGGGTTATGCTCAGAAAAATGAGACCATTTATGTGGATTAACGTGTTCTTTCTCCTTCTGTGCGGCAATCGCCAGTAATGAACTTATCTATTTATGTTATCTAGCCATATAAAGGGGCGCCCTTTTGTTGATCCATGCTGTGTAACTCGCGCATTCATCTCTGGTCAAGATTCTTGGTATAGAGTGTCATGCTATTTTTGAAAATAAGCTAAGGTTTTTTGAAGACCTTCAAATGAATCTTTAAGTCTTTTTTTTAGAAATGTGGATTTCTCCTCTTTTATCTCAGAGGTTTTTGCCTTTGCAATATTGTTGAAAAGTACTACCCTACCAGGCTGGAAGTTTTATAATTAATTGCTTCTGCAATATGGTATTTACGTATTTTTTGAGAAGAATCAAGATCTGCAATAGTGCGCGCTACCTTTAATATCCTATTATATGATCTCATAGAAATTTTATGTGCTTCTCCGAATTTATTCAGTAGTGCTTGTCCTTCATTATCCAAAGATGCTATTTCGTATAAGAGCTCTCCTTCAAGTTCCGAGTTTAGCGCGATTCCATATCCGTGATGTCTTTCCTGCTGCAATATTCTTGCTTTTAAAACTCTTTCTCTAATAATTTCAGAGGTCTCGTTGTTTTCAATAGATTTTGTTCCATATCCTGGCACTGCGTTTACTTCAACTAAGATATCAATTCTATCTAATATAGGGCCTGAGATTTTATTTTGGTAATCTTCTGCGCATCTTGGCGCTTTACTACATGCTCGATTTGCATCTGATAAATACCCGCATTTACATGGATTCATTGCAGCAATAAATTGAAATTTTGCTGGGTAAGTTACTTGTGAGCTTGCTCGCGAAATATTTATAGATCCCGTTTCAAGTGGCTGTCTTAATGACTCTATTGTAGCTCTTGAAAATTCGGGTAGCTCGTCTAAAAACAATACCCCATTATGAGCTAAAGATATTTCTCCAGGGGATATTTTTTTGCTGTGACCTCCGCCAACAAGTGCAATGGTTGAGCTTGAATGATGTGGGGATCTGAATGGCCTAGTTCTTTTGAGCTGGCCATCTTTAATTCGGTTAGATATAGAGTAAACCATACTTGTTTCCAGTATCTCCGTAGCATTCATCTCAGGCAAAATTCCAGGGATTCTGCTCGCTAGCATAGATTTCCCAGATCCCGGAGTACCAGTCATAAGAACATTATGATTTCCTGCTGCTGCGATTTCCAGAGCTCTTTTTGCTGTTTCTTGTCCTATAACATCTTTGAAATCAGGATATTTTATGTTTGATTCTGTAATTTTTATCTCAGGAGGAAGTAGTGTCTGAGTGCCTTTGAAATGGTTTATAAGTGCTAGTAGATTTTGTGGAGCTAGTATATCATCATTGCCAGACCAAGAAGCTTCATTTCCATTTTTAGCAGGACAGATTATGCCTAAATTTCTACTACTAGCGCCTATCGAAGCAGGTAATATACCAGAGACTGGAAGGATGCTTCCATCAAGAGAAAGCTCACCCATAATGATGTATTTTTCTAAAGCCTCTTGAGGTAATATATTCAGACCTACTAATAAGCATATAGCAATGGGAAGGTCAAAATGACTGCCTTCTTTTGAAAGGCTAGCAGGAGATAGATTTAGCGTAATTCTTTTTGGAGGAATATCTAATGCTATAGAGTTTAAAGATGCACGGATACGCTCTTTTGACTCAGCAATTATTTTATCAGGCAGGCCAACGATATTAAACGCAGGTATACCCTTTCCTATATGTGCTTGCACTTGTATGTCAATGGTCTCTATTCCATTGAAAGTGACTGTATTTACTTCAGATATCATGCCTACGCTGCACTCTCTTTTATATTAACCAACTCTCCTTGGAGGCTATTTGGCGATGCTTGAACGATTTTTGCCTTTACTATTTTGCCGATATATTCAGAGACGTTATCTAAAATCACTGTCTGCATATATTCGGTTTTTCCGGCATATTGATTCTCGTGTTTTCCAGGTTTCTCTATTAAAACATTCATTATTTTACCTACAGATTTTTTATTAAAATCATACTGCTGTTGATTCAATAAAATTTGTAGTTTTTGCAGTCTTTCAATTTTTACTTCTTCTGGAACCTGAGCCATAATAGATGCTGGTGTTCCAGGTCTTGGACTATATTTGAAGGAGTAGGCTTGAGCGAATGCTACTCGTCTTACTAATTCGAGGGTGTCTTCAAAATCTTTTTCTGTTTCGCCTGGATACCCAACTATAAAGTCAGAAGAAAAAGAGATACCAGGACGTGCTGCTTTTAATTTGTCTATTACGTTAAAATATAATTCTGCAGTATGTTTTCTATTCATTGCCTTTAGAATTTTATCGGAACCGGATTGAACAGGAAGGTGTAAAAAGGGCATTAATTTCTCAACAGATCCATGTGCTTCTATCAAGTCATCTGTCATATCTAATGGGTGAGAAGTTGTATATCTTATTCTTTTTATCTCATCGATCTTTGCTACATATTTAACAAGATCTGCTAAAGAAGCTTGTTGTTTTTCATGATCCATTCCGTGATATGCATTCACATTCTGCCCAAGCAAAGTAATTTCCTTGCTTCCTTGGGACGCGATTATCAATGCTTCTCTATATATTTGCTCTACCGATCTTGAGAATTCTGCTCCTCTTGTATAAGGTACGCAGCAGAATTTACAGAATTTATCACATCCTTCTTGGATAGATAAAAAAGCTGTTGGTCCTTGTGATTTTAAGGATTCCGGTAAATTATCAAACTTACTTTCTTCTGCGAAGTCCAGGTCCCAAACATGTTTGTTTTCTCTGGATAGTTTTGCCAATAACTCTGGTAGGTTTTGGTAGGATTGCGGGCCAACTACGACATCTACCCAAGGGGCTCTTTTAAAAATTTCTTGTCCTTCTGCTTGCCCAACACACCCTGCAACAACGATGATAATTTCTTTTCCTAGTTCTTCTTTTAGGTCTCTAATTCTTCCGAGTTTAGAATAGACTCTAGCAGTGGCTTTTTCTCTAATATGACATGTGTTGAGTACAATCATATCTGCGTCTTCTATAGCTTCAGTTGTCTTGTATCCAAAAGGTTTTAATAAATCACCTATTCTAATAGAATCATAGACGTTCATCTGACATCCATATGTTTGGATAAATAAATTCTTCATCTTAGTTTTTGATTATTTTATTCTATCTACGGTATGAAATACCAAGGATTTGAGGATACTAGCGCTATTACCAAATATATCAAGAGATAATGTTGATTTTTCAGCTAGGTCTTTAAGCATTTCTTTGCTTTTATTTGCACCTAACGCTTTTACGATATTGCATCCTTCTTCTGAGTTTTGGTTATAGTCTAAAATGTCATCAGCGATTTGAAATAAGATCCCAAAATTCGATGCAAAAATGCTTATGGCGTTTTTTATTTTTTCATCTGTATCAAAAACAAATGTAGGTGCAAGGCAAGAAAACTCAATTAATTTTGCAGTTTTGAGTTTGTGTATATTTAACATTTTATTAAAATTATTCTCAGAATCGCTGCACTCTATATCTTCAATCTGACCTGCAAGCATCCCATTCGGTCCAACTGATTTTGCGAATTCTGAGACCAAGATGCATTTCTTTTCTGGCGTTATATTTTTCAACCCAGATAATATTTCAAATGCATAAGTGAGTAATGTATCTCCGGTTAATATTGCTGTAGCTTCATCAAATTTTTTATGACAGCTTTGCTTGCCCCTCCTTATATCGTCATTATCTAAAGCGGGTAGGTCGTCATGGATTAGAGAATATGTATGGCAGATCTCTATAGATGCTGCAACAGGCATAATAATGTCAATAGAGCCATTCAGAAGTTTGGTAAACTCTATGCATAATGATGGCCTGAGTTTTTTCCCTGTATTATCAAAGCAGGAAAAAAAGGCAGCTTCCTTTAATTTGCTGCTCTGTATTCGAGACAATAAGGATTTCATTGCTGTTTCTACAGCATCTGAGTTCTTCTTTAGGGTAGTATGTAAGCTAGAAGATTGGATGATTGAATCAAGATATGTCACAGGTATTATCTAATTTTTCTATTAATTTTTCGACTTTTAAAGTAACTTCATCGATCACTTTTTTTGTTGCGGAATTATCTTGTTGTGTATGGTTTGGGGAAGATTCTTCTATCTCGTCAATCAGCATCATTCCTGCCATTAGATATAAGGTTTTATCGCTTGCTGTAGGGAAGGATCTATGAAGAGACTCTATTTTGTCTTTGAATCTATTTGCAATGGTAGCTAATTTTTCTTCTTCGCCATTCTCACATGCTAGATGGTGGGTGTCTTTACCAATGCGTATTTCTACTAAAGCCATTTTTAACTTCCTTTGTTTTGTAGTTTCCCTATTAAGATATCTATCTCCTGCAATGCGTCGTTAGTTTTTTTCTCAAGAGATAATATTTGTTGATCTTGCAGTCGAATTCTCTCCTTAGCCAATTGGTACTGTGCTTCTAGCTGTAGATTTTCAGAGGGTTTCTTGGTGCTAGCTAGTATTTGTTCTAGCTTTGCGAACGCCTGGTTCATTTTAGTTTTTCTTTCTTGCAGATCATCCATGGCTATTTTCTAATATGTCTTTATATATAATTATTATAAAAATAATAATTATATTTTTAAAGCTTTTATGAAAGTAGACTTAGGTATCTCTACATTTCCTATAAATTTCATCTTTTTCTTACCAGCTTTTTGTTTGTCTAAAAGCTTTCTTTTTCTGCTTATATCGCCACCGTAACATTTAGCAGTTACATCTTTTCGCAAGGCGCTAATGGTTTCACGCGCAACAATTTTTCCACCAATCGCAGCTTGGATCGCGATTTGGAACATTTGACGTGGCACAAGTTCTTTTAATTTTTTACATAGAGCTCTGCCTTTAAATTCAGCTTGCTCTTTAGGAACTATCATAGATAGAGCATCTACAGATACATTGTTTATTAAGATAGCTAGCTTGACGAGTTCTCCTTCTTGATACCCTTCCATGGACCAATCGAAACTTGCGTAACCTCTTGTGCAAGATTTTAGCTTATCATAGAAGTCTAAAACTATTTCATTCAGTGGAATTTTGTATGTAAGGATTGCTCTTTTTCCAATATACTCAATATTTAATTGTTCTCCTCTTTTTTCTATACAGAGCTCCATCAATGCTCCCATATATTCATCTGGTACAAGCATAGTCGCTCTAATCCAGGGTTCTTCTATACGGTCTATTTTTGTAACATCAGGCATTCCTGCGGGGTTGTGTATTTCTGAATCTGTTCCATCTTTGAGATAGACTTTATAGATTACACTTGGTGCTGTAGTGATGATTTCTAGCCCAAACTCTCTATCTATTCTTTCTTGAATAATTTCTAAATGCAATAGACCTAAGAAACCACACCTAAAACCTAATCCTAACGCGGTTGAGCTTTCCATTTCAAATTCGAAACTGGCATCATTTAGCGTTAATTTTCCTAAGGAGTCTTTTAGTTTTTCAAAATCACTTGCATCAATAGGGTATAACCCACAGAACACTACTGGTAGGTTAGGCTTAAAACCTTGTAACATTTGGGGATTGGCATTTTTATGATCTACTACTGTATCTCCAACTTTACAATCTGCTAGTTGCTTAATAGAAGCGGTGAAAAACCCAACTTCCCCTGGTTTCAATTCATCTACATATTCTTTCTTCGGAGTAAAAATACCTACAGTATCTACGGTATATATCGATTTTGTAGCTACCATTTTTACTTTGGAGCCTTTAATGAGTCTACCTTCCTTGACTCGCACAAGGATTACTATCCCTAGGTAAGAATCATACCAGCCATCTACTAAGAGGGCGCATAAAGGTTTGGAGAAATCTCCCTTTGGTGGAGGGCAAGTTTTGACTATAGCCTCTAAAATATCTGGAATCCCAGCGCCGGTTTTTGCAGAAACCAATATGGCATTGCTGCTATCAATTCCTAAAACATCTTCAATCTGCTCCCTTACTCGGTCTGGTTCAGATGCAGGAAGATCTATTTTATTTAGTACTGGTACAATTTCATGGTCATTATCGATCGCTTGATATGCGTTCGCAATAGTCTGAGCTTCCACTCCTTGGCTTGCGTCGACTATCAATAAAGAAGATTCACAAGCGGCTAAAGATCTACTGACTTCGTATGAGAAATCCACATGCCCTGGTGTGTCCATTAAGTTCAGATAGTAAGTCTCGCCATCTTTTGCTTTATAAACCAAGCGCACAGTTTGGGATTTGATTGTAATGCCCCTCTCTCTTTCGATATCCATAGAATCAAGAAATTGAGCTTTCATGTCTCTGGGGTCGATTGCATTGCAATGCTCTATTATCCTGTCCGCAATAGTGGATTTACCGTGGTCAATATGAGCAATAATTGCAAAATTTCTTATCTTGCTTATATCGTGCATTTGAAATTTCTGTTAAAAAAATAAAAAAACGTGTTATTATAAATACAGCAAATTAGCCAATAAGGAAATAGCGGATATGAATAATATGGATTTGAACAATATAATAAATCACATTGAAGTTAAATTGAATTTGCTTCGGAGCTCTCTTTGACCTGTCTGGTTTAAAAAAAGAATTAGAAGAAATTAAAGAAAAAACATCTGTAACTGATCTTTGGGATGACCAAGAGCGTGCCCAAAATCTGTTACAAAAGCAGACAGAGATAGAGAAATCAGTAAAAAATATCGAAAGTATTGAAAGTGATTTTGCCACTGCGAAAGAATTATCTGGAATGGTGACAGATGATGATCCGGAAATGCAGAAAGATCTAGAAAAAGACCTTAATATTATTAAGAAGAGTGTCCAAGAGTTGGAGGTAACTTGTTTATTTTCAGGTGAGGCAGATTCTTGCGAAGCTTTTTTAGAGATTCATGCCGGTGCGGGTGGAACAGAAAGTCATGATTGGGCAGAGATGCTGCAGAGAATGTATATGATGTATGCAGATAAAAACGGTTTCAAACTTACAATATTAGATGAGCTTGCAGGAGAAGATGCGGGTATTAAATCTGTAACTATGAAGATCTCTGGGTACAATGCTTTCGGTTGGCTAAAGACAGAAAGTGGAGTGCATAGATTAGTGCGGATTTCTCCATTTAATGCTGCAGGGAAAAGGCAAACTAGTTTTGCAAGTGTATGGGTCTACCCGGTGGTAGATGACAATATCGAGATCGAAATCAATGAAGGCGATTTGAAGATTGATACGTATAAGGCATCTGGTGCAGGAGGTCAACATGTGAACACAACAGATAGTGCTGTGCGTATTACTCATATCCCCACAAAGATAGTAGTGCAATGCCAAAGTAGTAGATCGCAGCATCGTAATAGAGCAGAAGCAAAAGAAATGTTGAAGGCAAGATTATATGAAGTTGAGTTGCGTAAAAAAGAAGATCAATTGCAGCAAGAAAACGCACAAAAAACTGATAATGGCTGGGGTAATCAGATCCGCTCGTATGTTTTGCATCCATATAAAATGGTGAAGGACCATAGAAGTCTCTTTGAAAGTAATAATCCCGACGCTATACTGAGTGGGAGTTTGAAGGGTATGCTAATTGCTAATTTAATACATAGTTTGAAGAAGGAATGATATGGATTTAGATTTCTTAAAAAAGGGGGATATTATAGATGTTGTCGCTTCATCATTTGGTGATTTTAAGGTAGAGACGCAAAGCATAGAGAGATTCATAGAGTCTTTGGGTTATAAGGCAAGGATACCAGAAGATTTGCAGAAGGAAGGTGAGGATCTGTTTTCTGCTCATACGAAAGAGATTCGGGCAAGGCACCTTATAGATGCACTATCTTCGGAGGATTCTAAGATAGTGTGGATGTTTAGAGGAGGGTATGGTGCTATGCAACTAATTCCAGAGCTAGAGAAGCATGATTTTTCATCTAAGAACAAAATCTTGATAGGCTTTAGTGATATCACAGCTTTGGGTTTGTACTTTGAATCTAAATATGGATGGAAATTTATTCATGCTAGAATGCTCAGCAGCTTTGCAAAAAATGAGGATGCTCCAAGAGAGTTAGAGCTTATGAAGAGCTTGCTATCTGGAGAATGGGATAAAATAGAATATAACCTTTCTGCTCTTAATGAAGAAGCTAAGAAAGAGGTGTGCATCGAATCTCAAATTACTGGTGGAAACTTGGCGCTTACAGAATGTAGTCTTGGAACTAGCTGGCAAATTGATACAAAGGATAAAATTCTCTTCATCGAAGATGTTGGAGTGAGAGGATATGCTGTTGATAGAATGCTCGAACATATGAAACAAGCAAAGTGCTTTGAGAATATTGACGCTCTGATCATAGGAAATATAATGTGTATGCCAGAAGCTTCAGGAAAAGCATTATGTGATGGTGCTATTGCTAGATTTATCAAAGATCTAGAAATTCCAGTATTTGGATCAGATGATTTTGGCCATGGTAAAGTTAATTTACCATTAGTGCTTAATGCAACGGTTGAACTTATTGGAGGGACCACTCCTAGATTAGTTTTTCAAAACAAAGTGATCGATGAAACTTAGAATAGGAACTCGTCAAAGCAAGCTCGCAATTATTCAAGCGGAAACAGTTAAGCGGAATCTGGAATCTTTAGATTCTAGTCTGGATTTGCAGATTGTTCCTATTCAAACAACAGGTGATAAAGAAAAAAACAAAGACCTGACGAAGATAGGTGGGAAAGGTCTGTTTTTAAAAGAAATCCAGGAAGAGCTTTTAGCAAAAAACATAGATATTGCAGTTCATTCTATGAAAGACATTCCAGCATTTACTCCAGAAGGCATTAAGTTAGCTGCGGTTCTAGAAAGGGAGGATCCAAGGGATGTTTTTATTTCAAAGAATGGTAAAGGGTTGATGGAAATAGAGGGAGGATCTGTAATTGGCACTTCTTCTCCAAGGCGCAGGGTTCAGATATATAACCTTAGACCAGATCTGAAGATAGAATTTTTCCGTGGGAATGTAGATTCAAGGTTAAAGAAGGTAGAGGAGGGTATTGTCGATGGAACTTTGCTTGCTATGGCAGGGCTTAAAAGACTGGGAGTTTATAAGTCGGATTATGAAGCTTTGGGTGTAGATAAAATAGTACCTGCAGTTTGTCAGGGAATAATAGGCATAGAGACTTTGGAAAAAAATACACCTGCGATAGAATTGTTATTAACAATAGATCATAAAGAAACCCATCTCAGAGCAAAAGCAGAAAGAGGTTTTTTAGAATCTATAGAAGGTAATTGTAATACCCCTATGGGAGCTATCGCAGAATTGGTTGGAGGCAAATTAAGGTTACGTTGTTTTTTAGCTTCTGAAGATGGAGCCAATATTTTTAAAGAGGAAGGGGAAGCGGAATATTCTATGGCGTATGAATTGGGAGCGGCAATAGGAAAAAAACTCCTTTCTAAGATGGGATAACAATGGCAGTTTTAATTACCAGATCTAAAGAAGATGCTAAATTACTAAAAAAGGAATTGCTTCAGGGAACAAAGGCACCTATTTTTATAGAGTCAATGATAGAAATTTCTATTGAGATAAAATTAAGAAACCTAGATTTGTCGAAATATGATTCACTCATTTTTACCAGTAAAAATGCTGTATCTTATGTAAGTCAGTATGATTGTTCGAAATTTTTAGATAAAAAATGCTTTGCTATAGGAGATAGTACTAAATTAGCATTAGAAGCGATTGGGTTTCACCATATACATAATGCGCATAACGATATTGAAGAATTAGTCGCATCAGTTTTGAAAAGTGAAAGTAGAGAGTCTTTGTATTTTAGAGGAGAAATAATCACTAAAGACTTGAAAGAGGCGGTGTCTTGTGATGAGATGGTGTGCTACAGAGTCGTTGGAGCGAAGAGATTCTCTCAAGACTTAGTAGAGAAATTACAAAGGGGAGAGATTAAAATCATATTGTTTTTCTCAGAGAATACGGCAAATGTTTTTTTATCTCTTTGTGATAAATACGAGATTGCAAATTTTTTGAAAGAGACTACAATTTTAACAATTAGTAAGAAGCTAAGTAGATCTATAGGTACAAGGGTGAAATCTAAGATCAAGTCTTTTGAAGGGGATAGTAAGTTGCTAATAGAATTAATTAACACGCTTTATGTCTGATAATGAAAATTCTAAAAAATATGTTTTTAACAGAGTAGTGATTATTCTGGTTTTTATTTGCTTTGCTATGGCGGCTTTCTATTTTTCATTTCAGAGCTCTGAAATGAGTGGGTCATTTCTTAGCACAGACACAGGAAGTTTAATTCCAGATAAAATAGATAGATACATATTCAAAAAATACTACGAACACCAAAATCCTTCTAAGAATGATGCTATTGCAAATGCTGTTCAAGAAAAAGGACATTGTTATGAAGCGCGATATGTTGATAATATAACCTTACTCAATCGCTTGAATGTTTCGTTTGTTGAAGGTGGAAAAACATTCTCTGCTTTGAATGCTCTCAAGCTAATTTCTTCCGGTGATAAAAAAGTCATTAATATTGTAGAAAAATTACATAAGCTATTCGAATATAATGAATCTTATTCAATTGCAGAAGCTCAATTGAGATTTAAGTATTTAAGAAGAGAGTTGCTCAAAAAGAAAAATGCCGAGGAGATGGACAGCTCGTTTTTTGGAAGGGTATTATTCAGATCTGTGATTGTGCAGAAGAGAGGTAGTAAGGCTATTGATGCAGGTGGGATTGAAGCTTCTTTGGAAAGAGTAAGCAATGCATTGCAATCAAAGAACCTGAAAAAAGCATATAATGAAATCGATAGCATAGAAGGAGAATATCACGATATGTCTAAAGGGTGGCTATTGTATATTTCTCAATATATTGCTGCGCAGGAAGATGTCAAAAAGATAAATGCATATATGCATTCTGATGGGTATCGTAAGCAATTTTATAAAGAGTGTGGGTAATGTTCAAATTATTAGCTTATGTTGTTGTTATAGCTATTACTCTATTCGGTGTGTACGCGTTTATACCCGAGTCTGGTATTGTTGAGATTACTAGTGATAACTATTATGTCTCTGGTTCTATCACCATGTTTTTTGTATTTGCTGTATTTTTTGTATTATCTTTGTTTTTCTTAATCTCCTTTATGTTATGGATTTTAAGGCTTCCAAGCAGCATGAAGTCTGTCTTAGATAGCTATTTTTATAGGAAAAAAGTAGAAAAAATGCTAGATATCATATACCTTATCGAGACTGGTAAAGACAAAGAGGCATGCAGTAAGTATAAAGAAAAGGATTTTATATTGCCGGATCACCCTATGGTAGAGTTAGTGAAGAAGAAAATCGAAAAGAAATCTGAACAGACAAATTAAATCAAAAGACATGTTAGGACGGAATAAATTGAAGGTATCCCCTTCTATATTATCAGCAGATTTTTCAAAGCTTGGTGAGGAGATTCAGAAGCTTTCCAATTCTGGTGCTGACTATATCCATATTGATGTGATGGATGGTCAGTTTACAGAAAACATTACAATAGGCTCCCCTGTAATAAGTCAGCTGAAAAAACATAGCAGCCTACCTTTTGATGTACATTTGATGATAGAAAATGTTGAGGAGCAAGTAGAGAGTTTTGTAAAGTCTGGTGCTGATATTGTGACATTCCACCATGAAGCAGCAAAGGATAGTAGGGAGTTGATAAAGAAGATCAGGAACCTAGATGTGAAGGTTGGCATTTCTATAATTCCATCAACGCCGGTAAGCGCAATAGAGGATTTGATTCCCGAAGTAGACCTTGTATTAATAATGACTGTAAATCCTGGATATGCAGGGCAAAAATTCTTACATTCTCAGTTGAGTAAAATTTCTGAAGCTAGAGACATCATAGAAAAGACAGAAAAAGATATTGATATATCTGTAGACGGTGGAATAGACAAAGATACCGCTAAATTATGCGTTGAGGCGGGTGCAAGTATTTTGGTATCTGGTTCGTATATATTCTCTGAAGAAAACTCAGACTATTCTAAAAAGGTTACGGAGCTTTCTAGGCTTTAATAAAAAGTAATTCGTGTCTTTAAGATAAATTAGAAAAATTATTAAAAGGCTTGTGTGTGTTGTTTTCTTTTTTAAGGGTTTTTAGATCATCTTTATACTGATTCAAATGAGAGAGAGTGTTTTTATCCACATACTCTG
>Ga0206124_10002773_pt1 | contig 12876 bp, 13 predicted proteins | sample Helgoland_Spring_3_FD_148671 | JGI IMG/M metagenome (GOLD analysis project Ga0206124, IMG submission 148671) | Pelagic subsurface seawater microbial communities from Kabeltonne, Helgoland, North Sea - Helgoland_Spring_Bloom_20160321_2 | ecosystem: Environmental > Aquatic > Marine > Epipelagic ... | reverse complement strand
ACTGTAATACAAAGTGTTAAAAGGAAAGCGTTTTTTATAAATTTCATAGTAATTAAAAAGTTAATTTATTTTTTTGCTAAAATAATAAAACCCACTCAATTGAGCGGGTTTCTTTTTGGTGGACCTCACGGTCCCAATTTCGAACTTTTTCAGAAAAATAATAAGCAGGTTTGTATAGTGAATATTTTATTTTTAAAATTATTTTATATTCCTTCATAATCTGATGGTATTTACTAATTTTAAAAGAGAATTAAACCTTTTACAATAAGTTCAATCAAATAGTATCATGGGGGAGTATACAGACAATCAAATTTTAGAAATGTTTCGAAATTCTAAAACAAGGAATTTGGCATTCAATCATATTATCAATCAGAATCAGAAAAGAGTCTATTGGCATATTCGAAAGATTGTAATTTCGCACGAAGATGCAAATGACATTACTCAAGACACTTTTGTAAAGGTTTGGAATAACCTAGACAGCTTCAAAGGTGCTTCTAAAATATATACTTGGATCTATACTATTGCAACAAATGAATCTATTAATTTACTTAAAAAGAGAAAAAAACATTATTTTGAATCTTTAGATTTAGTTTCCTATCGCTTATCAGAAAAATTGTTTGCAGATAATTATTTTAATGGCAAAGATATTGAAAGAAAATTACAAGAAGCAATTTTAACACTTCCTACTAAACAAAGAATAGCCTTTAATATGAAATATTTTGAAAACATGAAATATGATGATATTTCTGAAGTTTTAGGAACTTCTGTTGGTGCTTTAAAGGCAAACTACCATCATGCCAAAAATAAAATTGAAGAATTTTTAAAAGAATATTAAACCTTTTTAAATTATAAACATCTTAATACTGATGAACAAAAAAATAGACATTAATAAGTTTGAAAGAAGAATTCCTTTTTCGGTGCCAAGCGGATATTTTAAAGATCTGAAATTTGAAATTCAAAATAAATGTATTTCAAAGGAAAAAGGTTCGTCTTTCAGTATAGTTCACTCTCTTGTTCCTACAATTGGAATTTTATTATTTTTTATTACTATTTTTAATAGTATAGAAACTACTAATTCTGAAATAGAGCTTACTGAAAATGATCTAATAGCATATTTGGAAAATAATTTATCAGACGAATTATTATATGAATACTCCATCTTGGAGGATAAAAACGAAGATGATGAATTATCAGATGAATTTGACTACTTATTTGAATACGATTTTGATTACAGCCTTTTTATTAACTAATTTTAAAATTAAATATTATGAACACTAAAACAACATTAATTGCATTACTCTGTCCTTTATTTATGTTTTCACAAAACATTTTGGATAAAAAAAGGGAAAAAATTGAAATTGAAAAAATTGCTTATATAACTAAATCACTTGATTTAAGTTCAGAGGAAGCTCAAGTCTTTTGGCCACTTTATAATAAGTATTCTGATAAGAAGAATGAAATAAATAAAAAAAGAATAAAAGAATTTGCTAAAGTAAAGGACAACAGATCTTCATTAACTGAAAAAGAAATTGGAAGTATTATTGATAAACAGTTAAAAATGGAACAAGAAATTCTTGATTTAAAAGTAAATTACAATAAAGAATTTCAGAAAGTAATTTCAAATACACAAATTTCTAAATTGTATCATGCAGAACTAGAATTTCGTAAAAAACTCCTTAGAAGAATATCAAAAAGGAATAGGTCATAATAATTTATCAAATAGCATCAACCTCAATATTAATTCATGCTTTAATATGAGAATAAAAATCTTAATTTCAGTAATAACAATTTTAACTTTTTTTTTAAATGCCAAATCACAAGATACTCTTGTATCGGCTTTTTTTGGACTTGATAATGCACTTCCAAGTCTATTATGTAATCAACTTGGAAGTCAGTTAGATGGTATGCCTGTTAATTTTAAATTCCCATTAGATGCTTTAAGTTTATCGGAAACTGATTTTGAAGTTTTAGATAACCTTGGAAATATACATACTCCTGTTTGTGTTTTTTTGGCTCCAGCTAATGAAAACGGAGAAAATAGAACTGTGCTATTAATAGGTGAATTTGGCACTGCTGTTACTAATCCACCTGTTGAGGTAAGAATTGTGGGAGATTTATTCACAACTGATACTTTTTCTGGAGAGTCCGCTTGTTCAAATATCATAAACCTAAATGGATTCACTACAACGAACGTTATTCCGCTCAATGATGGGCCAAGCTTATTTTTTGCACAAGGAATTGATGGCAACTTGAATGAATGTAATTCAGGAATACAAACGATTCAAGTTGCTTGGGATGGTGGAATTACACCGTATATAAGTGGTGATACCGAATCTGACTTATTTCAATATTATATTGGCTATTCTGATAGTTCTGGAGTTCTAATACCGCATGTACCTATTTCGATAGCAGATATAAATGATAACGACAACTTCCACCAACTTTGTTTTTCTACAAGTAATGATATTGTTAAAATTTCAATGATGGCTAACACGGTCGAAGATCCAAACCAAGACCCAAATTTATACAGCGAAATTGATGTTGTTTCCTGCACTCCTTTGACAAGTATTGATGATTTTTTTGAAGAGAAAAAAAGATTAATTAATGTTGTAGATTTTTTAGGAAGACAATCTAAAGAATTTAAAAATCAACCTCTTTTTTACATCTATGATGATGGAACTGTGGAGAAGAAAATATTTTTTGAATAAATAAAAACCCACTCATATGAGTGGGTTTCTTTTTGGTGGGCCTTACGGTCCTTATTTCGAACTTTTTTAATAATTTTTGTAATATCTATTAATACTACGTTAACATTTACATATAAATTTTAACTTTTTCTTAACATAAGTTTAATTTTTAGTTAAACATAAAATGTTTGTCTACAGTTATTTTTGCCAAATAAAATTATAAATCAATAAATTAAAATTATGACTAAAAAATTATTTTTAAACTTTAATATTATACTATTGTCACTGATATTAATAGGATGCTCTTCAAATTCAAACAATTCAGATAATTCTAGTGCCTTATCTGGTGATATTAAAATTGATGGTTCTAGTACTGTATATCCAGTTACTGAAGCAGTAGCAGAAGAGTTTAGATCTGTAGAACCTAACGTTCGAGTTACAGTAGGTGTTTCTGGAACTGGAGGAGGATTTAAAAAGTTCTCTAGAGGTGAAACTAATATTAGTAATGCATCTAGACCAATTAAAGATAAAGAAGCTAAAGTTTGTGATGAGAATAACATTTCATACTTGGAATTAAGTGTTGCATATGATGGGCTTGCAGTTATTATTAATCCCGAAAATGATTGGGTAGACTATTTTACTGTTGAAGAACTTAGTAAAATTTGGCATCCTGACGCTCAAAATAATATTAAGTACTGGAGTCAGATTAGAGAAGGGTGGCCAAACGAAGAAATTCATCTATTTGGACCTGGTACAGCTTCAGGTACATATGACTATTTTGCAGAAGTAATATGTGGAAAGAAAGTTGGAACAAGAGGAGATTATACTGCATCAGAAGACGATCATGTTTTGGTTCAAGGAGTGGCTACTGATAAATATGGGCTTGGCTTTTTTGGATTAGCGTATTATGAAGAAAACAAAGATAAATTAAAATTAGTTGGAGTTGATAATGGAAATGGCTCTGTATTACCAAGTATGGAAACAGTTTCTAATGGAACATATGCACCTTTATCTAGACCAATATTTATTTATGCTAATAATAGTGCTAGAGAAAGAGAAGAAGTAAAAGAATTTATTTCTTTTTATCTTAAAAATGCTGGAAATTTAGTTACAGATGTAGGTTATATTCCATTAACTAAGGATGAGTATAATTTAGAGATAAATAAGTTTAATGAATTTATTAAGTAATTTCAATATGTTTTAATTGAAATAAAGTTTTGATTGGTTGGTTCGCAATCTTCGTATCATTCGAATGATACGAAGATTGCTATTTATATTTTGTTGAATGCAGAGAATTAAAGAAAAAATAATAGAATTTATATTAAGAGCAACTGCTCTAATTACTATTCTTACAACTATAGGAATTATTTGGGTTCTATTAAGTGAAAGTCTTGAATTTTTCAAAGAGGTTTCGATTATTGATTTTGTAACTGACACTCAATGGACACCACTTTTTGCAAATAAGCATTTTGGTATTCTGCCATTAATTTCTGGCACAATTCTAACAACAATAATAGCAATAAGTATATCGCTTCCTATTGGACTAACAATTGCAATTTACTTAAGTGAATATGCTCCAAAAAAACTAAAGAAAATTATTAAGCCATTGTTAGAAGTATTAGCAGCTGTTCCAACAGTTGTATATGGTTTTTTTGCCTTAATGGTAGTTACTCCATTTTTACAAAAATTAATTCCAGAAATGGCTGGATTTAACTCATTGTCAGCAGGGATTGTAATGGGTATTATGATTATTCCTTTTATTAGCTCGCTAAGTGAAGATGCTCTAAGTGCTGTCCCAAAATCTTTAAGAGAAGCATCATATGGGATGGGCGCAACCAAACTACAAACTTCTTTTAAAGTAATGGTTCCAGCCGCCTCTTCTGGAATAATAGTATCTGTGATTCTTGCATTTTCCAGAGCAATTGGAGAAACAATGATTGTAGCTATAGCCGCAGGACAACAACCTAGATTGACTTTTAACCCATTTGTTCCAGTTGAAACAATAACTGCATATATCGTTCAAGTGAGTTTAGGTGATGTACAGCATGACTCTTTAGAATACAGAACAATTTTTGCTGCAGGAATAACTTTGTTTGTATTTACTTTTATACTTAATAATATTAGCTTTTGGATAAGAAATAAATTTAGAGAAGAATATGAATAATGGAGAAAAAAATAGATTAAAAGACTCAATATTTAAATATATTGGGATTTTTGCCTGCTTCATTGGTTTATTTCTTTTAGCAATTTTTATAGGAAATATACTTTATGATGGTTTTAACAGAATTGATTGGAGTTTTTTAACCTCACTACCTTCAAGAAAGGCTGAAAAGGCTGGAATTTTGACAGCATGGTCCGGATCATTATGGATTGTTGTTTTTACATTTATTATTGCAGTACCTATTGGAATAAGTGCTGGTATCTATCTTGAAGAATATAACAGGAAAAACAAATTATCAACAATATTAGAAATAAATATTTCAAACTTAGCAGGTGTTCCTTCAATAATCTATGGATTATTAGGGCTTGAAATTTTTGTTAGACTTAGTAAGATGGGAAGTAGTGTTCTAGCTGGAAGTTTCACACTAGCTTTATTAGTTCTTCCAATAATAATAGTAGCAACAAGAGAAGCACTCAAAGCAGTCCCATCATCAATTCGTGCCGCATCATACGGTCTTGGTGCTACTAAATGGCAAACAACGTGGTATCAGGTGTTACCAGCTGCATCAGGAGGAATATTGACTGGTGTAATTTTAGCTATCTCAAGAGCTGTAGGAGAAACAGCTCCTTTAATTGTAGTTGGTGCATTGGCATATGTTCCGTTTACTCCTAAGGGTCCAATGGATGAGTTTACTGTTCTTCCTATTCAGATTTTTAATTGGATTTCTCGCCCACAACATGAATTTGCAATTAACGCTGCGGCTGCAATAATCATCTTACTATTTATAACTTTTACGATGAATGGAATTGCAGTCTATTTTAGAAACAAATGGCAGAAAAAAATAAATTGGTAAAATGAAATATAAATTAGAAGCAAAAAATATTGATGTCTTTTATGGAGACTTAAAAGCTTTAAATAATATAAATATTGGGATAATGGAAAATGCTGTTACAGCATTAATTGGTCCTTCAGGATGTGGTAAGTCAACATTTTTACGATTATTTAATAGGATGAATGATTATATTGATTCTTTTAAATTAAATGGTGAAATATTTATTGATAATAAAAATATTTATGATAAAAGTATTTTGGTAGACGAACTTAGAAAAAATGTTGGAATGGTATTTCAAAAACCAAATCCTTTTCCAAAATCAATTTTTGAAAATGTTGCTTATGGATTAAAGATACAAGGTATAAAGGATAAAGAATTTATTAAAACAAGAGTTAAAGACGCCTTACAACAAGCAGCATTATGGGATGAGGTAAAAGATGATCTTAATAAATCTGCTTTAGCACTTTCAGGTGGTCAACAACAAAGAGTATGTATTGCAAGAGCTTTAGCAGTAGAGCCATCTATAATCTTAATGGATGAGCCCACTTCGGCACTGGATCCAATTGCAACTGCAAAAGTTGAAAAACTTATACATACTTTAAAAGAAAAATACACTATTATAATTGTCACTCATAATATGCAGCAAGCAGGAAGAATTAGTGATTATACTGCATTCTTTTACATGGGTGATCTGATTGAATGTGATAAAACAGACACTATTTTTACAAACCCTAAAATGGAACGAACAGAAAATTATATAACTGGACGTTTCGGCTAAAATTATACATTTATGAATACTATTGAAAAAGAACTATCTAATTTAAAATCATCTCTGTTAAAAATGTTTTTATTAGTAGAAGGACAATGGGAAAAAGGTGCTAATGCAATTGTTAAATATGATCAAGATGTTGCAGAAGAAATCTCATCAAGCGAAAATAGGATTAATGCCCAAGAACTAAAGATTGATAGTGATTGTGAAAACATAATTGCACTTCATGCTCCTGTAGCAGTAGATTTAAGGTTTATACTCTCTGCACGTAAAATTAATCATGCACTTGAACATATTGCAGATATTGCTGAAAGTATAGCAAAATATGTTGCTGATAATAACGTGCCTTACGACAAGGAAATCATGACTAAAACACGTATAGGTGAAATGCTAGAAATATTCAATGCTATGATGGATTGTATTATAGAGGCTTTTGAAAATGAAGACCCGAGTATTGCTAGAAGAGTATTCAAAAAAGACAAATTAATTAATAAGATTAACTCTGACTCTCCTCAAATCATTATTGATAACATAAATAAGTATGATAAGAATATGCTACTTTATTTATTGTCAAGTATTAGAAAAATAGAAAGAGCTGCTGATAGCTTGAAGAAGATAGCAGAGGAAATAATATACCACCTAGAAGCTAAGGTTCTTAAACATAAAAAGCATGTTTAATTTAAAAGAATATAAAAACCCATTCAGTTTGGTAGATTTATTTTGGTTGTATTCTAAACCTAATTTTTTACTTTATTTATATTAAATCACAATAATTATGAAAATTTTACTTGTAGATGATGAAAAAGATATTTTAGAATTTTTAAAGTATAATTTAGAAAAAGAAGGCTATAATGTGTTAACAGCTGATAATGGAAAGAAAGCATTAGAGATAGCAAAAAGGGTTTTGCCAGAATTAATTATTTTAGACGTTATGATGCCTGATATGGATGGGATTTCAACATGTATTGAAATTAAAAAATATCCCAAACTTAACAAGGCTTTAATTTTATTCTTAACTGCTCGATCAGAAGAATATTCTGAGTTAGCAGGATTTGATGCTGGTGCAGATGACTATGTTACAAAGCCTATTAAGCCTAAATTATTAATTCGTAGAATAAAAGCTCTTTTAAAAAGAAATAAGAAAAATGATACTCGCAATAATATAAAGATATCTGATTTAGAGATTGAAAAAGAGCGACACCTACTTCTTTATAAGGGGCAAGAAATAAATTTAGCAAGAAAGGAGTTTAATTTATTATATTATTTAATGACTGTACCAGGAAGAGTCTTTACAAGACAAGAGATTCTATCTAAAATATGGGGAGATACTTTTATTAACGACAGGACAATAGACGTGCATATTAGAAGGATTAGAGAAAAAATAGGTGATGATTTTATTAAAACTATAAAAGGGGTCGGCTATAAATTTAATATTTAATATTAATTTCTCAATTACTTAAGATTAATTTAACCTTTTCAATAAAAGTTTGAATTATTTTAGCTGTCGAATTAAAAACAACTTAAAAATTACAAACACTATGAAAAAAACAATTTTATTATTAAGTGCTACATTATTTGTATTAACAAATATTAATGCACAAGAAGGATCCCCTTCAGTTAAAATTTTCTCTAACTTTAATTATGATATGTCAGCAGAAGACGGGGAAGATGCATTTAAAGAATTTGAAATCAAAAGATCTTATTTAGGTTATTCATATAAAATAGATGATCGCTTTTCAACAAAAATTACATTTGATGTTGGTAGCAATAGTGGAGGAAGTGCATACACTGCATTTTTAAAAATTGCTTCTTTAAAATGGAAAACTTCCGACAAACTAACTCTTAACCTTGGAATGGTTGGTACGAAGAATTTTAAATTTATGGAGAAAGCTTGGGGGAGAAGATATATTGAGAAATCAGCCCAAGACAAGTACAAATGGTCAAGCTCTGCTGATGCTGGTGTTACGGCAGATTATAAAATAACTGATAAAATTATTTTAGATGCTCAAATTTTAAATGGAGAAGGATACAAAAAAAAACAATCTTCAAATGGATTATTTAGAGGAGGTTTAGGTTTAACCTATACGGCAAGTAATAATTTAAAATTAAGATTACATCAAGACATTTCTCCAAGAGAAACTTATACTGATTCTACTGAATCACAAGCCATTACTACTGCAGCTATTGCTTACTCTGGCGATAATTATGTGGTAGGTGCTGAGAAAAGTTTAATGCAAAACTCTGGAAATGTTTTATATTCAGAAGAACAAGATCTGATGTCAATATATGGTTCGTACAAATTAAATGATGATTACACTTTCTTTGCAAGATATGATGATTGTGAAAAAACAGATAAAGCAGGTTCTTACACTATATATGGTGTTGAAAGAAAAATGGCCAAAGGTGTAACGGTTGCTTTAAACATGCAATCGTGGACTGATTCAGCTGAAGGGTCAGTAGCAGAAAACACACTGTTTCTAAATTTCGAATATAAATTTTAATAGATAGAAAAGAATACTTTGAATACCATTATAAAAGATAGTTAAAGACATTGTTAGTAAGCCTTAGTGCACTATGGTTCAAAAGCTTTTTAGCTCTGAAAGCAATTAAACAGAAGATATTCTGTAGTCTTTAATAAATAAACCCCCTCAATTGAGGGGGTTCTTTATTGGTGGGCCTTACGGTCCTAAGTTCGAACTTTTTTCAGAGAATTAAATCGTTGGATATGTAAGTGTTTTTCTAGATTGAAAATCCTATATATTGTTTTTGAACTTGTAATTTTTTAAATTAGAATAAATTGTAATTTGTAAATAACTATATATTTTTGCGAAGTTAAAAAAATCAAATTATTAAATCAAATTATTAAATCAAATTATGAAAAAAATTAAACTATTACTTGTGTTTTGCATTATGACAATGTCTAACCTAATTTTTGCAACAATTGTACATGTCTCAAATGTAAATACAACAGTTGCATATTCTGCCGGATTTCCTACTCCAATTACATTAACTGTTGATGCTACAGATATAGAATTTTTATATTCATCTTTTGATGGTATTAAAGCTCAAAACTGGAATAGTCCAACAGGAAATATTTTTACAGTTACTCCAGCTGGAACATTTTCTGATGGACTAAAGTTGTATCAATTTAATGATCCAATTGATGGAAGTAATTTTTTGAATATTGATGGTGCAACTGCTTACGGACCAAGCCCAATAACGCCGGGTCAGGAACCAGCAGGAATTCATTATGTTGGTGTTAAAACAGATAATAACAGTTATGCTTGGATAATGATTGATGTTGTGCCTGGAGTTGAATTAATTATAATGGGATATGCATTTGAAGATAATGGTGGGCCTATTGATGCTGGTGATATTGGTATTGTACCTCCAAATTCTGTATATGACATAGTATCAAATTCTAATGACCACACGACCTTAAAAGCTGCAATTGATGCATGTGCATTGGATGGTACTTTATCAGGTGTAGGGCCATTTACATTATTTGCGCCAACTGATGCTGCATTTAATTTATTGCCAGCAGGTACAGTTACTGCTTTACTAGGTGATATACCACAATTAACAGATATTTTATTACACCATGTTGTTGGAGACAGTGTATTGTCTACAATGTTATCAAATAATCTTGTTGTGTCAACTTTGAATGGCAATGTAACAGTAACTGTTTCTGGTAATGGAGTTTTTATTGAATCTGGTAACGGAACTATTGCTCAAGTAACAGGTGCTGACATAGTAGCAGATAATGGAGTTGTACATGTTATTGATGCTGTTTTATTACCAGCACCTCCAAATTCAATTTATGATATTGTTTCAAATTCTACTGACCACACGACCTTAAAAGCTGCAATTGATGCATGTGCATTAGATGGTACTTTATCAGGTGCAGGACCATTTACATTATTTGCACCAACTGATGCTGCATTTAATTTATTGCCAGCAGGTACAGTTACTGCTCTACTAGCTGATATACCACAATTAACAGATATTTTATTGCACCATGTTGTTGGAGACAGTGTATTGTCTACAATCTTATCAAATAATCTTGTTGTGCCAACTTTGAATGGAGATGTGTTAGTTACGATTAATTCTATGAGTGAGGTTTTTATAGATAACGCGCAAGTTATTGTTGCGGATTTAGTTGCAGATAATGGAGTTGTACATGTTATTGATGCTGTTTTATTACCTACAACTACAAGTGTCTCTGAATTAAATCATTTAGATAAAGAATATTCATATTCAATTAACATTCTTGGAGAAAAGATAAATAGAAATTTAAGAAATCAAATAATCTTTGATGTTTATATAGACGGAAGTATAACTAAAAGATATGTGCGTTAGAAATTTATAATACCCCACTCATTTGAGTGGGCCTTACGGTCCTTATTTCGAACTTTTTCAAAATGTATATTGCTTTGGATGTGTAAGGTTTTATTACCATATGTTAATGTTTTTGATTATTATACTTACTATCTTTGTCTAACTAATTAAAAAAAATATTTTGAAGGAAATTTCTTTGTTAATCTTGCTTCTATTCATCTCCTTTCTAACTAGTGCTCAAACTAATATGGGAGATGTAAATAATGATGGGAATTTGAATATACTTGTATTAGGTACTACGGAATCAATCAATGATAATTCTGAAGAATTTTCACCTTATCAGATTGCAATAGAGTTGCAAAATATTTTGTTGGCTGATACTAATGTAACATTAGGTTTAAATGTAGTTGCTGAAGATATATATAGATCCAAAAATGTTAGCACTGGTATTGCAAATCAGATTACTTCAAATCTTGATTATTATTGTCATTCTTTATTTCAATATTATTTCTGGCCTGAAGATAGGAGTCAAAGGATGCAGTTTTTGATGGGTGATAGTATTTTTAATTGGGATTATGTCGTAATTGGTTCTGATCCTTATATATTGTCTAGTATGCCAGGATTCTATTCTTTAGGAGTTAATAAAATTGCAGAAAAAATAGTTGATGGTGGTGGAGTTCCTCTTTTATTAATGCCATGGTTAAGTGATTCAACTTCTATCAATCATTTTGAAGAATTCTCGTATCGCACATCAGATGGATCTAAAGTTATTCTTGCAAATATTCCAGCAGGACTTGCATGGAATAATCTTCCTGCTAATAAGATTGATATTGATATTTTTCATCCTACACCAAATGGAGCTTATTTAAGTGCTGCTTCGATTTATTCTCATATTTTTAATAGAAGTGCTTCTTTCTCTAATTATATATATGATGATGTAATTGCAGATATTGCAGATTCAACCATTTTAAGCGCTGTATCTAATAATCATTATACTGGTTGCAGGTCATTTGTTTCTCCATTTAAAAGCTGTGATATTGTAGATTCAATGTTAATTTACAATCATGGTGGAACAAGTACTGAGTATGGAATTTTAAATGGTTTAAATTGGGTTTTTTCAGAAGCTCAGAAAACACTGCAGTATAGTGCAAATGCCCCAATAGATTTTAATTATGGTAGATCTAGCATGGGAACTACACATCTGTATGTTGTAGACTCTGCAATGTTTGATTTCTCTTTTGGATATCCTTTACAAGATGATCTTAGTACAGGTTTAATTAGTATGCAATATGGAATAGATAAACGTGTAAGTAGTAATGATGTAGAAACAGATTTAGGTGTTGCATTACATATGATTAATAATTCTGAATTACCTTATGCGCGAAATGTGCCATTACGTTCAATTATCTCTCAAATGTTAGAAGAGATTCCAGGTGTAAATATATATCCAATTGGTGACCCTTGGCATTTAAGTTCAGATGTAAATATAGCTATTGCTTCTTACATGTATACAATTCTTACGGGTGATTGCGCTTTATATGGAACTCCATTACCTACAGATTCTATTGCATGGCGTACATATATGTCATATAAAGTTGGATATACAACTGCTTGGAATGTAATGTATATGCAGCGTCTGACCCCGTGTTTTGACTCAATAATATCAATATGTAACGACTCAACGTGGGATTGTACACCTACCATTGGATGTTTTGAATCTGGTGCTGGGTTAGGTCAATATTCATCTTTATCTTCTTGTCAAGCTGCGTGTAACACTACAGATATAAATATAATAGATAATTCAGAAAAAAGAATATTAATTAAAATTATTGATATTTTAGGAAGGGAAACGTCTATAAATAGTAATGAAATTTTATTCTTTATTTATGAAAATGGTACAGTAGAAAGGAAAATGATTCTTGAATAAATAAAAACCCACTCAACTGAGTAGGTTTATTGTTGGTGGACCTCTCGGTCCCAGTTTCGAACTTCTTTTCAAGCATTTTTACAAATCTTCTGAATACTTTTTAATTATTTTCTAATTGGAATTTCGAGTATTTGTGTTAATCTTATATAGGATATATCATTA
>Ga0206124_10002761_pt1 | contig 12904 bp, 8 predicted proteins | sample Helgoland_Spring_3_FD_148671 | JGI IMG/M metagenome (GOLD analysis project Ga0206124, IMG submission 148671) | Pelagic subsurface seawater microbial communities from Kabeltonne, Helgoland, North Sea - Helgoland_Spring_Bloom_20160321_2 | ecosystem: Environmental > Aquatic > Marine > Epipelagic ... | reverse complement strand
GGGGGTTGGATAATTAATCGGCTGCACATAAATGCCGAAATCATGCAACAGAATCTGACAGATTTGGCTGCATTTTGCCGCGTCTTCGACCATTACCGGAATGATATGCGTGTCGCCTTCCAGAATGGGCAAACCAACTTCGCGCAATTTTGCTTTCAATTTGGTGGCCTGACGCTGCTGAGCCAAACGCTCATGCGAATTGCGGCGCAAATGCTGAACCGAAGCCAATGCCCCGCAGGCCAAGGCAGGTGGCAGGGCAGTGGTGAAAATAAAACCTGATCCAAAGCTGCGCACCGCATCGCAAATCACATCATCAGCTGCAATATAGCCGCCAACAACGCCAAAGGCCTTGCCAAGCGTTCCTTGGATGATGTCGACCCGATCTTGAACACCGCGCATTTGCGCAATGCCGCCACCTTCATTGCCATACATGCCAACCGCATGAACTTCATCAAGATAGGTCAGCGCATTATATTTTTTGGCAAGTTCGACAATTTCGACAATCGGGCCAGTGTCGCCATCCATCGAATAGACCGATTCAAAAATAATCAGCTTTGGCCGGTCAATTGGCTGGGCAGCAAGCAATTTTTCAAGATGTGCCAAATCATTATGGCGAAAAATTTTCTTGTCACAGCGCGCATAGCGAATGCCGGAGATGATCGAGGCATGATTCATCGCGTCGGATAGAATCAGCATATTATCGAACAAACCGGCAATGGCACTGATGCTGGCTTCATTGGCCACATAGCCGCTTGTCAGCACAAGGGCACGTTCCTTGCCATGAAGATCGGCAAGTTCGCTCTCAAGCGCAACAATCGCGGCGCTGGTGCCGGAAATATTGCGGGTGCCGCCAGCGCCAGTACCATGAACATCAATTGCGCCGGTCAAAGCTTTGACCACATCCGGGTTTTGCCCCATGCCAAGATAATCGTTTGAGCACCAGATAACGACATCTTTTGGCCCGTCGGGGCTGTTCCACAACGCATGCGGATGCCAGCCGGTTTGACGCTCTAGCTCAATAAAGGTCCGGTAGCGACTTTCGCTTTTTAGCTGGTTTAGCTTGCTTTTCAAAATTTCGCGATAATTCACGAATATATCTCCTGCGGCGCGCGTGAGGCGCTGCGATTGCTACAATCAATGGCCAGAAAAATCCATAAAAAACTTGATGAACGTTGTTACAGCATAATCGCACATCATACCATGCGACATTGGGTCCTGCCAAAAGATGAATTGGTATTATGCAGAGGATGGCGACAACCAGATATTTATTTGGTCGGGCGCGGTGCGGCGTTCAAGGCAATAATGTTGCAATTAATCATCTGTTTACCCGCATGTTCAAAGTTAACTGTTACATTCATCCCAACGATAGATTGAACCTGACCAATGCCCCAATCGGGTTTATCTGGATGGATCACAAAATCACCAAGGCTGAAATAAAGCAACTGCGGATATCCTATGGTTTTTGTCACGAAAAATGCTCAAAAGCACCAACGCTTTCCTGCCATGAATGGGTGGCGGCTGGCAAGCCCATTCGACGCAAATAAGCCCAAGCCGCGCCATTCGTAGATAAGGCGGCATGGGACGGTATATCTCGTTTTAAGAGATCGGCAAGGCTGGGGTGGCTGTGAGGCTGTGCGCTAACCCTGTCCAAACGGGAGATGAATTGGAGGGGGGCAGGCACAGCCTCAACAAACAAGGGGTGACGGCTAGTCTACTTTTTCAAGCACCTGATAATCGAGCGTTTCGCGAAGGATATAACCTTGCCCCCAAACCATATCAACGCTTAGGCCTTCGGCGCCATTTTCAACAAGTTTGCGCCGCAGCTTACATATGAAAACGTCGATGATTTTTGGTTCCGGTTCATCAATGCCGCCATAAAGATGGTTCAAAAATGCATCCTTTCTGAGAACAGCACCTTTTCGCAGAGCCAAAAACTCAATGATCCGAAATTCTTTGGCGGTTAGCTCAAGTCGCGTTTCGCCAACCTTGGCGTAATTGTGGCTGAGATCAACAACCAGATTGCCAACCGAAATCGTGGCTGAACCGTGACCATGCGTCCGCCGCATGATGGCATCGAGATTCGCCATCAATTCATATCGGTCAAATGGTTTGGTCAAATAACCATCAGCGCCGGCGCCAAGCGCAGTGATTTTCTCATCAATACCGCTATTGCCGGAAATAACCAATATCGGCACAAGGATGTGATTCTTGCGCACGAGCCGCGCTAGTCGCGTGCCATCACCATCAGGCAGGTTCAGATCGAGCAGAATTGCATCGATTCGGTTATGCTTTAATTCGGATAGGGCTGTTTCGATTGTGTTTGCCGTTGTTTTGAAATGCCCTGCTTCTTCTAATGTCATGCCAAGAACATCTGCAACAATTGGATCATCTTCAACTATGAGTACATGCATTTTGAAAACTCTCTCTTTTAAAAGGTTAATACGTCATTTCATTTTCTCTTGCGCGAACGAAACCGAACCATTGCCACACATCAAAAAACCTTCAAAATATCGCGCTCAATTGCGGCTATCAAAAGGGTAAGCGGGTAAGAGAGTGATAACAAATCACATATGCGTGATTAACTTTTTAATAATGTTTTTTCATGGTTAGGCGAATTCAGATAGGTCCTTTTGGCCAAAATCCCCTTGCAGTTCAGATTGAATCGGTGTAACTCACAGCCATCTTTTTAGGGGCGGCATTTTGGCCGCCAACTTCAATTTGATTGCGAAGGTGATGAAATGAAGAACAAGAAGCTTGTTTTCGATACAGCAGAGATTGCCAAGCCAAAAAATGGCAAGGCGACAACAACAAATGGCGCTAAAGCGGCAACAAAGGCAAAAGCCGGCGCTGGGTCGATTGCGAAAAATATGCTTCCCGATGATTACCGGCCAAGCGAAGATGAAGATTTCATGAATCCGCTTCAGCTTTTATATTTCCAGAAAAAGCTGGAATCCTGGAAAGCCGAATTACTGGATGATGCCAGCGGCACGATTACCGGCCTTTCGCAGGAAAATCTGCATCAGCCAGACCAGATGGATCGCGCACAAATCGAAAGCAATGCCGCGCTTGACCTTAGAACTCGCGACCGTGAACGCAAATTGTTGCAGAAAATCGAAGCGGCCTTACGCCGGATCGATGATGGCAGCTATGGCTATTGCGTTGAAACTGACGAGCCGATCAATCTTCGCCGCCTTGAAGCGCGGCCCATTGCCTCGCTAAGCCTTCATGCGCAAGAACGTCATGAACGCATGGAACGTGTCCATCGCGACGATTAGGCGATCTGCCAAATTTTTAAAACCGACCCTACGCCCGTATCTTGAAATGGTATGGGCGTTTTCTTTTGGAAAAGCGAAAAAACAGAACAAAAGGTGAAAATAGACTTGTAATTGGAACAAAACAAGTACAGGATAGGGTCTCGTTACCAGAAATGGTGCAAATTTTTAAAAGCCCCAGTCCGGCATTTCAGGCGTTTCATCACGCCAAAGTGGAAAGGCTCAGATTCACGCGCCGCAATCGGCGTGAAAATGAGCATCGATAGAAATGCATGAAGATAAAGTGCATGAATATAAAGTGCATGGACAGGGGGTGGTGGTTGTGCAACTAAGGAGGCATAAATGGCTGGGGTTGTAGTGGATATGAAAATGAAAAGTGACGACAAGAACAAGGCGCTTGAAGCGGCCATTGGCCAGATTGAAAAGGCGTTTGGCAAAGGGTCGGTGATGAAACTTGGCCAACGCGAATCTGCGGTCGATGTTCAGTCAATTTCAACTGGATCGCTTGGGCTTGATATTGGCCTTGGCATTGGTGGTTTTCCAAAAGGCCGGATTATTGAAATCTACGGCCCAGAATCATCAGGCAAAACAACGCTGGCACTTCATGCTGTTGCCGAAGCGCAAAAAGAAGGTGGCACTTGTGCGTTTGTTGACGCGGAACACGCGCTTGACCCGTCTTATGCACGCAAACTTGGCGTTAATATTGATGATCTGTTGATCTCGCAGCCTGACGCTGGTGAACAGGCGCTGGAAATTACCGATACGCTGGTTCGTTCAGGTGCGATTGATGTTCTTGTTGTTGACTCGGTCGCCGCCTTGGTGCCGCGTGCCGAACTTGAAGGCGAAATGGGCGATCATCATGTGGGGCTTCATGCGCGTTTGATGAGCCAGGCACTTCGCAAACTCACTTCGTCAATTGCGCGTTCGAATTGTTTGGTGATTTTCATCAACCAGATTCGTTTGAAAATTGGTGTGATGTTTGGCAATCCGGAAACCACGACAGGTGGAAATGCCCTGAAATTCTATGCTTCAGTCAGGTTGGATATTCGCCGGATTGGCGCGATTAAAGATCGTGATGAAGTTGTCGGTAATCAGACCCGCGTCAAAGTGGTGAAAAACAAGGTTGCCGCGCCGTTCCGCACCATCGAATTTGACATCATGTATGGTGAAGGCATTTCCAAAATGGGCGAATTGATCGATCTTGGCGTGGCTGCTGGAATTGTTGATAAATCAGGGGCGTGGATTTCCTACAAGGGACAGCGCATTGGTCAAGGCCGCGAGAATGCCAAAACATTCCTTCGCGAACATACCGAACTGGCGGATGAAATCGAATCGGCCATTCGGCAAAATGCCGGTCTTGTTGGTGATCAGATGCTTGATGCGTCAATCGCGTCAAGCGACGAAGCACAAGTGCCAGACACGCCTGATCTGCCCGATACACCGACAATGCCAAAATAAGGTTTTATCGCCGAAAGCCACCTAACTTTATGCGGACCGGCTTGGTCAGATAGTGAATAATGTGAAATGGTCAGTTCCAGTTTTGGTGCTGGCCATTTTGCTTTTGTGATGCGGTTGTCAAAATAGGGCTTTTGTCGCCATTACCATCTTTGCCAAAAAGCGGCAGGCTTGCATCAAGTTAATCTGGACAGACACCCCCTGTGGCGGGTAGATAATAACGGCTATTGGGTGGGCGTTGTGCGGTGCCATAAACGGCCACTTACCGTGATGGCAGGGTCGCCGCAAACCAAACGTGACAAGCCAAACGCTGTGCTGGGGGCAGTCTTATGTCGAGTGTGAATGATATCCGCGCCACTTTTCTGGAATATTTTGGCAAAAACGGGCATGAAATTGTCGCGTCAAGCCCGCTTGTGCCGCAAAATGATCCAACTTTGATGTTTGCCAATTCGGGCATGGTGCAGTTTAAAAATCTGTTCACCGGTGCCGAAACCCGCGATTATGTTCGGGCGACAACATCGCAGAAATGTGTTCGCGCTGGCGGCAAACATAATGATCTTGAAAATGTTGGCTATACGGCGCGTCACCACACATTTTTTGAAATGCTTGGCAATTTCTCCTTTGGCGATTATTTCAAGGAAAATGCCATTGAATTGGCGTGGAATTTGATCACCAAGGAATATGGGCTTGATGCGTCAAAACTGCTTGTCACGGTCTATCATGAAGATGATGAAGCGGCCAATCTATGGAAGAAAATCGCTGGTCTGAAAGATGACCGCATCATCCGCATTGCCACATCCGACAATTTCTGGGCGATGGGTGATACTGGCCCTTGTGGCCCCTGTTCGGAAATTTTCTATGATCATGGCGACCATATTCCGGGTGGCCCGCCAGGGTCACCTGATGAAGATGGTGATCGCTTTATCGAAATCTGGAATCTTGTCTTTATGCAGTTTGAACAGATGCCGGACAAACGTATTGCCTTACCAAAACCGTCAATTGATACGGGCATGGGGCTGGAACGTATCGCGGCGGTGCTTCAGGGCAAGCATGATAATTATGACATTGACCTTATGCGGTCATTGATCGAGGCGTCGGCAGATGTGTCCGGCACCGATGCCGATGGAAGCCATAATATATCGCATCGGGTTGTGGCAGACCATTTGCGGGCGTCATCTTTTTTGATTGCCGATGGTGTTTTGCCGTCAAATGAGGGGAGAGGCTATGTTTTGCGCCGGATTATGCGGCGTGCGATGCGCCATATTCACCAGATGGGGTGCGCCGAGCCTACCATGTACCAGCTTGTGCCAACCCTTGTTGCCGAAATGGGCGCGCAATATGGCGAATTGGGACGTGCGCAATCGCTGATTACCGAAACGCTGAAGCTGGAAGAAACCCGTTTCAAAGAAACGCTTGGTCGCGGCCTTCGCATTTTGAATGACGAGCTGGCAGGCAAGGCAGCCGGTGGCACGCTTGATGGCGCAACTGCCTTTAAGCTTTATGATACTTTTGGCTTTCCGCTTGATCTGACCCAAGATTTCATGCGCGGTTATGGCTGGCAGGTTGATCTTGATGGCTTTAACGCCGCAATGGATGCGCAAAAAGCCAATGCCCGCCGTGCATGGAGCGGGTCGGGCGACAGCGCCACTGAAACCATCTGGCTTGATCTGGCGCAAAAGCTAGAGCCAACAGAATTTTTAGGCTACACATCAGATTCAGCCGAAGCCATTGTCACCGCGCTTGTTGATGGTAATGCCGAAATTGAAGAAATCGGCACAGCTGGCAAGGGGCGGATGATTGTCAATCAAACCCCGTTTTATGGCGAATCGGGTGGTCAGGTTGGTGATGTCGGCACGATTAGCTGGGACAATGGCACAGCCCGCGTCACTGATACCCAGAAAACTTCGTCAGGTCTGTTTATCCATCATGTCGAAATTATTTCTGGCACGCTTGCCAAGGGGCAAGAGGTTCGGTTGCAGATCAGCGTGTCGCGCCGTTTGCGGCTTCGCGCCAACCATTCGGCAACGCATCTTCTCCATGAATCGCTTCGGCTTGTGCTTGGTGATCATGTGGCGCAAAAGGGATCGCTTGTCAGCCCCGACCGGTTGCGGTTTGACTTTTCCCATCAAAAGGCTGTTTCGGCCGAAGAATTGGATCAGGTTCAACAAATCGTTAATGCACGGATTCGGATGAATTCGGATGTCACAACCCGCATTATGACGCCTGACGCCGCGATTGAACTTGGCGCATTGGCGCTGTTTGGCGAAAAATACGGCGATGAAGTTCGCGTTGTGCAAATGGGCGGTGCGGCTGATGATGATCCAAGCAAGGCATGGTCGGTTGAATTATGTGGCGGCACCCATGTTGGCCGAACTGGCGATATCAGCCTATTGAAAATCATTTCGGAATCGGCTGTTGCTGGCGGGGTGCGCCGGATTGAGGCGGTAACGCATGAAGGTGCGCTGGCGTGGATTGATTCGCGTGATGCCATTTTGACCAAAAGTGCTGATCTGTTGAAGATTGCGCCCGACCAGCTTGCCGACCGCGTTGCCCAGCTGGTCGAAGACCGTAAAAAGGCTGAACGTGATATCAGCCAGCTGCGGCGTAAATTGGCCGCTGGCGGCAGCGGCGGTGCTGGCAATGGCAGTGATGTTTTCAATGGCATCAATTTTGTTGGGCGGTTGCTTGAAGACACGCCGGCGCGCGAATTGAAATCAATGGCCGATGAAATCAAAACATCGGTTGAAAATGCGGTGATCTGTCTTGTTGCGACTGATGCTGGCAAAGCATCGATTGTTGTTGCCGTTACGGCGGATCTTGTTGGTCAAAAAAGCGCGGTTGATCTGGTCAAGATTGGGTCGGCGGCGCTTGGCGGCGGCGGCGGCGGTGGGCGGCTTGATATGGCGCAGGCTGGTGGCCCTGATGCCAGCAAGGCAGCCGAAGCATTAAAAGCGGTTTCAGCCGCGCTATAAAACCGGCCAAAAGGCTCAGTTACGTTTTCCCCAATCCCGGGGTGTGTTTTGGTCATCATATGAAAAGGCAAAGAATATGTCAGATACAGCCAACCCAGATTTAATCTATACAAAAGTGGACGAAGCCCCAGAATTGGCCAGCGCCTCGCTCCTGCCGATCATCAATCGTTTTGTAAAGCCTGCTGGGTTGACGATTGGGCGACGTGATATCTCGCTTGCCGGCCGTGTGATTGCCGTATTTCCCGAAGTTCTGACCGATGCCCAACGTCAATCGGATGATTTAGCTGAACTGGGAGAATGGGTGAAAACTCCAGCTGCCAATGTGATCAAGCTGCCAAATATTTCAGCGTCAATTCCCCAGCTTGTTGGCGCGATCAGCGAATTGCAGGCGCAAGGTTATAATCTTCCCGATTACCCGGTAGCACCGGCAAATGATGAAGAACGCGCGATTGCTGCGCGTTATGATGCGGTTAAGGGCAGTGCGGTTAATCCGGTTCTGCGTGAGGGCAATTCTGACCGGCGTAGTGCGCAGGCGGTCAAGATCTATGCGCAGAACAATCCGCACTCAATGGGCGTTTGGGCAGCTGATTCAAAAACCCATGTATCATCAATGTCATCAGGTGATTTCTTCTCCAATGAAAAATCGGCAACTTTGAGCGCCGATCAGGCTGGCAAGGCAAAAATCGAATTTGAAAACAAGGCTGGCGCGGTCAATGTTTTAAAAGACGGCCTGACGCTAAAAGCGGGAACCGTTGTTGACGCCTCATTCATGTCTTTGGCTGCTTTACGCGCCTTTTTGCGTGACGAGCTGGCCGATGCCAAAGCAAAATCTATTTTGTTTTCGGTTCATCTCAAAGCAACGATGATGAAAGTATCTGACCCGATTATCTTTGGTCAGGCTGTTGGCGTGCTGCTTGAAGATTTTGTTGCCAAACATGATGATGTTTTGCGCGAATTGGGCATGGATTATAATTTGGGGCTTAGCGATCTTGAGGCGCGAATTGCCGCGCTTCCGGCCGCAAAACGCGCCGAGCTAGAAGCCGATCTTGCGGCTTGCTTTGCCGCCAATCCACCGCTTTACATGGTGAATTCGGATAAAGGGCTTAGCAATTTCCATGTCTCGTCAGATGTGATTATTGATGCGTCAATGCCTGCTCTGATCCGCGCTGGCGGCAAGGGCTGGGGGCCAGATGGCAGCGAGCAAGATTGCAAATGTGTCATTCCGGATAATTCCTATGCGCCTGTTTATGAGGAAGCCATTAATTTCTTTAAGGAAAATGGCGCACTTGATCCAACAACAGTCGGATCAGTCTCCAATGTTGGCCTGATGGCGCAAAAGGCCGAAGAATATGGATCACATCCAACAACATTTCAGATGTCGGAAGATGGTGTGGTTCGCTATGTTCTGGAAAATGGCGAAGTTTTGCATGAGCATCAGGTACAAAAAGGCGATATCTGGCGCTCATCTAGCACCAATCAGGCACCGATTGAAGATTGGGTTAAGCTTGGTCTTGCCCGTCAAAAGGCAACGGGTGCCGAGGCCGTGTTCTGGCTGAATGCGGCACGCCCGCATGATGCGGAAATCATTGTTTATGTGAAAGCAATGCTTGCCAAGCTTGGCGTTGATGAAGCATCGGTCAAAATCATGGCACCGCGTGAGGCGACCCGGTTTTCACTTGAAACCATCACGGCTGGCAAAGATTGCATTTCAATCACCGGCAATGTGCTTCGTGACTATCTAACTGATTTATTTCCTATTCTCGAGCTTGGCACATCGGCAAAAATGCTGTCTGTGGTCAAGCTGATGAATGGTGGCGGTCTGTTTGAAACAGGCGCAGGTGGATCAGCGCCAAAACATGTTCAGCAATTGATCGAAGAAGGCCATTTGCGCTGGGACTCGCTTGGTGAATTTTGTGCGCTTGGTGAATCATTGAATTTTGTCGCCGAATCGACTGGCAACAGCAAGGCTGGCCTGCTTGGCAAGGCGGTTGATGCCGCAACACAATTGCTGTTGGCAAATGATAAATCGCCGTCACGCCGTGTTGGCCAGACCGATACGCGCGACAGCCATTATTATTTTGCGCTTTATTGGGCGCAGGCTCTTGCCGCACAAACCGAAGATCAGGATCTGGCTAATGATTTTGCCGGATTGGCGGCGGCGCTTGCTGATAATGAAAAGACGATCATTGCCGAATTGGCGTCAACCCAAGGCAAGCCATGCGATCTTGGCGGTTATTATCATGCTGCCAGTGACAAGGTGGCATTGGTGATGCGCCCAAGCGCGACGCTGAATAGCATCATCGGCTAATTACCCAAACTTTTTGGGGCAAATATCTTTGACGGTAAACCACCTCGCCAAGTCAAAAATAACCCCCGATAGCGATGATCGTTGTGACCATCATTATCGGGATTTTTCCTTTGATGATGACGCGCTTAGTGGCGCGCCTATAAAGATAAGCCTTGTTCTTTTTTCTTGGCGCGCTTGCCAAGCCTTCTTTGCTAGGCCTGTAATCGGTCGGGCTGGAATAGCTGATCAAGCTTGTCCATTAAACCGTCAAGATCATCTACCTGATCAAAATGACCTGTATGCCCATGATGCATAAAGCCCTGATCAATAATATTCTGGAACATGATGAACATCGAATCCCAATAGCCGTTTAAATTAACGATTATAATCGGCTTGTTATGCAATCCAAGCTGGCGCCATGTGATGATTTCCATGGTTTCATCAAGTGTGCCAAGGCCACCGGGGAAAATGACAAAGGCATCTGAAATATCATACATCATGGCTTTTCGTTCATGCATCGAATCGATGATGTGAAGATCGGTAACGCCCTTATGCCCAACTTCAACATTATCAAGAAATTGCGGAATAATGCCGGTAACGCGGCCATTGGCAGCAAGCACCCCATCGGCAACCGCGCCCATCAAACCCATTTTGCCACCACCATAAACAAGCCCAAGACCGCGTGACCCGATCATTTGTCCCATTTGATAGGCAGCGTCTTTATAAAAGGGGTTTATGCCTGAGGCGGCGCCGGTAAAAACACAAATTTTTTTCATCGCAATTCCTTTTGATGCCAAGGCTGCAGTTAACTAACATTGAACCTTAACGCAATTAGCATTAGTCTGTTAATAGTCATTCACCAACAAACAGGAAACCACATCAGTGCGATCGATACTTTATATTCTGTTTGCGGTGGGCGGGGTGCTTGTTGCGATCGCCTTGTCGATGGTGCTTCTTGATGATGAGGGTGACCAACAGGTTCAACCACAAAGCCCGTCAATTGAGCTGTCACAGCCGGCGGCTGATAAGGCTGAAAGATCTGATAAGGATAGCGGCACAAGCTTGCAGCCGCCAAATGCCACGCCTGCAGCGCCTTTGACGATTGATCTTGCACGCGTCAAGCCCGATGGCGCAGCGGTATTTGCTGGCACGGCGGCGCCAAATACAAAAATCCGTATTTTTGAAGGCGACATTCTGCTTGGTGAAACAATTGCGAATGCAGTGGGTGAATGGGTGATTGTGCTTGAAAAATCACTTGCGGCTGGCCAGCATTTGATCTCGGTTGCGATGGAACGCAGTGATGGAACAACCGAAATGGCCGATCGCAGTCTGGCTGTTGAAATTTATCAAGATACCGAAACCAAACCCCTCGTTGCGCTCTTGCCGGAAACCGCGACCGAGGTGCCGGTGCTAATCCAGTCGCCTGATGATGTGGATAAGGCCAAACTGGCCGCAACCGCCAGTGAAGCAACTGCCAGTGAAGCAACTGCCAGTGAAGCAACCGCCAGTGAAGCAATTGTTGTTGATCCTGCCAAGGCTGATGCGGCGATGCCCGAAACAGCCGCGGCGGCCCCGGGAAAAGCCCAGGCCAATAGCCAAATTGCGGCTAGTCAGATTGCAGCATTGGCACCAAGTGCGATTGTCTGGCGCGATGCAAGCCGTATTCTGATATCCGGCACATCAAGAGGCGGCGTTCGGGTTGCGGTTAATGATGCCAAAGGGCAATTTGGTGAGGCGCTGGTTTTGGCGGATGGCGCATGGCAGGTGGCCGGCAGTCTTGATATGGATATTGCGGTGAATCAATTACGCTTTGCGTTATTTGATGACGCCAATCAGATCATTGCCCGTTATGACCTGCCGGTCAAAGCGCGTGATCTGGCCAAGGGGCAAGACGGATCACCGCTGATCGTGGTGAATAAGGGCGATATGCTGTGGCGCATTGCCTATCACCAGTTGGGCGAGGGGGTTAAATATGTCGATATTGTTCGGCGCAACCAGCAAGATATTACCGATCCTGATCTGATTTACCCAAAACAGATTTTTGCCGTACCGCAATCATCTGCCACGGCGTCTGATAAAAATTAGATGACCGGTAAAACGGCTTTGCTATTCGTAGCAATGGCGCTGTTATTGGAAATGAGGCCAAGACATGACATTCATACCTGATTGGAAAATTGCCGATGATGGTTGGCCGGTGCTAGCGCTTGCCGGTATTGTGACCATCCTGACAAGCATGATCTTTTTGCCGCTTGGCTGTTTTTTCCTTGGCATCATGATGTGGCTTGCGCACGGGCTTCGGCTGCCAAACCGGCAAACCAAAGCCGATGACCAAATCATTTATGCACCGGCAGATGGTGTTGTTCTTGATATTGAAACTGATCAATTTCCTGATGGTCTTGCCGGTGATGATGCCGTGCCCGCCAAACGCATCACCATTCAAACGCGTTTGACCGATACGCAATTGCAAACAAGCCCGATCACTGGCCATATTGTCGAAAATTTGCTGTTACCCGGTTTGTTTCGCAAATGGGGATTTGATCGCACTAGCTGGCAGGCGGCGCGCGGATCAAATGAACGCCGCGAAATCCGTATTCGTGATGCCTATGATCGCGAAATCATGCTTGTCCAGCTTGGCAGCAAAACCGCGCGTCAGTTGATTTGCCGTCTGGCCGAAGGAAAATTTGTCCAAGCTGGTGCGCCGATTGGCATGGCGCGCATTGCCGGTGTTGTTGATGTTTTCGTGCCGGCGGGATGCAAATTGCTGATCGAAACGGGCCAGCATGTGATTGCTGGTGAAACCGGCATTGCACAATTTGCCCGCAGGCCAAGCACAAAACGGAGCTAGACCCAATGTTTGACGCCCAGCTTCGTCCCTTGATTGACCGGTTGCTAAATCCGATTGGGCGGGGGCTTGTGGC
>Ga0206124_10002760_pt1 | contig 12905 bp, 9 predicted proteins | sample Helgoland_Spring_3_FD_148671 | JGI IMG/M metagenome (GOLD analysis project Ga0206124, IMG submission 148671) | Pelagic subsurface seawater microbial communities from Kabeltonne, Helgoland, North Sea - Helgoland_Spring_Bloom_20160321_2 | ecosystem: Environmental > Aquatic > Marine > Epipelagic ... | reverse complement strand
AGCGCTACTTGGATGATGATTCCGATATGAGAGATTTGTACCTGACTCGGAGATTGAGAGAAGAGCTCAGACAAAACACGGCGCGTTCGAACAGAGAAAGTGGCGCGACGCCATCACCAGCTGGTGCGAACAGAGGAGGGCGAGGGTTAGGTTCGCAACCGCCGTTATCACCTTTGAATCAGTCGCAAAGAACACCAAACCAAATGCAAAATTCTCCGAACGTGAACAGCGGACAGGTTCAAATCATCGGCCCAAACGGCGAGGTTTGGGACGAAGATAAAGATTTACAAGAAGTAGAGGATTTGTTCGAAACGTATTTCACTCATATCGATTCGACGTTTAGAAATTTAGAACAATTGAACGAGTATATCGACGATATGGAAGATTTGATTGAGATTGAACTGGATAGTAAGCGGAACCAGCTTATTAAGTTAGAGTTATTGTTAACGACGGGAACGTTATGCTTGTCCGGTTTCGGCGTCGTCGTGGGTGTGTTCGGGATGAACATTAGAAATGGATTGGAAGGTAGTCAGTCGTCGTTCGAGTTAGTCATTGTCTTCTCCGTCATCGGTAGCGTACTAACATTCGCTGCTATAGTCCAAGCGTGTCGGTACTTTAGATTATTTTAGTACGAGGTTTTGATAAGATTTTTCTACTCGTACTATTTCTATTGAACTCATCAGTTCTCGTCAAATCACGTTTTCTTTACGCAACGCGTCTTCTATGCACTCTAACAAATCTCCCGACGAGCGACGAACGAACAACTCGACGTCTTTTTTCGTAATCGTTCTGTCGTTTCTGTGTTTTGCAAACGCTTTTAAATCGAACGCTAACTTTTCGCTTTCCAAGAACACCAACTCTCCCAACACCGAAGCGGCTTGAGGAGAGAGAGAAACGCCGTCGTGTTCTTTCGCTTCCAACTCTGCTATTTTAATCGAATCTGCTAACACTCTGTTTCTGATGAGCTTTTCCTTTTGTCGTTGTCGTTGTTGATGATGATGATGCGTAGTATTGTTCGTGTTCTCGTCGTCGTCTATGTCGTCGTCTATGTCGTTGTTGTTGTTCATAATTAAGAATGAGAGCGTGTTGCAACTGTATTAATGTGAAGAAGAGCAAAAAATGAATGATTTTGAATTTTTTTCTTCTTTTGTTGATGTCTTTTGTTGATGTCTCCATAATTCGCCGACAACTCTCGATTAAAAGAAGAAGAAGAAGAAAGCTTGTATCATCACATCAACTCGGGAGGTTTGTTTTGCACAAACAAGCGCGCACGAGCGAGTACAGTATTAATAATAATAATAATAATAATAATAATAAACGATGGAAGCAGAGCCGACGAACGGCATCGACATCGATGCGCTCAATAACGAGGAGACGATGCTGAGTGAGAATAACCCGAAGACGACGAGAAAGAAAGGCGAAGACCAACCAACTTTGGAAGGGTGGATTTGCGTCACCGGAGAAGAAGCTCTGAAAGCGCAGTATAAGGGACCGTGTTCCAAATGCTCGCAAGATATGCAAGTATCCTTCCGTCCGTACGTAGGTGGGAAACCTCCAGTATGCGATACCTGCTTTAAAGCGGAAAAGTTCAACAACAGGAATTTTACGAACAACAACAATAACAGACGAAGTCAAAGACATCAGCAACAGTCCTCCCAGGCGCCAACACTGAGAGGGTGGAGAGAAACGACCAAACGAGACGAAAAATCGGGCAAATCTATATTCGAAGGCCCGTGTGGAGGCTGCCAAAAGCACACGGAAGTTCCGTTTCGTCCGGTGAGCGCGCCAGACGCGAGGCCGCCTTTGTGCGACACATGTTACGCTTCGTTACAAGAAGTCACAAATCCAGACGGCGGGAATGGAGCAGGTGGTAAATCGAGAGGGAGAAACGCTAACAATGATCGGTTTTCTCCGTACGGTGTTGGTGGTGCTGCTGGTCGAGGAGGGCGAGGGGGGAGAGGAGGAAGAGGAACGCAAATGATGATGGTGCCTCAACACGTCGCGCACTCGATGATGCTCGCGCAACAAATCGGCGGCGGCCGAGGTGCTGGTAAAGGTAAATCAAAGAAGTGGACGAGGGATGGAGCTGAAGAAAACGCAATTGGAGTCGAGGTGGACACCTCCAACGTCCCGTGCATTTTTCTTGCCCGAGGAAGTTGTAAAAATGGAGACGCCTGTAAGTACTCCCACACTTTAATGGCGGAAGGAGACGACGATATGGGAGATATTCCCGTCGAATAAAGTGAGATATATACTGTCGCGCACGTGAGTAGATGTGCTGTACTCGGAAGTTAGAATCAGTTTAATTAAATATTTACCATAACTTCGGTTTCGGCACGCCTCTTCGCGGCGTGCTCGAGACGAATTCGTGTTGCATGTCGCGAACTTCCTCCACGCCTAACAGACTCAAACCGGCGAGACTTAATGTCAGTACCGGTAAACCCTCGTTACCGACGAGAGCACCACCAAACCCGGTTATTAAACTCGTCGCCAACAAAACTTTACTCGCTAACAGTAATCTTTCTTCTAAAATTCCCAATTCATTCAACGCCGCTTTACACGCGCGACAATGTTTCGTGTGGCGATGATATCGCTCCGTTTGTTCCTCCTCGGAAACAGTCGGAGTGGCGTCTACGGCACTTCCATCGAGCCATTCCACATTTCCGTTTTCGGTGAAGTTATCCATCCACGTTCGAAACGCGGAAACGCCTTTATCAGCAACCGTGGGAAGATAATATGCCTTGTTCCATTTTCCTCCACGTTTTTTCATATCCTTTTCTACGCCGTGCATAGCTCGAATATCTTGATTCCCGAGCGTGTACGCCGCGTTCCCAGCACCGTGCTGCAAGCCGGTGAAAATCAAGCGGGCGTCGCCAATGGTGTTGAAATTCTGGATGTACAAATTGAACAAGTTGCGCACGGGCGTCGTGAACAAATTTTCAATCTTGTCCGCCACAGAGACTTTGCGCGTTCCGGCGCCTTGCACCGCGGTGAACTGATACGCTTGAAACTTTGTAAACATCAAAGTACGGTTCGGTTCTGTTGGAGTGTATAAAATGTGCGCGCTCAGATACGGTTTTCCTTTATCGTCGAGGTACTCAGAACGCGACGAGCACGGCGCGGTGAACACACGCGTGGCATCGATGTTTGAATTCGCCGCATTGTATCCGCCGTGTCTCACTTTGAAACCCTCCGTGGTGTCATCATCGAACGATTCGAATTTCGTCATCGGGACAAAATCTGCCATTTCCGAGACGCTTCTTATGTTTGATTCTGCGTCGTACCTCGCGTGCAACCACTCCGCGTGCGATGGGTCGAATTGATTCTCCAAAGCTGGGTTATATCCCACCGGAAGTTCAACCATCCCCCACTCGTTGTCGCCGGCTCCTTGCAATTCGCTAAAGTTCTCCGTCGCGCACTTCTTTACCGAGGCTTCTAAAAACGCATCCGCGCATGTTTCTGGCCACACCCACAAAACACCCGCGTGCACTTTGCACGGATACTCTGACGCGCAGCTTTTCTTCGAATTACACGCGGTTGCGTTGGCGTTCTCATCGATGGACATCGGAATGTCCACGCACTTGCCGTCCTTGGCAAACTCCCACCCGTGGTATCTGCACACGAGCGCATCTTTATTTGAATCGATGAACCCGAGCGATAACGGCGCTCTTCTGTGTGGGCAGGAATCTTCCAAGCACGACCATCCATTTTTCGTCTTCCAAACTACCATCTCTAAACCGAGAATTTTTATCGCGTTTGGCGCGTCGGTTTCGAGGAAAGATACAGGAGAGGCTGGATACCAGTTCTTTTGCCAGTTAAATTTATCATTAGACGTAGTAGTAACGGTCGAGACGTCGACATCCGTCGCAGTCGCGCTGTTTGTGCTAAATGAAGAAGAAGAATTAACGACGAAGCGTCGATTTCGGCTCTGCTGGTTGTGACGACTATTAGTATAAATCTTTGTTTTCAAAAACACTTTCGTCGATGATGATGATGAAGATGATGTTGCATCGTTGTGAGCGTTAAAGTTCTTGGTGTTGTTGTTGCAAAATCTGCTCGCGGAGAACGGAGACGAAGAAGAAGAACAACAAAAAGAAGACGTCGAGGACGTTCGAGTAGTAATGCGCGCATTTGATGATGCGTTGTTTATCGTCGATAACATCGTGTTTGGTTGCGAGAACGCCGCGTTCGTTGTTCTCATCAGATGTGTTTGGGATAGAAGATAGTATCTCTGAATCTCTTCTGTGCAGAAAAAATTTTTGTGACGACATCCTTCGCTTCACTTTCCGAACACGAAGACGAAAAGGGTTGTACATGACGTTTCTCTTTTACTACGTAAAGCTTTGAGTGAGTGCAAACGAATCAATCGATAGTAAAGGAGTAAATAATGGTTGCCCCGGCAGCTGGAGGATTGTTGCTCTTCAAACTCTGGGTGGCGAAGAAAGTAGCCGTGTTAGCCGCGATACGCGCGTTCGGAATCAAACGAGTCTATCGACGGAGCGTGAAGTTTCTGGATTATTTCGTCACGCACGAGAAAACGCACGCAAAGTTGAAGAGCATCGTGCACAAAACAGCGCACACGACCATGCAGTTTGAGGACGCGTTAGCGAAGAAGGCAAGGGAGATGATGGATAACATCGTTAGGACTGGGAGTAGTAGTGGTATTAATAGTCGGACTCCTCCTCCTCCTCCACCTCCTTCCTAAACACCGACCGAAATAGAAAGAGAGAGAGTTTTTGATAGTGCGGCTGCAATAGAAGTAAGATTAGGACTAGTTTAATACTGACAAAAAAACACGTGCGCGCGCGAAACAAGAATCCTCGTTCCAGACTTTTTCTCAATCCTCGTCGTCGTCGGAGCTAGAGAGAACAATCGCTATTCCATGATCGACCAAGACGTCGAGCATGCGGGCGCACTTTTTCGAGACGTGCTCGAGTTCAACGCCCCGGTCGTTGGCGTCGTCGTCCTCGTACTTTTCATCCGCGAAGCATTGCACGAGCTCTTGGCTAAAGTCTTCGTCGTCGAGCACTATGTAAAATGTGTTCATGTAATCGAAGTTACTCAACGTGCTCGTACTTGTAATCTTCATACATTTCATTTTTTCGAATCCCTTCTCTTCGCTCCCTATTTCGCTATAGTCGGTGACCTCTATTGCGCAAAGCCGGTTCGCAAAAATTTTCAGCGTGGCGCAGCCTTCGGTTTTTAGCACAGGCGTAACAGTTTCGTTAGTGGAAGCATTTTCGGCGTAGGCTAAAAGATTTGAAGCTGTGTTTCCTAATATCAATCCATTCGAGATTTTCGCATCGAACGGAAGTATACGAAGTAGCGGACATTTTCGTTTGGCATCGGCGATAAATTTTGGGGAGGCGCAAAAATTCAGGTGCGAATCAAAAGACGCATCACTTGACGATTTGGAATCATTTATCATTTGCCTGTGAACGTCCCTATGAGAGCCGTAAAATTTAATAGCTAGACCAGAGAATATGCATTCGGCAGCCCATCGCGCCGGCGTGATGTGCGCGAGTCGAACATTTATACTTATGGTTACTTCATCTTTTTTACCAGTTTCGCATGCTTCTACTCGATGCCATTCTCCGGGTGAGACTCTGATCATCATTCCCGGCTTTAATCTTTCGCTTTTACTATCACCCTCGGTTGATGGCGATAAATCGTATTTCTTTTCTCGTTTCAAACCATTACAATTAAGAGTATTTCCCCATAGTTCACGCGATCTGTTTCTCTTCTTTTCGTAGGCGTTTCTGGGCGACGTTAAATTCATACCACTCGAAAGTGGGTTCGCTTCTCCTCGCGCCGTTTTCCACTCTTTCTCACCGGTAAGCTGAATCGTATAATTCAAGTTTTCGTCCCAATGCCACTCTGCGAAATCGTTCTCTTTTCCATCCTTCTTCACGTTCTTCGATGCGTAAATTCCCACCTCGATATCGTGCGTGTAGTACTCGACTCGTTCGTGATGTACTACTCGGTTGGATACGAGCATTTGCTTTATGGCTACCGCTCCAGGAGCAAAGCAAAAAGGTTGATTTATGGTAGTTCCATTTTCATGCAGCGCTTCGAGCATATCATCTATTTCCTCTTCGTCCAATTCTTCATTATTTGGATCTCTACACGTGCGTAATAGCGATTTCAAGTCACCGTGACAAAATCCCAATTCCAAACACGATTGGAGAGCTTCTGGCGAGAGACTCTTGTAAGAGACGCGATTGGCTTCTGCTCTCACGCTCTCGCGAAAGAAATCCTCGAGCTCTTCGAGATAACGCGGTGTTTCGCTCTTTTCCCGCTTTTGTTGTGTTTTTACGGGCATGTTTTTACGTACTATATCATGATGCTGTTATTGTAAATGAAGAACTCGTTTGTAAAAAAGGAAGGTAAGGTCTCAATGACTCAATGTTTCATCAATCGATAAATTACAAAGCAACTACTTGCCTCTCAAGCGCCTGCGACGCTTCCTGACTCGGAATATTCGAATGCAAAACACCCCCAGAAGTGCACCGATACCACCCATAACCCAGGTTTCATCACGCATGTGATGTTGTTCGCTTCGACGTAACGAGGATGATGACGACGACGACGAAACAACCGCCGGCTGGTCGACGCTCAAACCCCTAATCTTCTCCTCGTCGTTTTGGTTGTTCTGAAGATTCAATCCCGCAAATCTATTACTATTACTGCTAATTCTACTACTACTAGTACTACCATCGTTGCTACTAACACTCATGCTATCAATTTTGTCAGATATCTTACTGGAAAGCAACGACGACCAGGACGATAAAGACGACTTTTTGTACGTCGGCATCCAGCTCGGCGTGGTGTAAGAGGATTTCGCGTCGTGAAAATTTAAAGGCGAGGACGGAGAGCACTTCGTCGTTCCAATATTTCCGGGTTTTCCACCAAGTGTAGCGGAGAATTCTTTGAATGCGACATCCGTTCGTCTCTCTGGAGCGTGCCCAATTCCGGTCATAGCGGTATGCAATTCAGCTCCCGTGGGACAAAGAGGCTCCGGACACGAATCCTTCTGTTTCTCCGTATCCGACACATACTTTACCGCCGAGAGAAGGAAGTTAAAGCAGTTGGCAACCATGTGACTCGAATCCAAACAATTTGAATCACCGAATACAAAAACACGACCACTACCTACATCCGATAGAGCACAGACTGCGTAGTCTGCTGCTACTCCACGTCGAGGAGGTGTCCGTTGGGTATGCGTAGTCTTCTGTTCCGCAGCCGCGTCTACGGCTTTATCAACCATCGATGCAGAATGCACGAAAGCTCCTTTCGGAGCGCTCATAACGTTGGCACCAGAGGATATTCGTACATTATCTCTTCCGATCCGTGCAATGCCTTCTATGATACGGTCACCGAAACTAAACCCAAAGTCACCGAGCAGATCGTTCAGCGCCGGTACGTTTGCGCCACCGGTAACGGGTGTCCACCACTCGTGCGTATTGTCATCGAAGAAACGCATCGTGTGCATGGTTTTCACGTTATACCATTCACCAAAAACAATCAATCCTAATCCTAAAGTCCGCACATCGTTTGATAACTTCTTGCGCTCTTCCTTTGAGTATTCCTCTTCGGCGTCAACAATCAGTATCGACGCGTAAAGGGTGGCATCAAAACATGTAAAAGGACCAGTCAAAACCTCTAAGAAATATCCGTTATCAAGTAACGAGTCATACATAGCGTGATAATTAGTATGTGGATGATCACCGTGCCAATCCAACACGTCCGATTTGACGTCTAAATTATCCCGCGGTACGTATCCTGGTGGGTATCTGACGTTATGAAACTGGTCCCAGAGGATGCGCTTCTCTCTCGCCGGCGTCGGAATGATCTTGACTATAATCGGCACAACAACGGTAGAAGAGCGTATTTCTGTCTCAAAAATACCGTCATGTCCCATTGCGGGTGGGGATACAACTGTGAACGAAATTGTCCCCGATGCTTTGCCTTGCGACTGCTTGCCACTTTCCTTCACTCTCACGTAAACTGCCAAATAGCCGCTCCACGGCCAAAGTGTCTCTGAAAATGCGAACCGAACGTCCAAATGTTGTCCCAGATCGTGAGACGATGGACTGAACTTAGGTTCTGCGTCTAAAGATCCGCGAACACCCATACCGTTCACGATAGTGGCATTAAAAATAAGTGGCATCATGGAATGATAGATTGGCTGTCTGCAGTGCGGCCAAGCGTACTTACATTCCGTGAGATCAATGTTACCTGGAATCAAAGAGGCTCGAGGGACGTATTCTTTTAATATTTTGGCTGAACTTTCCAAGTTTAATAATCCAGCACCTTGCTCGTACATGGGAATTTCCGGAAGTCGGACTGCGCCTTCAACTAAAGCTTGCTTCATTGACGCTGGGTTTAATTTCAACCATCTTTCTCGTTCTGGAACGACAGAAGCTAATAAAGTTACAGCTCCAGCAACTACAGGTGATGCAACCGACGTGCCCGACAGAGAGCGACAACCACCGGATATTCTACTACCAAATACATCTTGACCAAAGGCGACAATATCTGGTTTCACTCTTCCGTAGCCTTCCGGCAAATCCCACGTGGACATACCTCGAGATGAAAACGGCGCGATACGCCTTTCATAGTTGACACCACCTACTCCAATAACATCCATCATATCCGCAGGATTATTGAGAGTGCCATACAATGGACCATCGTTCCCTATCGCAGAGACCATGATGATACCATTTGCGGTGATTTCGTTTACTTTCTCGACAAACGGTAAATCCAAGTAATCCGGTCCACCGATGGATAAGTTAATCACGTGCATTTCAGTTGCGATGGCGTAATTGAACGCGTCAAGGAACCACGAAGTGTACGATACTTGATCATTTGTAAACACTCGGAACGTGTGAATATCAGCTTCGGGGGCAAAACCGGAACATTGTGGAAATGTCGAAGCAATCACTCCCGCAACAAATGTGCCGTGGCCAAGTCCATCGGCGAGTGTATTTTCGTGCGTCCAGTTTGATCGATCTTTCACTCGGCCTTTGAAGTGCGAGTGTTCAGAGTCCACGCCCGTGTCAAAAATACCCACCTTGACGCGCTGCCCCTTGAATCCTTGTCTCCACAACGACTCCGCGTTGAAAGCGCTTGAAATCGGTTGACCTCTGCCATTTCGAGCATGTAGCCGATTTCTCAAACGTCGACCTTTTCTTCTAAACGTGCTGCTATGTATGTTATCTTCTTCAACGCCGTCGTCGTTGTCGTCGTCGTCGTCATCGCCGTGGGTTCCTTCATCACTATCACTACTTCTATCACTGCTTGTGCTTTCTTTTGACTTTGGAAAACGCGTCAAACGAGCGTCGACAAAGAAATCCTTCACGCCGAGTGTACGCGCGAGCGGTTCCGCTAGCGAAGCTATAAGCGCCGCCTCGTTCCTGGAAGTGACGAGTGCAAAATCTGTGGGAAATGCTTCCGCTCTATTCTTACGATCTAATATCGTGTGCTCAACTGGCCTAACGTTACTCGTGAGCGTATCGTCAATCTCATCATCCGCAAGAGTGACTGAGGATCCACTCTTCTTTCCTAGTATTCGTTCGAGCGTTTTCTTGTGCTCATTTTGCATCTTGTACGACGTAAACCGAACGATGTATTTCTTGGCTGACGACTTTACGAAGCGCGCTTCTTCCTCGGATAAAACTGCACCGCTTGTTTCGATATCTGGTGCTGCACGTTGAATTGCTTCTACGCCGGGTGTTTCTGCTTCAGCGTATTCTCCACCATCCAGGCTTTTACTCAACGACGTTCTTCCCACCGAACAACCCTCCTCATCGCCAGCGAGAAAGCTAGGAAGAAGAAGTTCACGCCCTCGCGCGGAAAAGCCGGAAAAGGTATGCGCTGATACTGCGACCGTGATCAGAACAAACGCAAAAGACGCGCTCGTCCTTACACTGGCAATTCCACGCATAGTATTCCTCTTCAGTAGAAGTTGGAATATAGACACTCGTTATGATATATATGAAGAAGAGGATTTGGAAAAAGTTGTGGAAAATACTCAAAAAGAATCTCAAAAGACGGGAAGAAACAGACGAGTTTTACTCTCGAGCACGGAATTGTGGAAGACTACATCCTCCACAACCTAACACGCGTGTACTTTGTATTCGCGCTCGTATTGTTGCTGCTGAAGCAGTTTTGCAGCCGCATCTTTATTTCTCCACGCGAGTCGTGCAGCCGCGTGTTCGCGCTCTGAAAACTTTCGCTCGTACTGTCGTTTGGCTTCACTGAGCGCGCGATACTCATCCTTCGTTTGTCGATCTAAAATTGACGCGCGGTCGCGTCTCGCCTTTTCGCGTGCCGAGAACTCCTTAACGACGCGTTGCAATCTGTCTTCGTGTATTGAGTTTTCAACGTGTAATCGACGAAGTATGGTTTCGTTTTCTTCCAGATCACTCTCCAATTTTTCGCGTTCGTTTTCGACGGAAGCGCGTTCGCGTTCTCGCGCATCGTCAATTTCCTCTTCGCGAATAGCGAGTAGCGCGATCGCTTCTTCAATTTTAATTGCTTCTGTTTGTGCGATTTCACCGTATATCCTCGCGAGTGTCGCGGTGTTTCGCTTCAACATTTTGTTTAAACACTCGTCCCTCAAAAACTGTTCAAACGCCTGTTTAGTTTCGGTAGCTTCTTTCTCTAACTCGTGCACTTGTTGCTCTGTTTTTCGTCGAATTTCTTCAATCGCGTTTTTGTGATGTGACACGACCTCGACATAATTTGCATCTGCTAAGCGTAGAATGTGCGATAGCCGTTTGTTTATTTCGAGTTTGTTTGCGACGCTTTCTTTCATTTGCGCCTTTTTCATCGCTCGCGCGCTCTTTTTCTCCTCTTTCTTCTTTGGACGGTTCTTTCGAGCGGCTGCAGAGGATATCCATTCTTTCTCGTCGGCAATTTTTGGTTCTTCTTCTCTATCCTTAGCAACATCATTTTCTTCGCTATCATCGTTCTTCACTTTTCCTTTATCACATTCGCATTCACATTCACTTTCGCTCTCGCTTTCGCTTTCGCTTTCGCTTTCGTCGTCCTCGTCGTTTGAAGGGGCCGTACTATTACTTTCCGGGAACGTCTTCGAAAATTTACTCGTCTCACTAACGTCACTACATCTTCCCATTTCTTTCCCCACATCGTCGAGCATTTCAAAATACCAACTCACCTTTGCGTCTTCTGCGATATCTATGCGCACTTCGTGTCGCAGCCTCGCGTGCGTTTCTGCTCGCTCTGCTTCATTTTTTATGCTCTCGGTCAAAACCTCTCGTCTTTCTTCTTCTTCTTTTTTCACCTTCTCTGTGCTCTTTTCCAACAACGCGTCCATCTTTCGCCGCGCGAGATTGAGAACGCATTCCACGGTCTCAAAGAGCGCTTCGCTGCTCTCGTCGTCGTGTGCTCCTTCGTTGTCTTCTTTGTCGTCGCCGTCTTTTTGAGAAGAGAAAGGAACAAAGACAAGGTCAGATCTAAAGATACCTAAAAATATCTACTTAAAAAGGAAACAGAGAGAGAGAGAGAGAGAGAGAAAAAGCGACACCGTTTACCTTCTTCTTCTACCTTCTTTGAATTCTTCTTCTCGCACGACAAAGAACCCGCTTCCGATTTCTTGGACGACGTAACCACTTTTGCGTTCTTCTTTCTCGCGCGTTCTCTTCGCGCGCGAATTCTCTTCGCGCGCGCGACGGACGCGGCGGCGTCCAGCATAAATATTTTTTGATTTTTATTTTTAGTCGTCGTTTGTGCTTTTGAGGGAAGTCGTTAAATATATTTTTGTGAAGTTGAACACCGGACTGAACACCAACCACTCCTACGGACTCCTACTCTTGTTCGCGCGCTTGTATCGTTCTGAGTGCGAGCAAAAAGCGAAGAGAGATAGAGAATCAGCCCAAAAAATGTCGATAAACTTTTCGAAACTTCTCGCCCAAGAGATTGAAAAGAAGAAGAAGATGAAAACACCACCTTCATCAAAAACAACAAGAACAAACGAAAACGACAACGATGAAGAAAAGATGAGAAAAAAAGCGGACGAATTGATGAGCGACGAAGTGTTCTTTGCGCAGTTTTTTACCCGGAAACCGATCGAAGATTGGGATACATATCGAGTGCATAGGAGAGATAAACCGGATGAATTCATTCCTGGTTTGTTTTACGTGCCAGAGTTTATACACGAAGAGGAAGAGAGAAGGATAAATCGAGCGATACGGACACAAAAAGAAGCGAAATGGGTGGAGAGCAAAGGGAAAAGGAAAATATTGAACGTACCGGCAGCACCGAACAACGAGAATACGCCTTTATGGATCAACGCGTTAAAGAAAGCCCTGCGAGAAACGACGGCCATGGATGGTCAAAATGAGGCGAATCACGTCTTAATAAATGAATACAACGCGCCCGCCGGTATCGATCCACACTTTGACGGCATCGTGTACAACCCACACGTAGTTATAGTTACGACGACGGGAAGAGCTTTGATGGATTTTTGGCCAAAGGAATCAGCAGACGAGCAAAAAGAGCAAGAACCAGTCGCGCAAATACTTCTACAACCGCGATCTCTTTTGATATATAGAGATGAATTCAACGATACGAACGGAGCCTATTTTTTACGTCACGGAATACGCCACTCGAGCAGCGACGACGCTTCTAAAGCGCATCCGCCATCCGTGGCTACAATTATAGAAAAAGGAGAAGAGAACGTTGCAAACTTGAACAGAAGCGCGTTGCGACATTCAATCGTATTCGTGAAGAAGAATATGGGCGCTTAGTTCAAATATATAGAACCTTGTAAAAACATAAATTTAGTATGAAAATAGAATCGCGCGCGCGTGCGAAACCAGAGAAGAAGAAACAAACAAGAAAGAAACGAATTTATATATATTAGTACACGAGTTTTATTA
>Ga0206124_10002756_pt1 | contig 12919 bp, 8 predicted proteins | sample Helgoland_Spring_3_FD_148671 | JGI IMG/M metagenome (GOLD analysis project Ga0206124, IMG submission 148671) | Pelagic subsurface seawater microbial communities from Kabeltonne, Helgoland, North Sea - Helgoland_Spring_Bloom_20160321_2 | ecosystem: Environmental > Aquatic > Marine > Epipelagic ... | reverse complement strand
ACATATTGTTATTCCTTCACCTCGCCTTCTTCCTCTTCTTCTCCTTCCTCTGCTTTCTCCCCCTTCTTCTCCTTTGCTTGTTCTTGCTTCGCGACGTCCTGGTACGTCATATTTTTCGTCTCGCTATCCTTGTAATACTCCGGTAAGTACCGTTTTTGCACCTCCACCCCACACGTTCTCGGATCGGCTTCCATCTCGTTACCTCCTCCGCCGCCGTTATCGTCGCGTTCTTTCGCTTTCTTCGCCGCTCTACTCGTCGTGTGAAAATCTTCAAACCATTCCAACAACATCGCCAACGCCATCACCGCCGCGCCTTTCTTCCCGTCGTCGCCGCAATACTTTTTGATATTTTCCTTCGCCCTCTCTCTCGCCATTTTCGTAAACTTCTCGAACGCTTTCTTTTCGTTCTTCTCTCCGACCATTTCAGCGACGCTCTTTTTCCGCAGCGATACTTTCGCGAATTCCAACGCGATCGAAGAAGAAGCGTCCTCGTCCTTTTTTTTCGCGACAACGTTCCCCGGTCCGTCCGTCCAGCTCTTCTTCGCGTTCGCAACCTTCTTCGCTCTCTTCTTCGTCGGCTCTTCCACCACCTCCTCGTCCTCTTCTTCTCTCTCCTCTTCCTCCCTCTTCTTCCAGTCGTCCGGCCCAATCTCCAACTCTAAAATACTCTCGATGTTCCACCCGTCCCACGGCGCTCGACACTCAAAATTCCCGCTCGATATAACTTTAACCATATGACACTTCTCGTTCACCTCGAACGCGTTGAACCCGATTCGTTTCCCGCGTTCGTCCACCGCGTACGCGATCACAGAGCCGTCGTACGGTGTCATTCCGCCAATCATTTTTTTCATTTTTTTCTCCGCGCCTTCAAAGAACTCCTTTTTTCGTGCACATCTCCCCTCGTAATGCGAGAGCAAATTCCCGAGCGAACTCCCGAAGAACGCGCTTCGTTCCTTTGGAATTTTCGCGGTTAAAACGAACGGCGGTCTCGATTCTCTCGCTTCGCGAAGCATGTTTGATAAAACAGCGTCTCGTTTCACTTCCTCGTACGTCCTCTCGACGTGGTTGATCGATTCCTCGAGCTTGAGAAAATGCATTTCGCACGCTTTCGAGTCGACGTTTTCTGCGATATTTCTCGTCGTTTTCCCGAGCGCGTCTTTGAGCTCTTTCCAACTTTGTTTGCAGTGGAGGACGGCGTTTTGCGCGTGGAATAAGGCAGTTTTCGCGGCTTCGTCCAGAGGAGGGTGAGATTCGTTCATTTCTTCTCTCTCTGTCTCTCTCGCGTGTCGTTTTGCTTGTCGGGGATGTGAGGAAAGTTGGGACGAATACATTTTATCTCTGTTGCTGCTCCTATAGACTTTATGAACTAAATAACTAATGTGAACTATTCCCGAAGATACTTTCTGCGCTCCTTGATGCCTTCGGTCTAAAAACAATCGTCGCGTACTCATTATTCGACGACGCTTTATGTCGTCGTCTCTTGCTGCTGCTGATGTTGGTGTTGCCTGTGTCGCTTTAAGCTCTGTCGTCTTTGTCGAAAGTCGGTTTCGCTTTTCGCCACGCGTTGTAAAATTTTCTCTTTGCTCACTCGGTACTTGGTTTTCGCGGAATCGCGAATATCGCGAACGCTCGCTCGGACGTAATCTCTTCTCTCTTCTCTTCTCTCTTCTCGCTTTTGTTTCAGTTCTTTCCATCCGGGGTGCGAGAAGTACGCTTTGGCGTAAAGCGCGGTGGCGTAGGCGGTGGCGGCGAAGGTGAAGTGGGCAAAGTTTTCAGTCGTGGTGGAAATGACTTGCTTTTGCGTCTCGTACGTGTCGAAGAGGAGCGGGATGTGGTCGAGCGTTTGCCCGCACGCGACAGCGAGGAGACCCATTAAAAACGCCGTGGCGACTTTGCCGACGAAGAGCGGTTCCCACTTTTCCGTGGAGTTGAACGCTTCCCAATCGCTTTTCTCTTTCCGTGCCGCCACTCGAGAGGTGTCGCTATTCTCCACGCTACTGCTGCTCTCACCACGACCGCTCTCTTCTGTGACTCCGTTGTCCTCCCTTTCATCCTCCCTCTTCACCGTGTCGATGGCAAAATACTGTCGCCACGTCAAATTTTCAAACTTGAGCGCGTTCGCTCGCCGCCAAAACCCGCTCGCTAAAAAACCACAATCCCTCAACACGAACAGACCAACGATCCACGCCGGCAGCTGCCCAGTCGCCGCCATCCCGACCCCGACGGAACTGACGAAAATCTTATCCGCCGCGGCATCGAAAAAAGAACCAAAATTACTCGTTTGGTTCCATCTCCTCGCCAGGTACCCGTCCGCGTAATCCGAAATCCCCGCCAGCGCTATCGACGTCAACACGAGCTCGCTCGAATACACATCTGGACCTTGGATGATCATGTAAGATATGATTGGACCGGATACTGCTCGACCCACGGATAACGCGTTTGGAATGTTTACGATTTTGTTCGTCACAGAGGAAGAGGAGGATGTTTCGGATGTTCCTTCTTCTCGCAGGAGTAGTCCTCGTTTTTGCTCTTCTTTTTCTCTCATCTCTGAGTCGTTCTCGTTCTCATCATCGCTGTCGTCGTCTGTCTCGCCCTCGCTGCTGCTCGAAGCGCTTTTGTTCGAAGACACCACGGATGACGCGCTCGAAAACGCCCGGTTCCTTCCGCCATCGCGCGCGGTGTGCGTGCTACTCCGCGCGGCGAATCCTCTCCAAAACACGAATCCTTCCCGGGAAACGTCTAAAGCGCTCCTCGTAAAGCTCGCACATTGATGATGATATTGACGCCTCCAAAAGCCCCCACCGATGCGCGCGTGTGCTCCACCTCCTTTCCCTCCCGTGTATGAGGAGGAGAGATGCCTGAGGAGGAGATATCTCCTCGTCGTCGCCGTCATCATCGCTGAAACTTCGCGTCGTTTCCACGACATCGTTTCTCTTTCCCGAGCGATGCAATTCTGAAGGATTTCCATACAAAAACGGCAGAATAAACACTTGATGCGACATCTGTGATGCATCGACCGACAAAAACACCACTCGGAGGAGGAGGAGAGGGCGTTTCCTCGCTCGTCCAGTGTTGGGGATGCTCGGCGCGATTACAACCTCCTCCTTTATTCGGTGATGACGACGATAAAAACGACGGAGAGAAATCCAATCTCCCGAGGAAGCTCGCCCCCAAGTTTTTGTGCGGGCACTGCGGGGCGATGAATTCGTCGCTCGAGTCTTCTCCCGCCGCTTTTTTCGCGCGAGGAGGAAAAGGAGGACTCGGGGGATGCAAAGGCAAAGGAGTGAAAGAGTTTTGTCTCGTTTTGCCGGCGAGATGTCTCGCGAGAACGATGGGAAGGATTTTAATACCAACCGTTCTGTGTTTGGTGTATTATTTAGTCTCGAAAACGTACGAAGTGTCCATTCCAAAGTTGACGACGGAAAGAGAGAAAAGAGTTTTAAATGTTGAAGGGGAGATGATGGAAAGGACGACGAACGCGCGAATGATGGATTTGGCGACGAGTTTTGGATTGAGATGCCTGTTGATGTTCGCGTGCGCGAACATTTATTGGAACTACGCGGTGTCGATTCTTTCGCGGCCGAAGAGCATTCGCCAGTTGCGAGAGGACGGGGAAGGGAGTATGAGTGGGAGCGAAAGCGACGAGGAAGACGTAGAGAGTGGTGGTAGACGTAATACTAGTGATAGAAATAGTAACCGGAATGGGATTATGCCGGTGCCGTGGTGTCAGCAGCAACGTCAAAATCTGGAGAACGAGACTGAGACGGATATCGAAAACGGCACGGAGACAACGGAGAGACATCCGACGACCATCGTGCCTCGAGACTCGTTTAGAAATTGCGCGTATTGCATCAAATGTGATGACGTGAAACCGTTTGGGACCTCTCATTGCTCCACGTGCAATAAGTGCATAGTCGATTTAGACCACCACTGTCCGTTTTTACAAAACTGCGTCGGCAAACATAACGTGAGAGCGTTTACGTGTTTTTGCTTGTGGTGTTCGTTGGGATGCGCGTTGGCGTTTACCGTTGCCATTTTGTTACCGTTCACGTCGCAAAGAGCGACGTTTATGAAACCGTACGAGAGAGTTATGAGTGGCACGGATAAATATTCCAACTTTGGCAAGAACACGTACGAACACATAGGGCATTTCCCGACGTCAACCGGAGCGCTCATACAGTATTGCACTTTCGCTTTGAAATACGTGAGTGCGTGCGAAGACACGTGGATTGGCACGTGGTGCATAGTCGTATTAGCAACTGCAACCATCACTCCTCTCACGTTTGGTTTATTTTACCAAACGTACATGGCGGTCAAACGAGGCGAATTTTACGTCGCGTCTTTAAAAGCGAAACGGGAAAGAGAAGAGCGCGGCGGGAGTCCCGAGTCGATGGCAAGAGACGCGTCGGGATTGAGTAAGCACGTGGAAGAGGCGAGGGTAAAAGCGGTGTTTGAACGGACCAAAGGCGAACACTGGGTTTTTTGGTTTCTCTTTCCGAGACTCTCTCGAACGGGGAGGCTTGGAAGAAGAAGAGGAGGCGCGCAAAAAGTCCAATAATAGTACAAACAAATGTGTAGTGTGATTTTTCAGCGCCATCTACCGCACGTTCTGATATCATCGAACAAACCAACTGTCGCTTCGACGTCAACGCCCGTTTCGATTTCGTCTTGGCACCACAAAAACCGCGGTTTAACACCTGGAACCGTTCGCAAATGTTTCAAAACGCCTTCCGTAATCGACGAAGAAGCCGCAAAGACGCTCGATGGAATGCGAACGTTTGATTCGGATTCTACGATTTCTTTCAACAAACTCCCATCCGTGGCAGCTTTGGTCAACGCTCGAGCAAACGTGTCCGTCTCGTTTTCGTCGTCATCTCTGGCGGATACCAACACGTTTTCGTTGAGCTCGACGCCGAGCGCGCGAAACCACGTTTTCACTCTCGCCGCGCTTTCCCTGATTTCCGCGACGTTTTCTACACTTCTAAAATCTCTATTTTGCAACGCGACGAGCTTTCTACTATGAGCGGCGGCGCGCTTTAAATCTTCTTCTTCTTCTTCTTCTTCTTCTTCTTCTTTTCCCACCTCTTTGCTCACCACTGTCTTGCCAACACTACCATTTATCGGTATCGTCGCTCTCTCCATCGCCAGATGAATAGCTCTCTCCAAATCGTCCTTCGCCGCGGGATCCGCGCGCAACTCCAACGTCCTTTTCTCCAAATCCGTCATCGGGTAACTCCCAATCGGTTTCGCCTCTGGAAGTATCATCGGTTTCCCATATTCTTCCTCCCACGGCGAAGACGCCGCCACCCCTGACGACGATACCACCCCTCGTCGCGGATTCCTTCGCATGTACTTCTCCTCCTCTTCTCTATTCAGCGTCATCCCGTCTAACCGCTTGTTTACCGTTGTCGTCGTCGCTTCCGCCGAAACACCACTCGTATTCTTATTCGTCGTTTTCTCGCTGGCGAAGTACTCCTCGTCGATCTTGTTCGCATCATCCTCCATTTTTGTCGTAAACGTCAACTCCTCTTCCTCTTCCTCTGAAGAAGAATATCTCGTCTCTTCCCCTAACAGTCTGCTCGGTGGCGTCAACACTTCGCCTCTCTTTCTCATCGGGGAAAGTTTCGGTGGCAATTTCCGAGGCACCGAATCATCCTCCTCCTTTTCCTCCTCTTCCTCTTCCAGCATCGCTTCTTTCTTCGCCGACATCCACGCGAGCAACGACGCCGTTTCCTCCTCCGATGATTCGCCTCCTCCTCCCTCGGTGTCGTCCAAATCCATCCTATAATTTGTGTCACACAAAAAAGCAATCAACAACAACACAAAAGGGCAATAAAACAAGCAACAATCAGCAGAAAGAAAGAATAAAAGGTCCTCCGCCGTTCTCTCGTTGGGCTCCTGTTTCGGAGAACGCTCAAAGAGCGCGCGTCTGATGTGTCGCAACAAACGCAAGCTTTTATGCGGGAAAACAGAGGGAAAAGAGCACCCTCCTTTTTTTTTGAATTTTTTCAGTCAATTAAATTTTTTCTCATTTGCCCCTTCAAAAAAACGTAAGAAGAGTTTTACTCACTCCGCGCGAGAGATAGAAGAGAGTACACATCACATAACAACAACAACAACTCGCTAATATTGATTGCTCGCTCGAAAGAGAAGATATACACACACACACACACTCAGATATATAATAAGAGTAAATGTCGGAATCATTCGCGTACGGCGCCTCGGAAGACCCAGACAGGAACGATTACTTCTCGAAACTCAGAATCCAATCCTCGCAACGGATGCAACGACTGTTGGACCGATCCGTTCCGTTCGCCTTTCACAGATGGCTCGCGTGGGTTTTTCTCGCGCTTATGTACACGCTGAGAGCGTATTTCGTCCACGGGTATTACATCGTGACGTATGGGTTAGGGATTTATAACCTGAACTTAATGATTGGGTTTTTATCGCCGGCGAGAGACCCAAGTTTGAGCGCGAGTGAAGGACCGACGTTGCCGAGCAGCAATAACGAAGAGTACCGGTGCGTTTTAGGAAAAAGTTTCGAGCGTCATCGGTTTTAAGAAGAAAAGGAGCACCGTTTACGCGGTTTAGTGCATCGTCTCTTTCTCGGTTTTCTTCTTCTTTTCCGCTTCGTCGCGTTTTTGCGATGATATTCGAGCGCGGATATCGACGCGTTTGATTTTATCGACGCGCCGATGTATATACGCGTGGCCGTTGCCGTCGCTGACCGGTTCTCTTTTCGTTATTACTTTTGTTGCAGACCATTCGTTCGAAAACTGCCAGAGTTTAAGTTTTGGGTCAAATCCGCGAAGAGCTTGCTCGTCTCCTTCTCCATGACCTTCTTCCCGGTGTTTGACGTGCCGGTGTTTTGGCCGATATTGTTGATGTATTTTATCATGTTGTTCACGATGACGATGAAGCAGCAGTTGAGACACATGATTAAACATAAATACGTGCCGTTTTCGTGGGGGAAGCAAACGTACGGGAAAGGTAGCGGGGGAGGTAAAGAGATGAGCGGAGGGAGCGATTAGTGAGAAGAAGCGCTGTAATATAATAACTAAAACGTAATAGCATCATCCTCGCATAATAAAACTAAGAACTACTCGTGCACCTTGGACAGATACTCCCACAACCCATCGCCTAAATGGTGGCACAACTCCACCCCGATGCCTTTATTTTCCCTTCGCATAGCTTCCGCGCTCATAACGCACGTCCCGACCGCTAACGCGTGCTCTTTCCCTTCCGCGTATATCGCTACCGGTTCGTCTTCCTCCACCTCGTCGTGCATGGTCGCGCCCGCGCTCGTTAACCCTGGGCACATGATGTTTGATCCTTTAAACACGAATTTAATCGCCCCTTTGTCTGTTCGTAGTCGTTTCATCATTCGTGGGAATCGGTGGAGGACTTTTAAGGTTGGGTAATACGGACCGTCTTTCACGGTTTGGAAGAATAAAGGTTCGTTTCCCACTAAAACGACAGTCACTTTGTTCTCCAACTTCCCGACTCGGATTTCCGCGTTTTTTTTCGGCAACAACAAATCTAACGGCGTCGGCCCTTCCTCGTTTTCCTCCTCCTCGTCCGACGACGACGAGGTTGAATCTGAATCCGACGAATCCCGGCGTTTTTGGCGGCGTTTTTCTTCGTCCTCGTCTTCATCTTTGACCGAGCGATTTGAACACAAGGAGGGAAACTGTTCGGCGATTTTCGATCGAATCGCGCGTTGGACGGAGGATTTGATCTGCGTGCTCCCGTGGAAATCTTCCAAGGAAAACTTTTTGAACATTAGTATTAGTATTACGTTGGTGTTGTTTTTGTCGTCGTTTACGTCGTCCTCTTCTCTCTTCTTCGCAAAAGGAGGAGAACTTCTTTAGGTATGTAAAGCGCTTTCGAGGTGGTTTTTTCTGAGGTATTTGTGTGTTGCAAAATTTTAAAGTTAATCAACTCCAAATTCGAAAACATAAAAATACAACAATTAATTAATCTACGGAATACTTCTCGCACCCGACGTCGACGCTTTCACTGAACTCGGACTTCCAAAACCCATCGGTTTTATGATTCATCATCCAATCTTTGTGAAATTCGTCGTCGCTGTATTCCGCGTGGTCTTTATTTGTTTCGGCGGGTTTCAAGCCGGTTAAGCCGCCGCCTTGGGACCAAGCGCAGATGGCGCCCGAAGCGGCGCCAGCGAAGATGGAGACTTCAGAGGTGGATTCGTTGGCGCTCATTGCTGCGCACGTGAGGAGGCCTTCCGTACCTGGTAAGGAGTAGAGATAGCCGCCGTTGATGTCAACGTCGGAGTCCAAGACGACTTCGCCCTCTTCGCGTTCGACGAAGAGCGAGCCGGAGAGGCCGACGCCTTGGCCGTCGACGCACCGGACGTGGAGAAGGCCGAGAGGGGCGTCGGAGGAGTCGGAGTCGTCGGAGTCGTTGGAAGTGTCGTCATCGTCGTCGTAATATCCGGAGACACCCATGGTCGTAGCGCTGGATAAGGTGGACGTTTGGCTTTGGCCGCTGGTGGCGGTTTCGAGAACCGGGAGGTCGTCTTTGTGATGGTCCGATGAGGCGTTCGCGGACGTCTTACGTAACAACAAAGTGCTCGCAATGTTCGAAACTGCTTTAGAGAGCGGGGTTTTTCTACTCTTTTGCGAAGGTGGAAAGTACGCCGCGGTGGAAACCAACACTCCAGAGGGTTGGCCGCTTTGTAAGTTTCTCTGATTCGTCGCACTTTTCGGCGTGGCGTTTGGTAAAGAGCAATACTCTAATCCGGAAATGGGCGCTTCGCACCCGTCGATTCTTGGCGCGTTTGGTAAATCACGAGGTCTCGCGGACGGTCTCGCTAACACGTGCGTTTTCACGGAGGAGGAGAAATCGCCGGCGAAAATAACTCCGGGAGGTCCGGCGCATACGGAAAAAACGCGGCGTCTGTGCCCAGTCATGGTCGCCGCGGCAACTTCTTGCCTCGGATCCCAGACTTTGACGACACCGTCCGCACCTCCTGAAACAAACAAACCAGCGCCATCCAAAGACGGTTCGTTGTAGCTAATCACGCACGTGACGTCGTTTTGATGACCTCGGATACTCGCTCTTTTCTGACCAGTGTTTAAATCCCACAAACCGAGCGCGCCGGATCTCGAGCCAACTGCGATGGTCGCCGATTGCCAATCGACAGCGCCAGACGTGACGGCGTCGAAGACGTACATCTTTCGCGTTTCACGCGATCGTTCTAAATCCCAAACTCGAACGGTGTTATCTCTACCACCGGACACGCACAAGAAAGGTTTTTGAATTATGCCTGCGCTGGCGTTGCTATAATCTGCAATAGAGAGAAACTCAACGCGGTCGGTGTGCCCAGATAAAGAGTGGCCGCCGGACAAACCGACGTTTGGATTCCATCGCCAACTGCGAATAGTCCCGTCCCAACCACCGGTGGCGACGATTTTTGCGTTTGGTAGAACGTTCGTCTTCGAACAACCGACGCATGAAACGAGTTCGTTGTGTGCAAACGGATCCTCTTCCGGGACGATTGCGCGTCGAAAACTCGGCGCGCGGTCGCCCGCGCCGCCAAAACAACCCAAGTAAGGATTCAATATCGCTCGATTGTCCAAGCCAAAATTATCTTTTTGATCTTTGCCGCTATATTTCTTCGGATTCACCGCGGGTGTTCTGAGCTGCGCCGGCGGCGCTTTCGCGCCACCCGTCATCGAGGGGAGATACGGAGGCGTTAAATATCCAGCATCTGAACCGCTCGTATACGTAGGCGTTCTTCCGGTCGATTGTTGCGACAGATGAAGTAAATTTTGACTCGAGTTTTCTTTGCGTATGCGTTTCAAATTCGCTCTCGCTCTTCGTTGCGCTTCTTCGGTTTTCTTACTCGTGCCTCCCCGGAACCAATTCAAAATGGTGCTCAAAAATGCGCCTAAAGATTTCCAAAACACGTCGGTGAAGAAATACACCCACTCGTCTAATTTGTTCACAAAATGTGCCCATCGACCGGGCACTAAGGGTAAATCTTCCGAGAAAGTGCGTTCGGAGGAAAGCGTGTGCCCGTGATGGCCTCTTTGTTGTTGTTGTTGTTGTTGTAACTGTTGCTGTTGTCTGGACGCCGAGGACAGTTGTCTTCGTAACGCGTTAATCTTACCACTGTCGTCGCTTTCGCGCCTCGCGCGCCCTAACGACGGCGACGACGGTCGATGGACCGGCGAAGTCGATGAAGTCAAATTCGGCGGCAATACGATGAGTTTTTCCGTGCTCGGAAAGCGAGTGGACGATTTGTCTCGTTCGTGTTGCTTCCTGCGTCGTTCGCTGACATCATCGTCGTCGTCGGAATTGAACGCGGCGTTCTTCGTGATCATCTGTGCAATCTCCTCGACGGCGCTTTTCGTCTTCTTTTTTGTCGGTGTCGTAGCGGTTGATATTGATGTAGTTGTTGCTGTTTCTTTCGACTTCTTCTCCAGCATTCGCATGTGTGCGATGTTCTCCTGACTCGAATTCGCATTCGGCGTAGAGAGCGAAAACGAGCTATCCGTGCCTAACGGCGACTCCGGTTCGGAAGAATACCCGGACGATGAACCGCCTTTATCTTCTTCTTCTCCTTCTTCTTCTGCTGACTTTTTAGTCGACTTGCTTTTCTTCTTTTTCTTTTTCTGCTTGTTTTTACCGCCGCGGCGTTGTTCTTCCTCCTGTAAATGTTGCGACGACGACGACATCGACGTCAATTCCGTCGTCCCTGAATTCTTTCGCATCATGGCCGTTTTAGCTAAATTTGACGCCGACGCCGAGTTCGACGATCCCGATTTCTTCTTCTTACTTTCCACCGTCTTCCACTCTTCGCTGTCGTTTTTGTTGTCCATCTCTTCTTCTTCTTCTTCTTCTTCGTCCTCGTCTAACGAGTTCAACGACCCGTAACTCTCCGAGTTCCTTTTCATCGTCGTCACAGTATCGTCGTCGTCCTCTTGAATATTACTCCTCGCGCCGGGAAGTTTACTCCTCGAAGTCGCCGAAACTTCAGAAGATACGGCGACGCTCCGCTCTTCCAACGCCTCTCCTTCCTCCTTCGTCTCTTCCGTCTGCATCTGTTGCTGCGCCGCTTTCATCTTCCTCCGCAGTTTTTTCTTCTCCTTCCTTCTCTGTTTCCGTTGTTTCAACTCCTCATCCTCGCTTTCCTCTTCTTCTTCTCCGTGTTCCTCTCCTTCGGCGGCTCCGTCCTCCTTCGCGTTTAACTTCTCCTTCGCGTCTTCAAACGCCTCCTCTTCCTCCTCGTCCGAATCTTCATCTCTCTGCTTCAACAACGCGTCCCACGAGTTCACGCTTTTAATCCCACCTCTGTTTCCTCCACCTCCTCCACCTTTCGCGTTGTTGTTGTTGTTGTTAAACTTCTTTTTGTGTTGTTGTCGCTCTTCGACGTTGAATGAGTTTCTCCGCGAGTTTTGCGCTTGCGCATTGTTGGAATCGATGATGGTCTCGTTAATGGATTCAAATTCGTTCGACTTCTTTCCTCCTCCTTTACCACTCAGAGGCGGTTTGTTCTTTTTCCTTTTCGCGTTGTTTTGCACGACCGTGGTCCACTCTTCTTCCTCTTCGTTTTCTTTGTGTTGTTGTTGTCTTCTTCCGCGCGCGTGTTCTTCGTCCGCCGTGTCGTTCATGATATTTGACTTTTCGTCTCTCGATTCTCTCTCGAAAATGTGCAATTCTTTTCTCTCTTGAGGAACGAACGAATGAAGAATTTTTTTTTTTGTCTGCATGCCCCATCTGCCATTTTCATACAAGAAAGCGTTTTTCTTCTAAAGTCATATTCTTTTTTTCCTCATCTCATTTCATCAGTGTTTGACCACCGTTTATGACTCACGAGATGCAAACAGAAGAAGAAGTTAAAGACAAAGACAAAGAAAACAAAGAGGAGGAGAAAATGACGACGATGAAGAAAAACCCTCTCCTCCCGACGGTGCTTTGGGCGCAACGACGCGATCGCATTTTTTTAACGTTCGAGATCAAAAATGCGATCCGAGATTCGATTCAATTGGAGGTACGAAATCCGTACCCGCTGGAAGCGATGGAGGAAGAGGAAGGAAAAGGAGCGGTGTTTGGGTACGTTGGAACGAGCGTGGTTGTGTTTTCGTGCGAGAGTTTGGATGTGTGCGGAGAAGAAGAAGAAGAGAAAGGGATTTTGATGATCGACGATTGTTCGGTGGAAACTGTCGGGGAGAAGTTGAAAAGACAAGCGTTTGGAGGAGAAGACGACGAAGAAGAAGAAGCCTCGCCGACATCTGTCGTCGACGGCCAACAACGCCTCCGTTCTCCTCTCTCTCGCGAAAGACGACGTAAAAAGCAAACGCACGCCATCGAACTGGAACTTTACAACGCCGTCCTTTCCAACCAAATCTCGCATAAACTCACCGTCACGGATAAAACCGTCCACCTGGTTCTCTTCAAACCAAAACCAACTCCGCACTGGCCTCGGCTCCTCGCCACGCGCGAAAAGTTCCGCCACGTCAAAACCGACTTTGACAGCTGGAAAGACGAAGACGAAGAGTTGGAAGACGAGAACAAGTTCACGTTCGACGCGAATAAGATGTTGAAAATCGACCAGTACGAAGACGCGGAGTTATTCGACGATATCTCCTCGGACGACGAGGACATGCCGGACTTGACCGAAATGGTTTAAGAAAAAGTAAAAAGAGAGAGTAGTTCTACTCCCATCATCTCTTTGAGTAAAGTAGCGCACGTAATCATTCATTGATAAACCATAATACTCTCGATCGCCACCAAAGCGTAAGCTTTTTTTGCTCGTATTTTCTTATCCAAACACCGTTACAAAACTTCACAATTCCCGCGCATAGAAAAAGAAGAAGTTAATAAAGAAGAAGAGATCAGAGTTCTTCTCAAAACTCAGAATGTACCCTCTTCCTCGTCAAATGAATGT
>Ga0206124_10002748_pt1 | contig 12944 bp, 15 predicted proteins | sample Helgoland_Spring_3_FD_148671 | JGI IMG/M metagenome (GOLD analysis project Ga0206124, IMG submission 148671) | Pelagic subsurface seawater microbial communities from Kabeltonne, Helgoland, North Sea - Helgoland_Spring_Bloom_20160321_2 | ecosystem: Environmental > Aquatic > Marine > Epipelagic ... | reverse complement strand
ATCAGAACTTTCTTCATTACAAAAGATTGTTTTTTTATCCTTTACTAAAAAAATTTTATTTTTTTTACCAACCAGGAAATCTTTCTTTATTCAACAGTGACTGACTTGAACAAAACAGAGAATTAGTTTTTTTGTTCTGAAACCCTTTGTGGAAACTCTGATAAAACCTTATATATTTTTCTTCCATTTATTTAGATTAACTTTTCTTATTTATTTCTCCACCAGATGAAGTTTTAATATCATTTATATCTATTAACAAATCGCCATAAATATTTATTTCAGCACCGCTGGATGATGAACCTGTGAACTTACTCAATACTTTTGCATTAATTTCTGATGCGCTACTTGCCCTTGCCTCTAAGTATTGGGTTTTAAATTTTCTTGCTTCAACTTCGGCGCCACTAGAAGACTCTATATTTGTAGAAGTGCATAAACCTTCGAGCATAATCTCTGCTCCACTAGATGATTCCACATATAAATTATCACACTCAATATCTATTTGAATTTCTGCACCACTGGATGCATTTAAGTCAAATTCATCTGAAGAAATGTTTCTAGCAAAAACCCTGCTTCCAGAAGAAGAATGTACGGAAGTAAGTGTTGGCACTGATATATCAATCACTACCTCACCATTACATTGTTTGAATAAAAATTTAGGGCAATCTCTAGTTACATATAAGATTTGATTCTTTTCATAAATTTTAAGCGTGCTTAAATCAGTTTCTTCATTTGCATGTGCAACTACTAAAAAATTTTTATCTGCTTCAATATTTACATTAACTCCGGCGGACGTTTTTACCTTATTGAAGTCAAAAAAATCATAATTCCTCATAATGTCATTTGAAGCATTAAGTGCGATCAAATGAGTGGACGTTATAAATGTAAAGATCAAAAAGAGAAGTTTTGTATGTGCTTTTTTGTTCATGTATTTATTTTTCCTAATTCTCTGTTTTGTTCTACTCCACCGTGACTGAATGTTCCAAGGGGGTGTAGTTTCTTGTCATCTCTATCCTCAGTCATGCTTTTTTTTTAGTATGTGGTCTTCCACCCTTATGGAAAGGTATTTCATCTGTATTCAACACCCTCTTCCCATTGATTAGATTATAACCTTTACTCTTATTGTTGGGGTCTTCATATTCCAACCCATCTTTTACGATAGGAAGTCTAAAGTGCATCTTTAACTTGTGACCTTGGTGTGTGTTCTCCCCCTCTCTATTCTCTGCATAACAAGGAATAACGATTATTTTAGTAAGGTGTTCAATGATTACATCTCGTGGAGACTCTTCTATGCTCGACTCCAATCTTTGACCATGTCTATTAACCCAATTTATCCAGTCCTTCTCTTCATCTAACCTTGTTATATCCCCAACACTTCGTTCCTTTCCATCTACCAATTCAGACAATGCTTCTTCTAACTGATTTACAATTTTGTTTCCTACACCTTCTGTTTCTTCACCCAGTAGAATCTTTGTCTTAACTGATGCAATAGAGGTTTCAATTCTCTCAATGTTCTTATCAATCTCTTTGATGTTGTTCTCTAAGAGTCTTATTTGGTCATTTGATTTCTTAACCCTGTCTCCCTTTGCATCCATCAGTTCCTCTTTAACTCTTTCTTTAAGTAAGTGAGAGTTCAAGACAACCTCTTTCACTGTTTCAATTACAAACTCATCTGTCCTATCCATATTCAAACTTCTTTTATTCTCACACTTAATCTCTTCTCTCTTCTTGTATCTCTTCATTCCAACATTGCAGTTATAAACTCTTGATACTGGTCTGTTAGGGTTATCAACATTCTTGATGAGTTGAGTAATTCTGCACTTACAATCTCCACACCATAGAATGTCACCTAACAAGGAGATTTCTTTTCTGTTGTTATCTCCCTTGTTCTCTGCATTCACTTCTAGTTGTTTCTTAACCTTATTAAATAACGAGTGAGTAATTATCTGAGGAATGACATGACTTATCCAAGACTCGGAATAGTTGTCATACCATCTGTAAGTCCCAAGATAGTGTTCATTGTTTAACATCTTTATAAGGGTGGTTGTATTCCAGTATTTTGCTCTTCTTGGTTTATAACCTTGTGCATCAAAGTCTTTTGCAATATCGGTAATCGAGTCCTGTTTTGCATATCTTTTGAATAGTTCTTTGACTAGTTTTGCTTCTTCCTTGTTGATTTGAAAAGTCTTATCTACATTCTTATATCCATAGATAACTGTTCCACCCATGAACTTGTTCTTACCCTCGAATGCCTTTCCTCTTAATGATTTACCTCTTGTGGTTCTCTCTCTAATGATAAGTCCTTCATCCATTGCAGACTCAGACTTCATAAACAAATTCCATCTTCCCATCTTGGTATCAACTTCTATTTCTTCTGCACGAACTCCCTCAAAAAGTTTTACCCCATGAGGGACACACCAGTTGTAGACCAAGTCTTGTCCTTCTAAACCGAAACCCTTCTCACCATATGCACCACCCCTAGATAACCTAGAGAACTCCATTACCCAAATGTGGGTGACATCACCTTTCAGAATTCTTTTCTTTAGTTCTTCAAACTCCCCTCTGTTTCCTTTTGTTGAACTTTGGACACCCTTATCACCTTCAAGGACTTCTACATATTCAAGACCCATATCTTTTGCAATCTTTTGACCAGTTGTTCTCTGTCCCTCAATGGAATAACCCTCATCCTTTTGTGACCTGCCTGAGACGCGAATGTATGCGTGAAGTTTATCCATGAGACCTCAATGCGTGTTGGACACTACCCTTACTTACATTTAACTCTTCACAAATCTTTCTGTAAGAAAGTCCCTTGTCTCTGAGTTTGAATATGTTGGATTTAGTTTCTTCATTCATGAGTTTTCCTTTACCCCATTTTGTATCTTTCTCACGCAGTCTTTTAATTGACTCTGATTGCCTGGAAACAATCATGTCTCTTTCCATCTCCGAGAAGATACTGATGAAATAACTGAACATTTTTCCTTGTTGAGTTTGGGTGTCGATTGAGTTTTTAACCACAAAGATATTAACCCCAACTTCTTGAAGTTCGTTGATGGTATTAATCACATCAACTGTTGACCTTCCAAGTCTCGAGAGGTCAAAGACAATGACGTAATCAAACATTCTCTTCTTACTATCTTGAAGTAGTTTTCTTAGTTGAGGTCGTGTGTCTCGACTCTTTGTTCCACTCATAATTTCTTTGTATTCACCGACACAGTTCCAATCTAATCTCTCGATTTGTTTATCGATGGAATTAGTCTGGTTTTCAATTTCTTGATGGTCTGTGCTAATTCTTTGATATTTTACTACTCTCATAAACTACTCCCTATACACAACTATTATACTAAAAATAGACTGATATAGTCAAATAATAGTTGTGTTAAGAGTGTAGTTAAATTATGCAACCCAATTGAAATGACTCTCGTTCTCTTTCTCACCATAGTCAAAGTCTGTTTTCGTGAACGCAAACTGCATTGATGTATAGAATGATTTCTTAACTGCATTTCTATCTGTGAACTCATAAAGTGCTTTTGCATTCGAATCATCCAAATCCCTTGTGCCTTTTTGGAAAAACTTCATAGTTTTGCCGAGTAAGACAGGTGTGATGCCTTTTGAATTTGGGAACAAATTACTTCTTGAAAGACAAATTGGAACGAACAAGTATTCACTCACTCTGTTATTTCCATTTATTTGAGTTACATCAACCATTTTGCCTTCGGGTGTTTGCCACACTGAATGCCAATTTAACTTGATGCCATGTGCATTAGGATATAATTCATATCCTGTAATCATCTTGCCTCCATATCTGTTAACAAGTTCTCTTACATTTGCATGACAATAACCACCAGTTCCACTTGCAGTCATACAGTTTTGTCTTGGTTTAACTTTGATTGGTTTTGGCATTAAGGTCAGAATGTCATAACTGACACATTCTCCTAATTTCATGAAATCTTCATCATAATATTCGTTGTCTTCATTGATGCAAAGAATCTTCAAATCAAAATTCATTGCATCTTTCCATTCAATTCTTTCTGCATTGATTAGTCTCTGTTGTGCAGAAATCAAACTCTGATTTCTTATGAAGTCTCTCCTCATTTGTTTGTTGTTAAATACTGTTTTCATTTTTTTCTCCTTTTTTGAGATTAGGAGTCATTTCCCAACCTTCATATACAGTATATAAAAATAGTGGGTGCATTGACCCTGTAACTCATCTAGTAAGTGTTGGGTTAGTGGTGTATGCTTTATGATGTGAAACTAATCTATAACAAAATAATCACTCCTAGAGGGTCTGATAAGACTTCTAAGGGGGGTTATACCGATTATTCATACTTTGACTCATCTAAGAGAACTAAGGGTGGAGAAACGATAGGAAGAAACATTCAATGGTATCGAATGTGGTGGATGTATCTTCGACTTGCACTGGAATGTGAACAAAAAGGTATTCTTATCGAGGGTGAAAAGGTGAAGATGGATAGAAGGTATTACAGACAATGGAATCTCAATTCTATTCTCGAAAATAGTTTTGATAATTGGTGGAAAGAGAACAAAAGACTCTTTGTTCACCCCCCAATTAAGACACTAAGTGCATCAAGTGTTTCTGATGATGACCATCTTGTTCTAATGGTTCCTAAAACTAGAGATAAGACCGACTTGCTAAAAGAATTAGATGAACTCTTAGAGGGAAAGACTAAAAGTGTTGTTAGGTTTCCTTTCTCTAAATCGAAATCAGTCTATCTAAGGTGCCATATGCAATACAACATCTTTCTTAAATCACAAAGTGGTGAAAGTAGAAAGAAGATAATGAATTGGGTGAATGAAGTTTATCGACCAATACATTTATCAAAATATCTTATTCAAAGAGATGGAAATAAAGAAAATAAAAGAAGTGAAAACAAAGTTCATCCTATTCACGGAACTCTTGAAATTATCTCTGCAGAGAATGGTGTGACTAATAATATTCGTTATGCAAAGAAGAGGATAGTTTCAACCAGTAGAGGTGTCTTTCCTTAGGTGGACTAATCCTTGGTTTAATACCCTCAAAATTGACCTCTTGAAACCCCTTGTTTTACTGGGTTCATTTTTTCAATTTCAGAGGGGTATTAGTCCATTTGCACTAACCCATCAAATTAATTCAAAAAAAGTAGTCGATTAGACTTCAACGAAGTCTAAATACTATTGATGAATACAGAATTACACAATGAACTTCTAAAACATGAGATGAGTAAAGACCTCTCAAGAAGAAGATTACAGAAACACCTTAAAGAATATACGACTGCCAACTCCTTATTCTTGGTGCTTCACTTAAATCGTTATCTTCAACAAGAGAAGAATGAACCTCATAAGATTAAGAAATCATTAAAGAGGTTTTTCAGAAACATTGATAATGAAGTATTCAGTAAGAAATCAAATAAACAGTTAAGACGATATGTGATGATTGAGAACCTAAAGAAGATTGGGATAACTCATGTTCAGACTGCTATTGAAATACCACAACATCTAAACGGTGTTGCATTGAAGAAGATTATTGAAAGAAACCTCAATGACCAAATAGTAAAACTGCAACACATTGCAACGGTTGATGACCATGATGGTCTGATTGATTACAACACAAAGGACATTCATTATTTTGAAAAGAATGCCTTTGCATTTGACGAAGTAAACTCATACAAGTTTGCGTGATATGAAGTAAGAGTCCGTTCAGGAACTTGCCCATTAAGTCTCTATTTAACTCTCTGCATTAAGTTGCATTGTGATAACTATTATCTGAAGAAAGTGAAACAAACAGATGCTACGAAGTAATCAGGAACGAAGTGAGTGATTGAATTAAGGAACAATAATGACATTACAGAAGAACAATAGATTTAAAGAATATGTTCTTGAACTAGAACAAATCAAATATAACCATCTTCAGGATAGTAGAACTCCATCACTCCAAAGAAAGTTTTGGGTAAAGAGAACTTCACTTATAGAGAAACAAATAGAAGACTACCTAAATACCTATGATGATTAAACTAACTGAATCCAAGAAAATACTCCTCAAGAGACTGCTCTTGATACCTAATCTTATTCGTCATGCAGATAGTCACAACACGACTCTAGAGACTGCAATCAAGATGTGTGATGAGTACAACGAGTTTATTCATGATGGAGACCTAGAGTCTGCACTGGAACATCTCCCTTATGCTGCTCAGAGTCTTATCCGTTATGCAGAAGAGACTGCTCTGCATAAAGATGAGTTACACATCAAGAACTCATTAGAGTTGAATAAAAAAGACCACATTATCTCTGCACTGAAATCATTTAATGCATTTACTAAGACCGTAGGTAATAAAAAACCCACCAGTCCTAATAAAAAAACTGATGGGTTATCTGATGCTGAAAGAAAAGTAATACAGTCACTTAAATAATAATAAAACCTTTCACTACTATTTATATGTTTAGGAGACCAATAAAAAAATGAAACGATATTCAGATACACCAATAAATGTTCGTCTAGGGAGATACCAAGAGACGAAACTCAACGAGATGATAAAAAATGAAAACTATTGCCAACAGAGAGGAATATTTTCTAAAGTGGATGCAGTGAGGACTGGATTAAATAATGTAATCAAAGACTACGAAATGACTACACTCGGAACGCAATAAAACAGTGTTCGTATTGGGAGAGGGGTTAATGCAAGACTCCTTTTCAGTTGGGAGTAAAACCAGTTAAAGTTCTATTTTTATTTTATTCCACCGTGACTGACTTGAATTGGTTGTACCTGTTTCTTTATTTTTTGAAACTTTGAACAACTAAAAATCAAACAGGTGCATAAATTGAATCCATTATTTTTTTTGAATCTTTAGTCAGGTATGGATAGATCACTTTGATTAGCAAATTGATTCCTTTTTTTTGAAGAAGATCAGTTGAATCAGAAGGATATTTTTTCTTGGAGTAATCCAACCAATGCTTTCCAATAATTAATATCAGTTCACTTAATTCTTTTAAATCAGTTTGATCAATTTCAAAAATTTTAATATCACAGCAATATACTAATATGTCATCAACCATATTATCCAAGAGGTCATTTGTTTTTTTGATTGACTCAGCAACTTTTTTATCGTCCTTTTCATAAGATTCAAAAGAATCTCTAAAGATATATCTAAAATCCCAAACAATCCCATAGATGCTTAGTAGTTTTTCTATAACATTCTTTTTATTTCCATCTTTTAAGTTCTCTAGATCCTTTCTAAACGATAATTCAAAAAGATTGATATGCTCAAATAGTAAATCCTTTTTAAATTTAAAGTGATACCAAAGTGAACCTTCTAGAACTTCTGATGATTTAGCAATGCTAGCAGTTGTTGTGGAGTTAAATGTCTGCTCATTAAACAGTAATAAACTTTCCTTTAAGATTCGATCCTTTGTTTTTTTTGAAAACAGTCCGATTGTTTTTGCCGTAAGATTAACCATAACTCTATAGTTTAACCTGAAAGATTTTAATTAATGATTTCTCTTTGAGGGTTTTATCTGATTCAGGATGGAGAGTTCCAAAAACTCTATCAAGAATTGTGGTGTAGAATCCAAAATTATATTTAAAAGTTTTGTGATGATGGTTGTGATAGGTGGGTAGGTTGAGATATTTGCCAATAAAAAATAAATTTCTAGGCAATATTTCATATCCTAGATGTGCAATTGTGCTCCACATTAATGCAATCGTAATAGTGATGAATAAAGCAAGTGGATGAAGTGGAATTAAAAATGATGCTATAACTAAAAAACCTATATCCATAATTGCTTCAAATGTATGGACTGAGTTTGTTGCAAAGGGTGTGGGGTCAGTTGATAAATGATGAAGTTTATGTGTATGACGAAAAATTTTTTTAGAGTGCATCATCCTGTGCACAAAATAAAACCAAATATCAGCAAGAATAATAAGAATTACAATTTGACCTACAAACCATAGATATCCATATTGAGAAATATCAAAATACATCATATTAAGACCAAGATAACCAAGATAAGTAACAGCACTAATTATTATTGAAGTGGGTATTGCGGCAATCAACGAATGTTTTAATTCCCTAATTTTTTGCATTCTAGTAACTTTTTTATCTTCTTGTATTTTTCTATTTGCTGGCAGTAAAGAAATTAATCCAAAACCACTAAAAGAAAATATCAGATATCTCAAGGTGAATATTAAGAAATAAGTTGTAATAATAATAATAAATGTATCCATTTTTAACTCCATGTTTAGGTATTTACCCAATATTATTTGGGTATTCGCCCAAAAAGTCAATAAAAACATTCTAAATTTTGAACACTATTTAGCAGTGTTCAAATGTGTTCAAAAAATTGTCTTAAATAGAATGTGGCAAGAATGGTGCCCAGAGGTGGGATCAACCACCTACACAAGGATTTTCAGTGCGTGACTCGAAGTAAAAAACCTTTTGTCACGCAACCTTATCTAAGATTTTATAAACAGTCCCAACACCTATCTGTAAGTCTTTTGCAATTCTCTTAATAGGAACATTGTTCTGTCTCATGTGATAGACCGAAGTCTCTTTTTTTTTATTCCTAATAAAAGTTCTTTCTGAAACTTAATGAAGAGATATCAATAGGAAACTTCTTATTCCTTATATTTTCTATTCTTACATCTCGTTGATGCATTCTCTTTAGAACAGAATGAACAGAACCATTACTCCAAGTCTTTCCTCTTTGAGTCTTGATACCCCAAGAGTTCATCTTCTTTGCAATGACACGATAACCCCAATCCTTATCTTCATGAAGATATTCAATGAGGTTAAAGATTATTTGCTGTCTCTTGGAATAGGGTTGGTGATAGGTGAGATTGTTCGATTGAGTCTCTATTGTGAACTCTAAAACTACACCCTCTTCGATTACTCTACTGTAACTGACTTGGCTAAGTTCCTTGGCTGATCAACATCGGTGCCTCTTTGGCATGCGACTTGATAGGCCAGAATTTGAAGAGGAATGGTATAAATAATTGGTGCTAACAATTCACTGCATTGAGGCATTTGAATGTAAGCCCCCCTGTCGATGTTGATTTTAGAATTTGGCCCTCCAAACACATACAAGGTTCCGCCTCGAGCTTTAACTTCTTCAAGATTGGAAACCAGCTTTTCGGTTAGAGTGTTCTCAGGTGAAAGCGCCACGACCGGGATTTGATCATCAACCAATGCCAATGGTCCGTGTTTTAGCTCTCCAGCTGGATAGGCTTCAGCATGAATATAAGAAATTTCTTTTAGCTTTAATGCGCCTTCTTGAACAATCGGAAAGAACATGCCACGGCCTAAAAACAGTGCGTTATGTTTATCAGCTATGTTTGGAACTATGTGCTTGATCTCATCAGACAGTTTTAATGTTTCTTGAATTACCTCGGGTAAAGCTCTTAGCTCGCTGGCAAGATTTTTCCTTAGCCCTTTATCCACGCCTAGGCTTTTTGCTATAGACATGGCAAGCAACATAAGCCCTGCAAGCTGGGTGGTGAATGCTTTGGTTGAAGCAACGCCTATCTCTGGGCCAGCATTGGTAAAGAGAACATGTTCGGATTCGCGGGCCAGCGAACTGGTGGGTACATTGCAAATAGAAAGAGTGCTTAGATAATCTTTTGCTTGTGCATACCGCAATGCGGCCAAGGTGTCTGCTGTTTCGCCCGATTGTGAAATCGTAACAAACAAAGTGCCGTCTTCGACAAGTGGTTCTCTGTATCGATACTCACTGGCAAAATCTACATAACAAGGAATTTTTGCTATCTGCTCGAACCAAAATCTTCCTACTTTGCCAGCATGCAGGCTTGTTCCACAAGCAACAAACTGAATCCTTTTAATTTTGCTAAAAATTTCTGATGAGCCTAAACCAAATATATTATCTAGGACATCGTCCTCCCCAAGTTTGCCATCTATGGTGCTAGCCACCGCATCTGGTTGTTCATATATTTCTTTTTCCATGAAGTGAGAATATTCACCCTTGGTAACAGCATTGACCGCAATATCTATTTCAGTTACGTCTCTGGTCACTGGAGAATTTTTACCATTAAACACTTGATAGCTTTGCTTGGTGATTTCAGCAACATCACCATCCTCTAGAAATACAAACTCATTGGTCAGCTGTTTTAGGGCTAAGGGATCCGAGGCAGCAAAATTTTCTTCTAAACCAACGCCTATTAAAAGTGGGCTTTTGTTTCTGGCAACAACCAGTCTATTTTTATCATTAATGTGAATGGCAGCTATAGCATATGCGCCATCTAGCTCTTTGATGGCATCATGCATCGCTGCAAGCAAATCACCTGACGATTGAAAATGTTGATGCAGTAAGTGCGCTATAACCTCTGAATCGGTTTCTGATTTAAAGGTATAACCATCTTTGGTCAATTTTTCGGTGAGCTCAAGGTAGTTTTCTATGATTCCATTATGAACAATGTGAACTTCACCGCTGGATGCGTGCGGGTGAGCATTTGCCTCTGAGGGTTGGCCGTGGGTAGCCCAGCGGGTATGAGCAATGCCAAGTTTGCTTTTCGGGCGTTGTTCAATCATTCCATCTTCAAGCAAACTTACTTTGCCTAAAGTTCTTAAATTAAAAATGCTGTCTTTTTGATGGAGGGCAATTCCTGCTGAGTCATAGCCTCGATACTCCATCTTATGTAAGCCTTGAACCAATAACTTGCCAACGTTGCGAGATGATGCCGCTCCTATAATTCCACACATATTATTTTTTGTTTTTTGCCCAGTTTTCTTTGGTCACTTGTTTGCCTCGACCTACAGCCAAAGCTTCATCGGGCACGTCTTTGGTTATAACAGAACCAGCTCCTACGTATGCGCCTTTGCCGATGTTGACTGGTGCCACCAACGAAGAGTTGGTTCCAATGAAACTTTTTTCACCAATGGTTGTTTTATGTTTATTGGTTCCGTCGTAATTACATGTAATGGTTCCTGCACCAATGTTTGTTTGATCGCCTATGTCTGCATCACCCAAATAGGCTAAATGATTAGCCTTGGCACCATCTCCAAGCTTGGTTTTTTTGGTTTCAACAAAATTACCAATTTTGGCATTGTCCCCTATTTCTGAACCCTCTCTAAGACGAGCATATGGGCCTATGCTGCAATTTGAGCCTACTGTTGCAGAGGAAAGATGACTAAAAGACTCTACAATGGAATTGTCTCCGATGGAGACATCTTGTAAAACAACGTTTGATTTGATGGTGACGTTTTCACCCAAAGAAACTTTGCCTTCAAATATAACATTTACATCCACGGAGCAATCTTTGCCAGCCTCAACCTCACCGCGAACATCTACACGCGTTGCATCCAGAAGTGTAATTCCTTGTTCTAATAATTTTTCAGCGCTCATTTTTCTTAAAATTGATTCTAGCTCATGCAGTTCGTGTTTGTTGTTTGCCCCCAATACTTCGGTGGGGTTAGCTTGAATGCAGTTTATTTTAACCCCTTTTGCAGAAAGTATCTCCACCAAATCTGTTAGATAGTACTCATTGGCTGCGTTTTGATTATTAATTTCATCTAAAGCAGATCGCAGCAAGCCTCCATCAATCAATAAAATGCCAGTAAACACATCTTGAATTTTTTTTTCATCTTCAGAGGCGTCTTTTTGCTCAATGATTCTTAAAGCCAGGTTTTGCGCATTGGTAACTATTCTGCCATAGCCGGTGGGATCGGCTAATTTCATAGCTAAAAGCGTGCACTCCTGTTCTGCGTTAATAAGCGCTGCTATGGTTTTATGGCTTATTAAAGGCACGTCGCCATACAAAACCAATATCCTTTCATCATCCTTGATTAGGTGAGCCGCGGTTTTCACAGCATGCGCGGTCCCAAGCTGATCATCTTGATCTGCTGTTTGAATGTTTGGATCAATGTTGGCTATGTGTTCTTTTAGTAGATCTTTTTGATGGCCAACAACAACCGTTATGTCTGTGCTGTTTTTTTTAGCAGTTTTAATAACATGAGAGATAAGGGTGTGCCCCCCAAGCGGCTGCATAACCTTTGGTAGATTGGTGTGCATTCGAGTGCCCTTGCCTGCTGCAAGGATAATGGTATGAATATTCAACGTAATGACGAATTAAGTTTATTACAAGTACCTTACTTGTTTTTTCTTAGTTTTTGAATGGTTTTGATTCTTGCGGCTGCTTCAGCTAGTTGTGCTGCTGCTTTGGTGTAGTCTAACTCTGACTCTTTATCATGCATGTTTTTTTCTGCAAGTTCTTGAGCTTTTATGGCTTCGGCCTCATCCATTGATTCTGCTCGCTCGGCTCTGTCAGACAAGAATGTAACTAAATCAGGTTGTATTTCAATAAAGCCACCGGAACAAAAAAAGGTTTTTTCATCATCGCCATTTTGGACTCTCACAGGTCCTGGAGCAAGGCCGGTGAGTAGAGGTGTATGTCCCGGAGCGATGCCTATCTCACCGAGAGAGCCTGTTGCAAAAACCATGGTCCCTTCGCCAGAATAAATCTCCTCGCTTGATGAAACTATGCTGACTTTAATGGTGGACATAAATTATAAAGTTTTTGCTTTTTCTACAGCTTCTTCGATTGTTCCAACCATATAAAAAGCCTGTTCTGGAAGATCATCATAATCTCCCGCAAGGATGCCTTTAAAAGATTTGATTGTATCTTCAAGTTTTACGTATTTACCTGGAGAGCCTGTAAAAACTTCTGCAACAGTGAAAGGCTGGGAAAGAAATCTTTCAACCTTTCGAGCTCTTGCTACGGCTAGCTTGTCTTCTTCAGATAATTCATCCATACCCAAAATAGCAATAATGTCTTTAAGTTCTTTGTATTTTTGTAGAACACCCTGGACGCCTTGTGCAACATTGTAATGTTCTTCTCCAACCACAAGTGGGTCAAGCTGTCTGCTGGTTGAGTCTAATGGGTCTACCGCTGGGTAGATTCCAAGCTCAGCGATTTGTCTTGATAGCACAACCGTTGCATCTAAGT
>Ga0206124_10002747_pt1 | contig 12947 bp, 6 predicted proteins | sample Helgoland_Spring_3_FD_148671 | JGI IMG/M metagenome (GOLD analysis project Ga0206124, IMG submission 148671) | Pelagic subsurface seawater microbial communities from Kabeltonne, Helgoland, North Sea - Helgoland_Spring_Bloom_20160321_2 | ecosystem: Environmental > Aquatic > Marine > Epipelagic ... | reverse complement strand
TCTCTTGAACGTCTCCCACGTTCCTTTCACGAGAAAGTTCTGTCGCGTTTCCTTCTCCACGCCGTCCAGAATGCCATCCACCCCTTTGACCACTTTCCGCATCAAATCAGATTCTTCTTCTTCTTCGAAATATTCGTCTTCTTCTTTGCTCTCGTTCATTCGTTCCTCCTCTGAATCTTCGTACATCTCTTCCGCTAAAATCGCCGCTTTTGATTTCATCACCGATGGTACTTCCACCTCTGCACTCCTCCTCGTCGACGACGACGCAGACATCATCATCATCGTCTCGCGCGCATCTTTCTTTACGTTCTTTTGCGCTTTCTTGCTCACATCAAACAAGGTTTTCCTGTTCGACGGTCGATCGTCGTCGAAGAGTTCGTCTAAATCATAACGCGCATCGTCGTCGTCGTCATCGAATGAAACGCTCTTCGTCGTCGTTGTTCTTCTTCTTGTTGTTCTTCTTCTTCTTCGAGAGGAAGAGATGCACGAAGGAAACGCAGGCGTGGAAAAGGCGGTCGAAATCTTCATTTTAAGTGAAGATTGTACGCAAACTTTTATCGCGCGAGAGTACCTTTGTGTAGGTGCATACCAGAGTCTGCGTGCTCCGCGCGCTTTCCTCTCTCTGCGCGTGCGTTTGTGCGCGAAGAAAGAAGAATGGAATCGACGAGAGGGAAAGAAACGACGACGGGAAAAGAAACGACGGTGTACGTGGGGAAAATCCCATCGGAAATCACGAACCAACAGATTACGTCGATACTGAAAACGTGCGGGAACCTCTCGGAATGGAAACGGACGCGAGATATCGAACCACCCGATTATAAGTATAAACCGTTCGGGTTCGCGACGTTTGAAACGTTAGAGGGTGTTTTAGCGGCGATGCGAGTTTTGGACGGGATGCAATTGTACGAGAACGTGGACGAGCAGTTGAAAGCGAGGACGGAGACGTTGTTATTGAACGTGAATCAAGCGACGAAGATAGCGGCGGAGAAGTTTAACGAGGAAAGGCGAGAGAAAGGATTAGGAGAGAAGGATGGGGAGGAGGATTACGAGAGGAAGAGGAAGATTGAGAAGATCATGAAAGGCGAGATGATGGATCCGGCGGAGGACGAAGACGTCGACGCGGGTGAATTCTCGGAGGAAAAAGAGTTAGAAGATAAGGACGAGGAGGATATTCAAAGTGGCGCGAAAAGAGCGACGACGACCACGACGACGACGACGAAGTCTTCGCAAGAGAAACTGCGAACGGCGTCTATGCTCACGAACCAAATTTCTACGAATAAGAGCACGAGCGCCGGAGGGACGAAAACGGAAACCCCCGGCCCCAAAACAGCCGGAGCGATGCAACACGAAGACGGAGAAGTCGGTCGAGCGAGTGGTGGACACTATCCGAACCAAGGGGATAATAATATCCCGGCGAAACCTCTGACCAAACGCCAACGCGAAGAGAAACGAAGAGAGGATGAAAAACGAAGAAACGAACAGAGAGAATTCGGAAGGAGAGAGCGAGAGTGGTTGGACGAAGAGAGGTTTATTTTAAACGAAAGGAACAAGAGAATGCGACGACAACGAGAAGAAAAGAGTAACTTAGACCGCACGCGAGCGTCTCGACGCAAACGCGACGACGACGATCGACAGTTGAACGTTTGGGAAAGAGACGAGAGAGATTTGGATCGCCGAAAGCGATTCCGAGAACGCGAATTAGAAGCCGAAGAGAAAGATAGACAGAACGAAAAAGACGAGATCGAAGAGGCAAAACGAGACGAGGAGAAACGATTGGAAGAAGAGAGAAAGAAGAAGCTCAATTTAGAAAAGGCGAAGAAGGAGAAAACGGTGAAGGAAACCACCATCGCGGGATTCTCCAAGCGAAAGAAAACAAAATCCAGCGAAGACGGGGCAGGTGCGGAGGCGGACGGAAACGACGACGACGACGACGACGACGACGACGACGATGACGATGAAACAACCAAACTCAACAAAAAAAGACGTCGACAATTCGTACCAATTGAATACACCGAAGCTGAAAAACGCATCGTCGCCGCCGGTCTCACCGTCGATCACAAAGACTCCGACGACCAAGACCAAAAACGTCTCCTCGAAGAAGAAAAGAAACGCAAAGCCGCGCTCGAAGCGTCACTCATCGACAAAATCCCAACCAAAAAAGCCGACGTCTTCAACTACGACATCGATTGGTCCGCGTTCAAAACCTCCGGCGCCGAATCGCTGTGCCGAAAATGGGTCACCAAAAAAACCGTCGAACTTCTCGGAGAAGAAGAAGATGCCGTCGTCGATTTTGTCCTCGAAAAACTTCGCGAACGCGTCGACGCGTCCGTTTTGCTCGAAGAACTCTCCGTCTTTCTCGACGAAGAGGCCGAGAGCTTCGTCTTAAAGCTGTGGAGGATGATCATTTACGAAACGTTAAAGTTCAAGAGTGGCGAAAAAAGACGTTGACCACCCGAGCGAGAAAAAACGACAACTGTACTTTTAATACAAACAATGCTTTATTATGATTAGATAGAACCACTTTACTTAAAAGAGCTCGATCGATGTATCATTCGTACGTGCGCGTAAAGCCTTTTTACTCTCTCTTGTTCGTAAACGACTTTCCTTCCGCACCGCACGTATTTTTCACTCTTTTGCATTTTTCAAGCATTTTTCAAGCATTTTTGAACTCCTCCTTAGGGTCGAAAACCTCACAAAAACTACTAAGCTCGACCCGAAGATGTCCTCCTCCTCCGTCGCGCTTTTTCGAAGAGTCTCCTCCTCCTCCTCCTCCTCCACTTACGTCCGATCTTCGTCTCTGTTGTGTCAGTTGACCAATTGGTCTTCGAACGACACCACCGTAACGACGACGAAGCGACACCAAAACCAACCGGATCCGTCGATGACGACGACGACATTTCGAGCAAAATCCATCTCGACCACGTCTTCGACGCGAAACACCGACTCACCGCATCTCCCGCGCACTCACGGAGGTCTGACCGATCAAGATCGTATTTTTACGAACTTATACGGCAAGCACGATCCGTTCATTAAAGGCGCGATGAAGCGCGGGGATTGGTATAACACGAAAGAACTCGTGTTGATGGGGGCGGATTGGATCATCAACGAAATCAAAGCCTCTGGGTTGCGCGGCCGCGGCGGCGCCGGGTTCCCGTCCGGGTTGAAGTGGTCGTTCATGCCGAAAGTGAGCGCGGATGGGAGACCGAATTATTTAGTGGTGAACGCGGACGAGAGTGAACCTGGAACGTGTAAAGATCGAGAGATTATGCGACACGACCCGCACAAGTTGTTGGAGGGGTGTTTGTTGGCCGGGGTCGGGATGCGAGCGAGAGCGTGTTACATTTATATCCGAGGAGAGTACGTGAACGAGAGATTGGCGTTAGAACGTGCAAGAGATGAAGCGTACGCGGCTGGGTATTTGGGGAAGAACGCGTGCGGGACCGGGATTGATTTTGACGTGAACATTCACTACGGCGCCGGCGCGTATATTTGCGGCGAAGAGACGGCGTTGATTGAAAGTTTGGAAGGGAAGCAAGGGAAACCGAGGTTAAAGCCTCCTTTTCCGGCGAACATCGGGTTGTACGGGTGCCCAACGACGGTGACAAACGTAGAAACTGTCGCGGTCGCGCCGACAATTTTGAGAAGAGGAAGCGATTGGTTCGCCGGTTTTGGGAGGAAGAACAACACGGGAACGAAACTTTTTTGCATCAGTGGCCACGTGAACAACCCGTGCACGGTCGAAGAAGAGATGAGTATCCCGTTGCAAGAGTTAATAGAGAAACACTGCGGAGGCGTGAGAGGTGGATGGGATAACTTGTTGGCGATTATTCCGGGCGGCTCGTCCGTGCCGTTGATTCCGAAGAAAGTCTGCGAGGAGGTGTTGATGGATTTCGATTCCTTGAAAGCGGCGCAAAGTGGATTAGGAACCGCAGCGGTCATTGTCATGGATAAGAGCACGGATGTTGTGGACGCGATTGCGAGATTATCGTACTTTTACAAGCACGAATCGTGCGGTCAGTGCACGCCGTGCAGAGAAGGTACCGGATGGTTGTATAACGTCATGGAACGCATGAAGAAAGGAGACGCAAAGTTGGAAGAGATTGACATGTTGCAAGAATTGACGAAACAAATCGAAGGACATACGATTTGTGCGTTGGGTGATGCGGCGGCGTGGCCGGTGCAAGGTTTGATTAGACATTTTAGACCGGAGTTGGAGGCTAGAATTGGCGCGCAAACGACGCCCGACCGAATCGCGGCGTGAACAAACTTTTGCTCTGCGAAAAGTATATCAAATTTAGTTTAACATCAGACACGTGTACAGTATTTCTTTTTACTACTACTATAAATCAGTATTATTGCTTTTACATTTCTGCACTATCATTCCCATCGTCTCTCTTCCTCTCACTTCTTTTTCTTCTTTCCCGAATCCCAATCGTACTCGCAAACGAAATCGTTAACTTTTAAGCACTTCACCGAAAAGTTTGCTTCTTTCAGCATATTAATGCAAGCTTTTTGATTATTTTGGATCTGATCCCCCGTGGACTTGACCTCAACACACATCGCTTCCGAGTTTTCCGGATTCCATAAGAACAAATCTGGCATCCCTCCTTGAGCTATCGTACCGACTGGGTCTAGAATCCACCTCGCACAAATTTTGTACAACTGCTCGTTGTCGAAACATCGCACGACTTCACAGAGTTCCGTGAGACTCGGCAATCGTCTTTTTTGCTCTGTAACTGCCACAGTACCGGTATAACCCTCCTTCACGGTCGTCCAACGCACGGTATGGCTTTCAGTGCCGTACCATTTCGCCCAATTTTCAACTAATAAACGCGTGCCGTGGCCTTTCCTAATTTTCTCCAACGTGACTTGCGTTACGCGTTCGCGTCGTAAGATCCATTCCGGTTCCGAATAATCGAGCGGTAAAGACTGAAACTCTAACGGCCAAGGATTGAATCCTATATCGCTGAACTCGTTGTGAAAGAAGACGTCGAGATTTAGTAAAGGTAGTAACGTGTACCAAAGCGAAAGTTCAGTATGGATGCCTTTCCAGCCAAATTTTTGCTCATAGAAGACCAACGAATACGCTTCCACGGACCAGATCTCCGCTGGAACAACCAGTTCTTCCGTCAAATCTATCGCATCTGTAGGTTTGCCATTTGTATCTACTGCGCTCAAATCTCGTATATCGTAAAATTTACGTGTCCCTTTCCATTCTGCGTTACCTTGCTCTCTTTTCTTCCTGTCGACGAACTCTTGCGGCAACGGCACGCCGTGAAGTTTATCTTCCGCCATCGAGAACTTTGCTGGCAATTGATAACGTGAAGGCACCTTAACTCCTTTGTTTTTCGACGATGCTATGCTGCAAATTTTATCGCGCATGTTGGCGAGATCGTCCCAGACAACCCAGCTATCCTCTAAAGCCGCTTTGCACACGTCAAATTGTTTCTGATATTCCTTTAAATGTCCGAGGTCGACGTATAATCTATCGTACCATTTACCTCGACGGCGCGCATCAAACGGTTGCGCTAACAAAGCACGGAGTAGATTTATAGCGCGTGTAAGATATCCTACAGCGCATCTACGATGTGCGCGCCCTTGAATCTCGTTTGGTACGTTATTCACCAACTTTATACTCGCCATTGCCAACTTTTCCAGCGCAATGACCAAGATGTAGCAAATTCTGCACTCGACGGCGTGATGACTGAACCGTTCCATATCTTTCTTTGGATCGAGCAAATCTGCATCGTAACTCATCCCAGATCCTTTTCGCCACGCTTCGAGCATGCTCGTTTCGACGCATTTTCCTCTTTCTATGAGTTTCGGTGCATTTTCGACACTCAATGTAAATCCGTACACATTTGCCTCGTTGAAACGTTCCAAATCCCTCAAAACTTCCATGGCCTCAAAATATGCGAGCATATCTACTCTCGATTTCCATGGTGACTCGAGTACCTCGGAGCTATTTCTGTTTGAAGAAACCATTGGATACCGTCGCACACCCGATATGGCGTCGTAAATGCAGGAGACGCTAAGTCTTTTGCGGTACGCCACGCATATCGCGATTCGTACGAGCGTGATAAACGTCGGCGAAAGTACGATCCAATTCGGATGCGTCGACTCCTTTGATTCCTTCCATTTTTGCATCCAGACTTCTTTGTTCTCATCGATAGAATAGAGCGCACGCAGTGGGATCATTAATCTATCCTTCGTTTTATATTCCTGTCGCCAATTCCTCAAATGTTCATTTAGGAGACTTCCTTCATTTTGAAACGACGACATCATGTGCTTCATCTCTTCTACCGTGAGATTATTGAGACAAAAATCGCGGTCGAAAACATACGCGAGCCCTTTGTCTGTTCCATGACTCTCATTACTCGATAAATCGTAAGCAAAAGAGTGCTGTACAAGTTTCCTCATCGCATCGTTCGTTTTAGCCACGTATTCTTTTTTCTCACAATCCGAAATCCAAGCGTGTCCCCTCGCTAAAAGCCTCGTTGCTAGCAAAGCCGCATCATTGCCACCGCTTTCCTCCACCACAACATCGATAAACTTTTGCCGGATTTCCTTTTCTTTTTCAGAAAGCAAAAATTCGGCGTTCGTCAATCCCGCTATCGCCTCTACGATTTTGTCTTTCGTTCGCAGCCAAGCCCAGGACTCGCTCTCGAACTCTTCCGCGTTTGCTCGAGTTGCGCTTTCAAATCGTCCGTTTAATATACTCGGCGTATCTATTTGAATACCGAAAACGTTCGTTATATTCGTCAACACTTTGATCTCGATTTCCACCCACGCCGACGATTCGTTTTCGTCCGTTCCTTCCTCTCTCGCGTATCTCAGCGTCCCCGAAACCTCCACGACTCCCAAATCTACGAGACCGGCGAATTCTCCTGCAACTCTCCTCGGCACGTATCCTAACACCCGTTTCTCGTCGTCTAAAATTTGCATAGCCCCAGTCGCGTCAAACACGTTCTCCATATCTCTCTCAATGTAAACTTTCGCGCCGTCCTTCGGCAACTTTGTCTTCACTTCGCTCGCCTGGTATTCCCGCCCGCGGATACGAACGCAGAGTTTATATGCAGCTCTACTACATTCCTCGCTCAACTTTTTCGCTTTATTTTCATACTCCTCCACCTCCCTCAGAACATCTTCCCGCGTCGCATCTTTCGTCGACAACGCGTCGATAAACGCCGGTCTCTGTCTCAGCGCTTTCGGCAACTGCAAAAAAGCGTCGTCTTGAGACGACGACGAGGCAATTTCCCCTCTATTTTCACTCACAATCTTCACCTCATCGTCGTCGTCGTCGTCGTCCTCCTCCTCCACTAAATCGCACTCCGATAATTCAATCGTCTCAACTCTCGTCGCCTTTTTAATCGTTTCGAAGTGTTCTTTCCGATCGATCCGCGCGAACGAAATGTTCGTTTGCTTATTCTGATTGTGTGCACTCTTCAATTTTTTCTCAACAACATCTTCCAAACGACGACGATGATTTGGATGCCCTTCTTCAGCAACATTCTTCAGGCCTCTCTTCTTTTCTTTCGTCTTTATTTCTCCACCAACAACCGCACGTTTAAGCGGGTCGTCTTTCTTCCTCTCGTCTCGTCTCCCGAGCGACGCCCACGTTGTTCCGCCGCTGGACATAGTTGGGTTGCTCTTTATGACGATTTTGTCATCTGTGTTTCATTCTTTTTTTTTTCGTTCGATTTTTCTGAAATTTTTTCATTCGTCACAAAAAAAATTTCTCGAAAGACTCTTGTCTCTTCTCTCTTGGAAAGAAAGAAAGGTGGGTTTGCTTTTCTCTCCGATTCTCTCTCTCTCTTCTCTTTTCTCAAGTCGATTTTTTACTCACGCATCAAAATCCGTGAACCAAGTCAGCGAGGACGACGAATACTCTTCCCACTCGTCCTCGCGTTACGTTCTGCGGCACAGTAAACTACACCTTCGACCGGTTCGCACTCTCATCGATTGATGAGGGGATTCGATTTTTCTCGTCCGGAATTATGCAGTGTTTGCATTATTTCCCGTCGAGATGAGGTCGAGTTTTACGACGGTCTGATACCGTAAAGGCGTTTTTTGTCGGGTCTCCCTTTCACCTTTGTTTGGGCGACGTGTATTCGTACGCGTCGCTTTTAAAGTGCGATGGTGAAAGACGCGATGAACGCGACATTTTTTCTTTTCTTTCTCCAATTCTTGATGATGTTGAGTAAAGAAAGGACTTTATTACGGGTTTTTCATCCTCAACTTACACTGTTTTCTCTCTTTCTCTCTCTCGTCATCTGCAGCATGTGTCACACAAACGATCAACACGACGCGAATTCTGAAGAGAGATAACATCTACGAAAGGTAACGAACGATGCCGAATACTTCTACTCGCGTGTTCGTGGTGTGCGGTCGCGGCGCGGAATCTGGAAAATTGGAACGGTATTTCTCGAACGCGTTTGGACCGGTGACGAAGGTGAAAAGCGACGCGCAGAAAGGTATCGCGTGGGTGACGTTCATGAACGAATCGGATGCGCAGAAAGCGGTGTTGGCGTTTCCAGAAGAGAAGCAGTCGAAGAATACTGCTCTTGCTACTGGCGATGGCGATGAACGCGAAAAGCAACAGGATTTGGCGTCGTCCTCGTCGTCGCTGGTTGATTTGAACGACGGCATGCCGAAGAGACATTTTACGGTGGTGTTTTCAGAAGAGACGAGAAAACGGGAACAGCAGCAACAACCATCGGCAACGACCGTGACGACGACGACGTTGACGACGACAACCACGACGACGACGACATCGTCGATGCAGTTTACCAATAATAATCAAATGAACGAGTTACCGGAAGGTTCGCGGTTGTTTATAGTCACGCCGAAGGACTGCACGGATGATGTGTTGAATAAAGCCGTGATGAGAGTGTTGGAAAACGAAGAGTTCAAGTTAGAACCGGAAGATTTGGTGAAAGTGACGGTTCCAGGTATGGCCTCGGGAAAAAACCAAGACGACGAGGAAGAAGAACAAAGCGAAGAAGTACAAAATGAAAGAAAAGATGGGAAGAACATCGCCGCACTGGAATACGCTCGCGTTGGTAAAGGTAATAAAGGCGTCGCGTTCGTTAAGTTCACGACGAAATCTGCGGCCGAAAAGTTTGCAAAGTTTGTTCACTTCAAGTTACAAAACGTGCTCGGTGATATGAAGGTGAAAATTATGACCGCTGAGAAGAAAAAGTACACCAAGAATAGCAGTCAATATCACCATCAAAATAACAACACAAACTCGAAGAATTCGTTGAACACGTTCAGTGGGGCGCTCTCCTCTGGCGTGTTTTCCGAAAACGGAAACAACGAACAAGGAGAGATATCCTCGCAGCACCGGAGAGGGTTTTTGCAAAGGAGTAATAACAACGCGCCGGGAGAAGGAGGAAATGTCGTCGTCATTGGCGAAGCAACGGTTGGTGAAGTCAAAGGCACTTTAGTGTTTCATCCTACAGTTGGCGTTTCGGATGCAATTCATCGCCGATTTCCAACACCACCGCCTCTCCCGAAAGGGTTACCGCCTCCACAACAGCGCATGCAACAGATGAATATAGACAGTAGTAATACGGCGGGTATGGCGACGCGAAGACCACGGGAGTACGGTGATGAAGAGACCAAAGGTAGAAGCAAAGGCACAAAGGTTTCGAAAGTTGAATCAACGACTTCATACGATCAGAATCAACTCATCGATGAGGGCGACTTAGCAAATGATACGAAAGAAGAGCACATCAACGAGACTGATAACATCGCCGCGGAAGCGGTTACCGCCATGGGCTTAGTGACAATCAAGGATGGTGAAAATACGACCACTATCATGGCAACAGATAGCGCGAGCGAAATGTTTGCAGCCGATGGCACGATAACATCTGCTCCTTCCAATGTTAAGGCGGCAAAAAGGACAAGCTCAGTTCTACAGTTTGAGACGAAGTTACCTTTACCGGTGTACGTGCTATCGCACGCGTTTAAAGCTCGATTGTCCAACAACGAAGCTTCATCGCAAACGGTGCCACAATTCGAGGTCAAAGCAACGTCTGCGTTGACTGGCGTCGTTGAAGAGGTACTACTAGCATCTCCTCCCGGTGCTAGGCCGTTCTTCGAGAAGCTCAAAGGCACCTTTGATATCTGCGGCGTCGATTGTCGCGTGTATTCCAAAGAGGCGTCGAAAGTACAAAAGGTCGAGGAAGAGAAACCATCATCCGACGTCGTTCAGCCGCCACCGCAAGCATCAACAGCGGACGAGTCCATCACCGAGCACGAGCGCAAGCGCTCTCGCGTAGAAACTAGATAGATAAAAGTAGATAGAAAGCACAGAACCAAATTGTAAAAACGCAGAGGATTATTAGTTTACGAGTTCCTAGTTTTTCACGCCGAGTTTGTTTTTCAAGATGTCCGAAGCCTCCTCTTGCTGTCCACCTTGCTCGGGCACTTGCTCTACCGAGTGCGGATCCAAAACTCTTTCACCACTCGTAAAGTGAGCGAAAGGGTTGTTTTCCACTCCCCACGGCAATGCACCGAGCAACTCGTTGCCAAAGTTCAGGATTTGCACGGAGAGTCCGCGGTAAGATCTTCGCTCGGCGAAGTTCCTGATTTGAAGCTCTACTGTCGGAGACGGAACGCAAGAAAATACGCGGTAGTAAAAGTTTCCATCATCTTCCTCACGCAACACGTACGTGCCAAACACATCGTGCTCGGGTACAAAATCGCCGGAATCATTCACTTCGTACGTTTTCTTGTACGCCGCGTACTTCGATGCATCCAAGCTTTCAAAGCGCTTCTTCAACGCGTCGCAAGGTTGTCTCGCGCGCAAGATGTACCAACATACTTGTTGGGCTGATACCGCAAAGACCAAGTGATCAATCATCGCTTCAGCGCATGAAGCCATGCACATCGGTTCTTTGCACTTATCGTCCGTTTCTTCGCCACAATCGCCGTCGGCAAACGGTGCTAAATCATAGTGCAATACGTCTGTTGAGGGAACCGCCAAGAGTGTGTCTTGAATATCCGAGACGTATTTCGTTTGCGTCTTTTCGAAGTACTGCTCTCCCAGATCGGGTGACTTTCGCATGCCGAAATACTCCGGCGGCGCGTCATCGGCGAGAGCCACTACGCTCTTCTCGTCCAATTTAATCGAATTCGACGACTTCGTGCTGTTTTGAAGCGGCCAATTATCCCCAATGAAAACTCTTTTTCCGTTTGAGTACTTTGGAGAGAATCCAGTGAAGCTGGTTGGAACGACTTCAAACTGTTTTCCCCTAGCGCGACTAACGTAGACAGCTTTCGCGGTGTTGAACAATTTGGTAAAGAGACGTAAGAAAAAGGAAGACGAACCCTCGAAAGGTTTCAACGCGCGAAACTGTTTTGTGCACTCGACTTTGTCCACTTTACTCAAAAGTTCTTTTTCTTTGCCAACGCCATTGATTCGTATGAATTCCGAATCGGAAAACGACTTCGGTAACGCGTTGTTTGTCTCCAAGCGAAGTCTCTCTTTTTTAAGGGCATTTCCAACGCGTTCCTCAATCTCCTTTTCGGTGCACTTTGTCTGACCAAGAAATGCGGCATTGGGATCATTCTCGATCGTTCTGTTCGCGTCGTGCAGAACGTAAGTGAATATGTTCCTCGCGTGCGAGAGAAGTTGTTTCGTCACCCGTTCTTCTTCCTGCTCCTTTTGGAGAGTTTCCTTTTTCGTTTTTTTTTTTTTGTTGTTTTTATCAAGAGTCTCGTCGTCCTCGTCGTTTTCGACTTTTTCTTCTTCTGGTCTTCGTCTCGTGGTCCTCGCTTTGTCTCTCTCGCCGCCGTTGTTGCTACTGTTCGAGGGTGAAATGAACTATACGGTAAGCATCGCGTCCATGCAAACGAGTCCGAGCGCAAAAATCGACGCGCGAATCGTTCAATAACTGCGCGACAGACGACGACGAATACGAGTCGTGAGAGAAGAAGAGAAATAAAGCATGAGAGAAAACGAAAGACGTACGTGAGATTTCCCCCGCCTCTCGAGCATGTCGTGCGTGACAAACCCTTACGTGACATCATGGCGATGATTACTTTCCAGTGGTACGTCTTCTTGCGTTTTTCAAGCTGTTTCTTGCACCTTTACGCGCGCGCAAAGCTTTGAAGTTTCGAGCCAGCACGATTCGGTCCGCTTATTTTTTCTTATTTTTTTCGTTCCCCTTTTTTGGCTATTTTGGCTATCAATTACAATCCTCTAATTTTTTCTCAAAATTAGGGTTTAAGGTATATAAAATACACGAAGGCGACGTGACGTATTGACATTGAGCGTTGTATGTATGTATGTATGTATGTATGTATGTATGTATGTGATAGTATTGAAAAAAAATATGACATATCGTAATAATCTGGTAGTATCGAAATCTGAGCGTTTAATTCCCGTTGAATCTCGCGTTCATCATCACAGCAGAACGTTCGGGATATTTTCTATTCTTGCGCATCCGACCCGGAAGGGAGAATCGCGTGATCCCGAAGGCTTGAGCGAAAGTCGCGAATTGGACGTAATAACAGTCGAGACATAAATCTCGCAGCAGATTCGGTCGTTCCGAGTCGAACATTTCTTCGGTCAACCCCTTTTCTGCTTCGCACCACGCTGAGATGACTTCTTCTGCGGTGTTTCTGTTCCCAGTCTCTCTACCCATCGTAACGAAATCTTTCGCGAGGCGTGGAAGAGAGAACCAACGCTCCGAACCCGAGCAACGACACAGCGGACACTCCGAACCGTGAAATGGTTTAGGGAAGCCGAAGCCTACTTCTTTTTTTTTCAAATACTGTTTCAAATACTTCCTTCGACTATCAACTTGCCACTGGTTCAACTTCCTGCCATTACGGTCCGAAAAGTCCGTTTCGATCCCCTCGCGTCTCTTTTTGGAATTCGAATAATGTTTGCGTTGGTTCCTTCGAACATCAACTTGCCATTTGTTCAAATTCCC
>Ga0206124_10002743_pt1 | contig 12956 bp, 10 predicted proteins | sample Helgoland_Spring_3_FD_148671 | JGI IMG/M metagenome (GOLD analysis project Ga0206124, IMG submission 148671) | Pelagic subsurface seawater microbial communities from Kabeltonne, Helgoland, North Sea - Helgoland_Spring_Bloom_20160321_2 | ecosystem: Environmental > Aquatic > Marine > Epipelagic ... | reverse complement strand
GGTTCCCAACGTGAAGCTTTGTTTGGCTGGGCGAAATTTCCCGGAAGATCCGCCATGGAGCCACACCCCCAATTTGGAGGTCTTGGGCGAAGTTAAAAATGCGTGGGACATGATGACCAGCGGAGGCATCATGATTGTTCCGCTCCTCAGCGGCAGCGGCATGCGCGTGAAAGCCATAGAAGCCATGGCAGGTGGCCGCCCCATCGTATCAACGACTATTGGGATGGAGGGCATTCCAGGAAAGGACCGAGAACACTTCCATCTCGCCGATACACCCCAAGAATTTGCATCGCGGATCGTCGAATTGATCAACAATCCCGTGGAGGCAGAGGCGATTGGAAAGCGCAGTAGAGCTTTCGTTATGGAGCAATTCGAAAACCAGTCCATCGTGAATAGAATGCTCGAGCAAATTGCACATTTGGAGACGCTTTGAAAATCCTATTCATCACTTCACGACTTCCTTGGCCACTGGATAAAGGAGACCGCGTTCGCGCCTACCACCAAATGCGAATGCTGAATCAAGACCATGAGGTCTATTTATTCACCCTTACAGAAGAACAACCTTCGAAGGAAGCCCGATTGGCCTTGAGCCAAGTAACCACTGGACTGAAATGGTTCAAAGTGAATCGATTCAAACGATGGGCACGACTGGCTTTCGCTGCACTTAGTTCACGTCCTTTTCAAATCCACTGGTTTTACCAGCGCAAAGCAGATCATGAGCTTCATCAATGGATGGACCAACTGAGCCCCGATGTTATTCACTGCCAACTTGTGCGAATGGCCGAGTATGTGCGAAACGACCATCAAATTCCCAGGGTGTTGGATTACATGGACGCACTCAGTGCCGGAATGAGTCGGAACGCAGCGCTTCGTCCAATGGGTTCACGATGGATTTTTCAATTGGAGGCCCACCGACTTGCCCGGTATGAATCAATGGTATTCGATTACTTTGATGGACAAACCATCATTAGCAAAGCCGATCGCAAACTCATTGCTCATCCGGGAAGAAACGCAATAGACGTCATCCCCAATGGTGTCGACTCCGACTATTTCAACAACAGCAATGCCATCGAGAAAAAAACCAATCAAAAAGCGGTAATTCTGTTTACCGGAAACATGAGCTACCCTCCAAATGTCGATGCAGCCAAGCTGCTTGTGAATGACATTTTACCCAAAATCCAGACGCCGCATATTCAGGTCGTGATTGCAGGAACTAAACCCACGGTGGAAGTACAAAGATTGGCCCGTGATCAAGTCACTGTTACCGGGTGGATCGATGACTTGAGAACCGAATATGCCTCTTCTGACATATTCGTGGCACCACTCAGAATAGGAACAGGCCAGCAAAATAAAATTCTGGAAGCAATGTCGATGGAACTCCCTTGCATCACCACGCCCCATGTATTGAGTGGGTTTCCTGAGCATGACACCTCAGCGCCACCGCTATTGTTGGCCGAAAGCCCTGCAGCCACTGCTCATGCCATTGATGAGCTTTTGTCAAACAAGCAAAAATGCGCGGACCTGGGAAAGGAATCACGGCTGTGGATCGAAAAAAACAGCTCTTGGGAAGCACAAGCTCGGCTACTTGAGCAGTCCTTCGTAAATTCGACCTTATACAAACCTGAAGAAGCCACATGGAAAATCAAGAGATGAGTTTCGTCGCTGGAATCCCTACCCTAGACATACAGGACTTCACAAAAGGCAATCAAGAACTGCGAAATAAATTCGTAAAAAATCTCGGCGACGCATACGAAAGCATCGGATTTGTCGCCATTCATGGCCATGGAATTCCAGACACCTTGATTGAAGATTTGTACACACAATCGCAAGACTTTTTCGGCTTGAGCCCGGAACAAAAAAAGGCATACGCACGACCAGAAACCAATAACCAACGCGGCTTTGTTCGAATGGGCGTTGAACATGCGAAAGACAGTGAAGCCGCCGACTTGAAAGAATTTTGGCAGGTTGGGCAACCGAATCCACCTTCGGATGCAGACCTGGTGCATTTCCCCCCAAATTCAAATGTGTCAGAAACACCCCAATTCAAAGCAACAGCTGAACAAGCGTTTGAAGCTTTGGAGAATCTCGGGCAAATCATGCTCCAGGCGATTGCGATTCATTTGAATGTAGAAGAATCCTACTTTGAAAACTGGGTTGCAGGAGGAAATTCCATTTTGCGAGCCATTCACTATCCCCCCATCACTGGGGAACCCAATTCTGCCGTCCGTGCTGGCCAGCATGAAGACATCAATCTCATCACCTTGCTTGTTGGCGCGTCTGCATCGGGGCTCGAAGTATTGCGCCACGACAACACCTGGGTCCCCGTCACAGCATTGCCAGAGCATATTGTCATCAATGTTGGAGACATGCTGCAGCGGCTGACGAATCACCAATTAAAATCGACGACGCATCGGGTCGTTAATCCGCCGCGCAGCGAATGGGGCAAGCCGCGCTTCTCCATGCCCTTTTTCTGTCATCCAAGACCGGAGATGCGCTTGGACGCAATGCCTCATTTGATCCCCGATGGTGAGAAGGCTGCCGAGGAACCTATCAGCGCTGGTGAATACCTGGTTCAGCGGCTGAAAGAGATTGGTTTGGCTTCGAAGTAATGACAATCACTTTCATGCCATTTTAACAGGACTTGTGGTGTCCTTTAAAATTTATTTGCAACTCCTTCGCATCCAGAAATGAAGCTTTGATGTTCATTTGAGTCAAGAACCCATGAACATGAATGTTTTCAAGATTTTCGCTATTGGCCTCGTGGCTGGCTTTTCCGGAGCTGCCATTTTTTTTCTGATTGGTCCCCAAGCACCTCTTCAAACGTCCCCACCCATTCAATTGCCACTGGTCGCTGCAAATGCGGTCGCTCAAGCGCCGCAAGCATCGGTCGCAACACACAAAAGACTGGCTCCAAAATATTCTGTTCCGCCTTCCTTTGCCCAAGCCGCTCAAGCATCTGTAGGGTCCGTTGTTCATATCCGAACAGCCATGAAAACACGCATGCCAATGAATCCATGGCACGAAATGTTAGGATACCGAGCGCCGGAAGAAGTGCATCAAGGATCTGGGTCCGGTGTCATTATCGGAGACGATGGTTTTATCGTCACCAACAACCATGTGATTGATGGCGCAGAAGAAATAACCGTTTCGATGAATGACAACCGCACGTATAAAGCAGAAATCATCGGAACCGACCCCTCTACCGATCTGGCCATGTTGAAGATATCAGCGGAATTCCCTCTTCCCTTTGTTGCATTCGGAAATTCCGATCAAGTGGAGATCGGCGATTGGGTGCTTGCGGTTGGAAACCCGTTTGATTTGACTTCTACAGTAACCGCCGGAATTGTATCCGCAAAAGCACGCAACATCAATTTGCTACGTGCCCGTCCCGATCGAGGTGTCTTTCCCATCGAATCTTTCATTCAAACCGATGCCGCTGTAAACCCAGGAAACAGCGGTGGAGCGCTCATCAACACCCGAGGCGAGCTCATTGGGATAAATACCGCTATCGCCTCAAGAACAGGCAGTTACGCGGGGTACTCATTTGCTGTACCATCGACCATAGTGGAAAAGGTAGCACAGGACTTGATGCTATATGGAGAAGTGCAACGGGCTTATCTCGGTATTCAGATTGAACCCGTCAACGAAACGATTGCCGAGCAATTGGACATGACAGAAGTGAAAGGTTGCGCCATTACAGACTTGGTGCCCGGAAGTGGTGCTGCCGAATCAGGATTGGAAATCGGAGATGTTGTATTGGCCATCAACGGTCAAGAAATCTCAGATTTCCCCGAATTGCAAGAAAGCGTTTCTCGCTTCCATCCCGGCGATGAGGTCATGGTTCGGGTGTGGCGCAATGGAGAGGAACGTGAGGTTTCGGTTCAACTTAAGGATCGAAATGGCCGGCACGCGTAAAAAAGCAAAGCTCCGTGAATTCATTCGACCTAATGCATTCATAAAAAGAGATATAAAAGCAAATAGAATAATTCTTAGCCGAAGTGAACCAATCGGTAGTAGAGGTGTTGCTTCGTTGTGAACAGCACCCTTGTACCGCTCTTTCCTTTGAACTTGTTGCCCCTTCCGGGGGAAACCGTTGCTCTTCACGTTTTCGAAGAGCGTTATCAAGCGCTTTTCAATCGATTGGAAGCCATGGATTTGGATGAGTTTGGCATTCCATTTGTCGACGGAGATTGCCTCACGCGCTTGGGCGGTCTGATGCGGCTTATTTTTGCCTCAGAGCCTGACGAAAATGGATTTCGAGATGCTGCAGTGCAGTGCATTGGATTATTTAAGCTTGCCTCTCCCGTGCACATTCCTGAACCTGGCGAAAATCCGCCATACCCCAGCGGAGAAATTGCCAGATGGTCGGATTGGAAGAACTACGATCTCACTGAAAATGCCGCATTCGACTTTTCAAAAACGGAACAATTGCAGAAAACATCCGAAAACGAGAAATCCGTTTGCATGCCGGGCAATGGGCTTATTCAATCGTTAATCAGGCATCAAATCACTCCGAAAAAACGATACGACATCTTGAATGCACCGGACCTGAAACGCCGAAACGAACACATCGATAATGCCGCGCGATTCTCTTTCTTGATCGCAGAACAAGAAGCACAACGAAATAAAGGCTACTTTCCCAATTGACTGCCTATTTTTGTGGCATGATGAAAAAGCATTTCCCACAAACCTTGCTGTTCGCTCTTTTGCTAGCACTTGCGCTCAATGGCTGCGGAAACAGCCCCGCGGATTCACAAAGCAGCGATTCGAAATCAGAAAGCGTTACTTCATCCTTTGACCTGAAAAACGCGTCATTGGCTGTATCTATTGCCGATGATCGGTTGCATGCCTTCATCGCCCGGGATACGCTCGAAAATATCACCCAGAACCTTTTCGATTATTTCGAAAGCACCAATGATGCCGATTGGAGCCAATTGATGCATCACTTTCCCCTGCACAAAAATTCGGATACGGCATTCATCAATAGCAGCATTCGAGCCCTTGATTATTGGACAGAACGTGGTGTGCAAAACCGAACGGAAATGGCAGAAGTTGTTTATGCCAGCCCGGCATTCTTGGACGGAGACCAAGAGGTGGTCCTCCTCAATATGAACTTGCGTCATTACGTCGAATTCCTGCCATACTACGAAGGCCCCAACCCATCGGGCATGAAAGGCATGGTAGAGTCCAACTATGGCAAAGGAAATGCCCAATATTTCGAGAAAGAAATCGCAGAAGGCGACTCTCTCCCATTCCGATACTGGGAAATCACTGGTTTCAACCGAATCTGGGCCCTGTCCCACGTCGATTCAAGCCACTGGTGCTTCTTGCCCCCAAATTTCAATGAATCGGGCTCCGCCTACATGATGAGCAGCGATGCAATGGTTGGAGGGTTGCGACACAGGAGGGAGAATGACCCTACCGCTCAGAAATAATCACGATCACGATGGAGTCAATCAAATGGCACATCCGCGATGAATGGTCGCCTCTAAAGGCTGTCATGGTCGGCATTGGCGAAGGCATGGGCTTGGCTCCAACCTTGGCAGAAACATATGACCCACAGTCCCGACTGCACGTTGCTCAAGGAACGTATCCAACGGAGGATGCTGTCGCCTATGAACTGAATTGCCTCGCCAAACAGTTAACGCGTCGAGGCATACAAGTGTTACGGCCTGAGTCCATCGGCATCAACCAAGTCTTTACGCGTGATATCGGTTTAGTGATTGACAGGGAGTTCATCATGACCCACCTTGTTGAGGATCGAGTGAACGAACAAAAGGGCTTAGAATCCATGCTCAATCGGAATCCAGGGGTCCTCACTCATCCGCCTGCTTCCGTTCGAATGGAAGGCGGGGACATCATGCCCATGGGCGATGAAATTTGGGTAGGCTATGCAGGGGAAGAACGATTTTCACAGTATACCACGGCGCGCACAAATGTTGCTGCCATTGAATGGCTCCGCTCCCAATTCCCTCAGAAACGAATTCTGGGCTTTGAATTGGAAAAGTCGGACACCGAACCCTTGAAAAACGCGCTTCACCTGGATTGCTGCTGTGCACCTCTGGGCCTGGGTCATCTGATGATTCACCGACCGGGGTTTGCACGTGATGAAGAACTCAATCATATGCTGCGTCGCTATTCTGACGCACACATCATGGATGTTTCAGCGGAAGAAATGCAGGACATGCAGTGCAATGTTTTGAGTCTTGAGCCGGGAACGGTGGTTTCAAATCGCACCGCTGAAAGGACGAATGAGCAAATGCGGGCATGGGGATATGACGTGATTGAAGTAGACCTAAATGAGACCTCTAAAATGGGTGGACTGCTCCGATGCTCCACCCTCCCATTGCGAAGAAACTAATCCAGTATGAATCAGAGCACTTCAAACGTTTTCATGATTCGGCCGCATTCTTTTCGAAAGAACGAAGAGACTGCAACGAATAATTTGTACCAGAAAACCCTTGAGGGAGTTTCTGCGTCAGCGGTCATTGAACAGGCGCAGGCAGAGTTTGATCGACTGGCGACAGCATTGGGGAATGCAGGCGTGAATGTTTTTGTCTTTGAAGAACAATTGCCGCATGAAACGCCAGATGCCTTGTTTCCCAACAACTGGATTTCAACCCATGAAACAGGCACCGTTTGCTTGTATCCCATGTTCGCTCCCAATCGCCGCGAAGAGCGAAGAGAGGATGTGATTGTACAACTTGAGCACGACGCGGGATTCAGCATTGAAAACATTGTTGACTTCACCGAATTTGAATTGCACAATCGGTTCCTTGAAGGAACCGGTAGCATGGTGCTGGACCGGATCAACCGCAAGGCCTATGCCGCGATCAGTTCGCGAACAGACGAGACCGCACTGCTTCATTTTTGCCAAGAATTGGATTATGAACCTGTCGCCTTCTCTGCGATGCAATCCGCTGAAGACAGGCGCCACCCCATTTACCACACCAACGTCATGATGAGCATTGGCTCCGGCTTCTGTGCCATTTGTCTCGAAAGCATTGACGATGATGAAGAACGCCAAGCCGTGAGCGATGAGTTGACATCCGACGGACGCGAAATCATCGCATTGAGCGAATCACAAATCGAACGATTTGCGGGCAACATGTTGGAGCTACAAGGGTCCAACGGCCCGGTCATCGCCATGAGTTCAAGTGCTTTTCATGCATTGGACGCAGAACAGATTGAACGTTTGAAAAAACACGGTCAAATCATCCATTCCGACCTCGAGACCATCGAGACTTGCGGCGGTGGAAGCGCTCGTTGCATGATTGCTGAAATTCACCTCCCACGAGCATAACGCTTCGCTAACCTCTCTGACATTGTCATGCCAACCTTAGATCAAAACATCCAAGCTGCGGTGGTCCTCGCCTGCAAAAAGTGCTTCCAAGCGACTATAGAAGCGAACACCGTCCAAGTGCAGCAAACCCGAAAGGAATTTGAAGGTGACCGGACGGTCGTGGTTTTTCCGCTGACGCGAGCTTCGCAAAAGTCACCCGCAGCCACCGCTGAAGATTTAGGCAAGTACCTCGTAGAATCACATGACCTGATCAGCGCTTACCAAGTCGTAAAAGGATTTTTGAACTTGACCATCGTTCCCACGCATTGGACAAGTGAATTGATCAAAGCCGTGCAAACTGAGAAGTATGGATTCGGCCAACCTTCATCACTACCTATGGTAATGGTGGAGTACTCCTCTCCCAATACGAATAAGCCGCTGCACTTAGGACACCTGCGAAACAACTTTCTTGGGTACAGTGTCTCCCGCATTTTAGAAGCTGCTGGGCACCATGTGATCAAAGTCCAAATCATCAATGATCGCGGCATTCACATTTGCAAGTCCATGGTCGCTTGGACCAAGTATGGTCATGGAGAAACGCCCGATAGCACGGGATTGAAAGGTGACAAGCTGGTCGGAAAATACTATGTCCGTTTTGATCAAGAGTACAAAAAAGAAGTCAAGGCCCTCATGGACCGAGGCATGAAGGAAGATGAGGCGAAAAATGCGGCTGAATTGATGCAGGCAGCACGGGATTACTTGGCCCGCTGGGAAGCCAACGATCCCGATGTAGTAGCATTATGGAAGAAGATGAACGGATGGGTTTATGATGGCTTTGCCGTAACGTATGCGGAAATGGGAGTGGATTTTGACCAGTTGTATTATGAGTCTGAAACATACTTATTGGGGAAAGGTTTGGTGATGCGTGGCTTGGAAACCGGGGCATTTTACAAGCGGGACGATGGAAGCGTCTGGGCTGATCTTACGGCAGAAGGGCTTGATGAAAAACTCGTGCTTCGAAAAGACGGCACTTCCGTTTATATGACCCAAGACATTGGCACAGCCATCCAACGGTATGAGGACTTTCCGGGTCTCGATCGTCAAATCTACACGGTTGGTAACGAGCAAGAATACCACTTCAAAGTCCTCTTCAAATTATTGAAACTGCTCGGCGTCGAAGGAGCCGATCGGAATCGACACTTGAGCTATGGCATGGTAGAGTTGCCAGAAGGGAAAATGAAATCCCGGGAAGGAACCGTGGTTGATGCCGATGAATTGCTAGCCGAAATGGCTGAAACAGCCAAGGAAATGGCGACCGAGTTGGGCAAGGTGGAAGACCTCAGCGAAGCTGAAAAAGCAGTACTATTCAAGAGGGTCGGATACGGTGCGATCAAATACTTTTTGCTCAAAGTATCGCCACAGAAATCCATGATGTTCGATCCCAAGGCGTCCATTGACTTCATCGGCAATACCGGGCCATTCATTCAGTTCAACTTTGTCCGAGCGAAAAGTGTATTGCGGAAAAGCGAAGAATTGTACGGTGCTTTGACCGCATCAACCCTGGATGCGAGTGTATGGGATCAACCAGAGTTGCGCATCATTCAGCTCGGCTTGCATTGGCCCAACGTGCTCAAGCAATCCGCTTCCGAATGCGACCCCAGCCTCATTGCGAATCACTGCTATGAATTTACAAAGGCATATAGCCGGTGGTACCAAGATCATCCGATACTCCAAATCGAAGATGAATCATTGCGCGTCGCGCGAACAACAATCTGCTACTTCTTTACCCAACAAATCGAGGACGCCATGGGATTACTCGGCATACAAATGCCGGAGCGCATGTAGCGCTCAAGCAATTCTTCGCTCCAACGATTGACCGCTGGTCTCAAAACATACGAACGCAGCATTCATTCCCGATATGTCGCACGAAAAAGAATGCTCCCCCTTTTCGAGCGGACCCGTATGCAATGTTTTGAGGGAAGCTCGCGACTCATCCACCAACGTCAAGTGGCAATCGGCTGTCCAGCCATTGGGAACGGTAAAACGAACAATCACTGTCGCTCGATTGACAGCAACCGACAAACCATCGACCAAGTGAGATTCCGCAGCAATGACGCCCTTGCGCATCGCAGATGACATTCGCTTCAAAATGACCCAGCCCGCCAGCACTGCAAGCATGAGCAGCAAAGCCATTGCAGCATTTTCTAAAAAAGTTTCGAAAGATTCAGCCGTCATGGTCACAAAGAGATTATTCCCTCAATCCTTGCGGCGGACTCATAGCGCATGAAAACATCCTCAGCAGACCCTACCGTCTCGATGATGGTATACGCGGTGTAATTGCCTTTGCGCGATGGTCGTTCACTGAATTGAGCCGCGGAAGTGAAAATCGCTTTTAATGCCGCAATGGACGCTTCGTTCGCCGGCAAAATAAATTTAAACGAAAAAGGACACGGCCAATTGTGGGTGTCATCCAGTTGTTTCTCGAGGCGTTTCCGCTTTTGTTCTTCCGTTTCCATCGTTGCTATTGAGTCGCGAAATTAAGGCATTCCATCGGCCCTGCCCGCACTGCGCTTTGCTTTAACAGATTTCCAGAACACCGTGCTTTGGTTGGCCACAAAAAAAGAAGGGACTGCATCGAAATGCAGCCCCCTCCCTAGGAATCGGTCTTGCCAGACTCGAATTCTATAAAACCATTTGATTTTTTATTCTGGGCAATCAACGCCGTAGAGTTGGAAGAACTCCAACAAGTCACTCACGTTAACCGTTCCGTCATCGTTGATGTCACCTGGGCATGGATCTGGATAATCACATCCGCCTGGGTAGTTCGCATCAGGATTGTAATCATATCCTGCTGGATCCATGCAACCAACCGTCAAACAAGAACCATCATCAACCGAAGCAATCGGATTGTAGTTCGCAGACGCCATATCCGTACAGCCCTCGTATACACAAGAACCATCATCAATGATTGCTGCTTCGTCATAGTTAATTGCATCCGCGTATGTACAACCTGTTGAGTAAATCGCAGTTACGAATTGCTCGATGGTGGTTGTATTTCCGCACGCATCCGTGAAGACCATGGTTCGATTCAGCTGGTAGCTGTAGATGCCAGAGCCAGAGAAGATATCCGTGGTGGTATACGTGTAATCGCTGCACGCATCGTAGATCTCAGTAATACCAACGAAGTCATCGATGGTCTCACTCGCTGAATCATAAAGCGTGATGTTCTCTTCGTAAATCACAACCGGTGCGGTTGTGTCCTCCAAAGTGATCACCTGTACATCAGTCGTAACGTTTCCACAGCCATCGCTTACGGTCCACGTTCGCGTTACAACATTGTCAGCAAGGCATGAACCTTCTGAAGTTGACAGCTCATCTGTGTATGTAACCATGATGTCAGCACTGCAAACATCTGCAGCATCCATGACATCGCCCGTGGTAGTGGGGTCCATCAAGTCCGTGTCGCACTCTACCGTCACATCCATTGGGGTTGTAAATGTTGGAGCGATCAAATCATTGAATGTCACCTCTTGTGATGCACTTACCGAATTACCACATGCATCCGTTGCTGTGTAGGTTCGGATGAAGTTCATTGCGCCAGAGCATCCCATTGCGGTCTCAACGTCTTCATAGGTGACTTCAACTGCTGAGCAGTTATCCGTTGCACCTGGCATAGCAGGAAGGTCATCTCCGCATTGCAATTCAACCGCTGCAGCAACCTCATCCATGACCGGAGCCACATCATCAGTAACCGTGATTGTCTGAATGGCTGAAGAGCTATTTCCACATCCATCCGTGAATGTGTACTCGCGTTCAACTACGAAGCAGCCGCTTTGTCCTTCCTCAACTGTAGAAGCCACCTCTGTCCATGAGACAGAAACTTCGCTCATGCAATTGTCAGAAGTCTCGTAAGATCCATACGCTGCAGTTGCATCGTATACCTCACATGACACTTCACTATCCATTACTGTTCCAGATGGAGCTTCAGTGTCCACACGCGTGATGGTCTGAACCGCAGTGGATGAATTTCCACATCCATCGGTTGCCGTGAACGTGCGTATAATCACTGCCATTCCTGTGCAATTCGCGTCGCCGTCTTCATCGGTCATTGTGACCGTAGCGCCAGAGCAAACATCTTCGGCAGTCGCCATGTCCATTGGAAGGTCATCGCCACATTCGATGTCAACGTCTGCTGGAACAGATGTGAAGTATGGAGCAACAGCATCTACCAATGTGATGATTTGATCCGCAGAACTCACGTTGCCACAGTCGTCGGTGGCCGTCCATGTTCGAACAATCACGTCTCCACCAAAGCAGTTGTCGTCGCCAGCCGTGTCTGTATAGCCTACAGTAACTGCAGAACTGCAAGCATCAGCCGCATCTTCTACATTGCCCGTAATGCCCAAATCGCTGGTGTCATCTGTACAAGCTACATCTATGTCAGCAGGTGCTGTGAACGTTGGAGCCGTTGTGTCAATGACCATGATGTTCTGAACTACTGTCGTCGTGTTCATTGCATTATCTGCAAATGTCCACGTTCGAGCAATGGTGTACGCACCATCGCAATCACCCGATGAAATGGCATCCACATACGTGGCGTCCAATACAGGGTCGCATTCGTCAACTACCAAAGGCTCGCGGATATCTGAATCAACGCTTGAACACTCTGTTGTGTAGTCTTCAGCAGAAACCATAACCGGTGGCTGCTGATCATACAAGCACTCGTTGCATCCTTCTCCATCGACTGGATAATCGCAACTTCCGTCGTCTTCGTAATTCTCTTCGCTGTAGTTGCAGGCTGTCTCATCAGCACATCCACAGTTGTCACTACCAAAGGATAGGGAAACGTACATGGTGTTACCTGCAGATAGTCCTTCAGGGAAAATCTGAACAAACAACTGACCGTGAATGGTTCCTGTTGTTGTGATTTGTGCAACCAATACGCGGTTGTCATCACCTGCCAAGCCATACTGCGCATCCATGTTGTCCGCGTTGATGTACCAACCGCTTCCAATCACGTCATCGATAACAATGTTTTCGCCGCTTTCGAATTCATTCACCCATGTTGGGTATCCACCAGTATCAACGGGTGGGAGGTCAATGACTGTCGATGGTGTATTGTCGCCTATGGTAACATACGAGTCAGCCGTCAACATCGGATAGAAACCAAACAGCTCAGGAGCTGAAGGCAAGAATGAACCTTGAATATTTTGGTAGATCTCGCTGGATGCAGCCAAAACAATTGGGTTTTGGTTGTTGCCCAAGATGGCATTCAATACGTCCGTCGAATTCGCAGTAGTAACGAATACTTGGTAGGTTGTGAGCCCTTCGATGCTGGAAGCCATAGACTCAACGTCAACGCCATAACCGTCATGACTCGTGCTCACATTCAAGCAGCTGCAGAAGTCACAGAAATCGAGCGATGGATATTCAACATCTTCATAATTGCAGGCAGACTCATCACCACATCCTTGGAGGATATCGCAAATCAAATCCCCATTGTAATCAAGGCATTCGCCGTCGCAAGTGAACCCTTCCTCAGGGTATGTGCATGAACCGTCGTTGAAGTTTGGCTCAGGAATAACATTCGGGTTGAAGTTACATGCTGCCTCGTCATTACAACCGATGCAGAATGGTGAAACCGCACACATCGATTCATCCAATTCAGTGGCCG
>Ga0206124_10002729_pt1 | contig 12983 bp, 8 predicted proteins | sample Helgoland_Spring_3_FD_148671 | JGI IMG/M metagenome (GOLD analysis project Ga0206124, IMG submission 148671) | Pelagic subsurface seawater microbial communities from Kabeltonne, Helgoland, North Sea - Helgoland_Spring_Bloom_20160321_2 | ecosystem: Environmental > Aquatic > Marine > Epipelagic ... | reverse complement strand
CATTCAATCTCGGAAGAATGTGTTTGAAACAAATATCGTCGTTCTTCACGATCAAATCCCACACATCCCTCTCCCCCATCCGTCTTTTCTGCGCTCTCGTCCTCACTCCTCCGGACATGATGTCTTTCTCTGTCGTCTTTTAACGTTTCATGTGTTTGGTGTTAAAGAAAGAAAAACAATGGCGTTTTGACTGCTGAAATGCCGCACTTCGTCTCGTCACTTTTCCCCTAAATGCGAAAGAGAGAGACGCGCTTTCTCTCTCACCATCTGTCCATAAAATCAAGCGTCGTCGCGCAGAAACACAGAAAACGTTATTCGCCATAGACGCATCGATCTGATCGCGCAGAAAAAGAGAGAGAGATGACGGACGAGGACGAGAAGAGAAGGAAACAAAAGGAACGATTGGAACGAGTGAAGGGACTCTTAGAGGCGAAGAAGAAGAAGGAGATGGAGGCGAAAGATTACGTAAAGAAGAGCGAGAAAAGCGAGGAAAAGAGCGGTGATGTGAGAGGTATCGGGGCGAACCCGAGTTTTTTAGCGCCGCGCGGCAACAACAACAACAAGAAGAGAAGCTTTGAGGAGCGATTCGGAGGAGGAGGGAGGAAAGGTGACGACTCTGTCGCCGTCGGTCTTCGAGTCGGCGAGACCGGTGGGAATGGTGCTCTTAACATCAACGACGAAGAAGGAGAACAAAAAAACGACGACGACATAGACCCTCTCGATGCGTTCATGACGAAAGAGAGAAACCCGGAAAGCGCGGAGAAGGAACGTGCGGAACGGAAGCGAGTCGAACGAGAACGGGAGGAGCGAGCGAACATGGACGAAGGGAAACAGAGGAAGATGTTGAAAGCGTTGGTGAACGACTCCGACGACGACGACGATGGGAATAACGAGAATAATAGTAGCAAACCGAATGAGATTATATACATTCCAACGAACAAAGTAAAGTTGTTCGTCGGCGCTTCCGGCGAGAATGTGAAACGAATGCAAAAATCGAGCAACTGTCGCGCGCAAATAAGGAAGAAAGCGAAAGCGATGTACGAAGGCTTTTCCGGGCAAAAAGTCGTATTAATCAACGGCGACGAGAGCGACGAGAACGAAAAAGACGACGCGAAAACGTGCGTGGAGTTGTACGGCGACAACGAAGCTGTCAGAACGTTTAAACTGTTACTCGAAGACTTGTTCGCTCGCGCCAAGAAAATGAAAACTGAGAGTCGCAAACAGGACCGCGATCGGCAAAAGGAGAAGAGGATGCGAGAGAAGCGCTTGTTTCACTTGCGACACGCCGCAGATTACGAGCGTCTCGGCGTTCCTCTCGGCGCGCCTCGTAAAGAGATTGAAAAAGCGTACAGAAAGTTGATGCTCGCTTTACACCCGGATAAACACCGCTCGAAACCGACGGACGAACGCGAAAAAATCCAACGCCAATACGACGACATGCGCGCGAGTTACGACAAGTTATTAGCCGTGGACGAAGAGAACATTCAAGAGACGAAAGTATTGGGAAAAAAATCACACGAAGACGAGTTAGAGAGTTTAGTTCCCGAGGAGGAAAAACGCATGGACGAGTTGAAAAGAAAAATCGAAGAGGCCAAGGCGAACGTTTTGTCGTCAACCGCCGCGACGAAGACGCGTTTTACCACCACCAGTTGAAAACGAGATATATAGCAGCGTAGAAATATGTTAGAATTGCGTAGTAGTAGAAGAGTAGTAGTTAACTGTTAACATCATCAAAACGTTCGCTCGATGCTCGTATTCGGTAAACTTCATAAAAACTGCCGAGGCAACCTTCTCCACATTAATTAAACACCTTGACCTTTTCTACGAGCGAAGAAGAATTAAACAAAATGGGAGGATGCTGCACTTGCGTCGGCCGCAAAGGTTTGTGGTACGTCTGGGCGTTTAACGCTTTAATCGCGTCCATTTTCTCCATCATCGCCGTCTCACACGGCGCGGTCTTCGACAAGATCATCGTCAACAACAAATCCGCGAATGCGATGCTCGACGGTGCCATCGCGTGCATCTCCTGCTCCGTGTTCTTAAACATCGCGTACCTCGTCATAACGGCGCTGATTTTGTTACGGAAAACTATAGCCCTGAATGGTGCCGGAGCCGCGTTTGGGTTTATGATTGCGCTGTCGCTGATGATGTTCTTTAACCAAATTCAGGTATACGATTTGTGTTCGTTTCTCTCTTTCTCTCTCTCGAGCGCTTTCTTACTTTGGCGAATACATCACAGATGTCGCGCGTATATATGCTCACAAAATCACGCATTTCCTCTCACAACAGGTTGGATTCTTCCTCCAATCGATTCACCCGTGGATTGAGGAGTTCATCGCACCAGCTGCCGGGAAACACTGGACGTCCGAGGACGACGCGACGCACGAAGCGCTCGTCGCGTTTGCCTATTTAAGCGGATCGACGTACGTCGTATTAACGTTCGTTTTATTCTGCGGGAGCGGTGGGTTGCAGAAAAGCATGATGGACGACGGACCGAGATCGATTGAGTTAGAGCATAATAACAGTAGTAATAATAACAATACCAACAACGCTTAGCGTTAATAGCAGCGAATACATGCACGGCGGAGAGATACCTATTTAGTAGTACTTTTGTAACCATTCTTCACTCATACACACAAACACATAAACACACGAAAAACACTCACCTATTTCTGCCACATCATGCCGCCATCTTTCCCGACGACAGGGACGTTTAAATTGTTATCATTCAACAAACCAAACGCGTTCATTTCTCTCGAACGGTCTCCGTTTTTGAAATGGTCCGCGCAATCAAAGGCGTTCGAAACCGGGAAGTTTTCCCACGTCGTGCACCCGAATTTACCGGTATTTGATGACGATTCAGACGACATTAAAGGCAAGAGCGATCGTGATATTATTCCTCCTCGATGCGTGAACATCGCCGAGGAAGAGCGGAACGCGTTCGGGAGTGAAGCGAAACACGTGCAGACGTTAAGCGCGTCGATGTTTCACACGGAAAAACAGTTCAAAAAACAGGTGGAGATGGTGTCGTTCGGATGCGAGAACGTCAGTCACGTGTTGTTCGTGAGCGGAGACGAGAAGAAAAAAGAGCTGGACGCATTGAAAATGCTTAAAATTGCGACGAAAATGAGACGAGATGGGGACATTCCGGACGAGATTAAATTCGCAGTCGTGGCCAATCCGAATACGGAGAACGTATCGGCGGAATATTTAGAGGAGAAAGTCGCGGCTGGCGCGGAGTTGATTATCACGCAGCCGTTTTTTGATTACGAGCGTTGTCACGAGTGGGTGGAGAGTGCAAACCGGAGAGGCGTGTTGAGCACCACTAATAGCGGGATCAGTAATAGCAGTAGCGCATCGTTAGTCATTGGCGCGTGCGCGCCTTCGAATAGAAAAGACGTCGAGTTTTGGGCCAAGCTCGTCTACGGAGACGATCAATCCGCCAAAATCCTCTCCTCGTCGAGTTCACCCATAGCCAAACTCGCTCGAGAATACGAACAAAAAGAGAGAGAACTAACCACGGCGTTATACAGGGACTGGATTTTTGAACGGTGCGAGCTGCGAGCGGTTGCCGCGCTCGGTCACGCCGCGAGCGCTGGGGTTCACTTCATGCCGGTTACGCGAATCGGATACGACATCGTCAAACATTTAGCGAGAAGAACGAGAGAGATGGAGACTATGGAGGAGAACGCTTGATGGCTTTTTCGAGCTGGCCGAGAGAACGTTTGTTGTAATTGAATTCATGTAGTAATAGTAGTTGGAGTAGTGATAGTAATAGTTGTTGTTGTGCGATTTTTCCTCTGCGCTGCTTCATTTTTTTGACTGCGGATACAAAATAAATGAGAACAGACGAGAACGGGGGGCGTCTTTATCTCGTGTATTTTCACACGAAATTGCTCGACTTCCGGTGCGCTTACGCCAGCCTCTCTTTTCTCCCTTCCTCTCCATCTTTCTCTCTCTCTCTTTATTCTTCTTTCTCTCTCGCGCGTAAAGCTCGTTCCTCTACATTTTAGGGGAAAACTAACACCTAGAAAGAAGTTTGTACTGACAGTTTACTTTTGTCTCTCTTTGAATCACACAAAAAAGCAAGCAAGAGTTTGAAGCGATTGCGAATTTATGTGGATGCACGCTCCCGTTGAAGTGGGTTTCGATACGATCGTCGTTTGGTGGTAGGAGCGGCGATGATGATGCGCACAGCAGCAGATGCGAGAACGAAGAGGAAGAATCCACATTCAACCCGATTCGGTTGGTATATTTACCCTCCGACGTTGTCGCGGAGAAAATCGCTTCGCGAACATCGCTGGTAAAATACATCGTGCACTTGTGGGGGTACGGGACAAATGACGAGGAGTTGAAAACGAGCGTGAGAAAAGGTAAAGACGAGGCGTGGTTGGATCAGTCGATGACGTATAAGTTGACGTGTTGCGACTTTGGCGCGACGAGGAGCAACGAGAAGAGCGAGGTAATGCGGAGGTTATCGAATTTAGTACCCGGGGCGTTTGAGCCGCGATCTAAGGTGAGCTTAGATCAGCCGAGAGTTGAGTTTTTATCTATGGAGGTGAAATCGACCGTTCAAATAGATTTAGGATTCCAGGGCGTGCGGATGTTTTTCGGACGCGTCGTCGGTAAAGACAAATCGAGGAAACATTTGAACTTGTTAGATTTGAAGAAACGGAGGTATTTAGGACCGACTTCTATGGAAGCACACATGTCGCTGATTATGTGCAACATGATTAAAGCGGAGAGGGAAAGGGGTGGACCGGTTTTAGATCCGTTTTGTGGAACCGGAAGCGTTTTATTAGCCGCCGCGGAGCTCGGGTGTTTCACGTGCGGCTTTGAAATCGATCCCAGGGTGTTGGAGTTTGGTAAAGTAGACGCGAAAACGGGGCAGAAATTGGACGTGATTACCAATTTCAAGGACTATGGGTTCAACAAACCGATATTTCTGATTCGTGGTGACGTGCACAAATCACCTCTGCTTAAAGTTGTAGAAGATGAAGTAGAGAGTAGGTGTAGAATTAGTGGCAGCAGCGACGGCGGCGAAAAATTTGCGCCGTTAGATTTAGAAAAAATAGAAAAGCGCATCAAACAGATGGAAGGTGCTTTCCAAGGCATAGTTGCCGACCCGCCTTATGGTATACGCGAGCGCGGTCGCAAATCTCAGTTTGGGGGCAAACGGGGTAAAACGGAACAAGACATGATAAACATCGGCGAGCGATTCGACAATCACATCCCGTCCACGGTGAACTATCCGCTATCCGAAATTATGGACGATTTAATGGATCTTTCCGCGAAAACGTTACCGGTTGGTGGACGCACGTGCTTCTTCCTCCCCGCGGATGTGCAACAAACGAATCCGGAAACGGATTTCCCTTCTCACCCGTGTTTACGGGTCGTCGCGCACTCTTTGCAAAATTTTTCGCCCACTTGGGGGAGACGATTGGTCACGTACGAAAAGATCGAACCGTTTGACATACACAAACACTTAGAAAACGTTCGCACGCGTGAACACCTGCGTCGAGTGCTTGAACAAGACGTAAACTACTTGGATCTCACCGAGCGCGTAAAAAAATTCGTCTTTGCGGACGAAAAATCCAACGAGCGGAAAAAAATCCAGCGCGATATCATTCGCCGGGCGTGCAAAGAACATCGGGAAGGCGTCACGTTGGACAGAGAAACCATCCTTGAACGTCGCGAACGAGCGAAGTCGCTGAAAGAAAAAGACCAGGGCTTAAAGAACAGAGGGAAGAAGACTTGAATGTTCGTTGTTGTAATCATTTCTTTATCGATGTTGTGTTTGCAACAATCGCGTCCAGCTTCTGTTCCAGAGCAGCCATCTTGGACAGCACGTTTGAAAAACCGTTCACGATCTCTCTCCTCAGCATCGCCGCGACGTCTTCTTCCCGAATCTCGTCGTCTTTTCTCTTCTCTTCTCCTTCTCCGGCACACTCGAAGTACACCTCCTCTTCTTTCGTCGTCGTCGTCCTCGCCTTCTTTTCCTCCTTCTCGTCCTCCTTTCCTTCTTCTTCTTCTTCTTCTTCTTCAACTCTCCTCCTCTTCGAACCGACATTGGCGTCCCGTTTTCGTTCCACATCGACGTGTCGTGCCACTCTTGCTGCTCGAGGATTTGCATCAGCTCCCGTTTACTCATTCTGTGTATATATTCTCAGCAGCAGCAGCAACACAGAGAGAGAAAGACTGCAGTATTTTTGACTTTTGTTTTCCCCAAATGCTTCATTTTTCCCCTACTTCTCTCTCGTATTAGTACACACCGCTTTCTTGTCGGAGGATGACGACGACGACGCACGTACCACACGCGAGAACGCCAGCAGTAACTCCACGACAGATGTCGTCTTTATTCGCCTCTTCTTCTTCTTCTTCTTCTTCTTCTTCTTCTCGTCCAGCGGTTCGTTTTGGACAACACAAACCCACGGGGAAAAGAAGATGTGAGTCAGCAGCAGCGATAAAGATACGGTCGGAAAACGAGGACATGAAGCATCCTCATCCGCTCTCTCCGTGCGTTTCAGAGTTGAGCGGTACCAGGAGGTATCAACAACAGTACCAGTTTCACGAAAACGCGGACGGCGCGACCATGCGATATATGGATAGGTCGTTCCAACTCTTGGGAAAATTCGTCCCACCAGCGGGTCTGTTGTGCCTCGTGTCCATGTTTTGCGCGACGGTGTTTAGCGTTTTTTTTGCCGCTTTGTACGTGTTTAAAGAAGTCGTTTCTGCGTGCAGAAACGTGATGAACGCGTGTCAGGCGGTGATACGATCGGCGGATGCCATCGAGAGGGCGTGTAGCTCCGTGACGACGACGACGGCGAATTTGGATACCACGACGGGGAAGATTGACGCGACGGTGGTTAAGATTGACGTGTTGAGCGAAAGCGCGACGAAGGCATTGTCAGATGCCGGAGTGATTCAGAAACGGGTCGCGTTTTTACCGAAAGATGCGAGCAATACTTTGTTGGATGCGATTAGCGCGGTGAGCGTTCCAGTCAATCAGAAGTCTGTGTTGCCGAGTAAAGCGGAGTCGTTGGTCGGGACTTCTTCGCCGGAGGAGGAGAATGCGAATAAGAACACGAACACGAGCATTTTAGGCATGAATATCGACGGTAGACGAATTGGCGCCGGTTGGATTGGTAGCGATAATAATTACAGATTCCACTTTTCTGCGACAAACACTTTTAGCGTAGGCGAGTACGTCGCCGTGAAACGAACGAATAATTTGTACACGTGGGGCGTCGTGGAGAATAACGAAAACACTGATCCGTCGTGCATGCCGGACGCGAATTGTCCGGTTGATGAGAGCGTGGATGCGGAGAAAACTGGTGCGACGTGCGATTGGCCACCGAAGAAAGAGGACGCGGTCGGTGTAGACGGAGGAAGGGGAGGAGGGGGAGCCGAGCGAGATTCGTTCAAAGAGGACGAGTTGAACTTCTTCGAGCGCGTGAAAAAGTTTGCGTTACCGACCGGTTTGGCGCCTGGACAAGTCGAAAAAGAATACAGAGTTGTCGTCGAAGTTTCCGCGACAGTGTATCGGTATAAAATTGTCCCCGCTTCAGAATTAGGCAAGCGTTACTAATGTTGTTCATTTTTTGCTTTCAATACACATCCTACTGCAGTATGTATCCGTGCGTCTATTATTCTAAATTGCTGATACTATATAAACTTTACTTTATTCTTCCGTATTGATGGGACACAAAAACGAAAGCATCGCCTGGTTCACTACTCTTTGCGTGTCGTCGGATGGGTGAACTTTGTCTTCTTTGGGAACTTTCGCGGTTAAAATCATCTTGTTTGGGTTCCCGAGTTTGTTGTGAATGGCGTACCCGTCGATAACTTTTACGCCGTTCTTCCTCGCTTCGCACATGGCGTGCTCGTGAAATCTCGCGACGTACTCGCCGTTTGATTTGTGTTTCTTTTGCGAGTTAAACGTGGACCTCCACAAAAGTGTGTTGGAAAAACCGCACACGGATGGCGAAAATACGCGCATGAGTTGCGACAGCCTACTGGCGTAAAACATTTCGGATTCGTACTCCGTAAATTTTGGTTGAAGATGCGCGCGGTTTCGTCGACCACCCATTTTCAAAGGAAACTCCGACTGACGTTCACGAATCATCGAAGGAAGTTCCCATAAGCCACTGTTCAAAACTATGACGCTCGGTTGCGTTCCTGCTGGCATGCGACCGCGTAAAAGTGAACGCGCTTGCGTCGCGAACTTTGCCTCGTGGTCGCCGAGACCAAAGTGTTCATTTTCTGTCGTCTGTTGCTCAAAGTTTGCGTCGTTTACAGCGGTAAACTCTGGCACCGGCCATCTATCTTCGACGTAGTCGTGGTTTAAGACGAAATCGGCGCACGTCGCCGCCGCTTTTGCCACGTGGTTTCCCACTAAAAATCGTAAACTCAAAACGAGGACGTTATCGTAGTCCTTCCTATCGATGAGAATAACGTCCTGGTCTCGCTTGCGATTTTTTAAAGCCTCTTTCGACGGGTCCACGCCTTTCTTCCCCATGTCCGCCGGTTTCTTCCACTTTACGCTCGAAGCCGCGACTCGATAGCCTTGATCTCTCAACGTGTTTAGTAACGTCTTCCACTGGTGTCTGGTCGTCGAGTCGCCGACGAACATGAACCACGGGTCGTTCGCTAAATTTTCAATCCGCTTTAGTCGCTGCACTTTCCTACTTTCGCTATTCTCGTCGCCGCCGCTTGCCCCGTGAACATTCTTGTCGTGAAAATCGTTCGCTTTTACCGCGTTTCGTTGCGAGACCGTTTCTTTCTTGTGCACCTCGACCGCTTTGGCCGCCGAAATCTTCCTCGCGCACGATCCAATCGCGTCATTATTCACTTCTTCCAACTGCCCAAACGCATATCCGTCACCGTTTTCGTGCGTATACCACGTCGGAAGTGCGTTTGTTTTCTCATCCTCCTCGGTTCTAAAAAAGCCGCTCCTCGCGCTCGCCGAAGCGGCGATGCCTAAAACTTCGTCCAATTTGCCGTCGTGAAAGTCCACGTCCGTATTTACCCCCGGCCAACTCCTCGCGTTCGCATTCGGAAATATCTCCAACGTTGGCACGTTCGCGCTCGTCACGCCACCACCCCCAAAACTATTACTCTTCGAGTACGCGTCGTCTCTTAAACATCCTGCAGACGACGACTTCAGCGTCTTGTTCGTAAACTTTGGCATCTTTCGCAACATCTTCTCGATGTCTTTCCGCAACGCCTTCTCGTACGATTTCGGCAACTCTGCTTTCATAAGCGAAGGATCGTCCGCGTTCGTCGCGGATTCTTCCTCTTCGTCGAAATCCTCGTCTTGTTGTTGTTGTCTCATTGCCTTCTTCTTGGATATTCCATCGATGCTCTCTTCCTCCTCCTCCTCTTCCTCCTCTTTCCCTCTCGTCATCACGAAAACCGATTTCCAAAACGTCTCCCTCGCCTCTTTTATTTTATCCACGACGCCACCGCCGGAAAACCCCCTCGGCGCGTCCGTCCCGTGCGCTCTCGCCAACACCGAGTTGTATTCGACCACCGACTCGTCTCTTCCCGTCGTTTCGATGGCGAAAGATTCGAGTTTTTCCGCACCTTTCCCCAACAGAACGAAGAAACACGCGAGAAAGAAAAGACACGCGAAGAAGACCCAAGAGGAGGAGGACGACGCCGCCGCTGCCCCCCGGTACGACGCGCCCCGGCCGACGAGGAGGCGCTCCATCGTTCTTCGTCTCGTCTCAAAGTCTCTCTCCCTTAGAGAGAGAGAGAGAGAGAGAGAACAGAGCGCTCCCTTGTTTTGGGGGGAAAAAGTTTCTCTCTCTCAAGCAGAGACGAAAACAGCATCGCATCAGAACGCGAAAACGACAAAACGCGACGAGCGTATGGAAAAAACGAGAGAAAGACATCATCACGAACACACAGAAGAAAGTGCGTTTTTTCGCATCCTATTCGAGAAACAACAACAGAAGAGGAACAAAAAAACAAAGAGAGAGAAGGAAAAAGCAGACCTTTTTTGCTTTTCTTCACAACAAACAAGAGAGTGAAAACGAGAGAAGAAGATTTTTTGTTAGACAAAAAAAAAAAATCAAACGCTCCACAAAATCGGGGTTTTATATATACACACATACTCTGTTTAGATGACGAGCACGACGACCGGAAAAGAAGAGAGTTGGGATCCGGAGGAGTACGCGATCACGCCGTCCTCGTTCGAGATCGTCGCGAAAGAAAAGGTACAAATCGCGAAAAAAGGAGGGAAGAATAAAGGAAATTATGATGATGATGATGATGATTACGACGAGCAAAACCCACAACGACGACGCAGAGAAGACAGAAACGCGATGATGCCGACGTTGAGCGAGAAGATGTGGGAGAAATTATACGGGAATACACCGAAGAGCATGGAGTCCTTAAACGCGCCTTGGCACGCTTTTTTGGGAGAGGAAGAAGAAAACGCCAAGGAGGATCGAGGCAGCGTCGACGACGGGTCGGGGAATCAAAACCAGCTGATGCGACAGAGGGAGAAGACTGATTCTTTCGCCGACGCAAAGGCGGCGCCGATTACTGTGCAGTACGCGAACACGATTGAAGCCATGAGAACGATGCATAGTCATGCACTCGTGAGCAGCGGTAGTGGTAGTGGTGGTAGGAGTGATGCTTCGGAACGAAACAGAAGCGAAGCGAACACCGCCGCGTGGTTTCGCGGAAGGTGTTTAGCCGTGAACTGCGGCGAGGTGTGCACGGCGCAAGGGTATTTGTGCAAGTTTCACAGAGTCGCAAAATCGGTGATTTTGGAACGGGACAAGAATAAGGAGGAGGTGCGATGGTGTCATTACTGTAAAAAAGTCCAAAAGTTGAACGAGTTTACCGAGGAGAGTAAGACGCTGTGCCACGCGAAGTACGTGTTGAGATGCAAGAGGAGCAAGAAGAACAGAGAGATGAGTCAGATAAAAAGACAAGAGAAAGCTGCGATGGAAGGTAGAAGCTGTGCGGCAATAATGATGACAAGCACGCCTACTACGACGGCGATGGACGAGCATTCGAGAGAGCAGACATCCAATACAACTACTACCGATGGGACGTCGTCGATGGACGTTGGCAGCGCTCGCTCGGGCGGAAGTGGAAATATCGCGAATATCGCGAATAACAACGCCGTGACGTCCAACGCGCAACATTATTCAGAGAAAAGAAAGAAGGCTTTGAAAAACAACCGCAAATCGAGGGAAGGCACCCCAGAGGAACTGATGATGTCGCCGGAGAATCCGTTCTTTGCCAACCTTCTCGAGGAGAACTTTTTATCTCCAATGGGTAATATGAACACGAATAACGATGAGTTCGACTGGACGTCTACGATCGAAATCACTAATCATCGCGTACGCGTAGACGCGCACCCGGCAGATTTCATGGTCGATAACGAAATGGCCGCTGCGGCGGCTGGGACGGCGATTGTGAATCCGAACAACGCGATCTGGAAAGAGTTGAGCCAAGCTGGTCTCGTCACCAACGACGATCATCAAATTGAATACGCTCAAATCGCTCCTGGATCGACGATTTTGTCCTGGCAAAGCTTCCGCCAAATTCATACGGCTACCAGAGAGGACTTCGTTATTCCGGACGATACGCTGAAGGAGAACGACTTCACGCGCGGCAAACCAGTGAGGGATTCGTCGATATTTTTGCGAAACTTTATGTCGTACTCTGGATTTCGTTCGCGCGGTGGTTCGACTCGCGGGCGCGCCTCGACAGAACAGGCAGTGCATGCGCGAAGATCGCGCGGAAATGATGGATCGATTGAAGTCTTCAAGACCCATCGATCGCACTTGGCGTGGGTGGAAGAAGCTGGAGCTCCGCTCGTTGCTGTCGTTGGTCGCCCATTCATGGTTCGTTTGGGTGCGGACTTTCGTGCAAACGAGATCACAGCTGTGCGAGCTTACGGTGCGTTTGGGACGAGAAAAATATCTGCCGACGAGTTCTCGCCGAGCGGCATCGCAACTTTCCCGGCGGAAACTTTCGCCTCCATGGCGAATTTCAACGGCACCGGTGGAGGTTTGTTTTGGATTCAGTTTGAAACCGTGGATGATCGTTGCTCGATTCCGAAACCTGCATTGATTTTACCAGATTTACAAATGGCTGTGGATACGCATCTCGCCTTGCGAAGTTTACGGAGCGAACACGCGATGCGTTGCGCCATTCAGGATATCGGCAGCGTACTTTCCTTCGCGGAAAGCGGGTACATGTACGAAGATGAGATGCGTGAGTGGTTACGAAGCATCATTCGCCAATGCGAACAATCTCCTCCGTTTCAAGACAATGCGAGATCTTTGATTGCTTTGTTGCAAACAGTCGCAGATGAAATAAAGGAACACGAGAAAGAAATGAAGCCAAAAGCTGACAGAACGATGACGAAAAACAATTATTCGGGCTCGTGCGAGGCTACGGATGTTCATTCGGATTCAGACGTGTTGTATTGGGTTCCAATTAACCCGAATATGCACGAATACGAAATTAATGACTACTTCGAAGAATGGTACGACGACGATATGAATGAGTTTCGATACGGCAATCGGTGCGCGATGATGGTGTACGGTCAGGCTGTATATGGCGCGTGTTTTCTTATCCACTTGTTTCGCTTAGCGAGTCTTTTCAACATCCATCCTTTGTGGGCGTTTTGGTGTAACGGCTCCACGCTCTGGCTCTCATTCAAAACTATTTTCACTCCCGGAGGAATGAAAGAGTATTCGAAGCCGAGATATTTCTATTTGGGTGTGTGGTGGTCGTTCTTCTGGTACGGACGAGTGGTCACGCCAATCATCATGAAGGGGCATGAGCATTCGGAACGCGCACGAACGATGTTGACCGTGTGCATCTTCGTCGCGTGTACGCTGGGATTTTGGCACTTGAAAACGCGCGACGCGATTGTTGGGCCAACTTTCACAGTATTGTTCTGCTACTACGAATTCATATACGCTTCGATATATTCCATCGTGCAAAATTTG
>Ga0206124_10002705_pt1 | contig 13053 bp, 9 predicted proteins | sample Helgoland_Spring_3_FD_148671 | JGI IMG/M metagenome (GOLD analysis project Ga0206124, IMG submission 148671) | Pelagic subsurface seawater microbial communities from Kabeltonne, Helgoland, North Sea - Helgoland_Spring_Bloom_20160321_2 | ecosystem: Environmental > Aquatic > Marine > Epipelagic ... | reverse complement strand
TCTTTCACGACAAAAGGTGACACAAAAACAAAACAGAGAGTGAAGATAAAAAATGTTGTCATCGTCATCGATACCACCGACGAGAGCGACGACGACTGCGAGAGCACGAACGCGAACGAAACGAAGAAGACAAAAAGGGAGAGCAATCATTTCGAGAGTTTCTTCTTCTTCTTTGTCTTCTTCTTCGCGTTTTAAGAAGAACGAAAACAACAACAGCTTCATCACCACCACCACCACCTGCAGCAGCAGCAGCGCTTACAACAACAGTAGTTTTAATAGCAGAAGGAATAAAAGGAGTCGTCGTGATACTAATACTAATATTGGATTTCTTTTCAACAGACCGCGAAGAAAAAGTGGACAAAGAACGGTGGTGGTGGTCGAAGCGGGCGGCGAACAAGGAGGCGACGCTCCCGTCTCCAAAGCGGCGGAGAAAGTCAACCGTGGCTTGGAAAAGTTTGAAGCAAAACAGTACCAAGACGCGGCGGATTTTTTCACGGACGCTTTGAAGTTGAACCCGAACGAAGAAGAGTCTCGAGCGAGTCACTACAATCGAGCGTGCGCGTACGTAAAGATGAACAAATACGAGCAAGCGAAAGACGATTTGATGGTCGCGTTGGAAAAGTTTGACTTGGACTTCCGAGTGTTGCAACGCGACGACGACTTGGCGAAGTTTCGAAATACAGAACAGTTTGAAGAAATCGACGTCGAGTACGGGGACGGGAAAGAGAAACAAGCGGCGCAGGCGAAGCTTCGAGCGGAAGCAGCGGAACCGTTTCGATTTTTGAAACTTTTCCTGTTTGGGTCGTTAGCGAGTGGAGCAGCAGTTGGTCTCTTGATTATTCTGTCGCGGTTAGTGCAAGCTGTGAAAGGCGGAGGTGGCGAGGGAGAACTCGCGGAAGATGTGCCGGATTTAATAGAAACGTTGAAAAATTTAGGCGTAAACACCACGGCGTTGGTTGTTTTGGGATTACTCTTAAAGAACGAGTTGAAAGGGCGAGATGAGACTTTGCAGGAAGCAGAAAGAGAAGAAGAACTTGGGAGATTACAAGTGCAATTGAAAAAAGACGAAGGCGCGGTTCCTTTGAACAGACTTCGGTCTTTGTATAGAGTCTTTGTGGTTGCTGGTTCTGAAGCGCACGTCTTTGAAACGATGGCAAACTTGGAAAAATTCAGAGAGAAGTTTATTCAGAATAAGATTTTGGTATGCACGGTGACAATGTTGGAGAACGATGGAAAACCAACGAGCGACGAGCCGATGGATTTGACTTTTGGGAATCGCTCGAAACGAAATAAGAAGAGCAGTTCTTCGGAGGTTGATGTGAACGTGTTTGCCGACGCCAAGGAAAGATGGCGCATACAGGCAAAGGATCAAACGGCGTGGAGAAGATGGATCATTAATCAAGTAGAAGTAGACGGATTCGATCCGTCGGTGAGAGATGTGTTTTTTGCGGTGGCTAAGAATGGGACGTTGTGGAAATCTGGCGCCGGTGTTCCTAACTGGATGAAGCTGTTGGAGGAACTTCCGGAGGAAGGTTCGGTCCAAGCAAGTGTTACAGGTATTTGATAGAATATTATTCCACGGTTAGTTTTTAATTAAAAGCATCGAAACGGACGTGGTCTTGTTGGTATCTCGTTTTCTCCTCCGTTTTCAACTCCCTCCGGGGATTTAAACGGTGAATGCTCGTATAGTTCGTCGCCAACGATGCTGTGAATAAACGCTCGCATTTTGCTTACTTTTGTGTATACGCCATATTTATTTTCCAAGGCACAGCCTTCGCCCCAGCTTACGATGCCGACTTGAGCAAGCGTACGCGCATTTAATAACGGCCCGCCCGAATCTCCTTGACAAGCATCTGTACCTCCAGATTTATATCCCGCGCAAATCATGGAGGATGAAATTGGATTCCCGTATGGCCATCCCGGATAGGAATCGCTATGCTCGCACGTCTCTTCGGAGACGAGCGGAACAGTCGCGTTATTCAAATGTTCAGTTAAGAAACCGCTCGAGTCTACGCCAAACCCAACGACGTAGCACATCTCGTTCTCGTCGTAAACAGTTTTGTATTCGTCTTCGTCTACTTCTTCGGCACCCCACGCGAGTCGAACGGGTTGTACGTCGAATATTTCACTCGCCGGTCTTACCAGACGAAGCACAGTGCAATCTTGATCAAAGTTTATCCCATTGAAATCCGGATTTCCGTGCGCTTCGGCAATTTCAATAAACTTAAGTTCCTGACCTTCTCCTCCTTGATCGAGCTGAACTGAATTTACCAGTACCTCCATCTTATCGTAAAAGTTTCGCGTGTTCGAAACGAGTCCATCAGAAAAGAAACAGTGCGATGCCGTCAAAACGTGTCGGGTGGATATGAAAGTCCCTCCACATCTAAAATCGCGAACTGTGTTACCATTCTCATCCGCGTACGATCCAAAAATGGCAACGATAAAGGGAAACGCGGATGTTTCATACACCGGTACCCCGTTAATTATTCGATTTCTTGGAGATGATACGAGCGATGGAACGCCGTTAATGATTCTCGTTTCTCGAGGTTTTACCACGTTTGGCGCTCCCGAAGAGTTTGTAAATGAACGACCTCCCGTGTGAGAGAGTGTTGCAGTCGTCGCAAAAGGCGTCGTCGCCGTCGTCGTCGTCGTCGTCGTGCTTCTCGGTCCGACTTTTGTTTCAGCAGACGCGAAAAGAGAAAACAAACAAACGAAGGAGGACGACGCGGAGAAGATAAAAAAGAAGAAGAATATCAAGGACGACGACGATGATTGTTTTCGTTCTATCCGTCCTCGTTGTCGTCGTCGTCGTCGTCGTCTTTCTCGAGAAGATTCAATGCTCATTTCAATCGCGCTCGTTTTACTCTCTTCTCTTTGCAACATCGTTTTGAGAGAAGAAGTATCGCGTATTTTTTGCGCAACATAGGAAACACAAACTCTTTTCACTTCTCCTTTCCATAAGATGGATGTTGGATGTTAAAATTTTTCTCCTTCTTTTTCATTTTCTGACGATGAGCGTTAACTTTGATGTACTTCTGTACTTCTGTCGATGGATGGATTGATTACGGAGCGCGCGTGCGTGTTCATCTCGTTCGGTATGTTAAAAGTATAAATAAATATTTCACGTAAATATATACGAAAACACATTCGCCGTTTCCGGCCTGCGCGCATTCTATTTTCTATTCTCAATCGTTTTTATGTACACAATTCTTTGACCATTATCTGCTCTCGTCTCTTCAAAAGAACGCTTCGAGAACTTTATTCAAACTTCCGAGTATGGGATTTGTATTATTTTTTTTATCTGCGCTCCCTGGGCTTGATGTATTTGACACCGATTCTCGACTATTTGACACCAATTCTCGACCCTGATCGGCATCGAAATCTCCGGTACCCGGAAAGCTCTCCGGGGAGTCCTCCACCCCTAAACTCGGCATTATCGCATCCATTTCGTTGATAATCTCCGCAAACGAGGGTCTCACGTTTGGATCTGCAACCCAACATTTTTCGGTCAACTTTGCTAAACGTTTCGAATCTCGCGAGTTATCGTTTGAATACACTTTCGGTCTCATGTTTTGTTCCACCACTGCTCGAGCGATTTGTTGCGGCGAATAGTACGATCCCGAATACGGAGCTTTTCTATCCAGCAATTCGTTCAGTAAGACGCCAAAACTGAAAACGTCGCATTTGGTATCGTACCACTTGCCGGTGATAACTTCTGGAGCCATATAAATAAACGTCCCCGTACAAGCCGTGGGCGTGCTTTCGTTATCTTTCAAGGAGCTGTATCGGGCCAGTCCAAAATCTGCAATCACCGCACAGCCTTTCGCCGAGCTCTTCATGAAAATATTCGACGGTTTCAAGTCTCTGTGCATGATGAACATGTCTTCTAAGTAAGACATGCCTTTCGCGACGTCCCACGCGGCTTTTAGCCGCTTCTTATACTTGTGCGCTTTACTCTTTGTCGCGCCGCCTCCAAACAAAGCGCCGACTCCGCCCTTCTCCAAATCGCTATACAACCATTGCTTCATTGTCCCAACTAGCATCACCGGGAACATCAAACACGAATCCCCAAACGGGTTAAAATACGCCCCGAGTAAGGGAAGGACGTTTGGATGTCTCAATTTTACAGAGATTTCCGTCGATCGAACCAGCGCTTTCGCCTGCTTGGCGTTTCTCGCGCCTACGTTCTTCACCGCCACCGTAGCGCCTCCCCATTTTGCTCTATACACCGTGCCTTCGCAACCTTTCCCGATCTCATTCAGCATGGTTATTTGTTTCGGATTAATCAACCACCCGGCGTACTCGCCTTCTTCGATGAGGTCGTGCACGCCTTCCCATCCTTGAGGAAGTTTCTTGTTTGAATTTTGGAAAAAATCTGGCCTCACGGCGTCGTGGCCTTGCATGGATTTCCTGGGCGTTCCAACCCTCGCGTTCTCCCGGGGTGAATGACTATGATTACGATGATGACGACGTTGTTGTTCTTGCCCTCCGTGTTTTTGCATCCTTCGATCGTCATCTTTCGTGGGTAAATAGAACGCGCTCGAAGCTTCGACGTCTGATCCGTTCTCCGACTCGCACGATAATGATGTCGTGCTGACGCCGCTCCTCGTCGTCGTCATCTTCAATCTTTCTTGTAATCTTTCCACCATATTCTTCAACTCGTCGTTCTCTCTCTCCAAGCTTTGACGTCGTCGACTTTCTCTGGACGTTCGTTTCATTATTATCTGCGCGTTGTTGTTGTTTCTGTCCATGTTTTTCGATGAACTCAACCGCTAGAGCTTTCGTAAGCACGCTCGCGTCGTTTCAAAGAATCTCAACAGCAAAACCAACACACGCACACACAGTCAGTCGGGATAAAATTAAATAATCATTCTGTTCAAATCTCTTCTTTGAGAGACGATGGATGGCGCGACAAAAAGACTCTCTCTCTCTCTCTGCGAAGAAGATAAGAAGACGCGCGCGTTTCTTTCTCTCTTTCTTCTTTTTCTGCCCCAAACGCGGCGAAGCGTGTGGCCGATGCAATTAGTATTTTGACGCAGATAAAGAAAGGTCCGTTTGCTTTGAGAAGATTTTTTTGGTTCCGCGCCGATCCGATCGCAGAAAGAAAGGGAGGACACAGCGATTTTTCGGCTGATATTTTTCGATGATAAAAAATCCGTCGACCGAAAGCCCAAAATTGTTTTTTTTCTTCTTCTTCTTCTTCTTCTCTTCTTCTCTCTTATTCTTTCATCAGCGTCATTTACAATCGTCATAAACAGAAGAGTTTTTGCCTAACAACGTATTTTTAGAAATGCAACAACTCGAATAAAAGAAGATAATAATAATGGGGAAGCGCAAACGTCCGTGGTTGATGGACAAAGACCCCGAGAAGCACTCGAAAATGGAGAGTGAAAAGAAAAGAGTGAAACAGAAGGAACGCGCGGAACGGAACAGACAGTTTCGGGAGAAGCAAAACGAGTGCTTTGAAGAAGGCAGCGGCGGCAAGGAGGAGGAGGAGAAAACTGTTGCGTTCGACGAGCGTACGAATTACGGCGTTGCTGCAGTGGACGAGAACGACAGAAGATGCGAGGAGGACGACCAATACGAGGAAGAGAAGAAAGAGCACGCAAGGGAAAAAGGAGCAGCCAGTTACGATGAGTTTGAAGCGAGGAAAGAGCTGATGCGACAGATGAAATTGACGAGACCGCCGGGGAAAAAGAAGAGCAATTTGAGGGAGCAGGTGGGAGGAGGAGGAAAAGGAGGAAGGAAAACAGACGGCGACGACGACGGCGACGAAGAAGAAACTTTACTCGAAGAGGGGGAAAAAGATATCTCGGCAGCATTGTTGCCTCAAAGTCCTCTGTTATTCTTCTCCTCATCCTCTTCCTCATCGAATGGAAAAGCGATGGAAAATAGTAAAGCGGTCGAACGCGCTCGAAACGACGCGACGTCAAATATTCAGCACTTTGCGAGAGTCAAACAGCTCTCGAAAGCGACGCAAACGTTTAAAAATTTAGTCGAAAATCAACGAATTAATCCGTCGGTGTATACTTATTGCGCGTTGTTAAATGCCTACGCCAACGCAGGGAGAACGAAGGATATTGAAATCATTCTCAGGCGCATGGCGAGTGAAACCAAACACAAAGAAGAAGAGAAAGGAAAAGAAGACGCAATCTTACGACCAGATTGTAAACCAAATGTAGTTGCTTTTACGATGTTATTAAAATCGTACTTGATCGAGTGCGATGTGAGAGCTGCCGTGAAGCTCGTCGAGAGTATGGCGGCGGCGTCTACGACGAGTAAAGTTGGCAGCGAAGATGGTGAGGATGATATTTCTCAAGGCGCGTGCGGCGTTGGAATCGACTCGAGAGCTTTGAATACGTTTTTCCGGGTTTGTTTGCGCACCGGAGACGTATCATCTGCGATTCAATGGACGGGTACGAATGTTGAGGACGTATTAGACGATACGTCAAAACTTCTCCTGGCAAAAATGTACGCGCAGTCGTTTCGTCGGGATTTGTTAAAGCGAGAGATTGAATCCATGCAAACATCCATCGACGACTGTTTGAACGGAAAAGGCGTGAAAGACGGCTTAAAGAATGGTATCAAAGAAAGACAGGCACCGACGTGTCTCTTTTGGAAGAACGGAGAGTGTCAACGCGGTAGGATGTGCAAATTTTATCACGATCCGAACGTAAAGCAAAAAGTACCGGAGAAACAAGAGATTGCGCAAAAATACGATTGTCTGGCGCAAATGTACGGCGGCTTAGCGCGTTTAGAAGCGAACGTTGCACTCACAACAACAACGACAACAGATAAAAAGAAAAAGAGCTTCGTAAAAGCGTGTTTGAAAGCGATAAAGTCGTGCGAAAAAGCGTGCAAACAAGCTCGCGAAGGCTCGGTCCAAGGAGAAGAGGAAGCGGAAACGGTGGAAGAGGAAGATTCAGAACTAGCGGACCCGCACCGTCGCAAACTCTTTCGTAATACAAATCGCTCGGAACTTGAGCGCGATATGGCCAGATTGAAAGACATCGTCAGCAAGGAGGACGGAGACTCTTCTTTTCCTTCTTCTTCTTCTTCAAAAGATACAACGACAACAACCATCGATGACTGTTTTTCCAGGTGCCTTTTGTTCACCTCAAAACTTGGCGAACTGGTCAACAAGAAAGACAGTAGCAGCGTTGGCGAAACGTTGTTTCAAGAACTTAAAAACTCTTTGGGTTTAGACGAAGTTTTCGTCAAAGAAGATGACGAAAAGAAGCGCAAGGACAAACTCAGAAAACGCTTGAAGAAGACAATCGATTCGAAGACTGGACAGATAAACTTTAAGAAGCTCTTCCACGGCGTGCAAAAGGAAGCAAAAGAGGAAAACGAGATAAGCCTCGAAGTTGCCGCTGGAAACGGCGAATGGGCTTTAGCTCAAGCCGCCGCGAGCTCGTTGTCTTCATCGAACAAGAACAAAAAAGTCTGGATCGCGAGCGAGTTGCGCCGCGACCGTTCTTGCGATATCTTCAACAGAATTTGCGTTTCAAAACTTCGAAACATCGCTGTCGTTTCCGGAGATGCGTTTCGTTTACTCAATGAAAGCATTCCTCCGAATTCATTGCATCGAATCTTTATTAATTTCCCAGAACCGCCGCATCACTCCGGAGACGAAAAGTCAAGAAACGATAAAGCGTTGTTGAATAAAGATTTTTTCGTCGCCGCACACAAAGCGTTGAAGAAGAAGGACAAAAACGGTGATGGTGGAGGAGGACTAACGATTTATTCTGACAACGAAAGGTACATGCACACCTTAGCAAAGATGATATCTGGGCTCACCGTCGATGATGACAATATAGCGTTTGAAAGCGAGAAAAGTTACGGAGCGGACGAGTCGAGCGATACGATTGAAGCGTCGTTTGAAAACGTAGAAGGCGTTCGATTATACACCGGGTCGGCTCCAGGCAAAGGCTCTGGATTCGAAAAGTACGAAGAAAGTTTCTTCGACCGGTTTTGGCAAGCCGGGAGTCGAATCGAACGGTATTTCATGGTGTTTTCGAAACGCTAATAAAAAAAATTATAGGATAGAGCGAGAAGTGTTGCGTTAGCACGCAGTAGTAGTAGTGTAGCTAGCACCTGTACAGTTGTACAATTGAAGGAGCAATTTGTAGTAGTTTAATAGTTAAGAACAGTAAAGTTACACGTGAAAACAGATCACACAGTGCAAGAAATTCAATAACAAGGGTAAGGTAAGTAAAAGGAGGACGATACACGAGGAACTACCACAACCACCCATCTAGCTTCTCTTACAGCCGCACTGGGAACAGAAATTTGCACTCATGCGATTGAATACAGCGCCGCATTGCTGACAATACGAAACTTCTTCGCCGTTATTCACAGCAGCATTAGTAGTAGCAGCAGCGTTACCTTCGTCGGCTAACCTTCGCTGCCGTTCCATGGAAATGGCTCCGCTCGCCTCCGCGCTCATCGAAACCATCGGCGCGTCTCTCGGGTCGATCACTTTGATAGTAAACATCAAAATCGTCCTCTCGTCTCCGTCGCTCCCAACCGACTCGTGTCGAAACTCCGGAGCGCACGAAATATCCACGACTCTTCCCAACGGCGTGGATTCTGGCGGATTTTTTTCCGTGTCCGCCAAAAACATTCTCGCGAACGTCACCGCGCTCACCGTCTTACTCACCGCCTCCGCGCCACACGCTCGGATAGAGACCGAATACCCTTCGCGAATCTTCCCGGCGATTGCCCCAGCCACTTGGCTCGGCACCGAGTTTGCCCCGCACGTCAAACTCACGTCCGTTTCCTCGTCCTCCATCTGCATGTTCCCGTTCCCTTCTTCTTTCCACGTCTGCAAAAGAATCGCCGAAAATCGTTTGGCGGCCCCCTCTCGAAACGTCGGATACAAACGCAAATCCACGTTTTCTTCCTTCAATTTCCTCCTCGCGATGGCCATCGCTTTCACCGCCGTGTTCACGTTCGCCGGCCCGAGCGCTAAAATCAGCGGCGCTTCTCCGTGTTCGCACACGAAACCAATCGAAGTGGCCAATTTATTCGTCTGCGTGTTTTGGGAGACTTTTAACACTCTCTCTCCCGGCGGTGCTCGAGCGATGTCTTCGACCGTTTGGCCCTCGCGGTGGTGGATCCCGTGCGGGGTTGGCGTGTTGTTGGTGGCGTTCATGTTGAAGTGATGATGCAGTGGTGTGTAGGCGGATGATGAGATGAGAGAGGTGGAAAAGAGTGAGGGCAATTACATGTCGAGAGAGAGACCGATCGGGAACTTGGGAGACAGAACAGAGGCAACGAACGGACCAACAAAAGGGCAGACGAAAATTTTGTTCCTTCTTGTGATTTCAGAGGAGGAAAAAAGCAAAAAAAAAATGTGCCGTGTTTATTACACACGCGAGGTGTTTACGCTACTTTCTACTACTACTACTACTACTCTGATGAACGTGGAAAGCTCTTTCGGCTCTTCTCAGAGAGTTGTGACGCCGCGCGGCTCTATTCTACTGTTGTACATTTTTCTTCCTCGCTTTTCTCCTTTTGCTTCTTTTGCTTCTTCTTCTTCTTCTTCTCCTCTTGGGCGAGTTTTAAGCGTTTCCGCTGTCGCTCTTGGAAGTGTTTGATTTCTTCGCTCGTGTGCTCTCGGGCGGTTCCGTTTCTCATCGCGCGAACGTGGCGCATGAGCCAACTTTCGGTGACCGTGATTGCGTCGTCGGGATACTCTTCTTCTTCTTCTTCATCTTCTTCTTCATCGTCCTCGCTCTTCTTCTTCCCCTTCTTTGATGTTTTACTCGCGGTGGCAGCGGCGGCGGCGACGGCAGCGACGGCAGAAGGTGCATTCGCAGAGGTAGTATTCATTTTTTCTAATCTCAAGAGTTCTGTCGCTTGCATGCTTCCGTGCGCACACATGATGTGCGTGACGCGCGACGATTTTCTGTTCACGACTTCGGCGCCGAGTTCTCGGAGCCTTTGCTCGACGTGTTTTCGATTCTTGAATTGCTTAAACTCGCCGTTACGAACGACACAGACGCACCCGAGAGGGAAAGGTTCTAACACTTCTCGGGAGTTGGAGTGGTGATTGATTCCTTTCATGGGACTGTTGCTCTCTTTGGACAAATCGATGATGATGTGTTCTTTTTCTTTTTTCTCTTCTTCTTCTCGTTTGCTTCTCTTCTTCTCGTTCTTCGAGGAGGCGAGTCTTTCCAACTCTCTTTGTTGTGTGCGCACGTCAATCTTAACGTTCGGCAACGCCGCGCGTATCGAAGGATCGATGATTTCAACGTCACCTTCGTCGTCAGAACTTAAACAAATAATCGTGTCGTCGCTGTTATTATTCGTCGTCGTCGCGTTGTTGTTTGTTTCAGACTTTGAAAAGTAGTGATGAAGTTTGCCTTTATTCGCGGATAAATCCACCCACTGTTCGAACCGTTTGAGTAACTTGTCGCGGTCCTTTTCTGTTTCGGCGTTCACTGTCGGCGTTATTTTCCTCGGCCTTATCCTCTCGACGAAACCTAAGAGCTCGCCGTAACTCGAGTGTTCGCTGTACGGAACGTGGTAGAGTTTCGTCAATCCGTCGTTCCCTATCCAGGGCTCGCAAATCAAGCATTTCGTCTCCTCGTACGTTTTCCGCATTTGCCATTTCCACGCCCATCCGGACGGCGAAAATGCAACCACGCGTTTAAAACGATGCTTTTCGGCGAGCAAGATAGCATTCATAGACACGTGCGGATCCTTCCCGCCGTGTGAAATCACGCGCACGTGTTGTTCCATAGCTTTACTCCCTGTCGGATCATCCGGTTCGCCTTGAAAACACGTAAAGCAGTTGTCGTCGTACCACTCCGTCAGCGTGAGCATTTGCTTCTTTTTCAACATGACGGCGATTTTCGTATTATTATTGTTATTCATATTGTTGTCCTCGAAGAATGTGCGCACCGCGTCCCCGATGGCTTTAAACGCCTTCTCTTTTCCGACGCTATACGCGCTGCACGTGAACAACGTCTTCGGCTCTTCTCTCAACGCTTCTAAAACGATTTTCTGCATGCACTCCAACGCGACTTTCTGCCTCGGAAAATCGTAATTCGGATTACAATACGTCGTATCTAAATACAACTCGTCCAAGCGTCCGTTTCTCTTCAGCGTTTCCATCAACTTTTCATTCTTTTGGACTTTGTCCTCGTCCGCGCGAAAATCACCGGTGTGTAACACCGTCCTTTTCGTCACCTTATCGAAAAAGTACGCCATCGCCGCGCCTGGACAGTGATTGGCGTCAAAAAATGTCACCGTATACGAAGTGCCTTCGATTTCTGTTTCCGCGTGTAACTCGCACGGGACGATGTATTCTTCCTTCACTTTGGTGATTTCTTTGATTAAACTCCCGGTAATTTTCGAGCAGTAAATGAGCTTCTTCTTCTTCGTATTAGTAGTACCACCTTTATCACCAAACGCGGAGCTCAATCCAACGGTATGATCTGAGTGGAAATGCGTCAACACGTACGCTTTCACGTCCGGAGATTGGAACTGAAACCCGTCCACGTTGATCCCTTTGAAGTGGTTTATTCGCTTGATGTGTCCGACGTGCGTGGCCATTATTACATAGATTATTATTATTCGGCCTTCATCTTTTAACAAAAGACAAGAGAGAGACAGAGACAGAGAGTAAGAGAGTAAGAGAGAGTAAGAGAGAGAGTAAGAGAGTAAGAGAGACTTTAAGTTGTGACGCGAGCGACGACGAGGAAATGTAAAAGAAAACGAGGACGAAAAAACTGAATTCCCTCAGACAAAAATCTCATCACAGAGCAGACTGCTGTTGTGTTGTTCGTATTCGTACGAAAGAGATCACACGCACACGGACGGGATGACGACGACGACGACGACGACGACGGGGACGATGAGCGTTTCAGGGGCTCGTCTTTCTCACTTTCGAAGAAGACTTCCAAACTCTTCTTCTTCTCTTTCTCGAAGAATACGAATTTTGCAGAGGAGACGCATTTTCACCAACACCACGAATAACGAACTCGCCTTTTTTGTCGACGAAGAGGAGGAGGAAGAAGAAGATTTAGAAGAAGAAGAAGAAGACGAAGAAGAAGAAGAAGAATCGTGGATAGGAGAGAAAGACGCGTCGAAATCGACCACGATTGAACCGTTCGTCTTAGGCGAAACCAAGGACATTTTAGCCGTGTATAAACCAGCAAACTTGGGTTTCCACTCGGAGTTTTCCGACGGGTTGGTAAAAAAGTTACGAAAGATGAAGGAAAAAGACGAACGTTTTTACGAGTGCGAGAACATCTACCCCGTGCACAGATTGGACAAACCGACGAGTGGAATTGTTCTCTTCGCGACGAAGAAATCTGTCGCGAATAGTTTGTCCCGAGCGTTTGAGAATAAACGGATTGTTAAGTATTACGTAGGCGTCAGCGAGAGGAAACCGAGAAAGAAAATGGGCACCGTCACGGGAGACTTGAAAAAAGCAAGACGAGGGATGTATAAGCTGATGAGAACGATGGAAAATCCGTCCAAGACGACGTTTGTCTCGCGCGGGTTTACCGCGAAGGTGGGAAAGAAGGAGAACAACTTGCGCTTCTTCCTTTTTAAGCCAGAGACTGGAAAGACGCATCAGTTGCGCGTGGTCGCCAAATCTCTCGGTAGTGCACTTCTAGGAGACGAGATGTACGGTACCGCTCGTAAAAGTAATAGTATCGATAGAATGTATCTGCACGCGTGCGCGGTCAGGGTGCCCAAATTAGAAGTCGTAGACGAAGACGAAGGCGGGGGAAGAAAGTACGAAACTGAGCCGTTTCAGATAGTTTGTGCACCCAAAGAGGGTGAATATTGGGGACCTGTTGATGCGTTTCGAGAGTGGTTTGAAGAAGGAATGGATCAAGAGTGCGGACCCTGGTTCGACGATATTAGCTTGTTACGAAGCACGAATGTGGTCGCGTAATTTGAATTTTTGGGGTAGAAGGGACACGAGGGAGGAGAAATTGCTCTTCTGCGGGTAGTTGAATTAGATTAGATAATAGAACAAAGAGCAGAGCAGCGCGTTTAGAAGTACGTGTGTGTAACAATATCTTATTT
>Ga0206124_10002690_pt1 | contig 13094 bp, 8 predicted proteins | sample Helgoland_Spring_3_FD_148671 | JGI IMG/M metagenome (GOLD analysis project Ga0206124, IMG submission 148671) | Pelagic subsurface seawater microbial communities from Kabeltonne, Helgoland, North Sea - Helgoland_Spring_Bloom_20160321_2 | ecosystem: Environmental > Aquatic > Marine > Epipelagic ... | reverse complement strand
AAAAAACCGCACCATGAATTCATGTGTTCCTACCGCAATAGCGCTATAGTCTGAGGATGGCGCTTCATAACCATACCCAAAATAAGTAGTATCGATTAGTTTCAACATTACCGATGCAATTATTGAAGTATCTAATCTATAGGTGAGCGAAGCTTCTACTTTGTTTGAAAAATCGGCCATTGCACTCACATCAAGTAGCATTTGTTCATCGGTTACCATTTTGGTGTAAGATCGATCGATTCATTAATTGAGAAACGATAACCACCGCCAAAGTATAGATGTAACTTTTCAACTACACTTTCTGAATAAATATCATTTGTCCCTAACCTAGGTTTTTGCACCTCACTTAACAATAAATTTGGTACTGACACATTTAAAAAATAACGCTCTCCTTTCAAATAAGCACCAACACCAAGCAGGGGATTGAAAGTATTTTCATTCCCACTAAACAAAGGGTCATCGACTCCTAATGAATTAAAATCAATTTCATAAATCGCACCACCAGCTTTTAACCCAAAATACAAATGAGAATTTCGTGCTATTTGTAGTTTATACGAAACATCGATAGCGACATCTGTTTGCCGAGATATAAATATTTTATCATTGATCAGTGATATTCCTATTCCGATGTTATTTTTTAATGCTTTAGAATACGATAGGAACTGCGTAACAGGATCATCTTGTAATTCCAATGATTGTCTTCGAAATCCAATATTTAATTCACTCTTTTCTGTGGTACCCGCGTAGGCAGGATTGAGCATATTCATGTTATAGGAATACAACAAAAAACTCGGGGACGTTTCTTGAGCTTTTGAGACAAAAGAAAAAAACAGAAGTATTGAAAACAGAGTACTAATTTTCATATGATTCATTTTTTTAATATTTTATATAAATCCATCCTTTTTTCACATAGGACGCTGGATAATAGGACGCACTTCGAGGTCCTGATATGATTATATAGGAATACGCTCCTACAGGTAATTTTTGACTTGAACCCACATTTGACACCCCATTAAATTCATTTAAATAAGGACTTTGTTCAAAGACCAATTCCCCCGATCTATTGTAAATTTTCACGCTATTGTTAGGAAACATTACATCTATATCTTCAAGTATCCAAAATTCATTCAAACCATCACCATTTGGCGAAAAGCCTTTTGGCACATCAGAATTAATGACAATATTCTCATCACAAATATCCCCTATATCGTCATCATCCACATCGTATTGCAGCGGATATTTTCTATAAGTGGACAATTGTCGTCTTCATCAAGAACACCGTCGTTGTCATCGTCTAAATCGGATACATCACCTTCCCCATCATTATCAGTATCAAGTTGACCTGGATTGTAGTCAAAAGGAGCATTGTCTAAAAAATCGAGAACACCATCATTATCGTCATCAATATCGCAAACATCACCTTCTCCGTCTCCGTCGTTATCATCTTGATTTTCACTGGCAAGATAAGGACAATTATCGTTTTCATCAAGAATACCATCATTGTCGTCGTCAGTATCACATGCATCTCCATCCCCATCATTATCAAAATCCTCTTGTCCTGGATTTGAGACTGTAGGACAGTTATCATCTTGATCTAAAACTCCGTCGTTATCGGCGTCCTGAACTATTTGCACCTGAAAACTCAGAGATTTGGTTTCGAGAGGAGCAGATGCCATTAATGCTACTTGATAATTTCCTAGAGCAATATCAACTGGAAAGCTCAAGGTTATATCGAAACTTCCATTTGCATTGACCTGAATTGGTGACAATGGGTCAAAGGTTGCTGTTGCTCCAGTTGGCATATGTAACATACTTAAGGAGACCTCTTCATCAAAGCCCAGTAGCACTTCGTAATCCACAGAAAACACAACATTAGAACCAGGAGAAGTTTCAACTACACTGTTCTCAGATGACAACACAAAAGTAGGGGTTTCAGAACTAAATACACCTGTAAAAACACCTCTTCCATAAGTCGCTGCCAATACAGCATGTCCTTCTTTTCTATATTGTAAATCAGTTACTTTCACATCGCTCATCCCATTGTAAGTTTGTGTCCAATTAGGAGCAGCATCCTGCCAATTTCCAGTCTTCCAAACCCCCAATTCTGTTCCAATTATCACCTCATTTTTGGCTATTGGATTCTGAAGAATTGCTTTCACGGGAATATCAGGAAAATCACCTTCTTTCTCAGACCATGAAAGACCTGCATCATCTGAGTACCAAATGTTTTCCACTCCATAATTATGAAAAGTAACCATAATTTCATTTTCACTAGCACCAAATTCAATATCTGATATACTACCTAAAAAATTAGTCCCTGTAATATCTGTCCATACTGCGTCTGTATCAGCATTTTGAACGCGTAGCAGGGTTCCATTTTCAGTACCTACCAACAAGGTCGTACTCGCCATTGTATGTGGTGATACTTTAATTGACGTTGGTGAACTCGACAATAGATTATCTGAGATAGAATTCATCGTAGCCGTTCCGGAAGCCGGAATAGAAGTCAAATCAGAAAATCGATGCAATCGGTAACTACTAGTACTTCTATCGGTACCATTGGTATATAAAATATCTAAATTACTATCCAAATCAGCCTGATTGATAAAATCACCATCTCCATTATCATCTATTATTTTTCGCCAACCGTTTGCATTGAAATCGAACAAATAAACTGCTTCATGATAGACATAATTTACAATCAAATAATCCTCTCCCTTTTGATCGATAAAACATGCGGCACCATCTCCTCCAAAGATTTCTATACTTTCATCTGGCCCACTAGGATTTGGATTATTTAATAACTGTGTTCCATTATCTTGAGAGCCCGCTATAAGATATTCATCTGAAGCTGTAGGTGCAATGGCTGCATGGTAAAATTGTGTTACGTTAAAACTTGAATTTACAGCAGCGATTGTTGCGGTATTTGTTGCTGTACTCAAAGAACTAGCATAGTACACACCGCCATCATTCCCAAAAACTGCCTGATTTGAGTTTCCTGGACGGAATGTCATAGCATGCTGATCTGCATGTACAAGAGAACATGACAAGTTATTAAGATTGTTATTATTAGACCATTTCGAAATTTGGCTCCATGTATCGCCTCCATTGGAGGAACGGAACAAATCAATACCTCCAACATACAGGATTGCATCGTTGGTCGGATCTATTTCAATCATTAAATCGTAATAAGCCTGTCCTCTTGTAAAATCATTCGCATCAATATCAGTATCGGCATCATTAGGCAGCGGAACTTCTTCAAAATTAGAAACGAATGCATCTGTAGTTTTGTATATTTTTGGTAGCCCTGAACTATTTCTCGTCAAAGCATATACCAAATTCGGGTCTGTAGTAGATAGCTCAATTTCTGTCCTTAAGGTATTAGGAATCACCTTTTGGCTAACAAATGTATTTCCATCTGTAGATTTTAGAATGGCGCCACCTAAATCGCCATAATAATTTCCAGTTGTTGACATCCAAAGACTATTATCTGATGCTATTTCGAAATCATTGGGCTGTTGTGTATGCCCATTGATAGTAGGTACTATAGGCTTTGACCAATTCACACCGCCATCAACCGATTTAAAAACTCCATAATCTGATCCTGCTCCTAAAAAGGTTGTCAATTCACCACCATATCTCCAGTAACTAGCACCCACAGCAACAAATACTTCAGTAGATCCACTATGATCCCAAGCAATAATATCTTGCACAAAGTACTCACCTGGCACTACTCGTTGACTTCCAATAAAAGTAGGACCGTCATTTCCTCCAAAAATTAATTGCCAACTGATACCGCCATCGGAAGATTTATATACACCTTTTTTCCAGTGACTGCTCCAGCAGTATACAATTCGCCAGTACCTAAATACATAATATTTGAATTGTTAGGATCATAAGTCATACAGTTTACAGCCATGTTTCCAGGTACATTTGTGACTCTACTCCAAGGTGAACTGCTATTTTTAATATCGTCATTTACCCACAAACCACCACTTACACCACCGGCAAACACACGTTTGTTGGTAAGGTCATTTGGTTCGAACATTACAACACGTGTTCTTCCACCTACATTGTTCGGCCCCCTTTCTACCCAAGGATTGTCTAAGCCATCTCCCGGCGTTTTATTCTGAATAGTATTCGATAATAAGCGATTTTGAAGTGCTAAAACTTTTTGAGGTTCGGGCCTCCCAGTTGCGGGATTCATAGTTAACTCCCATTCGCGTTCAAAATATTTATTTGGAGGCAACCCTTTGGATTTTCGCTCTTTTTTAGAAATTTTTAAGGTTTTTTGAAAAGGGCTGTTATCTAAAAACATTTGATGACTTTTCTTAAGTTCATTAATAGAACTCGTACCAAAATATTGATCCATGTTAAAAATAGAACAACGGTAAAAACAACGACAACACCTATAGTTTTTTTCATATAAATAGCTAAACTCAAATATACAATATCAGTGGCAATTCCAATAACCTGTATAGACAATTATTTATCTAAATATAAACTATTTTATAGGTATGCTTACTATTTTATTATTACTTCAATAATCTCTGTTCCTGAATTACTTCTACATTTCATTCGGTAAAGTCCCGTCGATAAATGACTTAGATCAATAAACAATTTAGTTGTTCCGTTTAAAAAAACCGTATCTTGATAAACGCTATTACCTGAAGAAGTAAAGACTTCAATATGGGTGTTTCCGAAATTGGCTGTTGCACTAATATAAAACACCCCTGAAGAAATGGTAGGATAAACAACCATTTTTCCATTGATATCATTGAGTTGTTCGCTCCCTAAAAGACTTGAGGTTCTAAATGTTTTAGTTGGACAATAGGTTGCATCGCAATGATTCTCAGCTAGAACTCTCCAATAATATTGGGTATCAACTACAAAGTCATTCTCATTGGTATAGAAGTTATTGAATGTAGTGGCAGTATCAAACAACGTTGAAAATTGAGCTGATTCGGAAATTTCAATGGTATAAGAGGTAGCACCTTCCACGATGTCCCATTCGAATGAGAAAACACCAGGAGGTGTAATCTCATTGTCTGCAGGCTCCAATGAACTGAACATCCCAACCGGTTCCTGAACTTGTATAACAAAGTCTGTATACATTCTTTCTGTGGATTGTTCATAGGCATATATCCGAAAAAAATGTGCTCCGAGTGCTACGGAGTTATCTTGAATTCCTGAAATAGTTAATGAACAATCGGGAAACGCCGAAAAATTAAAGGAACCACTAACCTTACCCGATAAACTTTCTGGAAAACCAATAAATAAATTTGTTAAGTTGCTATAATCTCCGATGACTGAAAAATTGAAGACTGCTTCATTACCACATGTTGAGACTATACTATTATTGGGCACTATAAAATAGGCATTCGATTCGGTCTCAGCTCTAAAATCACCTGTAAACAAACCTCTTCCAAAGGTAGTTGCCAAAACACTATTGTCTGTTTCCCTTCTATCTAAATCAACCACTTTAACATCACGCATTCCATTATGGGAACGTGTCCAGTTTGGATTCGGCTCCTGAAAATTCGAAGTTGTCCACACACCCAGATCGGTACCTATGATAGCTTCATTTTCCGCCAATGGATTTGGCAGAATGCATTTGACCGGAAAGTCGGGCAAATCTCCTTCTTTAGAGCTCCATGAAACCCCAGCGTTTGTAGTCATCCAAATATTGGTGACGTTATAATTATGAAGTGTTACAATAATTTCATCTTCAGAGTTTCCAAATTCGATATCTGAGATACTTCCAATAAAAAAACCATCATCACCAAAAGTAAAAGGTCCGTTCATATCTTCCCAACAAATAAGGCTTGTATTGAGTTCATTTGCCTTAGAAATTTTTAACAATTTACACCATTTTCAGTTCCGACCAACAATGTGGTACTTTTTGTAGTAAAAGGTGACACTTTAAAAGCAGTTGGCCATCCCGTTAACAATTCGTTTGTAAGTACTTTCTTTTCAGCTGTGTCGGTTCCAAGCATATATCTGTTAATTCGTATAGCCTCATCATATATCGAGCCATTGGCAAATAAAATATCTTTATTAGAATCTAGCGCAGCCTGATTGATAAAATCACCTTCTTCATTATGTTCATCTTCATTTATATGGTACCCATATCCCGTGTAAGGTATTTCTAGATAGGCATAGTTATTATGAACATAAGAAACTACCATATATTCCCCTTCTTTATCAATAGCACAAAAAGCGCCATCTCCACCTAAAGCAATTGTCCCTGGATTGACAGTAGACGAGTTGAATTCAATGAATTGTGTCCCATTATCTTGCGCCCCAGCAACGGCGATTTCGTAAGCTAAATCTTGCCCATAGCCTCCATAGTAGAATTGAGTGACGTTATAATTGACGTTTCTAGCGCCGAATACATCTGAAGTCGTTTTGCCGTCGATAGACTTGTAGTAAAATACACCCCACCGTCATTTCCAAATACTGCCTGATTGGAATCTCCAGGTCTGAATACCATCGCATGCTGGTCTGCATGTACAAGAGAACAGGTCAAATCATCTAGAAGGTTGTTATTTGACCATTTCGAAATCTGTTGCCAATCTGAACTCTCATCCGCATCGGTACCTTGGGTGGTTCGAAATAAGTCAATACCACCAACATATAAAATTGCATCATCGGTTGGATCTACTTCAATCATTAAATTGTAAAAATCTTGATATCTGGCAAAATCATCTTCAGGAATCCCTTCATCAACATCAATAGGTTTTGCCAGTTCTAAAACAGAAGTAAAGGCATTTGTAGTTGCATAAATATGAGGCACGTTATCAGTTCCTTCTGTCAAGGCATATAGTTTGTCTTTATTTGAAGAAGAAACTGCCAACTCTACACGATTGGAGTTAGCCAAAAGTGTTTTTTGCGTCCAGGAAATTCCATCTGTAGAATGAAAGATTCTACCTCCTCCTTCATAACTTACACCAAAAGTAGAGATAGTACCCATCCAAAGGGAATTGTCTGCACCGATTTTAAAATCATTTGGAATATAATACAATGGGTATGAAGTTTCACCAAGCTCTAAATAATACGCCATATTGGCAGCTTCATCACGCGTCAAAACGAAGCGCCTCCATCAGTAGATTTATATAAACCTGCTGTGTCTAAGCCCAACCAATTTAAGGGACCAGCGTCTGCATAACCACCGGCTCCTACCCCAAGAAAAATTTCGGTACTCCCATTAGTATCCCATGCAATGATATCATTGATATAGAACACACCCGCAAGAACTGAAATAATATCTTTACTTAAATCTCCTACAATATAATCCACAGAAATAGATGTCCAGTTAAGCCCACCATCAATTGTTTTATATACACCATTTCCAACGGCCGCACCAGAGGTATATTGTTCTCCTGTTCCCAAATACCAAATATTAGCGTTATTCGGATCAACTGTGATGCAAGAAATATTCATATTACTAGGCACACCAGATACTTCGGTCCATGAACTGCTAGGATCGGTGATATCGTCATTCTTCCAGAGACCACCACTCACTCCGCCCGCAAAAACTCTTTTATGCGTTGTGTCATTTGGATCAAACAGGACGACTCTTGTGCGTCCTCCCACATTATTTGGACCACGTTCTACCCAACTATTATTTACTCCATTCCCTGGTGTTTTCTGTCTGAGATTTCCGTTATTCAATTCTGACTGTAATTCGAGCGTCTTTCCGGGCTCCGGCATTCCTGTTTCAGGATTCATGGTTAACTCCCATTCTCTTTCGTAGTACTTGTTGGGAGGAATTCCCAATACTTGCCTTTCTGACTTTGATAGTTGTAAGGTTTTTTTAAATGGACTGTTGGCTAAAAAATAGTTGTGTTTATTTTTTTTCCTCTTAATTGAGTTGCTATTAGAATTGTCTAAAAAAATAAAACTAATGAAAATTGCTACGATAACGCACCCCAGCACATTTGGTTTAGTCGAAAAATACTTCATCCCCTTTTGTAAATTTAGTCAGGGAGCAATATACTTCACACACGCACAGCTACAAAAGATTTTAAGACATATAAACCTGTATACACAAATGATATCTAGTTAAATTAAATCAATCCACCACTAATTTTTTTATGGATAAGTATGGCATATCCATCAGACATTCCTGCGATAAAGCTGCATACATTCATTATTCGATCGGAAAGATTATCAGACACATGTCGCAAGTCTTCCGGCAGTAACTTAATGACCAGTTTATCGTAGTTCGATTCTTTACCATCAAAAGTATTGTTGACCGCGTTGATAAAGACATGCAACAGATCTGCAATAATTTTATAACCTGCTACTTCTTTTTCTATTACGTTATGACTGTTGTATATTTTGTCAATACTGATCTTCAATATATCGTTTATCTGAGCCTCATAAGCACATTTATCGAGCAATGAAATTCCAAAATCACCACTGAGAATGGCTTCTTCATTTTCAAAAAACACTTTTGCCGCCTCTTGAATAAGTGTATTGATAGCCAGAGCTCTCAAATAGCTCAAGCGTTCTTTCTTGTATTTGAGGGAATGGTATTTCTTAGTATCTATGGTGTTTTTTACCAATTTAATCAAGTACTCTAGTGCAAACTCCTCTTCAATCAGTCCTAAATTGATACCGTCCTCAAAATCAATAATTGTGTAACAGATATCGTCAGCTGCTTCAACTAGGTATGCCAAAGGATGTCTATAATAAGCTGTCTTGTCACCTGTTCTCATAGCTTTTAAGCCAAGTTCATCAGCTACATCAATAAACGCGGACTTTTGAGCCTGAAAAAAACCATATTTCTTATCTACAATATGTGCTGTTGCTTTTTTAGGCAAAGATTCTTTTGGATACTTCATAAACGCACCAAGCGTGGCATATGACAATCGTAATCCAGTTGCTGCACCATCACTGCCTTCGGTCAATATTCTAAATCCATTAGCGTTCCCCTCAAAATCAATCAAATCTTGCCATTGTCCTTCAGTCAGTTGATTTTTATATTGCTGTCCCTTTCCAGATATAAAATACTCTCCTATGGCCTTTTCACCACTATGTCCAAATGGAGGGTTTCCAATGTCATGTGATAAGGCTGCTGCCGCAACTATAGCTCCAAAATCGTTAAAAGTATACCCTAACGATTTTAAATTCGGATATTTTTCAATAAGTTGTTTCCCAACAATTCTTCCTAATGACCTCCCCACTACAGAAACTTCCATACTATGGGTAAGACGTGTATGAACAAAATCTGTTTTGGAAACCGGTATGACTTGTGTTTTGTCTTGTAAACTTCGAAAAGATGAAGAAAAAATGATTCGATCAAAATCTACATCGAATCCCAATCGTGTTTCATCTTGATCTATTCGCAATCTTTTCGCTACATCTCCTACTCTTTTCAATGAAAGTAATTGTTCCCAATTCATACTTTTCTCGCTAGTTTAAATTTATTGTAAAGTGATTGCAATATACAATTATGAATATTATTTTTACATACAAATTACACCAAATATCGTACTAAAACGATTTCTTAAGTTCTTACAAAACATGACAAGTATCAAGTTCTCAAAAACGGTTATAAAATACCTTTGTCATATAAATATTCATCATATGACACGTAAAAACACGCTTCTCACAGTATTATTATTTGTAGGTCTTATCAATACAAGTTTTTCTCAATTTAAAAGCATTACAGAAAACAGAAACATAAAACTTGGTGGTTTTTTGTGTTTGGATGCGGCAAATTTCAATCAAGATGAAGGTCTGGACACTCAATTCGGAACTTTGCAAAACTCTGGTGGATATGAGGTAAGACTCGCTGCTTTTCACATGTCCGGTAATTTATATGAAAATATTGATTTTAAGCTGTTCACAGGTTTCTACACAGACAAAGCCAATGTCATTGAAGCCTATGTAACACTTAAAGAACTTCCTGTTATTGGGAATTTTAGAATTGGAAAGATTCGCGAGCCTATGCGTATTGAGGCATTGACTTCTAGAAAACACCTGACTTTTTTGGAACGTTCTTTACCTATAAGTTTCTTTCCTATTTTTAATGAAGGTGCAATGGTATTCAATTCTTTCTTCAATAACAGGTTACATGTACAAACAAGTTATTTCAAAGGAAATTCAAGCTATGACAATGTGGTCACAAATGAATCTTCTATAACCTCAAGAATGACTGGACATGTTATTTCAAAGCTCGAAAACAATCATGTATAAAATGGCACATTGGTGTTTCACATCGATACAGAACTGACACGGAGCACATATACAAAATCTCTTCAGACCCTGAAGCACACTTAAGTCCTGTAAAATATTTAAACACCGGGTTAATTACCGACGTGTCGCATATCAATTATTTCGCAGGTGAAACCGCATATAACTATAGAAACTGGCAATTACAAGCCGAATATTTGAGTTCACAGCTCAACAGAAATCTGAGCGAAAACCTACAATTCTCAAGTTATTATGCACAAGTGAGCTGTTTTGTAACTGGTGAAGAAAAACGTTTTAATAAAAACATGTATTTCTACGGAGCTATTTCTCCTAAAGAAAATTTCTCTTAAAAAAACAAACAATATGGCGCTTGGGAGGTCGCATTAAAATACTCGAATGCAGATTTGAATGATAAAGACATATAAGGTGGAGAAGAAACGAATATTACGGCGGCAGTGAATTGGTATTTAAACCCTGCTACTAGAATTATGTTTGATCATATTTGGGCAGACATTGCAGATTATGGCAAAGCCCGTATTTTTCAAGTGCGTTTTCAAGTTGCTTTTTAAGTGGCGTGGGTTTAGGAATCAGGAGTTTGGTGTTTTTCCTTATACTGATGCTCGAGCTATAGCGTAAGTACTTGTGACAGGAGAGATGTGAGGAGTTTCCGTATTTTTTTGTAGATTAAAGAGTTCATAGTAATAACTAAAAAAGCTGTCCCAAATACATTAGGACAGCTTTTTTCATGTTCAATTTCTTAAGAATTAAGAACCGCACATTTCACAATCATCAGGATTGTTCTGAGACTGTAATATCATTTGTTTCAATTCATCGGCGGTTAAAGGAGCGTCTTCAACTTTGTCTTTATCCGCTTGTTTTTTGTTGTCTGTAAGTGAGAATTTAATCGCATTTACTGCAGATTTTGTTCTCAAATAGTACATTCCTGTTTTCAAACCTGATTTCCAAGCATAGAAGTGCATAGATGTCAGTTTAGAATAATCAGGATCTTCCATAAACAAGTTCAATGATTGTGATTGATCGATAAAGTATAACCTCTTTGTCGAGACATGTCGATGATATCTTTCATACTCAATTCCCATACCGTTTTATACAAGTCTTTGATTTCTTGTGGAATGACTTCTATGTGCTGAATAGAACCATTGGCTCTCATGATGTCTTCTTTCATGGCGTTATCCCAAAGTCCAAGTCCAACCAGGTCTTCTAGTAAATGCTTGTTTACAACAATAAATTCACCTGAAAGTACTCTTCTCGTATAGATGTTTGAAGTATACGGCTCAAAAGCCTCATTGTTTCCAAGAATTTGAGAAGTTGAAGCTGTTGGCATTGGCGCCATCAATAATGAATTACGGACTCCATGTTTCATTACATCTTTACGTAATTTTACCCAATCCCAATTACCACTTAACTCTTCTTCTTTTACGCCCCACATATTAAATTGGAATTCTCCTTCAGAAATTGGAGATCCTTTAAAGGTAGAGTAGGGTTCATGTGCTTTTGCAATTTCCATAGAGGATGTTACAGAAGCAAAATACAATGTTTCAAAGATGTCTTGATTCAATTTTTTAGCTTCATCTGAAGAGTAAACGGCATACGCAACATGATAAACGCATCTGCCAAACCTTGAATTCCAAGCCCCACTGGTCTATGGCGCATATTTGAATTTTCTGCTTCTTTTACAGGGTAATAGTTTCTATCGATTACAGTATCTAGGTTACGAATTACCTTTTTGGTGACATCGTATAATTTTTTATGGTTAAAATATTTTTTACCATCTGCACCTTCGGAAACAAACATAGGGATCGAAATAGACGCTAAATTACAAACAGCTACTTCATCTTTTGCCGTATACTCCATGATTTCTGTACACAGATTCGAAGAGCGAATGGTTCCTAGATTTTTTTGATTCGATTTTCTATTTGCCGCATCTTTGTACAACATATAAGGGTTTCCTGTTTCGATTTGAGATTCTAATATTTTCTCCCAAAGTTCACGTGCTCTAACCGTTTTACGTCCCTTATTTGCTTTTTCATACCCTTCATACAATCTTTCAAATTCTTCTCCATATGAGTCGTACAAATGAGGGCATTCGTTAGGACACATTAAGGTCCACTCTCCATCTTCCTCAACGCGTTTCATAAACAAGTCTGGAATCCAAAGTGCCAAGAACAAATCACGAGCACGTTTTTCTTCGGCTCCTGTATTTTTTCTCAAGTCTAAGAAATCTACCACATCTGCATGCCATGGCTCTAAGTAAATAGCAAAAGAACCTTTACGTTTCCCTCCTCCTTGATCTACGTAACGTGCAGTGTCATTGTATACTTTCAACATAGGAATAATCCCATTTGATGTACCATTTGTTCCACGAATATACGAACCAGTAGCACGAATATTGTGAGCAGACAATCCAATTCCACCAGCCGACTGCGATATTTTAGCTGTTTGTTTTAATGTATCGTAGATTCCATCAATACTATCGTCTTGCATCTGTAAAAGGAAACAAGAAGACATTTGTGGTTTTGGGGTTCCTGAGTTAAACAGAGTTGGTGTTGCATGGGTAAAGTATTTTTTACTCATCAACTCATAAGTTTCTATGGGGCTTCCTTAATATCATCTTTATGAATACCAATAGCTACACGCATCAACATGTGCTGAGGACGTTCTGCTATTTCTCCATTTAACTTTAGTAAATAAGAACGTTCTAAGGTTTTAAACCCAAAATAGTCATAATTAAAATCTCTACTATAAATCAATGTAGAATCTAAAAGATCTGCATTGTCTTTAATTATTTTATATACTTCATCTGACAACAAAGGTGCTTTTTTTCCTGTTCTTGGATTTACATAGGTATACAAATCTTCCATTACGTCCTT
>Ga0206124_10002687_pt1 | contig 13102 bp, 8 predicted proteins | sample Helgoland_Spring_3_FD_148671 | JGI IMG/M metagenome (GOLD analysis project Ga0206124, IMG submission 148671) | Pelagic subsurface seawater microbial communities from Kabeltonne, Helgoland, North Sea - Helgoland_Spring_Bloom_20160321_2 | ecosystem: Environmental > Aquatic > Marine > Epipelagic ... | reverse complement strand
ACAAAGGCGATCGAAGGTTGAACGATTTCTTCGAGGAGGAACTTTTGAGTGACGCGGTACCGTTACCATCGCCGTCGGATGATATCGACGGGAAGTATAAAGAAAAAGTATGCGTCCCAGTTTGGTGTTCGATCGCGTTCTCCACGGCGAAGATATTTGTCTTTTGGTCGATCGAGCATCACGCGAACGCAACCACCGGCGTCGCTCATCCTCCCAACGGCGGCGTCCTACGTTCCTACTCCACCAACGGCGCCCTCATCTCCTCCCTCGACGTCTCCCGAAAAGATGCCATAACCTCCTTCTCCTTATCCTCGGACGAAAAATGTATCTTTCTTGCCACCGCCAACGGTTTCGTCAGAGTCGTCGACGCCAAACAAACAGGACTCCAGGTCTTGCACTCGCTGAGAGCGTTTTCGAGCTTTAAAATCACCTCGGTGTGTGACGTCGGTAACTTGCTCTTTGCCGGTTTAGAAGACGGGAAGTTGTGCGTGTGGACGTAAAAGTAGTTTAGAAATAAACGTCTAGAAATACTAGTAGTAGAAATCTAAGAAGAAATAGAATGCATGCCACGCGACGCGCAAAAGCGTTGAAAATCTAAAGAGTTTTTCTCGACCGACCCCAAAATCACGAGTAAAATCACTCCTCAATTATTGTGACTCCTTTTTTTCTCTGTTTGAATTTGTCGAATTGCCCCAACGACCACACATAAAACACACGACACACACACATAAATACATACATAAATATCTTTATGCCCGCCTCGAGAAGAGCAGGGAAGAAACAGAATCGCAGTGATAAAAAGAGACATTCGTTGGACCATTTGTTGCCGTCTTATAAACCGTCTACTACTACACAGAAGAATTCGCCAAATCGAATTTTGAGCAATAAAAGTCCAATTCAACAACAGAAAGCAAACGCGAAGTTTAAGAAGAAGATGCCGACGACGAAGAAGAATCCTCCTCCTCAAAAGCCGGCGGCGAGAACCTCTCGGAGAGGACAACCGCTCGACCCAGCCGTGGCGGCTTTTTTTGACCCGAAAACGAGCGTCACGGCGGAATTGTTAAGTCCAGGAGGCGGTGGTGCAGGAGGAGCAACTTTTTCCCTCAAGAAGAAGAAGAGTAGTAGTAGTACTACTACTACGAAGAAGAACAACAACGAGAAGAAGAACAAACCGTTGCAAGTGAAAAAGACGGTGGCGACGAAAGTGTTGGCCCCGCGAGGGGGAGCGCCGCCTGCAAAGAAGAAGAAGACGCCGGCGAAGAGAGGAGGGAGAGCGGCGCCGGCGGCGAAGAAGACGGCCGTTCCGAAGGCGCCGCAGAACTCGACGCAGTACATCATGGCGGAAAGAAGACGGAAATCGAAGCCGGAAAGACCGATTAAGAGTTTGACGTCGCCGAGAGCGGAACGGCTGGCCAGTCCGGGCGTGCCGCCGAAGAGTAACTTGAACATGTTCGGGAGCATGATGCCGCAAGCGATGAAGGAAGACGAGGAGGAGATGGACGACGGAGAGGATTTGCAAGAGTTAATTGGGGATATTTTCAACGAAAAACCAGTCGCAGTTGCGGCGAAGAGGAAAGTTGGCAACATCGGTGGTCAAGGAGGGAAGAATACCAAGTCTAACGCGGAATCGAACTTATACGACGCGCAGAACACTTTGATCGAGTCGCAGGCGAAGAGAATTGGCGAGTTGCAAAACGAAATCATCCGGTTAAAGATGAAACTGAGAGACTTTGAGGACGAGAAGATGATGGCGGATTCCAACGCCAGTCAGCGTCTGATGGAACGCATGAAAGGCTTATTCAAGTTCTAAAAACGAAAAGTACAGTACTCAATCTACTACTTGTACCTCTACTGGTACCTAGTGATAGCTTTGTTGTTAATTTATTATCTAAATGAACCGTATTTCTTCAACACGGCTCGCGCCAAGTCGTCGCATCCGGACGCTCTGTATATCAAGCTCAAGTTATACGCCGCTTCGACGCTTAAATCTGCGTTTTTCGCAAGATCTTTGTTCGTTTTCACAAACTCGTCTTTAATCTCTAAACACTTCTCGTACAAAGGCTGCGCCAAGTACATCAAATTGATTTGGTGTAAAGCTCTCGCGGCGTTGTACGTCGCCTCCATAGGTGATACATCATTTCTTTGTTTCGCCATCGTATTTAACTGACAAATCGCACGCAAAACTCTTGCGTTCTTTTCAGAATCACCAACGCTCAAGTGCGTTTGTACCGCACCGTGAATTTGTGAGCACGCGATGCCCAAACGTACGTTCGGTTCGTTCGGCGCTAAACGCAACGCTTCTCTCGAATGCATGTTCGCCACCGCCCATTGATCGTTCCAGCCGTGGATGTATCCGGACGCTAACAACGCTGGAACTTTCTCGTTTACGGTCGTTTCAGAGTTAGTTGTGTCGAATTCGTTTCCTGGGAACGTGAATGCTTTTACCGCTTTTTTCGCTGTAGCTAAAACTTTCTTGGCGTTGGTGGTGTTACGACACCCGTCGCGCAAGACGATGTTCCACATTTCGAGAATGTCCGGGTACGCGGTTACAACTTTGTTCGCTTGCTCGGCCATGCCGAACGCGTTGCCTTCTAATTGTGAAAGTTTTGTTCGCATGTAACGAATCGCCACGGTTTGTTCTTTGGACAAACCTCGAGGAAAAGACAAACCAACGATTTTGTCCAATATCGAACGCGCTTCTTTCAAACCGCCGTCCAAGAGAAGCGCGTGTAAGACTTGCACGATCATCACGAACTGCGTCGGGTGGCTGAAACTCGCCGTAGAGTCTCTGTGTTTGTTCAAGATATCAATTTGGTCCGTTATTTTCTTCATTTCTTCCTTGAACTCTTTCGCTTCTTTCTCGCGTTGCAATCGCTCCGCTTTGTCCTTTTCGGTCTCTCCTCCCTCGTCATCGACAACGCTATTATTATTCGTCTCTTCGTTTTGTTCCTCCTGTGGTTGTACTTCGCGTTTTTCGGCGGCGATTTCTTCCGAAGTCTTCGTCTCTTCACCCCGTATTTCTCTTTCAATCTCCGCAACCTCTTCTTTCGTCAAGAATTTCTTATCGAGCTCCCGATTTCTTTCCAAACGTTTGTTCTCGAAGCCTCTAAACGCGCCTTTCGACAACGGGACGAGTTCTTCCTTCCTACTACCGCCTCCGTTCCGACCGCCCCATCCGGTCTTTTGCTTCTTCTTTTTCAGCCCATCTTTACCTCCGGTTTTCTTTAAGTACGCGCTATTTCTCGCGTCCTCTATGTTTTGCAAGTGCTTCGCATCCGCTCGTAACTTTTGAATTTGCGCCTTAACGTCCAACGCTTCGTCCAAGATTTGTTGGACCGTTGGTAACGACTCTCTTATAAAGTCATCCATATTTTGTAACGATCGTCGTAATTCCGAAGCTCGTAATAAAACATTATCATCCACGCTATCGTTTACCAGTTCTTCTAAAGATGGCAACATCTCTTTTGCCTTCTCTTCATCCTTCAACTCGTACAAGAAAATCTCCGTCAATTGTACTCTCGCCGCCGAGCTGTGTTTTCTCGTGCTACAAATCTCTTCGTAAACTTGTTTCGCACCTTCCACACCCCTCGCTATTCGCGCACAATCGGCCATTTTCTCCCAAACGTCAGCGCTATCACGCGTTTTGTCGTATATGAGAAGCGCTTTGTACACTTCCATGGCTTTGTGTTGATCGTTGCCGTGTTCTCGATGCGCGTGCGCCAATCGAAACAAATTTTCAGAGCTCAAATCCGGAAATGGAAACACGTTCTTCTCTCCTTTCTCTGCTCGAGGTGCAGCCTTCTCTATCGCGTCCATGATGACATCCGTACAAATTCTCCCTACTCTTAACTTTGCTTCGCAATTCTTTTCGTATTTAATCGCGTCTTCGTCTGTTTTGTGTTGCTTGTAAATCCCGGAAAGCATAATCAATGCTCTAGCCTTCATCGCCTCGCAATTCAGCGGGAACGTTTTCATCTCCTTGTACGAAAAATGGCCTTTTTCTTCCCACACTCGACGACATAACTCCACGTATTCGACGACTTTTTCCCACCAATCTAACTCGCTCACTAAATCAATCAAGAACAACATCGTTTTCATGTCCACTCTCGCGGCGTTCTTTCTCGCGTACCCACCTAAAACTTTCGCCGCGTTCGGCTTCAGGTTACACTCCATGCACAAACTCATGCACTTTATGTGCACATCGTACGGATCTATCAAAACATCTTTCGGTCCTAATGATTCTATAATTTGTTCGTACTGCGCAATCGCCTGTCTCTTCTCGCCAAACTCCTCGTACAAATCTGCGCTGTTCAACCTCAACAAATTCCTCTCCGCGTCGTCTAAAATCCCCTCCGACGCTTTCACTGCTCTGCTCAAACAATATATCGCGTGTCGTCTGTTCTCCAACGTCAGCGCCATATCCGCAATTCTCAACCACAACTCCACGTCTTTCTTACTCACGTGCGCCGCGATGGAATAAAAATCCATCGCCTTCGCCATGTCGCCCTTCTCTTCGTAAATCAAACCGAGCGTGTGATACGGACTCGCCTCATGCGGAGCGACCGTGATGCACTCGTGGCACTTCTCGATCGCCTCTTCCACGAAGTTCTGCACGTACAGCATGTTTGCTAATCCTAAAATTTTCTCCGCCTCTGCGCTCACTCGCATCTTCCTCGACACTCTCGTTCTCTTCACCCCGGGAAGGAACACTTTATTCTTCTGTCTGCTCATCGCCGTCATCGGTTTCATGCTCAAAAACGCTTTCGCCTCGGCTGACATCCCAGTCGCCGCGTCCCCGTCGTCCATAGCTTTTAAAACGTCTCGCGTGGTGTACGTCATGTGCGCGTTTTGTAACGCCGTTTTGCGTTGAATTTCCAAGTTCCTCTGCGTGAAGAGCTGCCGTTTTTTTTCCGCGATTTCTTCGTACGATAACGGTTTGTTCGTGTTGTCGTTGTCCTCGTCGTTCGCGTCCTCTTCTTCCTCCTCCTCTTCCAAATATTCTTCGTCTTCGTCTTCTTCTTCGTCTTCCTCCTCGTTGTACTCGTCGTCCGGCATCCAGCCGGTCGTGAAACGAAACATGATGTTATTTTTTGAATTGGTTTCGAGTGAATTGTGAAGAAAAATTGAAGATGTCTTTGTTTACATCGGGCTACATGTTTTAGTTCTATAAGTCTCTCTCCTTCTCTGCTATCTCTCCATACGATGAATGTTTTAATAATATATAATTGGTTCTTTTCTTTTCTTTATGTTGTGTTTCAAAACAGTGCATTTCTGTTTCTCTGTTTTCAATTCTTCTTCGACCGACCACGCGCGCAAAAGCTCTTCTCTCTTTTTTTAGTTTCCGGCGAGGTACTTTCTGTACTGTTTTCGTCGTCGCTCTTCCACTTGCTCTTGAGCGCGTCGTCTGTACGCTTTCAAGTCCGCGCATCGAGGCACCGGGCACTCGTGCGCGACGCAGCCTTTAGAGTGAACTTGTAATAACGTCCAGATTTTTCGGCACAAGTGGCATCCGCCAGCCGCTTTGGTTTGACACTTCATCGCGTGTTGGAAGAGTTGTTTCACCTTGGCGCAGTTCGGGTTGTCGCACTTGGCGTTGGCACACGAGGAAGCGTGGACGAGTAAAGCCATGGTTCTTTCGATTTGTTGCTGTCTGGCTTGACGTTCCGCGTCGGTCATTTGTTGCTTTTCGCCTCGGCCTCGGCCTTGGCGTTGCAACGGGTGTTGATGACCAACACGCACGCGGCACTCTTCGCAAATATCAAAGTCAGCGCACTTTGTGCATCTGTAACCGGCACCGGCTTCGAGTTCGCGAGAGCAGACGTTACAGGTAGCCACAAACGCTGGTTCGGATGGGTTATTCAAGTGGTACAACACCATCATCGTCGTGTGCTTCGCGCGACGCAACGAATCGAATTGGAAGTGGTTTCCTTGACACAACGAAAGAAACGCTTGTCGCGTATCGAAAAACTCGGATTGCATGGCTTTGTCCTCTTCCTCTTTGACTTTCTCTTCTTTCACGGCCGGCAACGGCGGGCACTTCTGGCACACCAACTCGCCTCTGCTTAAGAACTTCTTCTCCTCTCTGGGCATGGCGGACTCGATCGAGTTACACTCCTCGCACAAACGCAAAGGATCTTTCGGATTTTCCTCCTTCGGAACGTACAAGTTTTCCTCCGCGACGGTTTTGCGGCAGTTCGTACACTTTGGCGCCAAGTGCGCCAAGATGAAATCGTTGCGCATGGCGGAAATCGTCACGCCGAGTTTTTTCATCAACTCGGAGTCTAAATCACCGTCGACAGACGCCGAGTAGACTTTTTTGTTTGCAGATTTTGCCGCTTTGCGCGCGTTGACTTTCGTGCCCGTCGTGAGCGTCTTCATTTGCTTCTTTTGCTCCTCTTGTTCTGCGATGATGCCTGGGATCCATTCTTCAGCAACGCCGGGAAAATAATCGCCATCAAAGTACGGATAATCTCTCGCCGATCGAACCTCTTGCAAAGAGCCACCTAAATTGTACTCGTCGTAAATGTTCGTCACCGAGTGCACGATGCCTTCCTTGGCGGCGCCGCGGAGCATCTTCATGTACCACTCGCGCAACTTGTCGCTTTTAGGGACTTTTTGCACCTTCGGGTGACAATACAAAATGTAATCGTCACCTTGGAACGGTGGGCACGCCCAAATAAAACACGAGGTGAACCCTCTTTGTTTGGCGTAATCCAGGTAGCCAATCAAAATTTGATGGTACACGAACGTTCTCAGTGCCATCGGTTCGCCGATGCTCGCGACGATACCTTCCGGGCGGAAGTATTTCACCGAGTCCAAATAAGACAAGTAAATGCGTCGTTTGTTCGGGTTCGGACAATCCTCGCCGTACTCTTGGACGTAAATTGCCATCAAACACACGTCCACGCCCTCGATTTTTTGAAAGAGCAAAATGACTCTATTCTTGTACAAAAATTCTTCCGGGAAACCGTCCTTCTTGAACGCATCCATGAACCGCTGTTTCGTGTCGCACTTCTTGTCGGTTTGCGATACGACACGAATGGTTAAATCCTCCGCGGTTGGCACCGTTTCGACCGGTATGCCCAGATGTTTCGCTCTTGCGACACGTTCCTCTGCCAAAGCATCCAAGACGCGCTTCTCCAAATAGTCGCCCAAAACTGTCTTCGTCAACGTCTTGGCCGGTTGCATGGAGTTGGGACGTTCAGACGTCACCGTTCGCTCTTGCTTCTCGATTTGCGATAAAATGCACGTAGGGCACGTGAAATGCGCTTCGCCGTGGGTGTTCTTCCTCCCGTTAAACAAGACACATATTTGGTGATACCAATTGTTGCAGAAATCGCATTGGACCCACGGCTCTTCTAAATCGTCGTCGTTCTTCTTCTTAATCAAAGAGTTCTTCGGGAAGCGTTGGCCTTCGATATCGATGTGGCCTTGGATGGTATTATAACACGGATTACACCACGTGTCCTTACGCATCTCGCCTCCCGGAATGTTTGGGACGTGGTAGTACACTTGACCTCTCTTGATTCTTCCGACGCACGAGTAACAATACATCGGCGGCGGCTCAAACGTTAACCGTTCGACGCCGCAAGCGCGGCAGGAAGACTCCGTAGCGTTGGCAATAATCTTGTCGGCTTCTGCATCGCGTCGTCTCGCGGACATTGGCGCCACAATACCAGGTATTTTCTCTTTCCCTTCCGTCAGTCGTAAAGACGCCAAATGCGTTCGGATCTCCTCCGGCGTGAAACATTCCATCAACGACGTGCCTTCGCCTCCTGGTTTTCTATCCGCGTTTCCGGTCCCTTTCACCATCAACGGCGGAGGCATCAAATCAAACTGCGCTTGCGCCGCCTTGGCGGCCGCTTGTTCAGCTTTCGTCATCTTCTGTTTCTTCCCACCACCTTGCGCCGCCGCAGCCTGTTGCTGCGCGAGCATCGCTTGTTGTTGTTGTCGCTGTTTTAACATCGCCGACCGAACTGGGCCGCACACCGGACAACGCGGATCTTTGCAGTTTTGGTGGTGTTTCAACAACTCTCTGGACGCTAAACATCTCGGGTATTGGCACGTCGGTAACGTGCACTTCAAGACATGCTCCCATAAGTGCTTTGCCACGTGGCAGTGCGGCGTATACGGACACTTTCCTTCCGCCGCTTGACATTTCGACGCGTGACGAAGGAAGAGCAACCATCGCTGTTGCTTGACAATGTACGCTTTCTTGATTTGCTCGTCGGTTGATCCGGGCGGCGCGGATGCCCCCGGACGGATGTGTTGTTGCGTTTGTTGCGTTTGCTGTGCTTGCTGTGCCGCTTGCTGTGTCGCTTGCTCCTGTTCCGCCGCTAATCGAGCCGCAGCTTGCGCTTTCGTTTCTTTCTTCTTCTTCTTCCCGCCCGCTGCGGCTTGTTGCTGTTTGCTCGTCGCAGCGATCGCTTTCGCTCTCGCCACTTGCGCTTTCTTCTCAGCCGCAGTTAACGGTTTATTGCTAGTTGTAGTTCCTTGGTTAAATTGCGTCATTTGCGCTGCGGTTAATGGAACGCCGTTTGGTCCGAGCATCTGCATCGGCGCGTTGTTCCCGCCGCCCGGCGACCCCGCTTCTTGACCTCTAATTAATCGCTGTCCATTTGCTAAGACGTTCCCAACCCCGTTCATGGGAACCATTTGCCCTGGTGGCGGCATACCACCACTCCCAATCAACGCACCAGGTGGCACCGCTCCGTTCATTCCCATACCGTTCGCGCTTCCAATCAACGCCGGGTTCGGTTGGCCGCTGTTCATAATCTGTTGCTGTTGCTGCTGCGCTTGCGCTTGTTGCTGCTGTTGTTGCATCTGCGCGGCTTTTGCACCGGGCCTCGTCACCATAATCCTCGCCACGGCCTGTAACCTCGCCTCTAACGTATCTTTATCGCAATACTCCTCCTTCGTTCGCGCGCCTCGATACACCGCTTCTTCGAGACGCAACACAAAGTCCGGAAGCTTTTGTTGCCACTCTTTCGTCACGGACGGTTTGCGCTGTTGAAACAAACGTAATCTGTATTATTATACGTATTATCAAATGAAAGAGTAAATCAAGTTCACCTCGTCAGTTCATGTTCTAGTATCAAAAATCTTCAAACGCGTTTTTTAACATCCAATCGATGCGACGTTCGCGCGGCGAAAACAGCTTCTCAAAGAAGACTTTCACGCGTGTATTTGAAAACGAGTTTGGACCAAGAGAGAGAAAACCAAGAAAAAAAAAACAATCTCGGTTCTTTTCGCCGCGCGACTACGACCAAATAAAACGAATAACAAAACGTACATGTGTTGAATCAAGATTTTCCGTTGTGGAATGTCCTCGTCGCTTTGCCACGTCCGCCATTGCCCGCCTTTTCTTGTCGCCTCGGTCCCGTTGGATGCCATTTCCGATTACTCTTCGCTTTACGCCTTTCTCTCTTTCTTTTCTCTGTTTTTCTCTCTCTGTTTTCTCTTCTTTCAAATTTTTTGTTCGTCTCTTCCTCTTCTGTTCTTTCGTGGCCCTTCTTTCGCCTTCGAAAATTTCTACCCTGCCTTTCGCGCAATCTCACTCGACCACCGCGTATACTCTTCTTCAACGCGCGCGCGATCCGAAGTTTCTTTCCGATCTTTTTCGCTCCTAACGAGGCAAACGTAATCGAGCCGATCAAATACCGGTGGATTTGATCGGTTTTTTACGACGTAACGTGCTCAAAGAGGACGATGAATGGAACTCTGGTGCGCGGTGGAGATTGGGAGATTTTGATTTGTGAGTGCGTGCCTCTCCAAGCAGCACACAAAGTTTTTGCAGGTAAAAGAGGTGAATTTTTTTTCAAAAGAGGATGAAACCAAAGAGCGACTGTTGCTTTTCTGTGCGCTTCTCTTTCTCTCACTCTCTCTCTCTCTCTGCTTTCTTTCTTATAAGCGCTCTTCTCTCCGATGACGAGAAGAAGAATCATCGCACGAGATTCTTCTTCTTCTTCTTCTTCTTCTTCTTCTTCTTCTAAAGCTCGTCCTTTCCCTACTTTGTTGGGGAAGTTTTATTACTAAAGACGACACCGCGTACGCCTTTTCTTTCGCAGAGTGGGCGTGTGTGTGTTTTGGTCGTTTTGCTCTCTTCCTCGCGTATTTTCTTTTTTGGTTGTTACTTTCTTTTGGCTTTGGCCTGTGCTCTGCTTTTTACTTTGGACGAACGACGAGTTTTTTATCTCCAGAAGAAGAAGAGACTCTTTTCCCCTCTTCTATCCAATGCGTGGGAAACACATTAAAGTTTTTATCATAACACACAACATATAAGAATAGAAAGAAGAAGATGATGTTTTACGGAGTATCATCGTCTGTATCGTCGTCTGTATCGTTCGTATCGTGGATGAGAAGGACAGCAGCAGAGAACAACAACAACCACGGCAGAAGAAGAGCAACGACGACGGCGCAGAAGAAGAATTTGAGGAGGGAAGTCGTGTCGTCGTGTGGTGGGAGTTCGCGGGGGTTGCGAGAAGAACGCAGGCGTCGAAGCGCCCACGCGAAAAGAAGAGAGAAGAAAATAGAGGAGTTCTCCTCCTCGCCGCTGTGGGTCGCGAACGCCGGGTCGTCGGCGAACGCCGAGTCTGAGTTTTACGCCGCCCAAGATGCTCGACACAAGGCGTTCCTCGTCGCCAACGAACTGAAAAAGAAGAAAAAAGTACCAAAAATTGTAAAGAGAACGGTTTCCGCGTTGGTTTTAGGCGTTTTGGCGGCGTTTTTCCTCGGGTTCGGAGGGTGGTTCTGGGTCGCTTTGATCGGTTTGTGCGCGTACGCGTCCGGGACGGAGTATTTCGAGTTGATGTCGAAAGTGAACGAGGAGCTGCCGCACCCGCCGCCGAGGTGGGCGGCAAAGTGGATAACCGCGTGTTCGGTGTTTTTGTGCGTAATCTTGCACGTCTCCGGGGGGAGATCGCTACCAGTGACGATGGCTATGGTTGCCGCGTTTTCCTGCGCGGTCGCGGCGTTAATTTCGAACGAAGAGTCGCACTTCATTGAATTCACGACGACGTTGTTTGGATTATTTTATTGCGGGTTTTTGCCTTCGTTTTGGATTAAACTGAGAGCGATGTCTGGGATTCCGTTGGCAATCGATCGAGCCGGGTCTATCGTTTCCAGTTGGCCATTGCAGCTAGGGGGACCGACAAGTTGGACTTTAGGCGTCTCCATCACGTTGATGACGGTGTTGTGCGTCGTCTCTGCGGACGTCGGGGCGTATTTCAGCGGTAAAAATTTTGGCAAAAAATTCTTCGGGAAGAAGTTGACGACGATTTCGCCGAATAAAACCATCGAAGGCGCCATTGGTGGTGGGATTTTTAGCATCGCGTGTTCCGGAATATGCTGGTATTTGTTGGGGATTCCCGAAGAGTTGTGGAGAACGTTAATTATCGGAGGCTTTATTTACGCGAGTTCAGTTTTCGGAGACTTGTTGCAATCGGTGATGAAGCGCAACGCCGGCGTAAAAGATTCCGGAAAGTTTATCCCCGGTCACGGCGGATTTTTGGACAGATTTGATTCGTACATGTTTACTGGCTCGGTGACGTATTACTTGACGCTCGCTTTAATAGTTGGATTGAATATTCGCCCGAAGTATTTCGGCGCGTAAACAGATTGTGTTTTTAATTATTACTCTTTGCGAAAGAAAAGTCATATCATACATATTCACAAGAACTATATTTTGCTATTTAATCTATGCTCTATTTATGTGTGCTTACGCGCGCCTACGATACATATGTATAAGCTAATTAAACTATTCTTTGCCTACAATTCTCGCTTCCTTAACACTATGTACGAGGTTGTTCCAAAATGCCATCGATCGAACGTAACCACGTCGCAAGTATCTCCTACGCTCTCCCTGACTATCTTTTCTATGTCCTTATTCCAAGCGCATCCCCACTTCTTTTCGTGCATATCAACGTGCGCGTCTAAGATGTTCGAGAGCCAATAGTCGTGCACGCTTCCTTCTGGGGGACGTCCGTGTTCCAACATCAATATCTCGCCGTTTGGTTTCGTCACCCTCGCGAGCTCCTTCACAACCTTCCCTGGATTCGCCGTGGAGCAAAGTCCAAACGTCATCACGACGTAATCAAAACTGTTCGATTTCTGTTTCATCCGCGTCGCGTCGTCCACTTCTGCTTTGATTTCAGTTGTTCCATCGTTACCTACCCGCGAATGAAGAAAAATTTTCTCTCTCGTTTCCTTCACCATCGCCCCCGACGCGTCCGTCAACACCACGCGCTTCAACATCTTCTCCCCAAACGGATACTTGTTCAAATTCCGCCCAGTTCCACACGCCGCTTCCAACACGTCTCCTTTCTTTGCTCTCCGAACTAAACGCGTGCGCAAGAAATCAATGCCGGTGAAAAACTCGTGAAAGTTCAATTCGTCGTCAAACGTTTTCGCCAATTTGTCGTACGTTTCGACCGATGATGATTTCGACGGTGTCTTCTTTTTTGTGCTCTCATCACGACGAGAACAACAACAATTTCCCGAAGGTGGTCCGAGCGCGACGCCGTACCCGACGCACAGGCCTACCGATGCCGTCGCCGTCGCCAATCCAGTCGTCAGAAACAAGCGAATAAAACTCATTCTTCATATCTTGTTGTTTTGACGAAAACGGACCAACGAGAAAATTTTCCCTTTTATTAGACAGTTGGGTGCACAGTTTTTGAGGAGACAGAGGAGGAAAAAAAATCAAAAATCACCCGCAGAATCATCTCCCACACATAGGAGAAAATAATAATAACACTAGACTCTCTTCTCGTCGACGCGCAAAAAACGGCGGCTCTTTTGTTGTCGTCGTTGTGCTGCCGTGCGTGCGTGCGCGTGTCGACGTGGACGACGGCTTTTTTTTTCTCGAAGAAGAGAGAGGACTTAGTATATGACGAGAAGAGAGGAGAAGAGGAAGAGGGATGATTTGATTTTTTACGACGCGAATCTGCTGTAGGAGTCGTCGCTTCTTTCTCGCGGGAGTATTAAAATGGAAACGAGACCACCACCACCACCACCATCGGAGGAAAAGGATGAACGCTCGCGTCGGCGTGGTCGTCGTCGTCGGAAAACAGAAAAGAAGCGACGACAGGGAGGAGAGAAGAAC
>Ga0206124_10002686_pt1 | contig 13105 bp, 16 predicted proteins | sample Helgoland_Spring_3_FD_148671 | JGI IMG/M metagenome (GOLD analysis project Ga0206124, IMG submission 148671) | Pelagic subsurface seawater microbial communities from Kabeltonne, Helgoland, North Sea - Helgoland_Spring_Bloom_20160321_2 | ecosystem: Environmental > Aquatic > Marine > Epipelagic ... | reverse complement strand
TGATATATTCTTTGATTTACACGACTTGGCAGGAAGACACCCAGGAGTAGAATCTCACAAATTATACGCCGAGGGAATAAAAGATATAATGAGAAAAAGTGGTTGGTATGGACAAGAAAGTTAAATACAATGTAGATAAATTCTACTTTGATAATCATAGAGTAACCACAATAGAAAATACAGACGAGGGTTTTCCAAAGGGAGAACACGGATTAAAACTTTATCAACACAAAGACGATAAAGGTAATGTCGTTTACTCTAATGATAAAGGTGAGTATGTTTCATCTCATTTAGAAGCTCTCAATATTTATCAAAACAATATGGGTAGATTAGAGGGTGGAAGACAACACGACCCAATCCATAATGACGAAAATGCCAGAAAACAAATCTACACATTTGGGGATAGTTGGACTTATGGTTGGGATATTGAACAAACTCAAACCTTTACTCATTTACTCGGAGATGAAAACACAGCGGTTCACAATTACGGAGCAGGTGGGACAGGTTTAGATTTCGCAGTCAAGACTTTATCAGAAGTTTATATGCCAGAATCAACAAGACAGATATTTATTATTACAATGCCACATTTTTTCAGAAGAACTTGGTTTGATGATGACGGAGTGGTTATGAGACCTTGGCAGGTAAAAGAAAAAACTAATATCAATGAATACAACCAATATTTTAATTTTTTACATCACTATAATATATTGAATACTTTTGTAGGTCGTGATAAAATAATTTGGGGAACTTGGGACGGAGATTTACCAGCAGAATATTTTGATGTTAATTTTGACTTGGTGGATACAACTGAGGACGGACTTCATCCAGGTCCAAAAGCACATAAACAATATGCAGAAAGATTAAAAGATGTATTACAAGATAGATTTAAGTAATTACGAACCACGAGAGGTTCAAAATTATCAAGAGTTTACAAACTATAATGATATTCATTCAGAACAGATTGAAGTAGTATCAGAAGAGTTGGATAATTTTAAAGATTCATTTGGAAAAGATTGGGAAGAGTGGAATTTAAAAGACCTACGAAGTAGATTGAAAGATAATTGGACATTTTATTTGACTGAGTGTGGTTGGGCATTTATAGATTGGAATAGAAAGTATCCTTATTTATGTAATCGTTATATAATACCAGAATATAGAAATAAAGGATTAGGAAGAGATTTAGTATGGTTGAGGTGTAATGAAATCAAACAACAAGGATACAATTACGCATCAATTAAATTAGAAGATTGGAATAAACCAGCTCTATCAGTTATGAAAGAAGATATTTTTACGGAATTAACAGAAATTTGATATTTATTAGTAGGAAAAAAATATGTCAGTTCAAACAACAATAGAAAATTATTTAAATTACATCACAGGAAGTGGTGGTGGTTGGCCAGCAAACACCAATATTGGTATTTTTGCTGGTGTCGATTACATAAAAGAAGAAACCACAGGTGATATTTACTTGAATGAAATGAATACTGCGTGTGGTGTTTATGGAACTTATAATGACCAAACAGCTTCATTTGATTTAATGGCAGATTATGCAAATGAAAAAGGTTGTACAACTGCATATGTTTATGGACAAAATGATAACGTTAAGTTTAATCCTTCCAATTTTCAACAACCAATAATTAGTTCAAGTTTTGCCAGACACAACATTTCAGTAAATTTTGAATTTGCAGAAAATACTTCATTAACATATTTCTCACAAAGAGGTAGTAATGACCATACGGGTAGTTTCCATTTGTTTATGCAAACACCTTGGTATAGTGATGACAACTTGTTAGAGATTGTAAGTGGTTCATTTAACAAAAATACATTTAGAACGATATTAAATTCATCACCAGTTAGTTCAAGTTTAATTCCAGTATTTAATACAGGTTCTTTTTCAGATTCAAATGCATATCATCCAGACTTTGTAATTAAAAATCCAGCACAAGATGGAACTTCTTATGACAATTCAATTTTATTCCATAAGTATGTAGCAGAGAATAGCACATACCAATCTGGTGTGGATAGTGGTTCATTAATTGAAACCTACATTGTTCCAAGTGGTTCAACCGTAGGAACACAAGGATATTTAAAATCACCTAAATATGAATATCTGATGACACCAGACAGACAAATACTAACAAAGAAAAAGGATAAGTTAGTATTATCAATGGCACCAAAATTTATTTTAAGTAGTGATAGATACCATATACAAAACGCACTATTATACTCAACCGCAAGTGGTAGTTCAATTCGTATGTATGATGATTCAACTAAACAAGTTCAAGATGTAGAAGTCGGAGATATCGTTAAATCATACAAACCAGTTGGAATGCCAGATGAATTTTATTTTGATGATTGGTTAAGTTATAGTTCAACAGATTTGAGTGGTTCAACAGCATCAGGTTCAGTTGTGGTAAGAACTTTTGAAGAGGATTATTATGGATACTACTTAATTAATGGTAGTATTAAAGTTCCAGTTATGAAACAAGCTATGATGAAAGGTGCAAGATATTTTTTAAAACAAGGGGATACTTGGAGTTGGGGAACACCAGACGACATAGATGTTGGGGATTACTTTTTAGATAAAGACGCAAACGAAGTTGAAGTAACATCTAAAACGGAAGTAGCACAAGAAGAAACTTTCTATTCATTAGATGTTGAAGATATCGATACATACTTTACATCAGATATATTGGTCCATAATATTCCACCAGGTAAATGTTTCACAGGTGATACAATGATTACATTGTTTGACGGAACTTATCAAGAGATTAGAAAAATAACATCAGGTATGAAAATTAAAACATACAACGAAGAAACTGGCAAATTACAAAATTCAGTTGTGGGTGATATAACAAAAATTGAACACGACAACTTACTCGAGTATAAATTTGATAACAATACTATAATTAAAGCAACAGACGACCATCCATTTTATGTAGAGGGTCAAGGTTACAAAGCACCATTAGAATTAGGTGATAAAGTTTTAACTGATGATTTAAACAAAATAGAGTTGATGGGATATAAACCACTCAACACAACAGAAACAACATACAATATAGACAACACAAATAACGGCAAGAACTACTTTGCAAATAAGGTTTTAGTATCAGATGAGTCAGAAACAGAATAACGATTTTAAATACTTAATTCAAATACCAAATTTTTTATCATCAGAAAAGTGTGATGAATTAAAAAAAGACATAATGGAATCAGAACAAGATGTGATTGGTTGTGTCGGAGATGAACAAGGTAAAAACGCAGTTATGCCAGAGATTAGAAAAACTAATGAGTGGTATTTATGTGAACAGAAAGACAATGAGTTCAGACCAGATAAGACCAATAAAGATTGGAAATGGTTACAAGACAAGATGTTTCAAATGGCAAACATTGTCAATGATAGTGTATTTCACTTTGACATTGATGCGTGTGACAATGAGTTAAAGTTAATAGAATATCAAAAGGGTGGATTCTATGGTTGGCATACAGACTTTAATGCAGGAACTTGTTCAGTAAGAAAATTAGTAGGAATTGTTCAATTGACAGACCCAAGTGAATACGAGGGTGGAGATGTTCAATTCGGTATCCAAGATAAAGATACAAAAGAGTGGTACTCGATGAACAAACTAAAAGGTTCATTAACATTATTTCCGGCATTCCTATGTCATAATGTAGTGCCAGTTAGTAAAGGTAAACGATATGTAATTCAAGAGTTATTTATCGGTGACCATTTCAAATAAGGATAACAATGTATAAACCAATAGATATGGAAGCTTTGAAGTTGAATCAAAACTTCAAATGGGTAGTTGAAAAAAGTAATTTCTTTTCACAAGAGGATTGTGATTTCTTTATCAAATATATTGATGAACAATCCGAAAGAAAACAAGGACATTATACGGGCGGAGTAAATCCCACTTGGCAAGATGAACCAGTTATGAAAGATGAAGTTTGTATGTTAAACATTAGTAGAACAGAAGAACAAAAATATCTCGATAAGTTTTGGACAGCTATAAAAATAGCAGACCAAACAATCTACAAATATAACATTAAAGGTATTTACGACAACAGACTACAAGCACACCGATACGACATAGGAGATTGGTATAATCAACATTCAGACTTTCACCCGATAAAGAATTTTAGTTCAGTAAAACTAACTTGTATTGTATTTTTAAATACAGATTATGAGGGTGGAGTATTTAGTTTATTTGACGGGACAACAATTGAACCAGAAGTAGGAAAGTTAATAATACATCCATCATTTGCAGGACACGGAGTATCACCAATTACGAAAGGTAATAGATATTCTTGTGTGTGTTGGGGAGTAGGAGATACATTCGTATGATACAAAACGATACATTTGAATTTGTAGTTCATAAAGAAAACTTCTTATCAACCGAACAATGTATAAAGTTGATGAGGTATCTTGAAAGAAAAGAACCAACGATATCAGAACTTGCTGGTAAATATGACGATAACATTACGAACAAAGAGGTTCGTGACAACCAAGAAGTCAAAATCAATGACGAAAAACTAAACAATAAATTAAAAATGGTATTTGAATTAGCAAATCACTCTATATTTAAATACAATATACAAGAATTAGAATCAGTAAAAATATTAAAGTATGGTGTTGGTGGTAAATACAAATGGCATACAGATAGTGGAGCAAAAGAAACTTCCACAAGAAAACTAACAGCCATTGTTCAGTTGTCAGATGAAACAAACTATGAGGGTGGAGATTTAGAGTTCGGTATCACAGACGAAACAGGTAAAAATAATTATACAGCAAAGAAAACGAGAGGTAGTATAACTATCTTTCCAGCATTCTTATCGCATAGAGTTACACCAATCACAAAGGGAACGAGACACTCACTAATAACTTGGATGTTGGGAGATTGCTTTGTATGAAATTAGCACTATGTATATGTCCACAATGGTCAGTTCAAACACCTTCATTTGCAATCGGTAGTTTAAAATCACACATCAATAATAAAGATGTCGTTGTAGAACAAATTGATTTAAATATACTATCATCAATTCATACTAAAGAAAAAAATATAGAAAAGTTTTGGGATTGGGGTAATGATAAACCTTGGAACTCTGAAGCAAACTTTCAAACTGAAATATTACCTTACTTCAAAGATTTATGGCACGAATACATAGATAAATTAGCAGAGTATGATGTCGTGGCATTCACAACTTACACGTCAAATATAGTAACAACAGATTACATAGCTAGATATGTAAAACAAAAAAATCCAAAGATTCAGATATGGTATGGTGGCCCATACTCTTGGTATTCTGATTGTAGTGGATTAGTTGAAAATGATAATTATAGAGAGTTTGTAGATATAGCTTGTGGTTCAGGTGATGGGGAAAAAATTATTGCTGATTTAGTAAATCGTTATGTGGAAGACGGACACTACGAAAATGTAAAGGGTATTTATCGTTGGGATAAAATGACACCAAGTTTTCCTACAGTGTTGAAAAGGGGTCGTAGTGGTAGAAAGCCAGTATTCAATGGTGGTGTATTACCACAAAACCTTAATGAATTGGAAATACCAAGTTGGGATACCGATGTAATAGATGATTATAAAAGATTAGCAGAGTTGTTTGATTTAGAGGTTACATTACCTATGCAAACTTCAAGGGGTTGCACTTTTAAATGTACATTTTGTAGTGAAACAAGACTATACCGATACAAAAACAATGAAAAAATTGTTGATGAAATGAGAGGATTGGAAGAACAGACTGGTATTAATAACTTTTGGTTTACTGATTCATTGATTAATGGGTCAATGCCTAATTTTAAAAAATTTGTAGATAAGTTACAAGAAGAAATAGATAATGGAAACATATCAAAAATGTATTGGGGTGGACACTTCAGAACACACAAGAAGTTAAACGGAGAATTGTTGACAAAAGCAGTTAATGTTGGATTAAATTATATGAATGTTGGTGTAGAAAATGGAGTGAATAAGATATTAGCACTAATGGAAAAAAACCAAAGTTCAGATGATGTTAGTCATTTCTTAAAATCTGCTCACGAGAGTAATGTATTTTATAATGCAAATTGGATACCAGGTTATCCAAAAGAAAATCATATGGACTTTATGTTACAATTAAAATTCCTATACGACAACCACAAATACTTTGGAAACAATGGATTATTGAACTTAATGCAATCAACAGATATATTAGACCATACACCATTAGATGTTTATAGAGATGATTTTGAGGTTTCAAAGGAAAAAACTATGTTGAACTCTTGGGTTTCAAATGATACTAAAAACACATTAATGATTAGACATTTGAAAGCATTCTTCATAGAGGTAATGTTAAAGTCATTTCAATTTACAAAAGAGGGTGATGAATTGATAGGAGACGATTTCTCATATGCCACACCAAAAGAAAAGGGTGGAAAACCACCATATTACAGAGCAAGAATTAGAGAGAACTCTTTACAAGTTGGGGATATGCAAGTAGAATTAAAAGATGAAATGGACGATAGTATATTCAGTAAAGATTTTTTACTACCTAAAGAACACCGCACACTATTAGATGACTATAAAAATAATATTGTCGATACTATTGAAAATGAAATCATTAAAACCATCAAAGGATTTGCTTGGGTAATGGTAAACACAACGAATAAATCTAATATTAATTTTGTTATCAGAGATAATTTTAAAGGATACAATCTAAAAGACTCACACTTTAATTGTAACTTTTCCCTTAAGTCTAATGGAGATGACTTTGAGCTTGATGTTAAGTATGGGTTTAAGTTTGGTAAAGATGATAAGAAATTATTTGACGACACAGACAATTTAGATTTTGCTGCAAGAAATAACATTTATATTAAAGATGATGTTAGTAAGTACAAATACTCTGATGAAGTTAATGAACTTTATTTAGATAGTATGGATTACGATAGACATAAAGTTTCATTTCAAAGAACAGAAATGACAAATCAATACTAAATAAATTACATTTTCAGATTATTAAAAGATACTTATTTATATCTAAGGTTATTCACTATGAAAACAAAAACACTATTTGACCACATAAAACAAATCACTAATGTTCAGAACCAACATTATTGGGACAACATTACAGACGCCGATAAAAAGACTTGGTCTAATTATATGGTGCATAGATTTTTATCAATGAAAGCCGAGTGGATAGAAGTTGTAAATGAAATACAACAATATTGGGAATTGAAACCAAAGACAATTTATCAATTCTATACAAATCTACTACCAAGAGGAAATACATACTTAAGATATACTAAATCTAAAAAGAAATCCAAGATAGAAAAGTGGGCTATGGATATATTATGTCAACACTTTGAAGAAAGTTCACAAAATATTGAGAAAACGCTTGACATTATGGGTAAAGATGTCGTATATTCGATTATATCAAAGTATGGTGTAGACGAAAAGCAACTAAAAAAAATATGGAGTAAATAATGATTAAAGACACACCAAAGGGATTACCAGATTCGGCTCTTGATTTTGAAAGAGAACCAACAGATGTCGTTGGGTATATGGAAAAAACTTATCCTGAAATGACATCAGAATTTAAAAAGATTCAACAAGACCAATATGAATTGTTTTGTAGAAAACAATATGATTATGGTCCACAAAATATTGCAGTAGGAACTATTCTAAAAACACCAGAAGATATTAAGTTATCATTGTTGGGTATTTGGTTTAGAATGAACGACAAGATAGAAAGAATGAAAACATTATTGATGAGAAATGGAACAAATTCAGTTGAGGGTGAACCCGTAACTGATAGTTTTTCAGATGTATCAAATTATGGGGTTATGGCACAAGTCGTAGCAAGAGGCAAATGGGCAAAATAAGTTATAGTCAATTTTCACAATGGGATAAGTGTCCACAAATGTGGAAACTCAATTATGTAGATAAAGTTGGAACATTTACAGGTAATATTTTTACAATATTCGGTTCGGCACTACACGAAACTATTCAAGCATATTTAGTTTGTTATTATGAACGAACAATCAAAGAAGCAGATGCTTTACCATTAGATGATATTCTATTGTATCGTATGAAAGAAAACTACAAACAATCATCAGAACGACATAAAGATAACTTTGAAGTTACCAAAGAGGAAATGGCAGAGTTCTACAAAGACGGGTTGGATATCATTGAAGAATTTAAGAAACGAAAAGGTAGTCATTTCAAAAAGAAAGATACTGAATTAGTCGGTATCGAGATGAACCTTAACTTCGAATTACCACAAGATATGAGATTTGTTGGTTTTATGGATGTTGTTCTACACGACAAGAAAACTGGTCGTATGAAAATTATTGATATCAAGACTTCTACAATGGGTTGGAATAAATATATGAAAGCCGACAAGAACAAAACCAATCAGTTGTTGTTGTATAAACACTTTATGTCTAAACAATTAGAGATATCAGAAGACAAGATTGATGTGGAATACTTTATTCTGAAAAGAAGACTATATGAAAATATGATGTATCCACAAAAAAGACTTCAGTCGTTTTCACCAGCAAGTGGAAAACCAAGTGTCAATAGAGTTATGGCAAGGTTACAAGAGTTCATAGATGATTGTTATGATGACAAAGGTAAAGTTATCAACAAAGAATATGTGAAAATGGCTTCAGCAAAGAATTGTAAGTATTGTGAGTTCAAAGATAAATCAGACTTATGTGATAGGAACAAAAAATGATAGAACCAAGTTTAAGAATTAAAGTAACGGACTTTTTAGCAACAGACTTCGAACAGGAAGTATTCCAAGAACTGATGAAAGTAAAACAATCTTCAGAAATGCAAGGTGTAAATTTTCCATTATACTTCTGGTATGATAGAGAGTATGAGGCAGTCGACTTAAGTGTATTAAAAGATTTTATAAGTTATTGGAAATCAACGGGCGAGTATGGAACTAAATTAAGTCTTCACCCAGAACCATTTGATGATGGAAATCATTTTATTTGGTATGACATTAGACCAGATGACTTAGATGAAAAGTTAAAGGAAAAACTAAAGATACCATTTATGCAATATTATAGATTTGCGTGTCTTTACCAAGACCCAAAAACAGGTATTTTAGAGGGTATAAAAGATTTCCATAAAAAATACTTATTTGTCACTCGTGATAACTCAACTATACTTAAAAGAAAACAAAAGAGAAACGATGATGAAAATAGCAATCATAGGTAGTAGAAACTACACCAACAAAAAAAACATTCAGAACTTTATGTTTAGATTAAAAATGGAACATAAAGATATACAGATTGTTAGTGGTGGTGCCAAAGACGGAGCAGATAAATATGCCAAGAGATTTGCATTAGAATTTGGATTAGATTATTCAGAGTTTCCACCACAACACGAAACGCACAATATTCATTGTGTTTTAGAAGCATTCAATTATGGTAAACCATATAATGTAGGTTATTACCACAAACGAAATAAAGATTTAGTAAAGTATTCAGATAAAGTGGTAGCATTTATCAAAGATGATATCATTACCAACGGAACAAAATCAGCATTAGAATATTGTAAAAAAATAAATAAAAAATTCGTTATTTTAGGTTGAACTAACTATTTATTAATATATATGTATATATTAGAGGAAGTATGAAAGAAGAAAAATTAACATCAGTAAAAGTCATTGACGAACTCTACAAGAAGTTCAGAGAGAAGTCAATAAGAGATGACTTTTCATTACAGAAATTAGTAAATCGTAGTTTAGATTTATTTGTTTACGATGAAGAGTTTGCAAAAAAAGTTATGGACTACGACAACTTAGAGGAAAGTGGTTCTAAATATTAATATAAGAAAGAGGTTCTATGGATTTACCAAAACTTAAAAAGGTTACAGAAAAGAAAAAGAAAAAAATCATTTTACTATCAGACGATTTAAGAATGTCAAGTGGTGTCGGAACAATGTCAAGAGAGATTGTTATGGGAACCATTAAAGAGTATGATTGGGTCCAAGTCGCTGGAGCAATCAAACACCCCGACGGAGGAAAGATAGTTGATTTAAATGAAGCAACAAGAAAAGAAACTGGTGTTGAAGACGCCTATTTAAAACTATATCCAGTTGATGGTTACGGAAGTCAAGAATTATTAAGAACATTAATCCAAACAGAAAAGCCAGATGCTATTCTACACTACACAGACCCAAGATTTTGGGGTTGGTTGTATGATATGGAACACGAAGTAAGACAACAATGTCCTATATTTTATTATAACATTTGGGACGATTTACCTTATCCGAGGTGGAACGAACCATTCTATGAAAGTTGTGATTTGATTATGAACATATCAAAACAAACACACAACATTGTCCAAAATGTTTGTCAAAATAAAGAGAGAACAGATTGGGATTCAACTTATGTTCCACACGGAATAAATGAAAAATACTTCTATCCAGTTAAGAATGAAAAAGAAAGATTAGAAATGAACAAAATGAAGTCTGAATTGTTCAAAGGAAAAGAAATAGACTTTTGTTTATTCTACAACAATAGAAACATCAGAAGAAAGATGACTTCCGATAGTATTCTGGCATTTAAGGAATTTGCAGATAAATTACCAAAAGAAAAAAGAGATAAGGTTGCTTATATATTACATACTCAACCAGTTGACGGAAACGGAACAGATTTGCCAGCAGTTGTTAAAGAATTGTGTCCAGACTTAAACATTATATTCTCTACACAAAAACTATCCAATCAACATCTAAATTATCTATACAACATAGCAGATGTAACGATTAATATTGCATCAAATGAGGGATTCGGATTAGGAACTTGTGAAAGTCTAATGTGTGGAACACCAATTATTGTAAATGTTACGGGTGGTTTACAAGACCAATGTGGATTTAGATTAAAAGATAAATTCATTACTTACCAAGATTACAAAGATATCCACTCACTACACGATTGGAGAAAGTGGGAAAACAATGAAGAATTAACTTGGGGTGAATGGGTGAAACCAGTATGGCCTAAGACTCGTTCATTACAAGGTTCACCACCAACACCATACATTTTTGATGATAGAGCAGATTGGATAGAAGTTGCAGACAGAATCCAAGAATGGTATGAATTGTCATCAGAAGAAAGAGAAGAATGTGGATTCAAAGGATATGAATTTGTATGTGGTGATGACGCAATGATGAGTGCAAGAGCTATGTGTGGATTATTTATGGACCATATGAACACAGCACTTGATAAGTTTCAACCAAGAGAAAGATACGAGGTATACAAAGTATGATAAAACCAATGATATTAGTTACGGCACCAGTACAGACTCGTAGTGGATACGGAAACCACTCACGAGATATTTGTCAAGCATTAATCGAACTGGATAAGTATGATGTTAGAATACAATCAGTTCGTTGGGGGAATACACCACCAACTGCTTTAGAAAAGAATAATCCTATTCATCAAGAAATTGATAAAAGAATTTTAAGACAACCTTCATTAGAAAAACAACCAGACTTACATTTACATATCGTAATACCAAATGAGTTTCAGGCAATCGGAAAAAGAAATATCGGTATGACCGCAGGTATTGAACACACGATACCACCAGCAAGTTGGGTAGAGGGTTGTAATCGTATGGATATGACAATATTTACATCTGAGTTTTCAAGAAGTGCATTTACCAATGTTAATTTTGATAAATTGGACAACAAAACAAAACAAGTTGTAGGACAACTAAAATTAGAAAAATCAAGTGATGTATTGTTTGAAGGAGCAGATACAAATATATACAAAGAAACAAAAGAAATATCAGAAAAGTTAAATCAGAAGTTTTCCAAAATCAAAGAAGACTTTTGTTTTCTATTTGTAGGACATTGGTTAAGTGGTAATCTCGGAGAAGACAGAAAAGATATCGGTATGATGTTAAAAGTATTCTACACTATGTTTAAAAACAAAAAGAATCCACCAGCACTTATATTGAAAACAAGTGGAGCAGGATTTTCCATTATGGACAGAAATGAAATGATGAAAAAAATAAACTTGGTAAAAGATAGTATGAAAGCAGATAAATTACCAAACGTATATTTACTACACGGAGATTTATCAGACAAAGAAATGAACGAAATGTATAATCACCCGAAAGTAAAAGCACACGTTTCGTTTACTCACGGAGAGGGATTCGGAAGACCAATGTTAGAAGCAACATTTAGTGGTAAACCTATGATAGCACCAATATCAACAGGTCAAGCTGATTTCTTAAATAAAGAATATACCGTACAAATACCACACCAAATGACAAAAGTTCCAGCAAGTGCATTTCCAAAAGATTACGCAAACCCAGAAGCAGAATGGTCTACGGTAAACTATGGAATGGCAGGTAAGTTAATGGAAGATGTTTATAACAATTACGATAAGTACAAACTTAAAGCAAAAAAGCAAATGATTGTTAATAGGGAGTTATTTTCACACGAATCAATGAAACAAAAGTTAGATGAGATAATTAGTCCATTGTTGGCAAATATCCCACAACCAGTTGAATTAAAATTACCTTCGTTGAAAAAAGAACCAAAGAAACTAAAATTACCAAAACTAAAAAAGGGATAATATGGCAGAGATAAAAATGACTTGTCCACATTGTTTAAGTGACAAACAATGTTTTGAAGAAAGAGTAGAAATAGAGAACTTCAGTTCATTTATTTGTTTTAATTGTGGATTTATGAGTAATTCACTTTATATAAATGACTCGGACGCATTAAAGAAAATACAAGAATCAACATCAGACTTGATGAATGAAGTAAGTTTCTATGATTATGACAGAAAAATACATTGGTTTCCAACAATTTTAAATATGGGTAAATTCGGTATGATATATCCAGAGGGAACTAAAGATAATTGGTCTTGGAAATTTGCACAAGTTAGAGAACTAACAGAAGAAGAACAAAAAGACTCTAAGTACCAAGGACACGAACACACATTAGATATCGATAATGCAAAAGAATACGGACAACACGAATTCTTAGATGCGTGTAAAGATATGGGAATCGTTAAGAAAGACATATGAAGAACACCACTTGGCAATTAGTAGAATCAGGACAGATAGTATCGTTTAGATATAAGTCTGAAAATG
>Ga0206124_10002669_pt1 | contig 13158 bp, 13 predicted proteins | sample Helgoland_Spring_3_FD_148671 | JGI IMG/M metagenome (GOLD analysis project Ga0206124, IMG submission 148671) | Pelagic subsurface seawater microbial communities from Kabeltonne, Helgoland, North Sea - Helgoland_Spring_Bloom_20160321_2 | ecosystem: Environmental > Aquatic > Marine > Epipelagic ... | reverse complement strand
AAACACCCTCGACTTACATGCTGGTGTTTTTGACAGAGATGCTTTGGTGTTTAAAAAAATGAATTCCAAAAAAGTAACACTTCAGCATAAAACAGAAGGCAATATCGTAACACTCCGTTATACCGATTTTCCTTATTTAGGAATATGGTCAAAGCCAAAAGCTCCGTTTGTTTGTATAGAACCGTGGTTGGGAATTGCAGACAGTATAAACACTTCTCAACTGTTAGAAGAAAAGGAAGGGATCTTATCTATAGAAGCGGGAAAAACGTTTGAAGCTAGTTATTTTATTGAAATTCACCCTCCTGGCTCCCACACCTACTAGGTCTTTTAGACCTAGTAGGTGTGGTTTTATTTTACAACCAAAGGTTGCATCCATTTGAAGTTATAATCTGTATCGGGTACGACAATTCTATTCGCAATTCTTCTCATACGGTCTGGCAAGCGCATTAGGTATGATCTTGCTTTGTCTGCTTCTGGTGTAAGTCCTGTGATTTTATCAATAGCCCAAGCTTTGTTAAGTTTTTCTAGGATATCTATATAGTCAAATGCTGAATATACTCCAGCTCTTTGCGCTACATCCGAAAATTTATCGAACAAAGATGCTTTTTTACCAAAAGATTCTCTGAGATACATAGCTGGCATCTCAATCTTATGCTTCATCATATCACAAAAAGCAATCATCATTTCACTTGGGTCTACGGCAAATATCTGACGGATAAATTCTACATAAGCCAGGTGATGTCTCATTTCATCACCAGCGATGATTTTAGACATTTTTGCCAATCCTTTCATCCCAGCCTTACGCGCAATTTTTGCAACGTTGTTATGGGACACATAGGTTGCTAATTCCTGAAAGCTCGTATACACAAAAGTTTTATAAGGGTCTCTGGCTGTTCCAATATCGAAACCATCAGCTACTAAGTGTTGTGTAGTGATTTCAACTTCGCGCATGTTTACACGCCCAGATAGGTAAATATATTTGTTTAAAACGTCTCCATGTCTATTTTCTTCGGCGGTCCATCTTCGTATCCAACTCGACCATCCTTTTTCTTCTCCGTGCTGATTTACACCATCAAGATCTAACAACCATGATTCATAGGTTGGTAAGGCTTCTTCGGTAATCATATCTCCCACTAAAGAAATCCAAAAGTCATTGTCTAGCTCTTTTGAAAGCTCTCTAATTTCTTTTACTTCTTCTATAAATGTATCAGACTGGGGGTTCGGTAAAAAATCTGTAGGTTGCCAAATCTCCTCCGGAGAAATTAAGAACTTCCCAAAGGTAGTTTCAATATCCTTCTCCAGTGTCAACATTACTTCTTTACGCACATTATTTATAGACATCTATTCTTTTTTATGATTCAGGTATAAGCTACAAAGTTACTGAGTTTTTTATTGTTTCTTCCACTTTTTGAAACAAATCCTTGAATTCCATGGAATTTACGGCAATGGGTTCGTGTACTTTAAATTTTAAAGGCACACCTATCCCCAAGGGAAATGCTCCGTTCTCAACCAATTTCCATGAGTTGTTTATGGTAACTGGAACAACGTATGCCGACGGCGCATATTTTGTGAGTAACTTCAATCCATTTATTGAAAAAGTTTTTGGATGCCCATCTTTACTTCTTGTTCCTTCTGGAAATATCACAGCCGACCAGTTGTTCTTTTCGATGTTTTTCGCAAACTTAGCGAGGGCTGTCAACGACTGTTTTGGATCTTTTCTGTCAATCAAAACAGAACCTCCATATTTTAGATTGAAAGAAACACTTGGAATACCTCTTCCCAATTCAATTTTCGACACGAATTTTGGATGTGATTTTCTAAAATACCAAGATATTGGTGCTATTTCATGTGAACTTTGATGGTTTGAAACGATAATAAGCGGTACTCCTTTGGGCAATTCGTGTTCTTGTTCAAAACGAACACTTGCTCCAATTACAAACAAAGTCGAACGCAAACAATAATTCAATAGGTCTACTGTTTTCTTATGAGCTGTGTACCCAAACACTTTTAAGGTAAACCATTGCAAGGGGTGAAATAAAACGATCAGTACACCAAAAAGCAGGTAATGAACTACCGTAAGAAGATATGAAAGTATTGTTTTCATTCTTTGAATTTATTAGGTGGCTATGCGTTTACTACTGTATTATTGTATCCATTGATTCCATGGAATTCTAGACAGTACAAGTACTAAGGCCACACCGTAAAAGATGGCGAATGTTTTGAATTTACCTTGTGCTTCTTCTTGCTTTTTATGTTTGCTCCAACCTACAGTGATTAAGGCTATGGCCAATAACATGGTTATAGGGTGTTCGATTGCTAACAATCGGGAATTTTCAAATTCCATTACAGCGTCTACTCCAAATGTTTTCATGTTTTTATACACTGGTGACATAAAGTACCATCCTAATCCTATTAATAGTTGTATATGTGAAAAAATCAAGGTAAACAATCCCAATCTTAGGTCTTTGTCTTTGAATTCTTTCTTTGAGGTATAACCAACGATGGCATTTACAACGGTAATTACCAATACTGCCAATACCAAATAGGCCCAATACGAATGTACTTCTTTCATGATGTTATTATTTTATGTTTAGGTAGCGCAAATGTAATAAAAAAGAATGAGTGAAGTAGTGATGTAGTTATGTAGTTATGTGGTGAAGTAGTGAAGTAGTGAAGTAGTGAAGTAGTGAAAAAATATATTTTATTTAAATGCACAAAAAAACCTAACAAGCGTTACAGACTTGTTAGGTTTTCTAAAAGTATTAGGACGGGATACTATTTCACTGCTTCACCCTTTTCACCTATTTAAGAATATTTCTCAGCATAAATTTTATTTGCCAATACTTTTCCTAGTTCAACACCCCATTGGTCGTAGCTGTAGATATTCCAAATAATTCCTTGTACAAAAATTTTGTGTTCATACATAGAAATTAACTTTCCAAGAGAATTTGGAGTCAGTTTATCTATCAAAATAGAGTTACTCGGTTTGTTTCCTGCAAAAACTTTGAATGGCACTACACTTTCGGCAGTTTTACCTTCTGCAGCCACTTCTTCTTTGGTTTTTCCATTGCACAAAGCTTCTTGCTGTCCGTAAAAGTTCGACATCAATTTGTTATGGTGCTCTTCTTTTCCATACAAAGAGGTTTCATAACCAATAAAATCGCAAGGAATTAATTTGGTTCCTTGGTGTACCAACTGCATAAAAGCGTGTTGCATATTGGTTCCTGTACTTCCCCAAACAATGGTTCCTGTTTGGTAATCGATAGTGTCACCGTTTCTATCTACACTTTTCCCATTACTTTCCATAATGGCTTGTTGTAAATACGGTGTCAGTTTTTCTAAGTACTGAGAATACGGCAATATTGCTTCCGATTCTGCACCGTAGAAATTATTATACCAAACGCTTAACAATGCCAATACTACAGGAATATTTTCTTCAAAATCTGTAGTTTCAAAATGCGTATCCATTTCCGATGCTCCAGCTAACAAGGCTTTAAAGTTTTCAAAACCTACTGCTAAGCTAATAGAGAGCCCTACGGCACTCCACAATGAGAATCTACCGCCAACCCAGTTCCACATGGTGAAAACATTTGCAGGATCGATTCCAAAAGAGATAACAGCATCCATGTTTGTAGAAACTGCTGCAAAGTGTTTTGCAATGTCTTCTTCAGCTGCTGATTCGAGGAACCAACTTTTGATGGTTTCTGCATTGGTTATGGTTTCTTGTGTAGTAAATGTTTTTGAAACAATTAGAAATAGGGTTGTTTCAGGATTCAAAGTTTTAACGACTTCTGAAACATGGTCACCATCTACATTGCTTACGAAATGTACATCTATAGGCGTTTTATAGTATTTTAATGACTCTACCACCATTTGAGGTCCTAAATCTGAACCACCAATTCCGATATTTACAACATCCGTTATTGCTTTTCCAGTATACCCTTTCCAATCTCCTGAAAGTACTTTATTGGTAAAGCTTTCAATTTGTGACAAGGTAGCTTGCACATCATTTATGACATTTTCTCCATCTACGAGTACTTCTTTGTTTGCATTTGCTCTTAAGGCCGTATGCAATACTTCTCTTCCTTCGGTTGCGTTTATTTTCGCACCTCCAAAATAACTAGTGATTGCTCCTTTTAGGTCTACTTCATTCGCTAAATCCACCAACAAATTAAGGGTTGTGGCATCTATTCTATTTTTTGAAAAATCGAGGTGTACATCTTTAAAGTCTATTGAAAAATCTTCTTTTCTATTTGAATTTGCGGCGAACAAGTCACGCAAGTGTACATCTTTCGTTTTGTTGTAATGTTCGTTCAGCTTTTTCCAAGCTTCTGTTTTGGAGGGATTGTTATTTTTTAAATTCATCATACTAAGGTTTAATCTATTCTATTCAATCTTGCATTTCTATGGCATCCAATTCAACTTTAATGGGTTGAATGAACTCTAGGTACTGCGGTTTTATTTTTGCTTTCATGGCTTCCGCCGGCGGTAGCTTTTGCTTCAGTGGGTCTACTTGCACGCCATTTTTCCAAAATCGGTAGCAGACATGGGGTCCAGATGTACTTCCTGTCATTCCAACCCACCCTATTACTTGTCCTTGTTTTACATATTCACCTACTTTTACTTTACGCTTTTTCATGTGTAAATACTGGGTAGAATAGGTAGAGTTATGTCGTATCTTCTTTTAATTCCCGTTGGCTCCTTTCATTCTCGATTCGGTTACACGTCCGTTAGCCGTACTCATAATTGGACTTCCTACTGGGGCTGCAAAGTCGGTTCCTTTATGCGCTTTTACTCTTCCGTAATGGGCAATTTTTCTTTTTAGGTTGTATCTTGAAGAGATCCGACTAAATTTTAAAGGTGCTTTTAGAAATGCTCTCCGAAGGTGGTTTGCTTCTTCGTCGTAATATTCTTCGATACCTGTGATGGAATCGGACACAAATTTAAAAGCATAAAACGGACGTCCCACGTGCTCAAAATACGCTGCTTTGATTCTTCCTACTCCAGCTGGAATGGTATCTTCAATATATTTCTGTTCATATATTACTTTGAATTTATCGTTTTTCTGCAAGCGAAAGAAATCGATGGCCCATGCGTATATTTCAGAGAGATCATTGGCTACTACGGCATTTACTCCTTGCTTATCAAGTGCTTCAGACAGCGAGCTTGTAATTACACCGGAGGCTTTCTTTTGTATTTTTGTAACCGCTTTTTTTCCTTTGGTAGCCGTAATGATTGAGTCTTTAAAATCAATGACTGTGTAATTGATTAAGTCGTGTTGATATATAAAAACTTGCGCCTTTTCGGTGGAATCCTTTCTGGCTAAAACGGTATACGGTTTTCCTGCTCTGATGCGCCTTACGTCGAAAGTCTTTTTTACCGTTTTAGAAATTTTTAATATTTCTGGGTACCATACATGGTGCCGGTCTAATATTTCTCCAAAACTTTCACCATGTGCAATGGTGTCTTGAATTTCGATATAGTCGTCAATCTTATATCCAAATTTATACACTGGTTTTGGCATTTGTTTTGCAGCGGTTTCGCTTTGTGAATTGGATTTGTCATCACCGCAAGAAACTGCAAGAATAGCTACTGTAAAAATGTAAATAAGAATTCTCAAAAGGGCTTCGTATTATTAAGCAGCGAATTTACAATTTTTCTTATTATTTTTCGGGAAAAGCATAGGACAATCCACTATAACTTGTCAAATCAATTTTCAAGGAACCTACCAGTAAGTCGGCCTTTATCATAAGTGGTATTTTATTCTTATCTGCAGAGATCCAAAAAGTAAGACTTTCTTTTTCTTTAAAGATTCTTCCTGTTTGTACCATGGGGCGCATTTTATAACACATGATTTTCCCAAATTTAGTAGATAGTGGCTCTTTATTTAGCAGCACTAGTTTAAAGGGAAACACTTCGAAATCTAAAAATAAATCAATGGCAACACTTTCACCTATTTTCAAAGAATCTATATCCTGATTTCTCAAATAATAAAATGCAGAGATAATATCCTGTACTTCTTCGGCGTTGTGTTCTGTGGTGGTATTTCTCTTGTGGTCTTTTACAGTTACCTTTTGGTTTTCTATATCGAAATAGAGGTCTCGGTTGATTTTATACCCCCCTTCACTCAAGTTTCTTACAAAATGCGTGGGTAATTGCTTTTCTTTATCTACATAAGATTCGTAGTTGTCTCTTACTTTAAAAAACCAGCTGGCCATTCCAACAGTCCATCCTTTAGCTATAAAATGATAGCTCGAATCTTCAGCTTTTTCATTTATTGCAAAGCTGGCATAACCTGCATTGGCAAGTCCATAATGAACTCTATATTTTAGAAATTCATTTTTCTGATAGGCTTTTTCTTGTGCACTGGTAATGATACTAGAAAAAAGGAATAATAGCGTGAAAAGTGGTCTCATAATTTCTGCCGTTTTCTACATTAAGGCAATTTCAATGCCAAAATTTACATAATGCTACTAACGTCTATTACTTTTTCAATTTGCGGTGCGTGTTTTTTTATGGAGGCTTCTACGCCATTTCTCAAAGTCATTTGATTGATAGAACACCCCACACAGGCTCCTTCTAGCTTTACTTTTACTACATTATTCTCTATGGATACTAAAGAGATATTTCCTCCATCAGAAATCAGAAAGGGACGTATTTCTTCCAGAGCTTTTTCAACTGTATTTGTCAATTCTATAATTTCCATGTTTGCCTCTTATTGTGTTAATAGTAAGTTTTTTATTTCGTTGAACAACCGCTCATAGTGGTAATTTTCACTACTTCTGTTTCTGGCAATTCTTTGTTTCTTTTCACCAATTCTCTAACGGTGTTTTTGGTGATTTCAGAAAAGGCTTTTTCTAATATGCTATTTTCTTGAAGTGCTACAGGACGACCTACGTCACCAGCTTCACGAATGCTTTGTACTAATGGCACTTCTCCTAAAAACTCGGTATTTAGGTCTGCCGCTAAGTGTTTTGCTCCGTCCTTACCAAAAATATAATATTTATTTTCTGGAAGTTCTTCTGGTGTAAAATAGCTCATGTTTTCGATAATTCCAAGTACGGGTACATTGATGTTTTTTTGTTGAAACATGGCAACCCCTTTTTTAGCATCTGCCAATGCAATGTTTTGAGGTGTACTTACAACAACTGCACCTGTAATTGGCAATGCTTGTACAATAGACAAATGAATATCACCGGTTCCAGGAGGCAAATCTATCAAGAGAAAGTCGAGTTCTCCCCAAGCGGCATCGAATATCATTTGATTCAATGCTTTGGATGCCATTGGTCCTCTCCAAATTACGGCTTCATTAGGGTTGGTAAAAAAACCAAGCGATAATAGTTTTACGCCATAGCTTTCTACGGGTTTCATTTTCGATCTTCCATCGACGTTTATTGAAATAGGTTTTTCCTGCGCTACATCAAACATCAAATGCATGGACGGTCCATATACATCTGCATCCAACACCCCCACTTTAAAACCCATTTTAGCCAAAGTAACAGCTGTATTTGCCGTAATCGTAGATTTCCCTACTCCACCTTTTCCAGAGGCTATTGCAATGATATTTTGAATCCCAGGAAGTTTGTCTCCTTTGATCTCATTTGGGTTTTTAGGTTTTTCTTTTGCAACTACTGTCACATTTGCTTTGACTACTGCATCACTAGCTACTTTTTCCTGTATAACTTTAGTGATTTCGGTTTCTATTTTCTTTTTGGCCTGAAGTGTTGGGTTGCTTATGTTAAGATCAACAACCACTTCATTTCCAAAAATCACGATATTTTTTATATTATTATTCTCAACCAAACTTTTACCTTCTCCTGGCTCTGTAATGGTTTCTAATGCACTTATTATTTGTTCTTTTTTAATACTCATTTTCATTGTATTTACGGCTACAAAGATACTAGGAATAATTTGAATTGAACTGTGTATTTATATTTATTCTCAATAAGCATAATCGCAAAATATGTTACAAAAGCTCATGAGAAGGGTCCCAAAAAACATCTGAAAAATTTTGAATTTGAGAATCAACTACCACAATACCTTCACTTTCTAAGAGTTGCTGCATGAGGTTTGTTCCCTGAAAATGATGCTTTCCGGTAAGCAACCCTTTTCTATTCACAACTCTATGTGCAGGAATTTCATCATTCCCATGAGAGGCATTCATAGCCCAGCCCACCATTCTCGCCGATCGTGCGGCTCCAAGGTATTTGGCAATGGCGCCATAGCTGGTTACCCGGCCGTACGGAATTTGTTTTGCTACGCTGTAACAACGCTCGAAAAAATTGGTTTCAGGCATAGTTGGTTTTTTGGTTTTTTGGTTTTTTGGTTTTTTGGTTTTTTGGTTTTTTGGTTTTTTGGTTTTTTGGTTTTTTGGTTTTTTGGTTTTTTGGTTTTTTGGTTTTTTGGTTTTTTGGTTTTTAAAATAAATACTTTTGGTCGTTTCCTACAGTGTTTGTTTGCAATTTGTTTTCATTATTTTTCATCTGCGAATACGAGTTCATGTGCTTCTAGAATAGCTTCATTGTTATAGCGCAAAAACAGTTGTGCTACGGCTATAGTGTCTTTTTCGCAATACTTTGCGATACGTTCCACATCTTTTTCTTTGTAATAAACTTGCGCTACTTGACTTCCGTCGATATCTTCTTTTGGGGAGGGTATTTCAAGAATATTCGCAAGTAGTTTTAAGGAGGTATAATGCTTATAGTCTCCAAATTTCCACAATTCCATAGTATCCAAATGTGGAATTTCCCAGGGTTTTTTCCCAAAGAGTTTTAGTTTTTGAGGCAATTCAATCCGACGAATTATCATTCTTCTAGCTATGTATGGAAAGTCAAATTCTTTGGCATTATGCCCGCATAAAACATGTTTAGCGCTATTGAAATGTGTTTCTAATAGTGTTTTAAATTCAATTAACAATTCAGCCTCATTATCTCCATAAAAAGATTTCACTCGAAAGGATCGTTCATTTTTATTCGACACAAAATAGCCTACGGAAATACATACAATTTTTCCGAATTCGGCCCATATACCTGCCCTTTCATAAAATTCTTCTGTTGTAATTTCTGTATCACTTACGGTTTTTGGTTTGCGTTGGTAGGCAGTTTTAAGGGCAAACAATTCTTTTTTTACAGCCGATAACTCATCAAATGTTTCGCATTCAGGAACGGTTTCTATGTCTAGAAATAGTATATTTTCTTTGGTTACTGGTAAATTCATCGCATTATTTTTAATAAATATACAAATTTGAAAACGGTCAACACCTAAGCAATTCAAAAAAGATACAAGTGTATATGGTATTTAAATAAAGAGTACAAAAAAAGGTCTAAAAATAAATTTAGACCTTTTTTATATTGTTTAACGATTCTTATTCAGCACTTTCTATTGAACTCTGATTCGCTTCGTAATATTCTTGTAACAAGTTCATAGAGCCTCTTACAAGGTCTTTAGTCTCTAACAACAATCCAAAATATAAGGTAGTGTTCTTTGGACTTGATTCTTCTGTACGTGTACGCTCAATTTGTTTCTGAATTTTTTGAGAAAGTACTGTGAATACTTCTTTGTTTTCAAGTATATCGGCAATTTTCTCAAAAGACTTATTGTCAAATGCTTCTTGCGCATCATTAAAAATACCTGCCAACATATCTTCAACTTCTTTGAGTTCTTTGATCTGCGATATTTTTAGTTTTTTGTGATTGTTATTCACATGTTTGTTGGTTGCTTTTACAATAAACTCTAACGACTGCGTCATGTCTTGTAAATAACTCAAAATATTGATATAGAAACTACTTGCGGTAACACTAGTGTCATCCAAGTTTTTGATAAAATAAAAGATATTGTCTCTTAATTCATCAACTTCATTAGATAGTTTTTCTATACTTTTCTTGTTCTTTTTCAACAAGGCAAGGTCTTGTTTAGCTAAACCTTTGATGGCATTAGAGTATATTTTATTCCCTCTTTTTACCACTGAAGCTATATTCGAAGCACTTTCTTGAATCACCCCTTGTACAGATGTACTCTCGGCTCTGGTAAGACTGTCTTCAGCTTTTCCTTCGATTGCTTTTTTCTTGTGTGCTATAAAGTTTCTAAGCAATAAACCTATTGCCAAAACTAATAGCAATGGGAACATTAATTTTAAGTTCAAGTTCAACAAGTAAGCTACAAATGCAGCCGCAGTAAATGCACTAAAAGCAGTAAAGAACCAACCTCCAATTACGTTTAGTACTCCAGCAACTCTATACACAGCACTTTCTGCCCCCCAAGCTCTATCTGCCAATGATGTACCCATGGCAACCATAAAAGTCACATAGGTTGTAGACAAAGGCAATTTGTATGAGGTTGCAATTGATATCAATACGGCAGCTACCATTAGGTTTACAGCAGCTCTTACCATATCAAAGGCTGGTAATTCGTGAATCTTATCTTTCGATAGCACAATTACCGGTGTTTCGAATTGTTTTTCAATTTTGTTTTGAATAGATTTTGGCATGATATACGCTGTCATTTCAGACATCCCCATCGCCACTCTTACAAATCCTCTTGATAAAAAGTTCGGTTGAAAACGTTCTTTCGTAGCTCCTTGATTGGAAAGGTCTAACGAAGTCTTAACAACATTTTTTGCTTTGCTAGAGAACCATAGTGTAACCACCATAACCAAACCAGCCAACATCAATAATAGGTTGTTAGTAGGTACTTTTTTAGAAAGTATATCCATACTAAAATCTGTAGCAGCAATACCTGTTGATGCCCATTCAGCAGACCAAGCCGAATAAGATTCCCAAGCGGCGATTGGTACTCCAATAAAGTTTACCAAATCATTCCCTGCAAAGGCTAAAGCCAATGCAAAGGTTCCTACTACGATTACTAACTTATAAATATTTGTTTTTAGGAATTCGATCACGGCATAGGATGTTGCCGACCAAAATACGGAGCTAATGGCTACTATCATCAAAACTTCTCTTTCTAAAAAGTCTTTCATGGTTCCTCCTCCTAAGATATCAAATGATTCTTTAGCGTATGAGGTTCCTTTTAAACCTTTCATAAAAATAAAGTAGGTAATTGCCGTTAAAGCTACACCTCCAAACAGAGCACCTACCCATGTTGCTTTTCCTTCAAAGTTATAAGACAAAAGCAATCTAGATATCCACTGCACCAGTGCTCCGACAGAAAATGCGACGACTACGGAGAGTACAATTCCAAAGATAATTTTAGTAGCAGTTCCTGTATTTATGTAGTTCAAAAGATCTGAAAACTCTCCAGTTCCACCTGTATTGTATATTTTTATCAATGCCATTGCAACTGCAGCTCCTAACAATTCAAATACAATGGAAACTGTGGTTGACGTTGGCATTCCAATGGTATTGAAAAAGTCTAATAATAAGATATCTGTTATCATGACCGCCATAAATATGATCATGATTTCATTGAAATAAAATTCACCCGGATTAAAAATTCCTTTTCTAGCTACTTCCATCATACCGCTAGAAAAAACAGCCCCCACCAAAACACCTAAGCTGGCTACAATCATTATTGTTTTAAATGATATTGCTTTGGAACCTATGGCAGAATTTAAAAAGTTCACCGCATCATTACTCACTCCTACTACTAAATCTGCAATTGCTAAAAATGCAAGTGCAATAATCATTAAGATGTAAATATTATCCATAAATCTAACTTATTTTGGTCATATAAAACCAGATGAAATCATTTTGCAAATATCCCCTTTTCTAGGAGCTTCAATGTTACGCTAATGTTATCTTTTTACAGGTGTAATTCTACCTGAACTCTAAATCCTAATTGACTTAAATCGTCTGAAGCACCTACTTTTGCAATGTTTGCATAGGTAAGATCTGATTGAATTTTAAGTTTATGCCCCACTACATATCTAGAAACTCCCAACGTATATTCATCTCTCAACTCCCTATCTGTAAGATCTACACGTGTAAACCTACCTGCAACTTCCCAGTTGCTTTTAAACAAATATCCTGTTGCTAAATTCAAACCGTCACCAACACGCACCAACATATTTCCTGCATCACGTTTCGCATATTCACCCATAAATGAAAATCCGTTGTATTTAAACATAGCATCTACAAAAAAGGATTTAACATCTGTGGTAACCCCCTCATACATCTCATCTATATCCGAAAAATAAAGTCCTTGTGAACCCTTATTTTTTTGAGCATCTACGTTATAACTATAGGTAGAGCTCAGCATTAGTTTGGGTGTTTTTTCACGTTTTAAATCGCCTCCAACATAATCTCCTTTCCCTTCAAACAAACCAAATGGCAGCAATTCAATACGTCCCATATAGTGATGACCTCCTGTATTGTCGATGGCGACATTCCTTCCTTCTCCCTGTGCTATAGCAATACGCTCTCTCATGACGAACTTATCAGTAAGATTGGTATGATGTCTTAGTTGAATTCCAAATTCACGATCTAAAGTAAATTCCTTATTCACTCTAGAACGATCTACCAACTGCAAGTTTGCAGAAGAGATCACACGTTCTAAGTTACCTGGCAATTTCGTTTGCCCAAACCAAACCACAAAATTCTCAACAAAATTCCATTTTATAACGGCGTCCAACACCAACCTAGGAGCGTATTTTGTTGATTCATGTGCACCACTTAAATCGTGGTTTGACATTCCCAACTCTATCTTGTAAACTATTTTAGGATCGTATACATAACCATCGAACTTTAATCGATACCTTCTTACCAATGCTGCGGAAGTATGATCTAGCAAGTCTCCATCATCATACAACCAACTATTTGCACTTAACAACTGCATCCTAGCTCCCATTTTGATAGACCAAGAATCGTCAGCTCCTTTAAAGTTTAAAATACCGTTTCCAAATTTTGTAGGCTTAATTACATCTTCTAGCACTTGTCCACGCATCACCACACAACTTAACAGCGCAATTCCAAAAATAATTTTCTTCATAATTCTATTGAATTTTAACGGTGCAAAAAACGGTTGCCATGGTTAAAATAATTTTATTTATTCTTTTGTTATGTATATCTTAATTTTACGTAATTTTTTTTACAATAATACAACTATTTTATTACTTTTTTTTAATCCGTTTCTCAAATTAATTATTATAGATAACCACAGTAAAAGCATGACCTATCATACTCTTTTATCAAAAAAATATTGGGG
>Ga0206124_10002656_pt1 | contig 13202 bp, 12 predicted proteins | sample Helgoland_Spring_3_FD_148671 | JGI IMG/M metagenome (GOLD analysis project Ga0206124, IMG submission 148671) | Pelagic subsurface seawater microbial communities from Kabeltonne, Helgoland, North Sea - Helgoland_Spring_Bloom_20160321_2 | ecosystem: Environmental > Aquatic > Marine > Epipelagic ... | reverse complement strand
TATCTATAATTACCACCAACTTCAAATGCTTGGGATTTGTAGAAGTCTCTGTTATTTGTCTTATCTAAAGTACTTCTAGCTATTTGTCCACTCTCACCAATGAAAGCTAGGCTAACATCTTGATTGTTGTCTATGGATTTTTCCCAAGTTAGACCAAGTGATATACCATTCTTTTCTTGTCTATTTGCAGTTGTATTGATATTAGGGAAACTTGAAGATCCACCATTATTTGTTACATCTGGAGTGTATGAAATCCCAAGCTGCAATCCATTTAATTTAGGAGTGTAGTAGGTAATCTTTCTGGATCTCTCATGTGTATTAGTAGAGTCAAAATTTGTTTCATTAAATAATAAACCGGGGAAAGTTAAGAAATTCCCTTCGCTAACACCGGTTGCACCAGTAGCGGCTGTATCAAGACTTATATATTTTCCCCAAGAACCATCGGCACCACCAGATGCAACAGCAACAGATATACCATTTACTCCCATAGATGTAGATGCGCTTGCATTACTTCCTAATTCAAATTTTCCAACATTATCATGCTCCAACCACAGGTAGGTGCGATCCAAAGAGTCTTTTCCTGCTTTGGATGAAGATATGTTGTTTCCTCGGATACCCAGCTGCATACCGTATTTCCAGTTATTTGGAAGGGTGCTTTTTAAAGAAAGATGTATAGCTGTAGAGGAGTCAAATCCTATATCTCTATTATTCTGAGTTGTAAAATATAGCTGTTTTGAGCTATTGAACCTAGATCCAGCTTGAAAATACATTTCACCACCAACTTTTAATTCGAAGTCATTGAATGTTCCAGGAATGTGGTGATCGGCAATTGAAGAAGTTGTTAATAATATTGCGATAGATGAGATGTATAGTTTTTTCATTTTGCTCTAGATCCGTTTTTATTTTCGGCAGAGCATATAAGGTTTTCATAATAATGCAATAGGGCATAAAAAAAACCACCCAGAAGGATGACTTTTTTTGTTATTTATTGAGTAGCTTTAGAACCCCTCGTATCCTCCTGATCCATTCCCTTTTTGATGTTTTTGAGGTACTTTTCTTAAGCTTCTTCCTGTGTTTTTTAGATCTTTTGAAGGTTCTTCAGAAGCGCCAGAATTTCTGAATACTTTCCCAGCTTGAGTGACGCCATAACCTATTAGTTCTTTGTTTACTACTCTTAAAGCTGATTTCATGCTTCTAATCTCTTTTGCGTCGTTTGCGCGATCTTCCGTGGCACCGCCAGCATTTTTTAGTTTTTCACCAACTTTAGAAAGGCCAGCATTTTTTAGTTTTTCTCCAGCGTTTTTTAATGACTTACCCATGCCGCGTTTAGCCCCTAGATAGATGTCGGCAACACTATCTGATGAGTTCTTCATATGAATCTTAATAGATTCCATTGCTTCGTTAAAAGCATCTCTTACAGGCTTTGTTACTGCATCTAAAGCCGGTTTCATGGTGTCTTTGTAAAAAGTTGTCACGTAATCCGCAAGCTCTCCTATTTTTACTTTTACAAAATCTTTGAAGCCAGACATTGCTCTACCAAGATCTTTTGATTTCTGAGAGATTTCTTCTCCAAGTGCAAAAATATTTTCAAATAAAGCATCCAAGTGATTTTTTAATGCTTCTAAGCTTGTTCCAAGGTTTGTAGTTAGTTGATCTAAGTTCTGGCCAAAGGTAGGTCGAATTGCTGGATGTTCTGTCTCTTCCCCCGTGCCTTCAAGTCGCATTGATGGACTTTCTGTCTCTTCCCCCGTGCCTTCAAGTCGCATTTTAAAATATTCCGTTTTAGACATCACCATACTATTCAACGGTGTCTTTAGTGGCTCTGGTATAGAGTCCGCTGCATTCCAAAGAGCGCTTGATTGTATGTCTATTAAACGCTCTGTTGATTTTGTTATGGACATATAGCTACCTATAGATAATTTTTTAGGTTGTTTACTGAGTAACTTTAGAGGCCCTCATATCCTCCATCCCTTGATCCAGTCCTGTTTTGCTGTGTTCCAGGTGATTTTCTTAAGCTTTTTTTTATGCCTCGTTTATCTTTTGCATCTTTTGCATTTTCTTGCATCTCAAAACCAGAATCCACTAATTTTTCACCAACTTTTAGTGCAGCTGAACCCAATCCTTCTTTGGCTCCTAGATAAACATTAGCAACACTATCTGCTGAGTTTTTCATGCTAGTCTTAATAGCGCCCATTGCTGCGTTGAAATTCTCTTTTGTATCCACTGTTGCTTTATCCAAAGATGGTTTCATGGTTTCTGTGTAGAACGTTTTCACAGAGTCGGCAAGATCATCCATTTTTTCTTTTACAAAATCTTTGAATTTAGACATTGATCCGCCAAGCTCTTTTGCTTTCTCGGAGATTGCCTTTCCAACTGAACAAATTTTTTCAAACAAGGTATTTAAGTGTCTTTTTAATGATTCTAAGCTTGTTCCAAGGCTTGTAGTTAGCTTGTCTAACTTCTGACCCATAGTAGGTCGCATTTCTATATCTTCTATCTTAGATTGCATTGCTGCCATTTGTTCGTCCTTTTCTGCAATGAGCTCTTTAAAAGACTCTGCTTGAAATTCAGTCACTTTATTAATCTTTTTGCCTAAATCTACACCTGCTATTAATTCTATGTTATTTAAAGTTGCGCGGGTTATAAGTGATATTAAGTTTTCTATCTCTTGTTTTGTTACCATGTTAAGTACTTTTTGATTAAATTACTAGATATGTGTAATTATGCCCTTGTTTTATTAAGAAAAGGTTAACTTCCTCGGGCTTGTGCTAATTCCAAGAAAGGAATGAAAATTATTGCTCAAAAACAAAACCGCTTGGATTATATGTGTTTTTGATATATAAATTTGTGCTATCCTGGTTTAAATTCATAAAAAAATTCAATGAATAACAAATATAGAAGTCATAAATGCAATGAGATTAACGTTGCTGATGTTGATAAAATTGTAAAATTATCTGGTTGGGTCCATAGAAAGAGGGATCATGGTAATCTATTGTTTATTGATTTAAGAGATAATTATGGAATTACACAGCTTGTGTTTAGTTCAGATAATCCGCTACTTGAGCAAGCTTCCCATATAAAGAATGAAAGCGTTATTACTATAGAAGGTTCCGTAGTGAAGCGTACTGAAGAGACTATAAACCATACCTTGCCTACGGGTTCAGTTGAGGTAAAGGTTTCTTCTTTGATTGTTGAATCTGAATCTGAATATTTGCCGCTTCAAGTGAATAGCGACGAAGATTGTGCTGAGGATGTGCGTCTGAAATATCGTTATCTGGATCTTAGGAGGGAGAAGGTTCACAATAATATTATACTGCGTTCTAAAGTTATAAACATGATGCGTAGCGAAATGGTTGCGCAAGATTTTGTTGAATTCCAAACTCCTATACTTACATCTAGCTCTCCAGAGGGCGCTAGGGACTTTTTGGTGCCGAGTAGGTTGCATCATGGTAAATTCTATGCTTTGCCTCAAGCTCCGCAGATATTTAAGCAGCTAGTGATGGTATCTGGTTTTGATAAGTATTTCCAGATTGCACCATGTTTCAGAGATGAAGATGCAAGGGCAGATAGGTCTCCTGGTGAGTTTTACCAGTTAGACTTGGAGATGTCATTTGCCCCACAGGAAGATGTGTTTAATGCGATTGAGCCTGTAATGCATAAGATATTTACAACTTTCTCAGATAAGAAGGTAACTCCATTTCCTTTCCCAAGAATTACTTATAAGGATTCTATGCTCAAATATGGTAGTGATAAGCCAGATTTGAGAAACCCAATTATTATTTCTGATGTAACAGATGTTTTTGCGGATTCAGGGTTTTCTATATTTGTATCTAATATTAAGAAGGGTGCAAAGGTTCGTGCGATACCGGCTCCTGGAACCTCAGGGCAGCCAAGAAGTTTCTTTGATAAGAAGATTGAATTTGCACAATCCCATGGTGCTAAAGGTCTTGCTTATATTATATTTTCTGAAGATGGAGCTGCTAAAGGTCCAATTGCAAAATTATTGAAAGAAAATGAGCTAAATAAATTGAAAGAAGTTGCGGGTCTTAAAAATGGAGATTCTGTCTTCCTTTCTTGTGATAAAGAGCTAGCAGCTGCTAAGCTTGCTGGTTTTGTAAGAACTCATCTTGCAGAAGAATTAGATTTACTTTCGAAGGATTGTTTTGAATTCTGCTGGGTTGTTGATTATCCATATTTTGAAATGGATGAAAAAACGGATAAAATTGAATTTAGTCATAATCCATTTTCTATGCCTCAAGGAGGAATGGATATATTGAAAAATGCTAAAACCACAGAGGATTATTTGGAAATTCTTGCGTACCAATATGATATTGTATGTAACGGTATTGAGCTTTGTAGTGGAGCTATCAGAAACCACAAGCCAGAAATGATGTATGAAGCATTTAAGGTTGTTGGGTATGATAAAAAATATGTGGATGAAAAATTCTCGGCATTAGTAACTGCGTTTAAATATGGTGCTCCTCCTCATGGTGGTGCTGCTCCTGGTATTGATAGAATTGTTATGCTTCTTGCGGATGAAGAAAATATTCGTGAAGTTATTCTGTTTCCTATGACACAAAAAGCTGAAGACTTAATGATGAAGGCGCCTTCATCAGTTGATCCTATGCAGTTGAAGGAGTTAGGTCTTGATTTTTCTGTAGCTACTAAGAAAAAAATGTCAGAGAAGGAATGCTAGGTTTCCGCAAGAATACTAGCTAATAACGAAGATACATTGCCTTGCATAGCCAGTTTTTTTGCTTCCTCTAAGCTTTTTGGCAAATCTTTTAATCTATATTGTGGGTCCGAGCATATTCCGTATGTGGGCTCTTGTGGTATAATTTTCTCTGTTAACCCTAGGTGAATTCCTGCTAATATTGCTGCGATAACTTTTGCTGGTTCTGCATTTGAGCTTGCTATTCTGCATTCAATTCGTCTTGGCCCTTTCTCCATAGGAGTGACTCTAATAGCAGCAGTTCTATTGTTTATTCCCCACGATATCTTTGACGGAGTGGTCATGCTTGGATTTATAAATCGTTTATATGAATTTTGGGTAGGGGCAAAAAACACGCAAGATTCCTCCATAGTATGTAGTAATCCTCCTATAGAGTATGCAAGTGTTTTTGGAGTTTTGCTGTTTGTTCTGGTATAGATATTTTTCTGCTCTGCATCTAGGAAATTAATATGTATATGCATTCCGCTAGAGGGTTGGTTTGTATGCGGTGTAGTAGAGAAGATTGCAATGTCTTGCAGTTCTTTTTTTGCTGATTCTATATTTTCTACAAGTTTTGCAAGGCTTTTAACGGGAGAGAATTTTAATTCGAATTGGTTGTCTCCTTCTTCTGGGGATATTTCGGTAGATATAGATTTGTATAATTTTGGTTCAGGTATTTTTGAGTAGAATTCTAGCTCGCATCCTACTACTGGCACAATATTAAAATCATGCAGAAACAGATCTTCGTACCGGGAAAGTATTTTTTTAAAATCTATATTGCTTAATAAAAGCTTAGTCATGTGTTTTTAGAAATTTCGATCCTATTAGGGAAAGAATAGAAATAATAGACCAAAAAATCAATATTCCATATATCGATGCAAGAGATTCTGTATGCTTCCACAACCATATTGCAACAGGTACCATGAATCCTCCTAGCTGACCTCCTAAAGAGTGGCTTAGTGAAATGGAAGTGTATCTTTGTTTTGTATGGAATAGTCCATGCATCCATGCATAGAAAGGAGCACAAAACCATGCTGTTAAAATTGCGAAAGCAGCTTTCATGACAATCAACAGATAGAGGTTATGAAAGGATATAAGGGAAATCAATGGGTAGGATAGAAGCATTGTTGCTATTGCTGCTAGGATCATTGATTTTCTAGCAGAGGTTTTGTCTGCAAGCTTCCCAAAAAAGGGTAAAGCAATCATATACAAAATAGTAGCACCAGTATTAATTGACATTATTACAGGTAGCTTAAAGGGAGTTATTATAGGCAGTAAAGAATTCAGGAGGTAAGCGGGGAGTAGGTATAAAGCGCTATGAAGTGCAGATACTCCGATTCCGGAGAATAAAGCTTTATACTCTTTTATAACTTCTCTTGTTCTTATGGGTTTAACATTTTTATATTTTAAGAATTTTGGAGTTTCTGAAATGTTGGTTCTTATGTAAAAACCAACAATACCAGTAAGAGACCCTATTAAATAAGGAACTCTCCAGAATTTTTCTGGGAAAAATGTTGTGATTGTTGCAATAATTGCAGCTGCTAACATTCCAACTACTGCATAGCTTCCATATAAGCCACTCATATATCCTTTGTTGGATTCGCTATGCTCTAAAACAAAAACTGCACCTCCGCAGCTTTCTCCTGCAATGAAGAATCCTTGGGTGCTACGTAATATTAGAAATAATATAGGAGCCCAAATTCCTATGGATTCGTATGTAGGAAGGAATCCTATGATTCCTGTTACTATAGCCATCCCCCCAATACTTACGGTTAAAGCAGTTTTTCTACCATATATATCGCCGATTCTTCCTATGGTTAATGCGCCTATAGGCCTAATGATGATGCTTATTGGTGTGAATACGAATGTTAATATTAGGGCGTTTAATGTTTCAACTTCAGGAAGAAAAATAGAAATTAACACAGGAACCATGAAGCCATATAGGGACATGTCATAATGCTCCAAGGCATTTCCTATCATCGCAGCAACGGTTGCATTGGCTCCGTTTTTCTTTATACTATTCACTCGGGTCCGTCTTTAAAGAGTTCTAAGTAAATAGCATAGATGTCTGATTTTTGCAAAGTAGAAAATGAGTTTATTATTACTCATAATGGTTATTCCCCTAGAAAGGCTGTGTATGGATTTTTAGGTAAAGAAGCTCCTCTGAAGTCACATAAATTCTTGCTGCATTTAGATGAGAATACACCGGAGAATAGGTCTAGGATTAGAAATGTATTTGGAGAGAGATATTCTCATATATCTATTTTAAAGCAAGTACATGGGAATAGAGTAGTGGAGGTTAAGGATGTTCCAGATCTAGGTGAAGAGCATGAAGCAGATGCCCAAGTTACAAATAAAAAAGGAATCCTGTTAGCTATTCAGACAGCAGACTGCGTGCCTTTGCTTTTTATTGACCAAGAGAATGGAGTTATAGGTGCGGCACATGCTGGATGGAAGGGAGCTTTGGCGGGCGTTGCTTTGAAAACTTTGAAGAAGATGCAAGATATAGGTGCAAATCTATCATCTGTTGAAGTTATTATTGGTCCTTGTATACAGCAAGAATCTTATGAAGTAGGGGCGGAATTTTTAGAAGAATTTCTATTGAAAGACAAAGATAGTCAGAAATTTTTTATACCAGGGAAGAAAAAGAAAAAATACATGTTTGACCTTCCTGGATATGTAAAAGGAAGTCTTGGTGATATGGGATTGAAGGAAATATTCGATACAGAATTGAACACCTTTTTAATGAAAGAAAAATTCTTTAGTCACAGACGAAAAAAGCATGAAGGTAGTATAATGTCAGTTGTAGGACTTATATGATAGATTTAAAATTCTTTTCCAAAACAGAAAGATATGCAAGATATATCAGTGGAATATCCTCTGTAATATTATTTCTATTGGGGGGGTACTTTGTTTTTAGCTCCCCTTCAGATTATCAACAAGGTGAATTTGTAAGAATAATGTACGTGCATGTTCCATCTGCCTGGATGGCTCTTGGCGTATATGTGTTTATGGGAGTTTGCAGTATTACATATATAATTTGGCGTAATAATTTTCTGGACCTTCTTGCAAACCAAGCAGCTCTTATCGGTGCTGTTTTTGCTGCTGTGACTTTAGTGACGGGTGCAATGTGGGGTAAGCCAATATGGGGAGCTTGGTGGGTTTGGGATGCTCGATTAACATCAATGCTTATATTGTTCTTTTTTTATCTTGGATATATAGCCCTTTTGAATGCTGTAAGGGAGGATTCAATGAAAAATGATGCTCCAGCTATTTTAGCTATAATAGGATTGGTGAATATCCCTATTATAAAATTTTCTGTCAATATGTGGAGTACCTTACATCAGCCTGCCAGTATTATAAAAGTTAGTGGGCCTGCTGTTCATCCATCTATGATGGTGCCTTTGTTGTTGATGTTTTTTGCTTGTGTTGCTTTTTTTGTTTTTATACTAATTTTTAGAGTTAATACAGAAATTATGCGAAAAAAAATATTGCGTATTAAACACATATCATCTAGTTAAGTAAATAGTGAGTTAAATAAATATTTGTATGACTTTTGTAGTTACTGAATCTTGTATAAAATGTAAGTATTCCGATTGTGTGGAAGTTTGTCCGGTAGATTGCTTCTACGAAGGCAAGAACATGATTGTAATCAATCCAGATGAATGTATCGATTGTGGTGTGTGTGAGCCAGAATGTCCGGTAGAGGCTATTAAACCTGAATCCGAAGATTTGATCGAGATGATTGAGGTGAATAGGAAGTACGCTAATGCATGGCCTAAGATTACTGAAAAAAAAGAGCCGTTAACAGATGCAGAGCAGTACAAAAATGAATCTGATAAATTTAAAAAACATTTTGACCCTTCTCCTGGCAGCTAGCAGGAAAATCATTTATTCCTCTCTTGTTGCCTTGGTTCTGTCTTTTTCTTCTTATGCGCTTCAAATAGTGGATAGTGAAATACAAGATGTGTTAAAAAAGCTGGTGGATCCTATATTAAAAGCATCTGGGACCAATCCTGAGGAGGTAACCATATATGTGATAGCGGATAAAAGCATAAATGCTTTTGTTGCTAATGGCAGGAAGATTTTTATTAGCACAGAGCTGATAGCCAGATTTAATGATCCTGATATTCTGAAAGGGGTTGTTGCTCATGAATTGGGACATATTGCTGGAGGGCATTTAGTAAGAAGAGACGAGAAAATCAGAGAGATACAAAATCAATCCATGCTTGCAACAGGATTACTTGGAGCTTTGTCTGCAATTTCTGGAAACCCCGCAGCTATTATGGGTTCTCTTATGGGGCCATCTCATATTTTTTATAAGGAATTTTTATCCTATTCTAGAACACAAGAAGCAGCAGCTGATCAAGCGGCGGTTAGGTTTTTGCACGGTAGTAATAACTCTGTAAAGGGTTTAATGAAGCTGTTAAACTATTTTGATATTATGGAAAGGAGGGGATACAAAGAGACTAACCCTTATAGTAGAACTCACCCATTAAGTAGAAGTAGGTTGTCTTCTGTAAAATATTCTTTGGATCATGAATCTATAGGGGGTGGATCTACAATATATGAAAGAGAGCAATATGCTAGAATAGTTGCCAAGTTACGTGGGTTTCTGAAAAATGTTGAGATTCCTAAAGAGGGGGAGAGCTCTTTTTCTGATTTGGATAGATTTTCACAAAAATATCGTGATGTAGTTTATCTTTACAGTATGCATAAGACAGAAGAGTCTATGCGTTTATTAGAAGATCTAATAAAATTAGAGCCTAATAATGGATATCTGTATGAGATGAAGGCACAAATTCTATTTAGATCTGGGGATTTTAAGAAATCCTTGGAGTCATACAGAGTTGCGGTTTCTTATATAGATAACCCTATATTAAAGGCCGAATATGCAGTGTCTTTAGCTCATTATGTTGAGTATGTCGAAGGCGAATATGAAAAAAAGAAGATCTTAGAGGAGGTGGTAATTTTGCTTGAGTCTGTGCTTTTGCAAAATATAAAGAATCCTTATATTTACAGGGTTCTTGGTACTGCTTATGGGAAATTAGGAGATCTAGGATATGCTAACTTGATGCTAGCAGAAGAAGCTTTTATGAGTGATAAAATTGCTGATGCAGAGCAATTTATAAGAAATGCAAAAAGAAATTCCGGAAAACGTACTAGACTAAATCTAAGGATTGACGATATAATGAAGCAAATAAAAAATTTAAAATCATAGAGGGTATTTATGACTGACGAAGAGAATAAAAATTTAAATGAAAATCAAGAGACTCCAAAGGATCAACATTCAGAGAAAAACAATGATACCTCAGAAAATTCAGGTGAAGAAGAGAATTCGGGTGGATTTAAGCCTAGTAAAGGAATGATCATTGGAGGTCTTATTGTTTTTGTCATCATTCTATTTGCTGCACAAGAATATATACACTTTGGTGATAAAGATCATAAGGGGCCACATGACACAAATAAGGGTGACTCTCATAAACAAGTAAAGCCAGCTACTGTTGCGCCTAAACTTCCTGCTCCAGCAAGTTCTCCAAGGACTAATGCTGTGCATTCTAGTGTTCATTCAGGAGATTCTATAGTTCCAGAAAATTCTCCTATGCCTTCCCATAAACAAAATAAAAAGGACATAGAGAAAATCATAGGTCAGTATATAGAAAACAACCCTGAAATTGTTGCAAAGGCGCTACAAAATCTTAATGCTAAGATGGACAAGCAGAGAGAGGGAAACACTAAGAACTACCTAAAAAATAATATGAACAAGATTACTGAGAGTAAAATATATCTTGGTAACCCTAATGGTAAAAATATCATAGTAGAGTTTTTTGACTATAAATGCAGCTATTGCAGAAGAAGCCACTTGGTCATGGAGCGTGTTATGAAGGAATATCCTAGTGTTAAACTTGTATTATTACCTATACCTATGTTAGGTAAAAATTCTGCTGAGGCAGTTAGAGGAGCTGCAGCTGTATGGAATTTATCAAGAAAGCATTTCTCTGACTTCCATGAATCTTTAATAAATTCTCCTTCTATCGATGATAATACAATAAGTACAATCGCTGCTAAGCTAGGAATTTCTAGCGAATCTTTAGCAAAGGAGATGAAGTCTCCAGAGATTCAAAAGATGATAGATGAAAATCTTGGTATAGCACAACATGCAGGGGTAAGAGGGGTTCCAACATTCATTATAGGTGGTGAATTAGTGCCAGGAAGCTTAAGCTATGAGGGTTTTAAGGAGATACTAGATAGACGCAGCTTGAAACAGTAATTTATAGTATTGATAAAAAATTGTGGTTTTGTGAAATAACTTCTTGACTATGCTTAGGAAATCCAATAGATTGTCACCTCGTAATTTAATCGTAATTTTACCAAGGTTTAAAGATGCCACGTGCTTGCGAATTAACAGGTTTAGGAGTTCTTTCAGGAAACAAGGTTTCTCACTCCAAAAGAAAAACTAGAAGAAAATTTCTACCAAACTTACAACAAGTAACTTTGTTTAGTGAGGCTTTAAATCAATCTATTAGATTTAGAATCGCAGCAAAAACATTGCGTACAGTTGATTTTAAAGGTGGTTTGGATGGGTTCTTGTTAAAATCTCAGCCTAAAAAATTGACTGTTTCAGCTAAATCTTTACGTAACAAAATTAAAGTTACTTTGGAAAAAGATACCAGTGAAGAGCAAAAAGCTGTAAAAGCTGAAGTTAAAAAGAAAGTTTCAGATAAGCCAAATAAGAGAGTAGCTAAGAAATTAAAAGCTAAAGAAGAAACAGTAAAGAAAGTTTCTACAAAAAAGGCCACTGCGCCTGCGCCTAAAGCAAAAGTAAAAAAAGAAGAAAAATAGCGATATGAAGAAAGATACACATCCAAAATATAATAAAGTTACAATTCAATTCCCTAAAGGTGATACTTTTGAAACTTACTCAGCTTTGTCTGAGGATAAACTTTTTGTTGATGTTGACTTCAGAAAACATCCAGCTTGGACTAAACAAGGTGTTGCTTCTGCTAACGCAAGTAATGCTCAAGTCAGCAAGTTTAATGAGAAATTCGGTAGCTTTGATTTTTCTTCGTCAAAAAAAGCTCCTGCTAAAGCTGAAACAAAATCAGCTTCAACTGAAGAAGGTGATAAAGAGTAATTTTTCACCTTTAGTTCAGTATAAGTTTTCGTTTTGATCTTTTAGCATTTTTTGTTTCTATATCAATCTGATTCTTTCTTCCTTATAAATTTTAAATCAGATAAAATATGGTACACTTCAAAAGTCTTCATTTAAATGACAAAATTCTTAACGCTTTAGAGAAAAAGGGTTATTCTTCTCCAACTGAGATTCAAGAAAAAGCTATACCGCATCTATTGGATAAGAAAGATTTGCTAGGAATAGCTCAAACGGGTACTGGTAAGACAGCTGCTTTCTCTTTACCAATTCTACATAATTTGTGTGAAAATAAAGTCAGAGCAAGATCAAAAGAAGTACGTGCATTAATTTTGACTCCAACAAGGGAGCTGGCATCTCAAGTTGTTGATAATATACGCGAATATAGCCAGGATCTTGGTTTGAGATATACAACCGTATTTGGTGGAGTTAGTATACATAACCAAATCAAAAATTTACAGAAAGGGCTAGATATTGTCGTTGCTACTCCTGGGCGCCTTCTTGATCTATATAAACAAAAGAAAATCTTTTTTGGCCAACTTGAGGTGTTAGTTCTTGATGAGGCTGACCGTATGCTTGATATGGGTTTCTTGCCTGATGTGAAACGAATTATTGAGCAGCTTCCAAAAGAAAGACAGACAATGCTTTTTTCTGCAACAATGCCTAAAGATATAGCTTCACTAGCATCTTCTATGCTTGTGAAACCTGTAACAGTTGAAATTCAGCCACAAGAGTCTTCTGCTAAGAAAATATCCCAAACGGTATATAGAGTTGCTAAGGCAGATAAATCTTCCTTGTTAAATCTTTTATTGAAACAAGAGCAGATTAAAACATGCGTTATTTTTTCGAAAACAAAACATGGTGCTGATAAGATAGTGAAGTTTCTTGAAGGGCAAGATATTAAAGCTGATGCAATACATGGAGATAAGTCACAAAATGTTAGAGAAAGAATCCTAAGAGATTTTAGAAGAGGAAAGAAAAATATTTTGGTAGCAACGGATATCGCTGCAAGGGGAATAGATGTTCCTGGGATTACTCATGTAATTAATTATGATATGCCTCAGGATGCTGAAAGCTATGTGCACAGGATTGGTCGTACTGGTAGGGCAGGTAGAGAGGGGTTTGCAATATCCTTCTGTGACAATGCAGAAGTTGGAATGCTTAGATCTGTTGAAAGGCTTGTACAGGACAAAATTGAAATAGAAGAAAATCACCCTTACCATCTTAAATCTTCTGGCTCATCTTCTGGAGGGAGTGGGGCTAGCAAATCTAGATCAAATTCTAGATTCTCTAAACCTCGTAGGTCTGGAGATTCAAGAGGCTCTTCAGGTTCAGGCCCCC